>Ga0209777_10009904_pt1 | contig 10185 bp, 8 predicted proteins | sample FrelakmetHBP12HB_FD_187147 | JGI IMG/M metagenome (GOLD analysis project Ga0209777, IMG submission 187147) | Freshwater lake sediment microbial communities from the University of Notre Dame, USA, for methane emissions studies -HBP12 HB (SPAdes)... | ecosystem: Environmental > Aquatic >...
TTCACGGTGGCTGTACCGGGGTAGCTGTGGCCCGCTAACGGTCCCGTCAGGATAGTCCAGGTGTAATTACCGGTGGGAATGTCGATGCACACCTTGGTTCTTTTGACATCGTCCACAAAGCCGTTGCCGCTGATAGCGCTGTATGTGAATTGATCTCCAGGTTGGTTGGTTGGGCTTTGGCCCCCGCACGTCGTTACGTAAACATCCACCGTGCCCGCACCAGCCGGGCTCAGGCAGGTAATGCTGGTGTCGCTAGCCACTACGACACTCGTGGCCGCGTTGGCATTAAAAAGGACCGTCGGTGCTGTGGCGCTCGTGAAGCCCGTCCCAGTGACGGTGACGGGGGTACCGGCCGAGCCGCCCGTGGGGTTGAGAGATGCCACGGTCGGAGTAGGAGCGCCGGTATAGGTATAGAGGCCGGTCCCCGTGCCCGTGTTGCCGCCTCCCATGTCTACGACGATATCCACTGCGGGGCCGGCGGCGCCCGCGGGCGTATTGCAGGTGATGTCAGTGGCGTCCACGACCACGACGTTTGTCGCGGCGACCCCTCCGAAGGTCACGGTGGCAGGGGCGAAGAACCCGGAGCCGACAATGCCTACGCTTGTTCCTCCGCAGGTGGTGCCAGTATTCGGGGTGCAGCTCGTGACGTTGATGGCCGATTTCGGGCTCGCGGCCCAAACGGCCCCAGTCACGGCCAGAAGGAGCGCCAGCCCCAGAAGCGCCGACCCTATCCGAAAACTCAGAAACTTCGCCATGTCAACCTCCTTTTCTCCGAACCGCCCCGCACCGAGATTTTGCACGCCCCGCGCCTCTCAAGGTGAAAGTGTATCCCAAGGGCACTCCAACAGCGAGCGCCCCCTTGCGGCCACCTGAATCGCCCGTGCCTAAATTCAGTATAGCGGGCCGCCCTCGCGGAATGCAAGAGAAAAAAGGGAGTACTTCATCCACGCCCTGGGACACCCCGTGGGCCTCGATGTGCACGACCCGTCCGTAACAGATCTGAAGCCCGGCATGGTCATCACCATCGAGCCTGGCATCTACATCCCCACGGGCTCCAAGGCGGACAAGGTTTACTAGGACCTCGGCGTCCGCGTCGAAGATTCGTACCTCGTCACAGAAGACGGCTACGAGGAGCTCACCCACTTCCCAAAGATTCCGGGAACGGAAGGGAATTGAACCACCGGTGCCTCTGTGGTGATTTTCTCTAGTCCCTCACGCTCAGGCTCGGCTGTCTCCACTCGATGAGCCAGCGCTGCCAGGTCTGGCCCACGAAAGGGTCATCGGGCTCGACCCTCATCCCTTTGAACTTTTTTTCGACGCTCTTGGACCAGAGTCCGAAGGGGAGGGTGACCACGCCAAAGACGAAAACGTGGCCTATTGCGCCCGTGAGAGTGGTGAGCCCTTCGAAGGCGCAGAGGGCCACGGCGACGATCTGACCGAGCCAAACGGCGATGTAGGTCCAGGCCAGCAGCTTGTTGAGGTTGATGGCTTCCTTGACGGGTTGGAGATCCAGGCGGGTGCGGATTTTGCCGCCGAGGGCCTTGACCGTCGCGCTCAGCTTGGCGTTGGCCGCAAAGCTGATGAAAACCGCGAGGGCGACCGGAACAACGGAGAGGTACCAAGTTGAGGCGTCATAGAACATTACTCACCCCCTGGCACCAGGATAAGGTGAAAAGTGAAAAGTGAAAAGTGGAAGTGAGTAGCAAGGGAGGAAATTCTTCTGATGCACGAGATGCCTTCCGGCGGACTCCGGCGGCGGCCGGGCGGCGCGGCCCCCAGGACTAGAGTCGGCTGCTTCTGAGGACTGGTCCAGCGGAGACCTGTTGGGAACGACGGTCGGGAGCATCCGCATCGTGGACTACATCGGCAGGGGCGGCATGGGAGAGGTCTACGTCGGGTACGACGAAAAGCTCAAGCGGAGAAGGTGGCCCTGAAAGCCTTGAGGAGCGACATGAGGCTCCACGAGGAGGCGCGGGCGAGGTTTCTACGCGAGGCCCAGACCACCAAGCGAGTTTCGGAGTTCCTCGTCAATATCTACGAAATAGCGGATCCCAGCGAGGCCCGAGGCGCATGGAAGGAATCCCTCTCCCTCCTCCAGCCCATCGTGCAAGATAGCCAGGCTGTGGCCCACCAATCGGCCTACGCGCAGGTTCTTCTTTGCCTCGGAAAGGTGGAGGAGGCCCTGCCCGTTGTTCGGAAGCTGCTGGAATCAGGCTACAGGAGCCCGGACCTCCTCGACCTCTGCCGCGCGAAGGGGCTATCCACGAAGGGGCTCCCTGGAAAACGTGAGTAGGTGACCGCGAAGCGGTCATCCTGAGGACTACCTGGAACGGCTGCAGACGAAGCGATCGCGTGATTCACGGGCGCGATTGCTTCGGTGACATCCTTCGCGAGGAGCCCTCGCAATGACAGCGTAAGCGCGGCCCTTCGCGAGGAGCCCTCGCAATGAGAGCATCCTTCGAAGGCCCTCCCGCCAATCACCGGCTCCCCCTCTCCCCCTCTCCCTCTCGCCCCCTCTATCTCTCCCCCAGTATCCCCTGCACCCAAAGAAGGTTCGTCTGGGCTACGAGGTAGTCTCGCTTTGCGCGGGCCAGATTCCCCTTTGCCATTCTCACGTTGAGTTGGGCCTCATCCACCTCGAGCTTGGTCTTGACACCGTATTCGAACCCCTTTTCGGACATCTGCAGGAGCTTCTCGGCCTGCTGGACCGTGCCGGCCAGGGCCTTCTGGATCTCGTCCGCCTCCTGGACGGCGTCCAGCGCCACTCGGACCTCGACGGCCACGGCATCGCGGATCTTGGCGGCCTGAACTTCCACCCGGGCTTGGTCGCTCCTGGCCTGCATCACGAGGCCTTGGGTCCTCATGCCGTCGAAGACGGGGAAGGAGAGGTAGACGCCTGCGTTCCACAAGGGGCCGTGCGTGTCGATGGTGCCGTAGACGCCTGGGATGAGGAACTTCCTCCAGCCGTAGTCGGCCTTGAGGTCGAGGCGCGGCTTGTCTCCCGCCCTGGCGATCTTGACGAACTCTTTGGCGATGGAGGCCCTGTGCTCCAAGTCGTTCACCTCGGGTCTCTTCTGGAGCGCGACGGCCACGGAGTCTGCGTACTCAGGCGCAAGGAATGGCAGGGTCTCCAGTGTGCCCTCCGCGTCCACTTCGGGCGCGGGGTCCGCCAGAAGGAAGCGCAGACGCTCCTTGGCGATCCGGATGTTGTTTCCGGTCTGGATGACGTCGGGACGGGCGTTCTCCACGGCCACCGTCGCCGCTAAAACATCATACTCCGTGGCCGTACCCAGGTCGTACTTCTTCTGGGCCTCGTCCAGGTGCCGCTCTTTCTGGGCCAGGTTCTCCCGTGCGATGGCCCACAGCTCCTTGGCCAACAGGACGTCGTCGAAGGCGGCGGTGACGTCCCTCCTCGCGGCCTGCTGGTAAAGGCGGAGCTGGTCCTCCGCGGTCTCCAGGCCCACCTTGGCGGCGCGGATGGCCGCGCCCACCTGCCCCCAGGTGAACAGCACCTGGGAGAGGCTCACGTCTCCGGTGTAGATGTCCTGTTCCGGGGGGAAGAAGTCGCGGAACTGGGGAGGATAGAGGGCCAGCATACTCTCGTCGTGGAAGCGGCCCCCCGAACCGTTCAGCGTGAAATGCGGCAAGGCGTTGGCCCGCTCCTCGACGTATTTTCCCTGGACCCACTTCCTGTACTCGACGGCCGCCTGGATGTCCCTGTTCCGCTCCATGGCGATAGCCAGGGCCTGGTCCAGCGTAAGTGTCTTGACGTCGGTCTGGCAGAATGCCGTTGCGGGAACGAGCAGCAGGAACAGGGCGAGAGCCATGTGCACCCGAGGGGGTGAGGGGGCGAGGGGGCGAGAGGGAGCCAAAGATTCCTTTCTCCCATTCCCCCACTCTCCCACTCTCCCACTCGCACGGAACGAAGTGAGGCTGTCTTTCATGGGTGCGCCTCCTTTGCTGGCTGTCCTACCCACGCTCGGTGCACCCACGCCCCGAGGTCGTCGAGGAGGGTGTAGACCACCGGGACCACGAGAAGCGTGAGGAGCGTGGAGGTCACGAGGCCCCCGATGACGCCCCGCCCCATGGGCGCGCGCATCTCCGCGCCAGCGCCGATGCCGAGGGCGAGCGGCAGCATCCCGAAGATCATGGCCATCGTGGTCATCAGGATGGGCCTGAGCCGCGTGCGCCCAGCGGTGATGAGGGCCTCCCTCCTCTCCATGCCCCCGCGCCTGAGGAGTTTGGTGTAGTCCACGAGCAGGATGGCGTTCTTGGTCACGAGCCCCATGAGGAGGATCAGGCCGATGAGGGACATGATGTTCACGGTGTCCCGCGTGATGAACAGCATGCCCGCCATGCCCACGATGGAGAGCGGCAGGGAGAGCATGATGGCGAGAGGGTCGATGAAGGACTCGAACTGCGCCGCCAGGATGAGGTAAACGAAAATGATCGCCAGCGCCAGGGCCTCGAAGAGGTAGCGGAAGGACTCCGTCATCATCTCCGTATCACCCGACAGGAGGACCTTGTAGCCCGGCTCCATCTTCATGCTCCCCGCGGCCTCGAGGGCGAGCTGGCCCGCGGTGCCGAGGGGCAGATGATCGAGGTCGGCGGAGACGACCACCTGCCTTCCCATGTCGCGGCGGCTGATCTCGGTGGGGGAGACGGCGCGCTTGACCTTCACGAGGTCGGCGATGGGAACGAGCGTGACCTTGGCGTCCTTGTCGAGGATAGCGAGTTTCAAGTCGCCCACCTGCTTCACGTCCTCCCTCAGGTTCTGGGGGAGTCGCACGCGTACGTCCACGGCCTCGCCTTCTTCATCTTCGTACGTGGTGACGGCCGCCCCGCCCACGAGGACCCCCAATGTATGCACAAGGCTGTCGGTATTGAGGCCCGCTTGCGAAGCGCGCTCCCTGTTGACGGCGAGGCGGTACTCAGGGAGGTCCTGCTCCATGGTGGCTTCCAGGTCCACGATCCCCTTGACTGAATAGAGCCTGTCCTTGAGGGCGGCGGCGTAGGCTTTGAGCTTGGGGATATCCTCGCCCCTGATGTTGACCTGGAGGGGCTTCTGGCCTAGGTTGTCGGGGTCCTCCTGGACCGAGAGGGTGATGCCCGGGATCTTTTGGATTCGAGCCCTCGCGGCGGGGATGATGTCGTAGACCGAACGCTTGCGTTCCGAGCGGTCCTTGAGCTTGACGTACACGAAGGCGTTGCGGACCGTGTCCTGGTCCGATGCAGCGATGGCCGCGTAGGTGTGCTGGATCTCGGGGCAGTCCTTCAGCACTTTGAGCACCTCCTCGAGGCGGCCCCGCGTCTCGACGATGGAGGCGTCGGGAGCCGTCTTGAAGTGGATCACGAACTCGCCCCGGTCGTAGACGGGGAAGAACTCGGTCTGGAGAGAGCCCATGAGGAGAAGACCGCCGATGAAAGCTACGCCCGCGATCATCAGGACGCTCTTGCGGTGATCCAAAGACCAGCCGATGACCTTCTTGTAACCGTTGGCCGTCCTGTCGAACCAGGCGTTGAAGTGGTCCAAAAGGCGCGCCACGAGGTGGCGCTTGCCCTTGCGCTCGATGTCCGGGTCGTACCACCGGGAGGAGAGCATGGGGTCGAGCGTGAAGGAGACGAAAAGGGAGACGGCGACGGCGAAGGCCACCGTGAGCCCAAATTGGAAGAAGATGCGGCCGATGATGCCCTTCATAAAAGCGACGGGGATGAAGACGGAGAGGATGGAGAGGCTCGTTGCGATGACGGCGGCGCCGATCTGCGCCGTGCCGTCGCGCGCGGCCGTAAAGTGGTCGAGCCCTTTCTCCAGGTGCCTGACGATGTTCTCCCGTACGACGATGGCGTCGTCTATGAGAAGCCCGACGGCGAGGGAAAGGCCCATGAGCGTGATGACGTTCAAGGTCATGTTCAGGAAGTACATGATGATGAACGCCGAGATGACTGAGATGGGGAGCGTCACGCCCGTGATGACCGTTGAGCGCCACGAGTTCAAGAAAAGAAAGACGATGAAGATGGTGAGGATTCCGCCGATGATGAGCGTGTTGCGCACGTCGGCCACGGACTCCTTGATGAAGATGGACGCGTCCCTCACGACGTCAATGTTCGTACTGGGAGGAAGCTCCGTCTGAAGCCTCGCGATTTCTTTCTTGATGGCCTCCGTGACCGCGACGGTGTTCACCTTGGACTGCTTCAGCACGTCCAGTGCGACGGCGGGGACGCCGTTGATAAGGGCCAAGGAGCGCTGCTCCTCGACGCCGTCCACAACGCGGGCCACCTCGCCGAGGGTGACCGGATGGCCGCCCCTCTGCCCAATGACCATCGACTCGAAGCCGGCGACCTCCGCGGGTTTCCCTGCGATCCGCAGGGGGAGTTCCGTGTTTCCGCTATTAATCCGGCCCAGAGGCGTATTCACGTTTTCGGCCTTGAGGCCCGCGATGACCTCGTCCACGCCCATTCCCAGGGCCTCGATGCGGACTGGATCTATGTTGACGCTCACCTCCCGCTTCGAGGAACCGACCAGTTTCACTTTTCCGACGCCGCTGATGTTCTCGATGCGGCGTTTGATCTTCCGGTCGGCGAGTGTGGTGAGGTCGCGGGGCGAGAGGGTCGTGGAACGCACGGCCAGTGAGATGATAGGGAAGCCGCCGATGTCAATCTTCTGGATGACGGGCTCCTTCATGGACACTGGCAGCTCGTTGCGGATGGCGTTGATCTTGGCCCGGGCCTCCTGGGAGGCTTCGTTGATCTTCACCTCCAGGTTGAACTCGATCATGACCGTGGAGAGGCCCTCGTAGGAGACCGACTGCACGTGCTTCACGCCGGAGATGGGGTTGACCGCCTCCTCGATGCGCTTGGTGACCTCCCGCTCCACGGCCTCCGGCGAGGCGCCCGGGTACTCGGTGAGGATGGAGAGCATGGGGATTTCGATGTCGGGAAAGAGGTCGATGGCCAGGCGCTTGTAGGAGAACAGGCCGAGCGTCAGAAGCGTCAGCATCATGACCGTGGCGAAGACCGGCCGCTTGATCGAAAAATTCGACAGGAACATCTTCGAAGGCTCCCTTTAGGGGATAAAGCGATAGGGCGATAGGGCAATAAAGCGATAGGGCGATAGGGCAATAAAGCGATAGGGCGATAGGGTGATAGGGCGATAAGGCGAGAAGGCGATAAGGCAACAGGGCGATAGGGCGAGAGGACCGGAAGGCGGAGTTGTGTCCCATTGGTTTGCCATGTCTCCATATCTCCTTATCGCCATGTATCAAAATCTCCCGATCTCATCGTTGCTCCGCCACCACCCTGTCACCGTCCCTGAGGTTGAAGGCGCCGCGGGTGGCTATGACGTCGCCGCTCTGTAGGCCGGACTTGATTTCGACCCTGTCGCCCGAAACGAGGCCCGTCTCCACGCTCCGCCGCTGGGCCTTCTCTCCAGAAACCACGAAGAGGTCCGCCTTGCCGGCCTCTACGTCCCACGTGAGGAGCGCGGCGCGGGGGACTTGAAGGACGCCGCTCCTGTCGCCGGTCACGATGCGCCCTTTGACGAAGAGGCCCGCCTTGAGCTCTCCGGTCTCGTTGGGGACCACCGCCACGACCTTGATGGCGCGGCTGTCGGACTCGGCTGCCGGGTTGATGAAGGAAACCGTTCCCTGGAAGCTCTTGCCGGGGACGGCGTCCGTTGAGAAAGTCAATTTCTGCCCCACGGCCACGGAGTGAATCCAGCTGGAGGGTACGGTGGCGGTGAGGTCGAAGAGGGAGTTGTCCACGATGCGGAACATGGCCTTCGCGCCCATGTTCTCCACGTAGTCGCCGACGTTGATGGCTTTCAGGGACACGACGCCGTCCATGGGGGCCCTGATGACGGACTTGTCCAGCTTCGTCTTGGCCAGGTCTAGGACCGCGCGGGCGGCATCCCGCTCGGTCTGCGCGGCTTCGAGGCCCTGCTGCGTCATGAGCCCGGCCTCCTTGAGTTTGAGGGCGCGCTCGTATTCCCGCTCGGCCTGGCCCGCCTGGGCCTCCACTTGGAGAAGGCCCGCCTTCGCCTCCCGCGTATCCAGCTTTGCGAGGGGCTGGCCCTTTTTCACCTGGACCCACTCCGTCACGTAGACCTCGTCTATGATTCCGCTGTGCTCGGATTTCACGTCGGCTTGGCGCTTGGGCGTGAGCGTGCCCACCACCTCCACGTGCTGCTCGACGCTTCCCGCGGTCGCGATGGCGGTCTCCACGGCCACCGGAGGCTTGTCGCTCGCGGTGTCGCCCTTGGCGGGTCCCGAGCAGGCCGCCAGGCCCAGAAAGGCGAGAAGGACGAGAAGTGCACAGGCGATTCGTCTCATGGGTGGTCTCCTACTGAGTAAGGAGTGACGAGTAAGGAGTGAGGAGTGAGGAGGGGAAAAAGTGCTGAGTGCTGAGTGCTGAGTGCGAAGGCCTGCCTTCGAAGGCAAGCATGCCAAGCGTTGGCTCGTTGACTCTAATCCTTCCGAAGGCATGCGCGCCAAGCTCTGTGTCACCCCCTCGCCCCCTCTCCCCCTCGTTTTCTTCCCCGCGTCTCCGTGTCTCCGCGTCTCCGCGGTCCGGTCACCTGAGCGGCGCCCAGGCCTTCGAACACTGCGGTCAGAATTCTCGTGAGGCCTTTCCTTCCGATGGCCATCTCTGGGTGGCAGAGGCCCACCTCCATGGCGATGTTCAGGGCGCCGATGACGGCCCACATGGACTCCTCGGTCCGGCCCTTCCGTATCTCGCCCTTGCGGACACCCTCCTCGATGACTCTCTTGAGGAGGGCCTGGAACTGGAGGTGCACGGCCTCGATGTCGATGAAGGGCGCGCCCTGGGGAGGGCCGTAGTAAATGGCGTTCATGAGCCGAACCGTGGGGATGTTCTTCTCGAAGAGCGCGAAGGTGCGATCGCAGAGCCTCAGGATTTTCTCCCTGACGGTCCCGCGCTCTTCCGCCGCCTGGGAGAGAAGCCGCTCGAACTCTTCGAGTGGGCCGCTCATGAGTTCCAGGTAGATGCCCTCCTTGTTCCCGAAGTAGTAGTAGAGGACCGGCTTCGTGACACCAGCGGCCTCCACGATCTCCCGCACCGTCGTGGAGGCGTACCCCATCCGGTTGAAAAGGTCCATGGCCGACGAAAGCAGCCTCTGCCGGGCCGAGAGGTCTCCCGAGGCTTTGGATGCGATCTTCACCTAACTCCCCTCCCAAAGCGTATGGGCGGCCGCAGGCCATCGTATACCTACCGGTAAGTATATACGTCCATGAAACCTTGTCAAGTTCGTGGTCCCTTTGAAAAAAGGCGCTTTGCGGTTAGAATCGCGGCCTTTGGGTGAGGTGACACGCCATGAAACGTCCCCGTGCCTCTTGCGTACTGGCAGTTCTCGCAGTTCTCCTCGCTCTGCCCGGCCCGGCCGCCGGTGCCTGCACAACAGCGGTGGTCGCCGGAGCCGGCTCAGCGGACGGCCGGCCTATCCTGTGGAAGAACCGGGACGCCGACGACCATCAGAACCAGGTGGTGTACTGCTCGGACGGGAAATACCCCTACATCGGCGTCGTGAACAAGGCCGACGCGGCGGGGATGGCCATCTGGGCCGGAATCAATTCCCAGGGCTTGGCCATCATGAACTCGGCCTCCTACAACCTGGAGGGCGCGGAGAACTCGGTGGCGGAAGGCAACGTCATGAAACTGGCCCTCCAGTCGTGCGCGACAGTGGCCGATTTCCAGGCCCTTCTGGAGACGAGCAACATGGGGGGGCGGGACGTGGCGGCCAACTTCGGCGTCATTGACGCCAAGGGCGGCGCCGCGTATTTCGAGACGGACAAGAAAAGCTATAAGCGCTTCAACGCCGACGACCCGGCCATCGCGCCAAAGGGCTACCTCATCAGGACGAACTTCAGCGAGTCCGGGAAGCCAGGCGAAGGGGCCGGCTTCGTGCGGTTCAAGCGGGCCTCGGAGCTGGTGGAGGAGGCGGTCAAGTTAAAGGGCCTGGACGCCCAGTCCCTGCTGAAACAGATCGCGAGGGATGTGGCCAACGCGCGCATCGGCTCCTATCCCATGAACCCTCGCAAGAAGAACTCCCCAGCCTTCGCGTACACGGCCAGCACGTCTTCGCCGTCCACCTGTACCCCGGGGATGCCGTAGCCTTGTGCGCGGCTAGCGACGTTGGTGTTCTTCGTCGCCTGCTTGAAAGGCATTTCGGTA
>Ga0209777_10009905_pt1 | contig 10183 bp, 3 predicted proteins | sample FrelakmetHBP12HB_FD_187147 | JGI IMG/M metagenome (GOLD analysis project Ga0209777, IMG submission 187147) | Freshwater lake sediment microbial communities from the University of Notre Dame, USA, for methane emissions studies -HBP12 HB (SPAdes)... | ecosystem: Environmental > Aquatic >...
TAGATCGCCACGCCCGGTTTGGCAGTCTCGAGGCGCTGGCGGACCAGCCGGGTGCAGCCCTGCTCGCCAGCCACCGCATAACCGGGGCAGGAATGCCCATGCTGCTTCGACCAGCAGTCAACGTTCGCGCCGGAGAAACCATATTCGTCGATATACATCCCATCCGGGCCCAGTTCTTTGGCCTTGTCCGCGTAAGTCGAGGCCTGCACCTCGCGCCATTGCGGCACAAACGAACAGGCGTAGATTTCGCTGCTGTCAGGCCAGCGCGCGCCCTGGCCCGCGGCGTCGATCAACTGCCACTGCTTCCCGAACTGGCGGCCCAGCTTGCCGCGTTCATCCAGCAGGTAGCCCTCGATGTAGAGACCGACTGGAATCCCGAGGGCCTGCACGCCGGCGATGGCTTCGCGCAAGGCCGCCTGGCCACCCGGCAGGTAATCGAAAGGAGAGTAGTCACCGGTCCGGCCATAGATCCGTCCGTGGGGTCCGCAGTCACCCCAATCAAAGAGGTGCAGGTACTCAATCCCGCCGAACTCGCGCTGCGCCTCAGCCACGGCCCGTTGCAGCTCGATGCGTTGGCCGTTTGCGAGCGGGTCCAGGCCGTGCAGGAAGCGCTGGCGGAAGTTGAAGATCTCGCGGAACCAGGCCTTGCGCGGCGCCAGCGGCTGATACCATGTCCCGACCCAGGCACGGTAAGCCTCGAAGCCGTCATGCCAGGAGCCCCGGGTGAGAGCGAGGACGGTGCGCGGCGCATCGAACCGCTCGCCTGGCTTCAACAATTGCTCCGCGTAGTCCACTGCGAGCACGAATTCGGCGCCATTCTTCTCCAGCACGTAATGTTTCCACGCACACCGGGTGTCTTCCGTGCGCAGGGTCAGCCCGCGCCCCTGGGCGGGAGCGAAGGTGTCCATGAATTGCAATGGGAAAAGCCCGCAATAGCGCTCGCGATAAGCGCAGGAACGATTGTCGAATGCCGCGCCGCGCTTCGGGAACAGATACCAGGCGCCGCCCGCCTCCGCGCAGAGCCGGTAAGGGCCGACCCGCGGGGCCGTAAGCGCAAGGCGATGTGGCTGGCTTCCCTCGTTGGCGACCGCCACCCGCAGGGCCACCCCACTGCTTCCGGCCGGCTCAACCACGAGCGAGACCCCCATCCCCGCCACACCTGCAATCGCATACTGCGCCGTCCAGCTCCTGCTCGCGTCCTTCGGCGGCCCGGCCGGGGAGATGTTCCGCAGGACATAGCCGGACTGGGGAACCACTTGCCCATCCACGGTCAGCTCGATCAGCACGCTCGCGTTGCCCAGGAGGTCCCGGCCGGTCTCGGGATCTTGCAACCGTCGCAGGCGCGGCGGCCCGTCCAAGTCCACCGTCACGCGGCAGGCCTCGTTGATCAGGTCGAGGCTCGTCCCCGACAACTCACCACGCATTGCGAGCGGCAGAAATCTCCCCTTGGGTGGCCGCGTCAGCGCCGGTATTTCCTCCAACGCTTCGGGGAAACTGCGCTTGCCGTCCACGCGGACGGTGACGGCCGCCACGGCAAAGGCAGCCTGCCGTGTCCGGTCGAGGACGAGGATGTCTCGCAACCGCTTCGACGCGTCGGACGCCGCCACCAGGACCTGCGCGCTCCTGGTCACACCGAACTCGCCGGAAGCCGCGTCCAACGGCAGCCATTCGTCCGCCGTGTCATCCGTATATTCCAGTCGCACACAGAAGCGGTCGGTATCGCGAATGGCCTTGAACCGGCCCTCGCCGTAAACCGGCTCCTCTTGTCCGGAGAACTCTGCCAGCAGCAGCAGGAAGACCTCGCTGGCCCGCAAGCCAACAGGAAACCGCAACTGCCCCTTTTCGGCCAGTGAGGTTGCCGCCACCCGGAAGGCGCCCCGCCTGAGCGCAAAGGGAATGCCCTCGACGGTCACCTGGTTTGTCTCCGGCCAGCCTGTCAACTGCAGCCGTTGCAGCCACGGCGCACCCTCAGCGCCCGCACTGGCATCCAGGGGGACCGATCGGAATACCGTGAAGTCCGCGCCGGCACGCCAGGCACAAATATCCGACAGCGGCGAAGGCGGCAGTTCCCGGGTGAATCGGATCTCCTTGAGCTCGAGTTGCGCCTCGGCATTCAGGGCCTGGAGTTCGCAGGCCAGTGCGGTGACGTTGGTGAACTGGAGGGCCGCTTGACCCAGTTCAGCCCAAGCCGTGTGCCAGCGGCCGTCAGCGACGAGTTCCGTGGGCGGGATCACGACCTGGTAATCGCTGCCTTTGGCCCGGGTCATGCCGATCAAGCAGAGAGCATAATGGCCGCGGGGCGAAAGCCCGCGCGCCCGGTAGCGCATCACCGCGTAGCGCAGGCCCTCCAGGGAGGCGGGAAACGGCAATGTCCAGGACCACTTCATCCCATGGTTTGGCGCAGCCACCTGCAGGCGCGTCACACCTTCCACGACCGCTGCGCTCTGTTGGTCGGGGCCGGCCGGGTTGCCGAGCCAGGAGGGCTGGGCTAACCAAGCGGCCTGGGTGAGGGGCGCCGTCCAATCAGGCGGAGTGGTGGACTGCGCCAGGGAGTGAGCGCCGGGCATCGCCAGCGCCGCAGCGGCGACGATGACTGGCCATAACCCCGCAACATGCGAGTTCCGATGCACGGATGCCTCTTTTACCTCGCGGAGGAGAACAAGGGGAGCCTTTTCTTCCTGCGCGCCGCGCTGCGCAGCCAGCGACTTTCAGCGAGGCTATCGCGGAGTTCGCGGCATCCGGCTTGATGGGCCAACTGGCAACGCTTTCTTCCGGAACGTGCAAATGATGACGCCGACACCGACTAGCTCCATGGAGCATGGCGGGCAAGCAAATGAAGTAATGATGCCAGGCTTAAGGCTTAGACGGCACGGGCTCAGAATCGAGCTTGAAATTCCCAGCCGGGAGCGCAGAGTCACGGCACGCGCATGACTGTGAACGCCCCAGCCAACGCAACCCTCAAGGGATGCGCCCCAGTGCCGCCCGCCCTTTCACCTGTCAAGAGATTCCACAGCACCTTTTGGCTGCTGAATTCGATCGAAATGTGGGAACGCCTGGCGTTCTACAACCTGCGGGTGATGGCGTCCATTTACATCATGCAGGCGGACAACCCCGGCGGCCTGCATCTGACGGCCACGGACAAAGGCATCATCTACGCCTGGTGGGCGATTTTTCAGTCATTGCTGCCCATTGTCACTGGCGGGCTTGCTGATCGCTTCGGCTACAAGCGCACCCTGGCCTGTGCCATCAGCACCATGATCGTGGGCTACCTGATGATCGCCTTCATGCGGGACCTGCCTTTCATCAGCAATTACTGGGGTTTCTTCGTCTCGATCCTGACGCTGGCCACGGGTACCGCGTTCTTCAAGCCTGGCATCCAGGGATCGCTGGCCCATAATCTCACCAAGGAGAACTCGTCGGTTGGTTGGGGCATTTTCTACTGGGTGGTCAATGTCGGCGCGTTCGCGGGGCATTACCTGCCGTCGTTGTTCCTGCTCAAAGGCTGGTTCGGGGCCGCCTCGAATTCGGCCGAAGCCTGGCGCAACCTGTTCCTGGCCTCGGCTGGGTTCACCTCCTTCGGCCTGGTGCTGCTGCTGTTCTATCGGGACGTGCCCAGCGGCGCGTCCCAGACCGAAGGCCTGCTCAGCGTGCTCAAGCGGACGGTCACGAACATCGTCGAGCCACGCCTGCTCGCGTTCATGGCGATCATGTCCTGCTTCTGGCTGATGATGTACCAACTGTGGGATCTCCAGCCCAATTTCATTGCCGATTGGATCAACAGCTCGCGCATGGCCCGATCCCTCGTCTGGCTGCCGGAGTTCTTCCGCAAGATGGTGGTGGAGAACACCGCACGCGGACCCATGATTCCGCAGCAGGTGCTGCTGAGTTTCAACGCCTTCTTCATTATCTGCGGTGTGGTCGGCATGGCCTGGCTGACGCGGCGGATGCGCACGCTGGAGGCCATGTTGATCGGGATGATCATGGCCACCATCGGGGTCCTGGTGGCGGGCTGGACGCAAAGCGGCTGGTTGCTGGTCGCCGGCATCCTGTTCTTCTCCCTGGGCGAAATGATGACCGGCCCCAAGAAGAGCGAATACCTGGGCTTGATCGCGCCGCCCGGCAAGAAAGGTCTGTACCTCGGCTATGTCAATATCCCGGTGGGCGTTGGCGTATTCCTGGGCTCGTGGATCGCGGGGATTGTCTATGGGCATTACGGGGAGAAAGCCGTGCTGGCGTTGCGGTATCTTGCCGAGAAGACGCCGTTCGGCCAGGGCAAGAACTGGGACGGCTCGGTGGGGACACTGGAAGCCGCCCTGGGAGTAAAACGCACTGAGGCCATGGCCAAGCTGCAGGAGGTGACCGGCCTCGATCCCCTGGCGGCGACTCAGACGCTGTGGGACACCTACCATCCGCACTTCATCTGGATTCCGTTTGCCTGTATCGGCGTGGTCGCGGCGATCAGTCTGTATCTCTTCGGCCAGAAGGCGAAGAAATGGAGCGACATGAACGCCTGAGAGCGCGTTTGGAAGATAGTAGCAGCCGAGGTAACGAGGCTCTGACTTCCTGGAGAACCTGCCGCCTGCCGAAACATCTGAGCCTCGTCACCTCGGCTGCTACGACTCACTAGGGATTTTCAGGCAGGCTCTGAGGTCGTAAACGGTGCTTTGGTATTGAGATTACGAGCGGGAGAGCGGCCAGACTTTGCGGGACTGTCTACCACTCTTGGGCAGTTCGAAGGGGCCAGGGAAAGGACTGGTCTGGGAGCGCTTCTCGCCGAAGTAGTCGGTGTTGAGGAGGCAGGGCGAGCCGTCGGGGTTTTCAAAGCGCACGCCGGGCACCGCCGCCTTGCCCAACCGCTCGGTGGTCACGGGCTGGCGGGTCTGTTCGGTGGCCCAGGCGGGGTCGAGGGTGAAGTCGAGATACCACCCGTCGGGCTTTTCGGTCAGCGTCACGTCGGCGGCGAAGTCGGGCTTGAGCAGGGCGTCGGTGTCGAATTTCGAGGGCTGCGTGCCTTTGGTGAACACGTTGCCGGCGGCGAAGCAGGGAAGAACGGAGTTGTCCAGCGCCTGAAGTTTGCAGGGGGTGACGAAGAGGTTGTTGTAGAAACGATGGTCGCCGCTATCGCCTTTACCGGCCGCGTACAGCCCGGCCAGTTGCGTGGAATGCGCCGGGTGGAAAGGCGTGCTGCGAGTGTCGGAAAGATAGTTGTTAATTGGACCGGCGATCAGGTTGTAGGCAAAGGCAATACCTTGGGAATTCAGGCCGAAGGAGACTCCTTTGGACAGCATCAGGTTGTTGGCGACCAGGATCGGGCCGTGCTGCATTTCGAAAAAGATGTCCCCGGAACCGCCCACGTTGTCGTGCAGCAAATTCCCCGTCACCTGAGCGCCCTGGGCCATCCAGTCCAGCCAGATACCGGCGACGTCGCCGCAGCGGTAAATGTGGTTGTGGCTGATAACGACATCAATCGCGCCGTGGAACTTGATGCCGGCCATCTCCGCGCCGCCGAACAGTTGGTGGAGATGGATGTCGTGAATGACGTTGCCGCTGACGGTGCTGAAGGAGCAGCCGAGACTGCCGACGACGCCGGTCTGGCCGCAGTGGTGGATGTGATTGTTGCGGACGAGGTGACTGCCGATGGTGGCCTTGTTCCAGCCATTGGTCAGCGCCCGGCGGACGCAGTCGGTGTAAGGATCGGCGCTGCCGGCGTCGTTGGTGTTGTCAAACTCGTCGCCGTATTTGCCCAAGGCGACGCCGCAGCATTTCGAGTAGCTGATTTCGTTGTTCTCGATGATCCAGCCTTTGCACCAGTAGGCCGAGACGATGCCGAACTGCGCGGCGGAAGGCGGCGCCCACGGCGTGGCAGCGTTGCGCAGGTCGAAGCCGCGCACGGTGATGTAGTCAATGCCGGTCTTATTCGGCGTGAACACGGTTTGGCGGACGTTGATTTCCACCGGCTGCTCGTTGGGATTGACGCCGGGGAACTGCGCGTAGATCACGGTGCTGTTGGCCGGGACTACAACCTTGGCCTGCGGGAGCCACTTGAAGAGGAGGCAGAGGTTCTTCTTGCCCTCAGTCGGTTTGATCTTCGCCGCAAACGTCTGCCACTTCTGCCAGTCGCCCGTGACGGATACGTCGCAGGTGCCCAGCAATTCGCCGTCGGCCTTGTCCAGGCGCAGCTCGATTTGGCCGCCCGCACCCGGATAAGCGGCGGCGCGGAACTCCACGGTGTCCGTGCCCGTGCCGAAATCCACGCCGTCGTAGCGGACCCAGTCGTTCTTGCGGATGAAGCCGACACATTGCCCGCCCTCGGAGCAAGGGGCCAACTGCGTGCCGTGCCGGGCGGCGCTCTTCTCGGCAGGAATCACCGGAGAAGCGCCGAGGCGCAACGACGCGAGGTTCAGGAGGTATTGCGGCCCCTCTTCGCTCACGCCGTCCACTTGCGCATACCACAGCGGCGTCTTGCTGACGGGCTTGAGCACCTCATCCAGATGTGCCGCCTCGACCAGCCATTCGCCGTTGAGATAAACTGCGCCGGGGTGATGTCGGCGGCCGTTGTCCCCAAACCAGTCGCCGTGAATGAGCTCCGCATAGGGATTGAAGCTGCCGAAGAAAGCGTTCGGGAGGGTCACCTTCCAGGTATCGCCGGCGACCTTCTCCCATCCCTTGATCGGCTCGGAGCCAGTAATGACGACCTTCTCGCCGGGCGCGGCCTGATAGACAATCCGTTGCTTGTCGGTCTCCCCGCCGCGGGGCGGGCGGACGTGCTCGCGATAGACGCCCTGGTGCACAGTAACGACATCGCCGGGCTGAGCCCGCAACGCGGCGGTGGAAATGGTCTTGAAAGGCTTGGACTTTGAGCCGTCGTTGGCGTCATTCCCCTGCACCGAAACGTGGTATTCCCTGCCGAGCAAGGTGAATGTGGCGGCCATTGCGAAGGTAATTACGAGTGACTTCATACGCGTGTTTAAGTTGGCTTGAGAATGGCCGACCCTGCGCGGTCTGGCAATACTCCAAACGGATGTTGCTTGTCGTATCGTTTTCATAACCGTTGTCACCCTTATGGCCGGAAGTCACCCTTCCGGTTTCCGGAAGCCTGGCTTCCGGCTGACATGACTCCGGACTTGAGTTTGTGCTCGGATTCATGGAAACCAGCTCTGAACTTATGCGCTTGCTGATTCGACTGATCCTTGCCACGGCCTCTCCCTCGTTGCTTCTGATCGCCGCAGCAGCACCGGTAAACCCCACCCCTGTCGAGTTCTACGTCGCGCCTGGCGGCGCCGATGCCTGGTCCGGCACCCGGGCCGAGCCAAACGCGGCCAGGACCGACGGTCCGTTCGCCACGCTCGCCCGCGCGCGCGACGCGGTGCGCGGCCTGAGCGCGCATGGCACCAACACCCGGCCGGTCACTGTGCTCGTTCGCGGAGGTGAATACCGGCTGACCCAGCCGCTCGTGCTCGGCCCGGAAGATTCAGGGGCGCCAGGCCGCCCGGTGACCTACAGTGCGTACCCAGGGGAACGGCCTGTGTTTAGCGGTGGACGGCGCATCGGCGGGTGGCGGCGTGGCGAGGAAGGCCTGTGGTCGGTCGAGGTCTCCGACGCACGATCCGGCGGCCACAACTTCCGGCAGCTCTTTGTCAATGGCGAGCGTCGGGAGCGGGCCCGCTGGCCGCGGGAGAAGTGGTTCAGCGTGGCGGGCACGGCCAATCGCAAGGAAGCGGGCTGGGCCGGCGCTTTGGGCGAGCTCAAGGATGATGAATGGGCGCGGCGCTCGTTCCAGTTCCGTCCGGGCGACCTGCGGAACGATTGGACTAATCTCACGGACGTCGAAGTTGTCGTGCTGCAATTCTGGTCGGCGCCACGGCTGCGTATCCAGGCTCTCGATGAGCGCCGGAACTCGGTCGTGTTCACCGGTGGGAGCTGGCGGCCGCTGACTTGGTCCTTTGGCTACTATGTGGACAATGTGGTGGCGGGCCTGGCGACACCGGGCGCGTGGTACTGGAACCGCGCCGCGGGCGTGCTGCAATGCCGCGCCCTGCCTGGCGAAGACTTGGCGCAGGCGGACATCGTCGCGCCAGAAATGCTGCAACTGGTGCGGTTCACCGGCGACGCCGACCGGGGCGAGTTCGTCCACGACATTGTGCTGCGCGGATTGAGCTTCCGGTACACGGGGTGGGAGCTGCCCGAGGCGGGCTACCATTGCCCACAAGCCGAACTGCCTGTGCCCGCGGCCATCCAGGCCGTGGGCGCGCGTCGGTGCGTCTTCGAGAACTGCGAGGTTTCGAGGGTGGGCGGCTGGGGCTTTGAACTGGGCCGCGGCTGCCAGGACAACCGGATCACCGGCTGTGTGATCGAGGACCTGGGCGCGGGCGGCATCAAGCTGGGCGAGGCCGACGAGCCGGGAAGCGACGTGACGGAGGCGCGTAGCAACGAGGTGTCCGACACCCGCGTTCGCCATGGGTGCAAGGTGTACCTCGGGGCGCCAGCGGTGTGGGTGGGCCAGTCGGGCGGCAACCGCATTCGGCACAACGAAATCACGGGACAGTTCATGTGGGCGGTGTCGCTGGGCTGGAACTGGTCGTATTTCCCCCTCAATCGCTCGCGGGACAACGTCGTGGAGAAAAACCACGTCCACGATCTCGGCACCGGCGTGTTGGGCACTCACGGCGCGCTTTACTGCCTGGGTGTCTCGCCGGGCACCGTCCTGCGGAACAACTACATTCACCACGTCCATGCCGCCGAGGCCTGGGGCGCGGGCGAAGGGATCATCCTCGACAACGGCTGCGTGGGGATCCTGGTCGAGAACAATGTCGTGCATGACGCGGTTGCCGGCGGCTGGGGCTGCAACTTCAACTGCCTGGGCAACATTATTCAGAACAACATCTTCGTGAACGGACGAGCCTACCAGCTCACGCGGTATGGCGACGCGCCTGGGGCCAATCCACCGCCCAACGGCGAAATCTTTGCGCGCAACCTGGTCGTGTGGCAGGAGGGTCCGCTGATCAAAGAGCAGGACTGGCCGTCGTTTGCCACGTTGTGGGACTACAACCTCTATTGGCAATCCCGGGGCGAACCCGTTCGCTTCCTGCGCTACACCTTTGCCGAATGGAACAGCAAGGGACTGGATGTCCATTCCGTGATCGCTGACCCCCTCTTCGTCGATCCAGCGAAGCACGATTTTCGGCTGCGGCCTGAATCGCCCGCCTTCAAGCTGGGGTTCCGCGAGATTGAACTGCACGACGTGGGGCCGCGGCCGAATAGCCCTTAGTCCCGAAGTGACGATGCAGTTCAAGGGGACCGCGCCCGCCCCGGGCGCCGTGGCTGGCGCCCTCGCCAGTCACATTTGTGGCTCGCAGGATAGACTCACTTTTCAGTGACTCCGCACACGCGGGAGGCACCCGGCGAGGGCGCCGGGTGGGAACGCCCGGGGCGGGCGTGCTCCCCATTTCCAACTGCGTCGTTCCGGCTTAGTGCTCCGTTTCATAAGTCACTCCCTGGTAAGGACGCATGAAGCCTCATGCGTTGTCTAGTCGGCGTTCGAATTCCTCCGGTGTCAACCAATGCGACCTGTCCGAGTCGTTAAGACGGTCCGTTACTTCGCGGCGGTACTCCGGGTCATTGGCGTAGCGTGGATACTTGCGGTGCGGTCCGCGCGCGGCCTTTAACCTTAAAAAACGCAGTTGAACCAACGCAGAGTCGCAAAGGTGCAGAGACGCAAGGACTATTAGCTGCTAGGCAGCATCACCCACCGGGTGAGCCATTTACACCTGTCTTTTCCTTGCCATCTCCCTGTCCCTTGCGTCTTTGCCTCCTGGCGTCTTTGCGTTAACTGCTGTTTTTGGGTTTGAGGTCCCAAATTGGCACCTTAAAGCGGCTGCTTCTTGCCCCGGTTGCGCATCACTTCACCGCCCCATCAGGAAGATCGCATTACGCGGAGCCGAACCCGTGCCGGACCGAGGAGCCAAAGGAGTCAGCGCACTCACTTGGGTTAACAGCAACCGGCGGAAATATGACATTCTGTTGGACCGACCTCTTCACCACCCCTTCATGAATTGGCGCATAAATCATTGAACATGGTCGCGGCGGTTCAGCCTTCGATCATAATCACGGAATCTCGAAGCTGCGATAAAATTTGCCAGCCATGTTCGTCCCGGCGGCGTCGCGAAACAGGATATAGGGAGAA
>Ga0209777_10009906_pt1 | contig 10183 bp, 8 predicted proteins | sample FrelakmetHBP12HB_FD_187147 | JGI IMG/M metagenome (GOLD analysis project Ga0209777, IMG submission 187147) | Freshwater lake sediment microbial communities from the University of Notre Dame, USA, for methane emissions studies -HBP12 HB (SPAdes)... | ecosystem: Environmental > Aquatic >...
TTCCGATCTAAGCGCAGTGATCTCTTCCCTGTGGAGCTCGAGCCAATCGGGGTCGAGATGCTCGACCCGAAGCCCGCCCGCGAGCACAACGATGGCGAGGTTCGCGGCGATGGAGAAATTTAAGGCTATTGGGTTGAGCTCGCCCTGGCCGACATGCGCCGCTGAGAGGCGATCCATCTCCGTGGTCAACATGCTGGCCTTCACCTCGATTTCGCGAACGTCCTGGGGGCCAAGCTCCCTGCCCGTCTGCCGCTTGAACTTATCGAGCGCCATCATCATGGCGTCCACTGCCGTGTCTATATAGGCGCAGCCGGGTACAAGTTTGAATGCGATAGATTCGGTGACCCAGCTCTTGCCGTAACCGGTGAGCATGAATTCAAGTGGGGCGTAGGAGAACTGGTTGAGGAAGCCCTGGCGGTTCTCAATGACATCGAGCGGGCCGGTGAACCCCTCGCGGGCCAGCTCGGCGGCCATAAGCCCGCCGAGGCTTGTCTGGGATGCGCTGAGCAGCTTGGTGTCCGGCCCCATGAAGCCGGGGAAGAGGGCGAAGTTCGGCTGGTAGAGGGCGATGGCGAGGGCGTGTGCGGTCTGCTGCGCGTCCAGCCCCATGAGCTTCGAGGCCGCCGCGGCAGCCGCCACCAGATGTATGAAAGTCCACACCTGACCGTTCTGAGGCCCGATGAGGCACGCCGCGCCCATCCTCCCACCCACCTCGTTCGCCGCGACCTGCGCCGCCATCATCTCCTCGATGCTCCTGCCCTCCTTAAGGGCCACCAGCAGGCTCGTGAAAACGGCGGAATGGCCTGTGTGGCCGAGGAACAGATAGTCGTCATAATCATGCGCCATGCATAGGCTGGCGTTTGCGAACAGCGCACCGTGAAGCGATAAGCCCTCCCCGTTGGTTATAAGGGGAAAGTTTCCGCCCCCGTCCCACGATTTGACGGCGGCAACCAGCTTTTTCGCAGCCGGAGAAATCCCCCCCGCATGGGCGGCGGCAATCACGCTCAGTATTTGGCGCTTCGCGCGATCCCTCACCGCTTCCGGAATATCGCTGTATTTAAGCGAGGCTACCCACCTCGCCATTTCCTGTATCCTGGTCATCCTGTTTTCCTCCAAGTAAAGGCCAAAGAGGCCTATATCATTGTACCCATTTTATAATATTTCACCATCCGCTATTCTTCAAACAGTTCCAAGAAGCCCGGTTAAATAGCTGTTCTGGAGTGCGGCGGCTTGACGCCGCGAACGTCCCGATGCGTCGGAATCTGGCCAGCGCCTTTGCGGCGTCCAGCCGCCGCACTCCGAGAGATTTAAGAAACGGTTGCAATGCAACGAAATTCAACTAAACTTGTCAGTTACAGTTCGGTCACTTTAAAATAGACCTTGCATGAAAATCGGAGGTATAGGAGAAGATATCGGCCCGATTTCAGGGGTTTTTAACGCGGTTTACGAAGGAAGGGAATCCTTTGGATAAAAAGCTCTCCAGCCTGTCCATATTCTTCCCGTGTTATAACGACGCGGGCACCATTGCCAGCATAGTGATGCTTGCATACATCACGGCCCGCACGCTCACAGACGATTTCGAGGTCATCGTCGTTGACGACGGCAGCACGGACGCGGGATTGGACATACTCGACGAGTTGGAAAGGGTATATCCTGACCTGAAGGTTATCCGGCACGAGAAGAACCGCGGTTACGGCGGCTCGTTGAAAACCGGGTTTGCCACCGCCAGAAAGGACTTCGTCTTTTACACCGACGGCGACATCCAGTACAACGTGGAAGAACTCTCGGACCTTGCAAAAGAAATGACCGACGGCGTCGACATCGTCAACGGATACAAGATCGCGCGGTCGGACTCGGTATGGAGAAAGATCATCGGATTCTCCTACAACGCCTTCTCGAGGTTCCTGTTTCGCATCAAGCTCCGCGATATAGACTGCGACTTCCGGCTCATACGGCGCTCGGTTTTCAACAAGGTCAAGCTATCCAGCGACACCGGCACCATTTGCGTGGAAATGATCAAGAAAATCCAGGAGAACAGATTCGTTTTCCGGGAAGTGCCGGTGCATCATCACTTCAGAAGTTATGGCCGAAGCCAGTTCTTTAAGCCTCTTCACGTTTTTAAATCCTTCTTAAGTATCTGGATGCTGTGGTGGGACATGGTGGTGATGAGAAGGATTTGAACCGGTCTCAGCCAGTAGAATCACCAGAGATGAACAATAATACAGCATCCCGTCGCGACCCCATGAATACACCCGAATATGGGATTATGTACAACGTGGAGGATTCGTACTGGTGGTACGTCGGCATTCGCGAAATTGCGCGATCTATTCTCGAGGGCGTTCTTCCGCGCGACAGGCGCCTGAAAATACTCGATGCGGGCTGTGGAACAGGCGGCAATCTGGGGTTGCTCGGTGAGTTTGGCGATGTTTTCGGCTTGGAATTGAGCAGGGAGGCGATGGGATTTCTGAAGAAGAGGTCATTCGATCGCTTCACCACGGCGACCGTTACCGACATACCCTACGCGAGCGGGGCATTCGACCTTGTGGATGTCTTCTACGTGAACGAATGCCTCTCCGACGACGCGCCAGCGATGCGCGAGTATTATCGCGTGCTCAAGCCGGGGGGCGTTTTGTGCCTATTCGAGGTGGCAAGCGAGGCGTTGAGGGGCGAACACGACATGGCGGTCGGCATCATGCACCGCTACACACGGAGGGAACTGATCGAGCGCATCGAGGCCGCCGGATTTAAAATGCTCCGCGCCACCTATGCAAATACCATTCTCCATCCGCCCATATTCCTGCTGAGGCGCATCAGAAACCTGCTCAAGCCCGTTTCAAAACCGGAAGAGGCAAAGAGCGATTTCGATCGCGCGCCGGGTTTCCTGCACGGCATTTTCAAGGCAACGCTCCTCATCGAGGCCCGCCTGCTGAAATTCATGAATCTTCCGTTCGGGGTGACGGTTATCGCCGTGGCGCAAAAATCCTAGCCATGATAAGCGTTATCATACCGGTGTACAATGGAGAAGCCACGCTCGGCGCCCTGCTGGATTCGCTTGCCGCCAACGATTATAAAGACCGCGAGATAATTGTGGTTGACGATGGGAGCACTGATCGCACCCGTGAAATTGCCAGCGCGCTGCCTGTGAAACTCGCCTCGACAGGCGGGCGTCGCGGCCCCGCCGTTGCGCGAAACATAGGCGCGAGAGAGGCCCGCGGAGACGTTTTCCTCTTTCTGGACGCCGATACGGTCGCCCGGCCTAATATGTTGAGCCACATCGCCGCGCGTTTCGATAAAGAACCGCAACTCGTCGCCATCGTTGGCTACTACGACAAGACGCCGAGAAACCCCGGGAAATTCCCCCGCTACAAAGCCCTCATGGTGCAACACTGGTTCAAAAACGCGAAAATCATGGAAAGCTTCGAAACATGCTGCGGCGCCATTCGCCGGGACGCCTTCTTCAAAGCGGGCGGATTCGACGAGTCGTACACCGACGCAGACGTGGAAGATTACGAGTTCGGATACCGCGTCATGCAACAGGGACCCATCCAGGTTGACCATGAATTGATCGTCGGCCACCACTTCCCCTCGTTCTCCAGAAACTTCAGAAACTATTACCGACGCTCCAAGCTATGGATGGCGCTCTTCCTGACCAGGCGAAAATTCGAATCCACCGCCACCACACCGGGAGAAGGTATCACAAGAATCGTCGGCATCGGCGCAATAACTCTCGTTATCATCGGGCTAATCCGGCATATCCTGTTTTTCCCGGGCCTTGCCGCATTTCTGGTCTACCTGTACCTGCTCCGTGATTTTCTGAAGCTCCTATTAGAGGAAGAAGGGCCTGGGTTTATGATATGGGGTATTGGCGTCCACATCGGAAGCTCTGTGGCGGTAGTGGGTGGCATTGTCGCCGCTTTGTGGAACCGGGTAACTTTTTCAAAGAAGAACTCGAATTAAGTCCCTTGCCATGTCCTTGATCGAATCATACGGGCCATTTTTCCTCGCGCCCCTCCGGCCTCTCACGCCGCAGTATCTAATCCTCTTCGTCACGGACCGTTGTAACGCCCGCTGCGCGATGTGCTTCAACCCAAAGGCCGAAAACTGGACCCCGGGCTGCGACATGTCCCTCACCGAGATCGAAAAAATAGCCCGGGGCTTCAGGCGCATGATACAGCTCACAATCTCAGGGGGAGAACCGTACCTGCGTGAGGACCTTCCCGAAATCGTCCGCGCGTTTGTCCGGGAGAGCGGGGCGCGGTTCATAACTCTCTCGACCAACGCCTTCATGCCGGACAAGGTCATTAGCGCGACCGAGCGCATCCTGAACGAAAACCCGGAGGCCCGATTCAACTTCTGCATCTCGATTGACGACCTCGGCGAAAGGCACGACGCGATACGGAGGTTCAAAGGAGGCTTCGAGAGGCTTCTGGAGACGTTCCGCGAGGCCCTCAAGCTGCGACGGCGCTTCAACAACGTCGAAATACACACCACTACGGTCCTCTCCACCGCCAATAGGGATCGAATCCACGATGTTCTCGACTGGATAGACGAGAACCTCGAGGCCGAGGTGCCGGAGGTGTTGCTGGTGCGCGGCTCCCCGCGAGACCCGGCGTCCGCAGGCGTTGACCTGGAAACCTATGAGGCCGCCGCGCGACACATAGAGAAAATGAGTCGCCGCCGAGCCGCCGGCGGCTTCAAAAACAAGCTCATCACATCCCTCACCGCGCAGATGAGCGCGGCGCTCGTGAAAAGCGAGCGCGAAAACAGAATGATCGTCCCCTGCGTGGCGGGCGGAAAACTCGCAATTATCAGCGCCGACGGGACCGTTGACCCGTGCGAAATAATCGAAACTCTCATCCCGCCGCAAAGGCGACCTCCCGGCCTCGAGAATTTCGCCATGGGCAACATGAAAGAAAGCGGCTATCGGATTGATGAAATCTGGCGTTCCGGGAAGGCCGAAAGGGTGCGGCGATTCATCAGGGACACAAAATGCCATTGCACATTCGAATGCGCCCTGTTCGCAAGCATTATCTTCGGCCCTGCTCAATGGCCCTTACTCGCCACCCGCGCAGCCAGAGACTGGATCATCTTGCGGCAAGAATAGACCAGATATACTACTTATTGTCCGTTATGGGGGAGTAATCCTACCGGTCGCCGAGCAGAATGACTAATAACGATGTCTCGGATGCGCCGGAAGAAAAATTTTTTTGCATTAAACGAAAGATTCTTTGAAAAAATTCCCTTCCCCCTATTGAAAAAGATTTTTTCATCTGCTATTGTTCAAGCGTGTGTAGTGATGTGCTGTGAATCTTCCGGGTAAGGGTTAAAATTCTTACTAATCTATTAGCCGGCCATTAAAAAATCTTTACCATCTTCAGGCGCCGTTCACGCCGTGGACGAGCTTGGGGCGTTTTATGGGGGGATCTTTTGGTTCAACCTTTAAAAATTCCTTTAAAAGTTAGTTCGGCGGCGAAATAAGGGCCTTCATGCAAGACACTTGGAATAGGTTGCTGGAAGCTCTACGGGAAAACGTGGGCGACGCGAACCTTGAAAGATGGTTCGAGCCTTCCACTTTTTCAATAGACTCCGACCGCGCGGTGCTTTCTGCGCCGAATAAATTCGCCAGGAACTGGATCGAGGAGAATTACCGCAAACTTCTCGAGGAGAAGCTTGAGCAGATTTCCGGCAAGCGGGTGCCGCTGGAGATAGCCGTGAGTGAAGCGGAGCAGATGGCCTTGCCGGGCCTTGCCGAAGAGCGTCCTCCGGAAAAGGCGCCAAAATCGAGAAAGTCTGCGGCCATCGTAAAAGAGCTTCGCCTCGCCCTGAACCAGAAATACACTTTCAACAATTTTGTGGTTGGCGCCAGCAACCAGTTTGCGCATGCGGCGGGCATCGCCGTTACGGATAAACCCGGACAGGTTTACAACCCGTTGTTCATTTACGGCGACGTGGGCCTGGGTAAGACGCATCTCCTCAACGCCATCGGCCATAAGATTCTCGATGAGCATCCCGATTACCGCTTGCGGTACATAAGCGCCGAAGGCTTCATGAACGAGGTCATATACTGCATTCGATTCGGCAAGATGGATGATTTCCGCAAGAAGTACCGCGAGAATATTGATGCGCTGCTTGTGGATGATATTCACTTCCTGGCTGGCAACAAGGGCGCTACACAGCAGGAATTCTTTTTCACATTCAACTCACTGTTCGACTCATCAAGGCAGATCGTGATGTCGTCAAACCAGTACCCCAAGGATATTCCGAACCTGGATGAGCGGCTCGTTTCACGGCTGTTGTGGGGCCTGATTGTTGACATTCAGCCGCCCGACCTTGAGACGAAGCTGGCAATTCTCTCGAAAAAAGCCTCTGAAAACAACCTTCCCTTATCGAAAGAGCTTGCATTATTTCTGGCCACAAACCTTGGCGACAATGTCAGGGAGCTGGAAGGCTCATTGACCCGTGTTTTTGCTTATGCGTCCCTGAGCAAAGTTGAAGCAACCCTCGAGCTTGCCAGAGAGGTTCTTAAGAATGTCCTGGGAAAACAACAGGCTCTTACCATTGAAGTCATCCAGAAGGTTGTTGCAAGTTTCTTCAACATCAAGGTGCAGGACCTTAAATCTCAACGCAAGATGAAACTGGTCGCTTTTCCGCGCCAAATCTGCATGTACCTTTCCCGCAAACACACAAATTCCAGTTTCCCTGAGATCGGCGTCAAGTTTGGAGGTAAAGATCATTCTACAGTAATCCACGCGGTGCGAAAGATAGAGGAACGTATGAAAGAAGACCTGACGCTTCGTAACACTTTGGAAACAATAGAGAAAAACCTTTGCGTTTGACTTTCATCAACAGCATACACCTATTGTACTGTGAATAGGCTGTTAATTGGGCGGCTTTCCTGAAAAATCCACAGATATTATCTGCAATCGCTTTTTTCTCCACATGTGTTTCAGCGCTCTTTTGCCTTTATTTTTCAATATCTTACAGGTCTTTCACATAAATTCACAATATTTACTACTACTACTTGATTTTTCTTATATAAATACTATTATCGAAATAATATGTTGAAAACCCTTTACTCAGAGAGGTGATCAATGGAATTTAAAATTGAAAAAGACAAGTTGGTCAAAGGACTAGGCTGGGTTCAGAGTGTCGTTGAAAAGCGAAGCACAATGCCGATCCTTTCAAACGCACTGTTCCGCGCAGGTAAGAGTGAATTGAAAATTATTGCCACAGATCTTGAGGTGGGTATAGAAGGAACAGTGGAAGCGGATGTCAAAAAGAAAGGGGCAATCACGCTTAATGCAAAGAAGATGTTTGACATCATCAAAGAACTGCCGCCCGGACCTGTGCAAGTGTCTGTGGAAGAGAATCTCAAAGCAGAGATTAAGGGCGCCAAAGCCGTTTTTCATCTTATGGGCACAAATGAAGAGGAGTTTCCTCCATTGCCTGAGTATTCAAAGGATAAATTAGTTGAAATTCCGGCTGGAACATTCAAAGAAATGATTGAAAAGACGATTTTTGCGGCTAGTATGGAGGAAACGAGGTATAACCTTGGAGGTGTTTTTGTTACGCCGTCTGATAGTGAAAAAACACTTCGTATGGTCGCAACAGACGGTCACCGGCTTAGCATGATAGACAGGGAAATACCCGGATTAAGCAAGCTGGAGCTGAAAAAAGGTGTGGTTTTGCCAAGAAAGGGGCTTAATGAGCTTAAAAAGATACTGGTGGAGGGAGTTGAAAAGCTGGGAGTATGCATTATTTCCAATAATATTGTTTTCGATGCAGGGGAAGTTGTGCTGATAATGAGAATGATGGAAGGCGAATACCCTGATTACAAGCGGGTTATTCCCAAAGATAATGAGATCAAAGTGCTTGTGAACAGGGAGCAAATGGTCGAGTCAATCAAGCGTGTTTCGGTAATTTCGGAGGAAAAAACTCGCTCGATCAAGCTGCATTTCAAGAAAAACAAATTGCTGATAGATAGCCAGAATCCGGAAATGGGAGACGCAAACGAGGAAGTCGACGTGGAGGGAATTGATGAGACAATCGAGATAGGATACAACTCGAGGTACCTGATGGATGTTTTTTCAGCCATGGAAGGCGAGAAGGTCACGATGAGCTTCAAGGATAATTTAAGTTCCGCGCTTTTTCAGTCCGAGGAAGACAGCAAGTATGTCTGTATAGTAATGCCAATGCGACTCTGAGAAATGGAAAAAAGTGTTTTAAATCGAAAGGTTATGAGTTGGGAAGAGGCGCTTCAATGGAGGAACGAGGCAAGGAGAAGAGGGGAAAGAGTAGTTTTTACAAATGGTTGTTTTGACCTGCTGCACATAGGTCATGTTTCTTTACTGGAACGGGCAAAAGGGCTTGGTGACAAGCTCTTGGTGGCTATAAACTCAGACGCATCAACGAGGACATTGAAGGGAAACAATCGTCCAATCCGGCCACAAAATGAGCGAGCCGAAATATTAGCCGGGCTAAAGGTTGTGGATGCGGTAGTTATCTTCAGTGAATTGGATCCATTGAAATTGATAATATTTCTGGAACCGGATGTCCTGATTAAGGGAGGGGACTGGTCAATTGAGAACATTATTGGGGCAAGAGAGGTCAAAGGCAAAGGCGGGAAGGTCTTTGCCATTCCTGTATTGGCAGGCAGGAGCACGTCGCAAATCCTTGAAGTTATTAAGGATTTGGGCCATGACACCTCATGAAAACGCTGGACGATATCACCCTCCAAATAGCCAATTTGGCCCCCCTGCAACAAAATTCTACAGTGGATGTCTATAAAATCAGTAACGTTATACAATACCCCGTAAGGGAGCTTGACGAAGACGCGGAGATAATTGAGCGCAGTAAGAATGGAGATCGCACCGCGTTCAATGAATTGGTTCTACGTCACCAGCGTCGAGTGTTTAACCTTTGCTACCGGATTATTGGGAACCGGGATGAAGCGGAGGATGTGGCGCAAGAGGTTTTCATCACGGTTTTTAAGGCGATAAAGAACTTTCGGGGCGACTCGACATTTTCCACTTGGATACATCGAGTAACCACAAACCACTGCAAAAATCGCCTCAAATACTTGAAAAGACGAAGATATTTCCAGACAACCTCGATTGATGAAACTCAGGACACCGGAGAAGGGGAGCAGAAACGGGAATACCCCAGCGACGAATTCTATAACCCCGAAGAGGACCTGGAACATTCGGAAGTGGGAGGGGAAATCGAGAACGCCATAGCTCAACTGGACGACGATTACCGGATCGTGATTGTAATGAGGGATGTTCAGGGCATGTCTTATCTGGAGATAGCGGAAGTCCTCGAGCTTAAGGAAGGAACCGTAAAATCGAGAATTCATAGGGCAAGATTGGAACTTCAGGACAAGTTGAGACATCTTATAGAAAATGAATGATAAAGGAAGAGAAGGGGCATCATTGGGACATTTTGACGCGGAGATAAAGCATGAATTGCACTGATGTAAAAGAAAAATATTCCGACTACATAGACTGTTGTCTTGGCGAATGCCAGGGCGAGGTAGAAGCTCACCTTGCCATCTGCCCGGTGTGCAGGAGAGAGCTGGGCAGCCTCCGAAGGATGGTGAGCGCCCTGAATTGTCTGCCACAGGCGGAAGTGCCTCGAGATTTTCTTGTCCATGTGAACAATCGGCTGGATGAATCCCGGCAGGGCTGGTTTGCGCGGTGGTCGGAAGCCATGTCGGAGGCCTTTCCGTCTCGTGCTCTGGCGATGGCCGCCACGGTCGCGCTTGTTGTCCTTGCGGTTTTCTATCTTAATACTCATAAAGCGGATGTTCCCGGAGCGGGTGGAGTAGTCGCTTCCAGGGTAAAGGGAATCTCCGCTACGGGCAGCCAAAGCGTTCCAACAGTTCCGAGAACCCCGGAGGAATTGGCTGTTGCCGATAGAGTGCCTGAAGATACGGGGCTTGTTCATAGTGTTGCGCTTACTTCAACACCCATTGAGAGACCGGTTGTCTCATATCCTCTGTCTGAAAATGTGCAGGCGCCAAGCTCGATTAAGTTGCCTTACGTTGATAAGATTGTAATATTGAAAGCATCGAATCCCTCCGTTGCCGCGGCCCAGGTGCGTCGCGCAGCCACCAACCTATCTTCCAGCCATAAAGATTATAGTGAGACAATAATCTACGTGTTATCGTCGGCTGATAACAGAT
>Ga0209777_10009908_pt1 | contig 10181 bp, 7 predicted proteins | sample FrelakmetHBP12HB_FD_187147 | JGI IMG/M metagenome (GOLD analysis project Ga0209777, IMG submission 187147) | Freshwater lake sediment microbial communities from the University of Notre Dame, USA, for methane emissions studies -HBP12 HB (SPAdes)... | ecosystem: Environmental > Aquatic >...
AGCGTTTTGGGCAAGAATATATTCACATATTTGAATAAGTTCAGGATGCTCCGAAACGGCAGTTCCTACAAGGCCTATCTTTTTCTTTTTCGCCAGTCCCCGATCAATAGAAGCTATAATTTCTGCGGCGCTGCGGAAGCGCGTCGGTCGGTAAACAAAGCTTGCCGCGCAAAAACGGCAACTCCGGGCGCAACCCCTGTTCACTTCTGTCAGATACATATCTTCCATTTCCACCTGCGTCGCACTGATAACTTCTTCCGTGCAATAAGAATTGATATCTTTTATATGATGAATTTTTATTTTTTGCGGCAAGTCGGCTTCACGCGGCACAAATGCCTCGATCCTGCTATCGGCACAATATTTAACTTCGTAGAGTCCGGGAACATAAACACCCGGGATTTGTTTTTGTAAATCTTTCAGCAATCCCGAACGGCAATGACCGAGGCGGCGAGCATTTTCAAAGAATTTGGTGAATTGCGGGAGTGTTTCTTCGGCTTCACCCAGAATAAACAAATCAAAAAAATCAGCCAGCGGCTCAGGATTGAGTGTCAGCGCAATGCCACCGCCGATAACCAGGGGGAAATTTTCAGAACGGTCTTTTGTTAAAAGAGGAATGCCTGCTGCCGCTAGCATTGTTAAAACGTGTGGATAATCATTTTCGAAAGATAATGAAAAAGCCAAAATGTCAAATTCGGCAATTGATTTTTGGCTTTCCAGACTAAAAATTCCTGCCGCGCCGGTGGCGAATTCGGCATTGTCATCGGCCGCCGGCAGAAATAATCTCTCACAAAGAAAGGATGGTTGCTCGTTTATTATTTTATAAACTGTCTGGAAACCCAAATTGGCCATTCCTGTCCGGTAATAATTGGGATAAGCCAGGCAAACCGTGTTGTATGTGCCCCATACTTTTTTTACATAACCCCTCTCCTGCTCTAAAAGGGATTCATATTTTTTTTTCAGTTTCCAATTCATGGTTCAATTATGGCCTATAACCAACTAAAACCGTGCCCGAAAGGCCACCATTTCCCGCCAATGGCGGGATAATTCGACCTGCAAGCTCCAAGTGAACTATGTTACTGAAGCTTGGGTCTCATTAATGTCTCCTAATCCGCCTGCCTGCGTAAAAACGTGGGTATTTCCATATCAACCGTGTCGCTTTCTTCGCTTATACCCATGGTTACGACATTCGTGTTATTCCGGCTTTTTCCCAGCCGCATGTAAGTCGGGGTCGCTAAATTCTCCAGCCGGAATCCGCCTAATTGCGATACATTCGCGTGAACTTGTTTTTTCTTCACCCCATCATCGAATCCGGTCGCAATAACCGTAATACGGATTTCATCCCCCATAGTTTCATCAATAACAGTTCCGAAAATGATATTGGCATCTTCATGCGCTTCTGCCTGAATCAATGACGAAGCCTCATTGACTTCGTAAAGACTCAGATCCGATCCGCCGGTGATGTTCAGCAAAATACCACGCGCGCCCTGAATAGTGTTGTCTTCTAGCAGTGGTGAAGAAATAGCTCTTTGGGCTGCTTCCACAGCGCGATTTTCGCCGGATGCTATGCCCGTACCCATTAGAGCCATACCCATGTTGCTCATGATATTCTTTACATCGGCAAAATCAAGATTGATCAAACCGGGTGTTATGATCAAATCGGAAATCCCCTTGACCGCCTGATAAAGAATATCATCAGCTTTTTTGAAGGCCTCCAGAAGTGATAAGTTGCGGCCGCCGAGGCTTAAAAGACGCTGATTGGGAACAACAATCAAAGTATCCACAACATCCCGCAATTGCTCTATGCCATCTTCAGCCTGTGTATTACGCTTCTTGCCCTCAAACTGGAATGGTTTGGTTACTACCGCAACGGTCAACGCGCTGCTCTCGCGGGCTATCTCCGCGATGATCGGCGCCGCTCCTGTTCCCGTTCCTCCACCCAATCCCGCTGTTATAAAGATCATATCCGCACCTTCCAGATATTGCTTAATTTGATCACGGGATTCTAAAGCCGATTTCTTGCCAATTTCCGGATTGGAACCAGCTCCCAAACCTTTGGTTATCTGCATTCCAATTTGAATTTTGTTGGGCGAACTGGACACACCCAACGCCTGCGCATCTGTATTGGCGATAATGAAATCAACTCCCTTCAGAGAGTATGAGATCATCGTGTTAACGGCGTTTCCTCCGCCTCCGCCTACCCCAATCACCTTGATTCTTGCTGAATTCTCACTACACACATCCGTTAACTCAAACATAAGCGTCCCTTCCTTTCAAAAGAATTCTAAGAGCCATTTTTTTATTGTTCTTGCCATATTGCCAAATATGTTACCCGTCTTTTTGTAAACGGAATCACCTGATATTTTTTTACTTCCATAAATAATTAAGCCGACACCAACAGTGTATGCCGGCGAGTTTACAACATCACTCAAACCGCCAATACCAGTCGGATTGCCCGTGCGCACCGGCATGTCGAAAATTTGTTCCGCCATTTCATTGATGCCAGACAAAAGAGCCGTCCCGCCGGTTAAGACAACTCCTGCCGCCAGTAAATCTTCATAACCTGAACGTACAATTTCTTTTAAAGCAAGATTCAATATTTCCTCCATCCTCGGTTCAACAATCCTTCCGAGAATCTGCCTGGATACCTGACGGTCTTCGCGGCCACCGACACTGGGCACTTCAATTACTTCCTCCTGGGGAATCCTTGCTGTCAAAGCGCAACCATATCTGATTTTTATTCTTTCTGCGTCGTTAAATGGTGTACGCAACCCTGTGGCAATGTCCGAGGTTAAATAGTTGCCGCCGACAGGGAGTATTGCCGTATGTTTAATACTGCCCTCAAAAAATATAGCGATTCCGGTTGTTGATCCGCCGATATCGATTAATACAACTCCCAAATCTTTCTCATCTGAGCTGAGGATAGCTTCACTTGCGGCCAATTGCTCCATAACGATATCATCGATATCCAGACCGACCCGATTGACCGATTTCACAATATTTTGAATGGAGGGAATAGCGCCTGTAACAATGTGCACTTTAGCCTCCAGCCGAACACCGGACATTCCTACCGGATCACGAATACCATCCTGACCGTCAACGACATAATTTTGAGGAAGGGTGTGCAGGATTTCTCTTTCCACCGGGATGGCGATGGATTTGGACGCTTCTATCGCCCTTTGCACATCCTCCTCACCGACTTCACGGCCTTTAATCGCCACAATTCCCAGTGAGTTTTGCCCTTTAACGTGGCTGCCAGCTATGCCGACGTAAGCTGAATTAATACGGCATCCCGACATGCGTTCAGCGTCTTCAACAGCTCTTTTTATGGCCTCCACCGTGCTCTCGATATTGACAACTAAACCTTTGCGTAACTCTTTGGCCGGGGATGTTCCAATACCGATGATATCGATACCGGTTTCAGTAATCTCCCCGACAATGGCTGTTGTTTTTGTCGTTCCAATATCCAGCCCGACTAGCACATTACTTTTTCTCCCCATGAGTATCTTCACCCCTTCTTTAATATAGAGCCCACAAATTTTAGAAATTAAATCCTGTACTGCTTGCCATTTTTATTGGACTGGGTCCGACCCAGAACATTTTTTTGTGAAAGCGTAATTTTTGCCGCGTCTGCCAAATCAACGGTCAAAGAACTGTTATTTATTCCCCGTTTTTCCCTGTCGTTCATAACTAAGGCCAGTTTACGCAACTTTTTTTCAAAATCCTCCATACCCATCTTCAGATAAAGTCCCTTGTCGGTAAGCAAAGACAATCCGAACACTTCATCTATGTGAGCTTCAGAGATAGCACCCAAAAACGAGTAAAGATTGGAGCCGGAAAACACCTTCAACAAACTGAGCGTATCCGACAATAATTTTGATTTTGTTTTATCCTGTACATTTATACCGGTGATGATTGCCAGATCAACTTCGTCTCCTTGGGACATCTTTTTAAAAATAATGCCTTCCGAATCCATCAGATAAAAATCACCGGCCTGTTTGACCAGCGCAATGGGATTACGTTCCCGCACATCCACCACTATCCTGTTGGGAAATTCTCTGCCGACATAGACATTTTTTATCCAGGGATTGACTGCCACGCGTCTGGACAAAACATCAACATTCACTGCCAGAATATTTTGGCCGGGCTTTATTTTCACAAGCGTCAGGACATCTTTTTCCGTCAGTTCTTTCAGTCCGCGCACAGAAGTTTCTTTGATCTCAAAATACGGGGCACTCAAGAAATAGCTGTAGGCATAAATAAAAAGTGAGCTTAGCGCGGCTATAGAGATCAGCAAGCCCAGCACACCCAGATATTCACCGCTGCCCTTGACCAGACGCCGGCGCAAGCGGTTTATCTTAGCATCGTAGTTTGCTTTTAACATCTTCGGCATTAAGCTTCTCCGACGATTATGACTTCTGTTGCCAGGTTTATGCCTTTTTCCTTTTTGGCCTTCGCCTGGATTAGCGCAATTAATGTCAATACATCAGACGCGGTAGCGTTGCCTTTGTTCACTATAAAATTGGCGTGCTTCGGCGAGACCTCCGCATCATTGCAACTCGTCCCCTTTAAGCCCATTTCCTCAATGAGACGGCCCGCGGGTTGTCCGGGCAGATTTTTAAATATCGAGCCGGCATTGGGAAAATTAAGCGGATGCTTTTCTTGACGCCACTTGAGAATTTCACTAATTTTCCCCTTGATCTGTTCAATCTGTCCCTTTTCCATTTTAAACTGAGCATCAAGTATTATTGACTCCGGAGGCAGGCCGGAGGTTCGATAACCAAAAAATATTTCCTCCCGCCGCAGTGTTTTCTTTTCTCCTTCAGCGTTAAGCAATGATATTGTTTGAATAATATCTTTAATTTCTTTTCCATAAGCTCCGGCATTCATCCACACGGCACCGCCGACACTGCCGGGAATGCCCGCGCAAAATTCCAGCCCCGTCAGTTCCTGAGCCGCAACAAAACTAACCAACATGGAAAGCGTTACACCGGATTGGGCGAATACGCAGTAATCACCTTCCGTTGTAGATGCGCAGTTAATTTTTTTCAAACCTTTCATTAGTAATATTGCTCCCCGGTAACCACCATCCCGCACAATTATATTGGTTAAGTTTCCAGCGGGAATAAAATTTATTTTTCTTTCCTTGAGCCTCCGCACAATCGCAATGAGCTCTTTTTCACTCTCTACAAACACCAGGGCGCCGGCATTTCCCCCTACACAAAGCGATGCATAGCGCGACATTGGTTCATCGTATAATATTTTCCCGACAACAATATCGTCCAGTGCCTCTGAAATTTCATTTTTATCCGCCATTATTTTTTACTTCCCTTGCCGCCAATTGCTTTAATAGCGCTTCACCGATTTTATAAATGCTTCCTGCTCCCAGCGTAATAACAGTATCTTTCGGCCTTACTGTTTTTAAGAGAAATTCGATAGTGCCTCCCGCCTGCGCAATATATTCAACACTAGGGTGCCCTGTTTTTCGAATAGCTTCGCATAATACCTGTGAATTAACTCCGGCAATAGGTTCTTCACTGGCTGGATATATATCGTTCAATATCAGCAAATCAGCATCACTAAAGGCTTGAGTGAATTCATTAAAGAGCGCCTTTGTCCGAGTGAATCTGTGCGGCTGAAAAACAACTATCATCCTTCCTTTCCACACCTGTCTTGCCGCTGCAAGAGTCGCCTTAACTTCCGTGGGATGGTGGCCATAATCATCGACTACCGTGATATCGCCCACTGTGCCTTTCATTTCCAGACGGCGCACCACACCGGAAAAACCTGCCAATCCCTCTTTGATGGTGGCAAAATCCAAATCCAACTCGTGGCCTACAGCCACTGCCGCCAGTGAATTATAAACATTGAACAAGCCCGGCACGTTTAACTCAATAGCGCCCAGTCGATCTCCCTTATACATGAGACTATACTCAGTCCCGGAGGTTAGATATTTAATATCCCGCGCGCTGTAATCAGCGGAATGTTCAATTCCGTATGTTATCATTTTGCGCTTGATGAACGGAGTAATCTCCCGCACATGCTCATTATCGTTGCAGAGAACCGTGCAACCATAGAAGGGAACAATATTGGCAAACTTAAGAAACGCTTCCTTTATTTCAGTAATACCCGGATAAAAATCCAGATGTTCACGATCGATGTTTGTAATAACTGCAATTGTCGGCGATAATTTTAAAAATGAACCATCGCTTTCATCAGCTTCGGCCACAATGATATCGCCGTCACCCAATCGGGCGTTGCTGCCGATGCTCGCAAGTTTTCCACCGATAACCATGGTTGGATCAAGATCACCGCGAGCAAGGATCGTCGAAACCATCGATGTGGTCGTAGTCTTTCCGTGACTTCCGGAAACGGCGACAGAAAATTTCATTTTAAGCAACTCCGCCAGCATTTCCGCACGCGGTATCACCGGCACATTTCTTTGGTGCGCTTCGACAACTTCCGGGTTATTAACTTTCACTGCCGTGGAAGTAACCACGACATCGGCATTGCCGATGTTTTTTGCCGCATGGCCTAAAGCCACACAAGCGCCAAGCTTCTGCAGCCTTGCTGTTGTTTCTGACTGCGCTGTATCGGAGCCGCTGATATTGTAACCGAGATTAATCAGAACTTCAGCAATCCCGCTCATTCCGATTCCGCCTATTCCCACGAAATGAATGCATTTTACTTTGCGCTGCATTAAACTGGTTTCTTTATCCGGTCCCATTTTATTTCAAGATTCCTTTTCCATTTTTACTATACGCAAATATTTAATTCCTCTTACCTGCAAATACCATACAGGCATCGACTATTTTTGCCGCTGCTTTTATATTTCCCAGTTTTGCCGAAGCCTCTTCCATCTGCCGTAACTTTTGCTTATTTGCCAAAAGATCATCAATGATGCCAAACAACTTCTGGCTGTTAAGCTCCTGTTCGTTAATTATCACCGCCGCACCCGCACAGGCCATAGCCTCGGCATTTTTTGTCTGATGGTCATTTGCCGCCCATGGATAAGGGATGAGAATAGCTGCTTTACCCGCCGCTGTAATTTCCGCAAGCGAGGTGGCTCCGGCACGGCAGATGATCAGATCGGCTGCCGCATAAGCATCGGCCATATTGACAATGAATGGCGTCACTTGCGCATCCAGTCCATATTGTTCATAAGATTGCTTTACCATTTCTACTTCCCGATCTCCCGTTTGATGAAGCACACGCAATTTGTCCTTCATCTTCTGCAATTGGGGCATCATGGCGATGACATTTTTATTGATTGCCGCCGCTCCCTGTGAACCGCCGAAAATCAATAGTTGCTTATACTTTTTTTCTTCTTGCACCCCAGCGCTTCGCGCGGCAAATACTTTTCTGACGGGATTGCCGCTGACAATTACCTTGCTTTGTGGAAACCAATCTTTAGTTTTCGCGTAAGTGACAAAAATAAGATTAGCAAACTTGCTTAAAATTCTGTTCGTTATCCCGGGCATAGCATTTTGTTCGGCTATAGCCGTAGGTATTCCCATAATCCTCGCTGTAACTACCGCGGGACCGGAAGCATAACCGCCAACGCCAATGACAACGTCAGGACAAAATCGTTTTAAGATTTGCCTTGATTGCCACATGCTATGCGGAATCTGATAAGTAACTTTTATCAAAGCTTTCAATCCTCGACCCTTAACTCCTTCAACATCAATCTCTTGCAGTTCATAACCGAGTTTCCCCAGTATTCTGTGTTCAATGCCTTTTTCAGTCCCGATAAAAATAATCCTATGAGTATTGCCTCTGGCTAGAATTTCTTCAGCTATGGCAATGCCTGGAAACAAGTGTCCTCCCGTTCCTCCTCCTGCAATTACAACCCGCACTTGCTACTCCTAACTACGAAAAACCTGCTTAACTGTTTTTTATTTATCCGCACTAACAACAATCTTTTTACTCACGACGATTGCGTGGAAATATTCAATAAAATGCCGATTGCTATCATGCTCATGACAAAGGAAGACCCGCCGTAGCTTAAAAAAGGAAGCGCCAGTCCTTTAAGCGGTATTAACCCCATAACACCGGCAATGTTAATAAATGCTTCCATAGCGATGACCATGGTCAATCCCGCAGCCAATAACGTCCCGAAAAGATCAGGCGCCTTAATGGCAATCATAAATCCGCGTAAAACAAAAATGCTAAACAAGATGATCACAATACTGACGCCGATAAAGCCGCTTTCCTCCGCAATAATCGAAAGAATAAAATCCGTATGAGGCTCCGGTAGATAAAATAATTTTTGCATGCCATCACCAATACCAACGCCACCAAAGCCCCCTGAGCCAAAGGAAATCAGGGATTGAATTATTTGAAATCCGGTGTTACCGGCGTCTTTCCATGGATCTAAAAATACAGTCAAACGCGCCAGCCTGTAACCTTTGTGAAAAATAAGCCATACTCCCACAGGAATAAAGGCCGCCGCCAAAAACATCAGATGTATTATCCGCGAACCAGCCAGACACAACATCAAGATCAATATCGAAGCAATGATCACAGCCGTACCGAAATCCGGCTCCAGTAAAATCAGGGAAATTACAACTGCCGTAATCGCTGAAGGGATAAAGACTCCCCGGCTGAATTTCTTAAGCATATGGGCTTTGCGCGCCAAAAGATGTGCCAGAAAAACAACCATGGCAATTTTTACCATCTCCGATACCTGAAAAGAAAATAAACCCAGATTCAACCAGCGCGTCGCGCCTCCTCTTTTCAGACCGACATCAGGAATAAAAAGCAGCACAAGCATAATCAAGGATAATATAATTCCCGGATATGCCGCTTTTTTCCAGGTTGTGTAATCAATCTTCGTCAAGATCACCATGGAAATGAGACCTAACACAACAAATACAAGCTGCTTCTTTATGAAATATTGACCATCTTTGAATTTTTCCAAAGCGAGTATAGAACTGGACGAATATATCATCGCCGTTCCTACCGTCACCAAAATCAAGGTAACCAGGAGCAAAATAATATCTGGAGTTCTATCCTCTTTTTTTACCGCAGCATCCATTAAAGATTTCTCACCACGTTCTTAAAATAATTGCCCCGCTCCTTATAATTGTTAAACTCATCAAAACTTGCGCACCCCGGAGAAAGCAATACAACGTCACCGGCATGAGCACTTTTATAAGCGTTCTCGATTGCGGCTTGCAGTGTCAGTTCTTTAACCGTAGGCACACTCTTGCCAATTAAAGATCCGATCCGTTCACGCGCTTCACCAAACAGGATCACCTGCTTAGCTTTCATAGCGAGTAATGGTTTTAAATTTTGAAAATCACCGTCTTTATCTCTGCCGCCCAACAATAAAATTACAGGAGCGGAAAATGTATCCAGCGCTCGGATTACCGAGCCGACGTTTGTTCCTTTGGAATCATCGTAATACCTGACTGATTTTTTTTCGCCGACAAATTCAATACGGTGAGGTAAACCGCTAAACCCAGAAATTGTGTCAACAATACTCTTCCGGCTGCAACCGCAGAAACGTGCTGTCATTACTGCCGCCATTACATTTTCCACATTATGCAGACCGGGGATTTTAATCATTCCCAGGGGATATTGTTCCTCTTCACCTTTGAGATTGCGGAAAACAATATTGCCATCTTTGACAAATATTCCTACCGGCAACTGTTTTCTGGAGCTGAATGCGGCAACTTGCGCGCGGATGGAAGACGACAGTAATTTTTGTTCCGGATCTTCGGCATTGAGAATCGCGTAATCCGACTTTGTCTGATTCTCAAACACTCTGGATTTAATGCGGCGGTACTCGGCAAATGAACCATGATAATTTACATGATCACAGGTTATATTCAATAACACGGCAACAAAAGGATGGAATTTTTCTATCCACTGCAGTTGGAAACTACTGATTTCAGCAACGACAAAGTCCGCCACTTGATTATTTCCAGCAAACTCAATTAGAGGATTGCCGATATTGCCACCAACAAATACTTTTTTCCCCGCCCGGGTAAGAATCTCACCCAATATGGTTGTTGTCGTTGTTTTACCATTGGTCCCGGTTACAGCCAGTATTGGAACTTCTATAAAATGATAGGCCAGTTCAACTTCACTAATGACAGGTATTTTTTTTCTAAGGGCTGCCTGTAATATTTCGTTGGAAGGAGGAACTCCCGGTGAAGGCACAACCATGCTGACCCCAT
>Ga0209777_10009909_pt1 | contig 10180 bp, 7 predicted proteins | sample FrelakmetHBP12HB_FD_187147 | JGI IMG/M metagenome (GOLD analysis project Ga0209777, IMG submission 187147) | Freshwater lake sediment microbial communities from the University of Notre Dame, USA, for methane emissions studies -HBP12 HB (SPAdes)... | ecosystem: Environmental > Aquatic >...
CGAAGTTGCTCAGCGTGGCTACTGCCGCGGCGATCAGGTCTTTCGTCCAGCCAAGGTCATTGTGAATGACCTGAGCTATTTCCCCGGAGTCCGTCATGCCCGTTGAATTCAAGGACTACTACGAGGTGCTCGGCGTGGCTCGAGACGCCAGCGGCGAGGACATCAAGAAGGCCTACCGCAAACTCGCCCACAAGTATCACCCCGACGTGGCCAAAGACAAAACGACGGGGGAAGCCAAGTTCAAGGAAATCAACGAGGCCCACGAAGTCCTCAGCGACCCGGAGAAACGGCAAAAGTATGATCAATTGGGAGCCGACTGGAAACATCCGGGACGGCAGCCGGCACCACCGCAGGGCGGATCCGGCGGAGGTTACGAGGATGCTTCGGAATTCCATTTCGACGGCACGGGCTTTAGCGATTTCTTCGAGCAGTTCTTCGGCAGTCGCGGCCGTCCCTCCGGTGGTTTCGGCCGAACCCGGGGGGAGGGGATGGGAGGCCCGACATTCACTCAGCCCGGCCAGGATATCGAGGCGGATATCCTGGTGACGCTGGACGAAATCGTGCACGGCTCGACGCGCACCATCAATCTGCGGCGCACCGATCCGCGCACCGGGCAACCGATCACGCAGACTTTGCGGGTGAAAATCCCACCCGGCGTTCGGGAAGCGCAGCTTATTCGTCTGGCGGGCAAAGGCCAGGAAGGCATCGGCGGGGGCGGCTCGGGAAACCTGTATTTGAGGGTAAAATTCGCCCAGCACCCCGACTATCGCGTGCGCGGCGCCGACCTGTATTACGATTTGGATCTGGCCCCGTGGGAAGCGGTGCTGGGTACCACCGTGGACCTCCCAACTTTGGATGGAAAGGTGTCCCTTAAAATTCCGGCGGGTACCAAGGCCCAACAGCAATTGCGTTTACGCGGGAAAGGGTTACCGTCGAGCGACGGAACCCGAGGCAACCTGTATGCCGTCGTGTCTATCCAGGTCCCGGCGCATCCGACGCCGGAACAAAAACTCCTGTGGGAGCAGTTAGCCACAAAATCGATGTTCAATCCGAGGCGACCTTCATGAGCAAACGATTTGTCCCGGACAGTCCCCCACCCCGAGCGCTGGAGTTGTTTGAGCCCAAGCCGAACGTTTTGTACAGCCTCGATGCAACTGCCGTACTCGCGGGTGTCTCCCGCCGTTCCATTGTGATTTATTGTCGCGCCGGCCTTGTACGACCTGTCGTTCAACCCCCATATGGGGTTATGGAATTCACCGAAGAGGCGGTTTATACCCTGCGGCGAATCGAGCGATTGCGATCCGTTCACGGCCTCGATTTAGCCTGGATCAAGATCATGTTCGATCTGCTCGATGAGGTGGAGCGTCTGCGAGCCGAGGTGCGTTTTTTGCGTAACCCTTGAGAATGCGAACCTACGCGAGGCTTATACTCGCGCACGGCTGTTTGGAGTGTAGTTATGACACTGTTGAACCAACGCACTGGAACGAATAGGACCATCGACCCCATCTGCGGCATGACGGTAGTCCCTGTGTTTGCACTGTGTGCCGAGCGTGAGGGACTGACATTTAACTTTTGCGGTGACAACCTCCAGCAGAAGTTTCTGTCAATGTCCGCCACGGCCAAGCACGAAGAGAAGTCCATTATTAGCTTATCAAGTGAGAATTAAACCATGAAGACAAATCATCTTTCCCCGGACCTTCTCCACAAGATGGATGCCTACTGGCGCGCCGCCAACTATCTGTCGGTCGGCCAGATTTATCTTTACGACAACCCGCTGTTGAAGCGGCCGCTGACGCTGGCGGATGTCAAACACATGCTGCTGGGACACTGGGGCACGACTCCCGGGCAGAACTTCATTTATGTGCATTTAAATCGGGTCATCAATAAATACGACCTCGACATGATATATGTCTCCGGCCCCGGGCACGGCGGTCCGGCCGTCGTCAGCAACACGTATCTTGAAGGCACATATAGCGAGATCTATCCCAATATCAGCCAGGATGAGGAAGGGCTTCGGAAACTCTTTATTCAGTTTTCGTTTCCCGGAGGAATTCCAAGCCACGCATCGCCGGAGTGCCCGGGGTCGATCCACGAGGGCGGCGAGCTGGGCTATTCGCTCAGCCATTCGTTCGGGGCGGTATTCGACAATCCCGATCTCGTCGTCGCCTGCGTCGTCGGCGATGGCGAAGCGGAGACCGGTCCGCTGGCCACCGCATGGCATTCGAACAAGTTCCTCAACCCCATTACCGACGGAGCCGTGCTGCCGATCCTGCACCTCAATGGCTACAAGATCAGCAACCCGACCATCCTGGCCCGCATCGAGCATGAGGAATTGGAGCAATTCCTGCGAGGCTGCGGCTGGGCGCCCCACTTTGTGGAAGGGGATGAGCCGGAAGAGATGCATCAACTCATGGCCGGTACTCTGGAAAAAACCGTCGAGAACATTCGGCAAATCCAAAACAATGCGCGAAACAACAATGACAACACTCGGCCGCGGTGGCCGATGATCGTCCTCAGATCACCCAAGGGCTGGACGGGGCCCAAGAGGGTCAGTGGCCTGCAGGTGGAAGGTACCTTCCGTTCGCACCAGGTGCCGCTCTCGGATCCGGCCACCCATCCCGAGCACCTCAAGCTGTTGGAAGACTGGCTGCGGAACTACCGGCCGGAGGAACTCTTCGATGAGCAGGGCCGCCTGAAACCGGAACTGGCCGAACTTGCACCCAAGGGCGAACGACGCATGGGCGCCAATCCGCACGCCAACGGCGGCATTCTGCTCCGGGACCTGCGGATGCCGGATTTCCGCGACTATGCGGTCGATGTGCCCTCGCCGGGGGTACACGGCATCGGCGACACGCATGTGCTCGGGCCTTTCCTGCGCGATGTGGCCAAGTTGAACAACGAACAGCGGAATTTCCGAGTCTTTGGACCCGATGAGACACTTTCCAACGGTCTGGAGGCCCTTTTTGAAGTGACCCAACGCCAGTGGGACGCTGCAACCGAGCCAAACGATGAATTTCTTGCGCCCACTGGGCGTGTACTGGACTCGATGCTCAGCGAGCACCAATGCGAGGGTTGGCTCGAGGGCTACCTGCTCACCGGGCGGCACGGACTTTTCAACTGCTACGAGGCGTTCATCCACATCATCGATTCGATGTTCAACCAGCACGCCAAGTGGCTGAAGGTCACTGCGCATCTGCCGTGGCGGCGGAAGATCGCCTCGTTGAACTACCTGCTGGCCTCGCATGTCTGGCGCCAGGATCACAACGGATTCACCCACCAGGATCCCGGTTTCATCGACCATGTCGTCAACAAGAAGGCGGAGATCGTGCGGGTTTATCTTCCGCCGGATGCCAACTGCCTGCTGTCGGTGATGGACCACTGCCTGCGGAGCCGCCATTATGTCAACCTCGTGATCGCCGGTAAACACCCGGCGCCCCAGTGGCTGACGATGGATGCCGCCGTCAAGCACTGCACCGAGGGTATCGGCATCTGGCCGTGGGCCAGTAATGACCAGGGCGTTGCGCCCGATGTGGTCATGGCCTGCTGTGGCGATGTGCCCACGCTGGAGACCCTCGCAGCCGTTTCCATCCTGCGCGAGCATCTGCCCAACTTGAAAATCCGTGTGGTCAATGTCGTGGACCTCATGAAGCTGCAGCCGCAAACCGAGCACCCGCATGGGTTGAGCGACATGGATTTCGACGAACTCTTCACACGGGACAAGCCGGTGATCTTCGCCTTTCATGCCTACCCATGGTTGATCCACCGGTTGATCTACCGCCGCACCAACCACGACAACATCCATGTCCGCGGCTATAAGGAAGAGGGCACCATCACCACGCCCTTCGACATGACGGTGCTGAACGATCTGGACCGCTTCCACCTGGTGATGGACACCCTCGACCGTCTGCCGCAAACCGGCAATAAGGGCATTTACCTCAAGCAGCAGCTCAAGGACAAGCTCGTCGAGCACAAGCAGTACATCGCCAAGCATGGCCAGGACCTGCCGGAGATTCGGAATTGGAAGTGGGGAGCAACCAATGCGGGCAAACCGGCGTAAAATGGTTTCGGTTACAGGAGGTCGCCACCATAAAAATAGCCACCCGCTCGCCAAGTTTCAGGGGCAGTTCTGATGCGAGTCGCAGGGAAATGAAGTCCATCCATAAACGGCGCTAAAGGCAAAGCTATGGCCAATAGGCATCTCTCAGTAAAGGCATGAATGGAAATTTCAAAGAAGACCCCGGACATATCTCAGCGCCCTGGCCACCCGCTCGGCAGAAACGGGGCGCATGATTCCGCTCAATTATTGGAAAAGGCCCGTGCCGATGCGGATACCGTCCTGAAAGAACTTGGATCGCAACTGGACGGCCTTAGCGAGGCGGAAGCCGATTCTCGCCTCACGCAGGTCGGGACCAACGAGATTGCCCGAGAGAAGCGTCAATCGGCCGTGATGCGCCTCTTGGCTAACATTAAAAATCCGTTGATCCTCATGCTTGTGGCGCTGGGTGTACTTTCCTATCTAACCGGTGACCTGCAGGCAATGGTGGTCATATTCGTGATGGTGGTTCTGGGCGTGGTGTTGCGCTTCGTCCAGGAGATGCGGGCCGATAACGCGGCCGAGAAGCTCCAGGCGATGGTCAGCAACACGGCGACACGGGTACGAGACGGCAAGGAAGAAGAAGTATCGCTCAAGATATTGGTACCGGGCGATATCATCCGGCTGGCCGCCGGTGATATGGTGCCGGCGGATGTACGGGTGCTTGTTGCCAAAGACCTGTTCCTGAATCAGGCGGCCCTCACCGGCGAAGCCCTGCCCGTAGAGAAGAGAGCCGCCCCGGCATCGGCTGATATTCAAAATCCCCTCGATCTGCCCAATCTCTGCTTCCTCGGGTCCAATGTGGAGAGCGGCTCGGCGACCGCCGTGGTCATCCAAACCGGAGACCGTACCTACCTTGGCTCGCTGGCCGCTAGCATCGTCGGGAAGCGGCAGCTCACCAGTTTCGACAAGGGCGTCAACAAATTCACCTGGCTGATGATCTGCTTCATTGCCGTAATGGTTCCGGCTGTTTTCCTCATCAACGGCTTCAGCAAGCACAACTGGCTCGAAGCGTTCCTGTTTGCCGTGGCCGTGGCAGTCGGGCTGACCCCCGAGATGTTGCCCATGATCGTGACCGTGAACCTGTCCAAGGGCGCCCTGGCAATGGCGAAAAAGAAGACGATCGTCAAACGCCTCAACGCCATCCAGAATTTCGGGGCGATGGATGTGCTGTGCACCGACAAGACCGGCACCCTTACCCAGGGTAAGATCGTGCTCGAAAAGCACCTGGATGTGCATGGTGACCCCAGCGAAAAGGTGCTGCATTACGGCTACCTGAACAGCTACCACCATACCGGGTTGAAGAACCTGTTGGACGAGGCGATCCTCAACCATGAGGAACTGGAAGAACGCCTGAAGGCCAAAGAGAAGTATCGCAAGATCGACGAGATCCCCTTCGACTTCGTGCGGCGCCGAATGTCGGTGGTGGTGGAAGATGAAACCGGGTTGAACACGCTGATTTGTAAAGGCGCGGTGGATGAAGTGATGCGCTTGTGTACCCGGGTGGAAATCAATGGGGAGGTAATCCCCGTTCAGCTCGAACACGACGCCAAACGCCGGCAGATCGCCGACGAACTCAATGGTCATGGCTTCCGGGTCATTGCTCTGGCGTACAAGGAAATGCCGAATGCCACGGATAAGCCCGTTTACTCGGTCCAAGATGAGTCCGACCTGATCCTGATGGGTTTCCTGGCCTTCCTCGACCCGCCCAAGGACACCGCTTCGGAAGCATTGAAACGGCTTGACGGCCTGAATGTGAAGGTTAAGGTCCTGACCGGCGATAATGAGATCATCACCACGTATATCTGCAGGGAAGTGGGCCTGCCGGTGGAGCATCTGTTGCTCGGCGCCCAGATCGAGACGATGAGCCAAACGGAATTGGCCGATGCCGCTGGCGCGACCAGCGTCTTTGCCCGGCTGGTCCCGGCTCACAAAGAACGCATCATCCGTGCGCTCCAGAGCAAGGACCATGTGCTGGGTTTCCTGGGCGACGGCATCAACGACGCCCCGGCCTTGAAGGCCGCCGATGTGGGCATCTCGGTGGACAGCGCGGTGGACATCGCCAAGGAGTCCTCCGATATCATCCTGCTGGAAAATAGCCTGCTGGTCCTGGAGCAGGGCGTGCTGGAAGGCCGGCGGGTGTTCGGTAATATTGTCAAGTATATCAAGATGGCGGCCAGTTCGAACTTCGGCAACATGTTCAGCGTCGTAGGGGCCAGCGCGTTCCTCCCCTTCCTGCCCATGCTGCCGATCCAGGTGCTGACCAACAACCTGCTCTACGACTTCTCACAGACCACCATTCCTACCGACGAAGTGGATTCTGACTGGCTGACCCGGCCGCGCAAGTGGACGATCGGCAAGATCCTGCGATTTATTCTGTTTATCGGGCCGATCAGCTCGATCTTCGATTATGCGACCTTCTTCATGATGCTGTACATGTTCAACTGCTGGCAAAATCCGGCCCTGTTCCACACCGGCTGGTTCGTGGAGTCGCTTTTCACCCAGACGCTGATCATCCATGTCATTCGCACCAACAAAATCCCGTTTATCGAAAGCCGGGCCAGTTGGCCGCTCATCCTCACCTCCGTCATCATCGTCGCGATAGGCGCCGGGCTGACCGTATCGCCCCTGGCAGGCACGCTCGGGTTTGTCCCCCTCCCGCCGCTGTACTGGTTGTTGCTGGCCGTTATACTGCTGGGCTATGCGATTCTGACACAGGGGGTAAAGACCTGGTTTATTCGCAGGTTTGGCGAATGATGGCCGAGGTGCGGAGACGGCATCCATGGAACAGAAAATCACAACAGGGTATTCCGGAAAGGGAACAGAATGACGGATACGGACAAACGACAACACCGCGCGATCCTGCAAAGCATTGCCCATCGGGCCATGCTGGAAAGAGGGCTGGTTCCGGATTTTCCAGCCCAGGCCCTCGCCGAGCTCGACCAGATCCACGGCCCGGCGACGCGTACGGAGGAATCGACGCGTGATCTCAGGAACCTTCTCTGGTGTTCCATCGACAACGATGATTCGCGGGACCTGGACCAACTTACCGTTGCACAAGCTTTGCCCGACGGAGCCGCAAAGGTTCTTGTCGCGGTTGCCGATGTTGCCGCAGTCGTTAAAAAGCCATCGGCGCTGGACGATCATGCACGGCAAAACACCACCTCGGTTTACACGGTTGCCGAAACCTTTCCGATGCTGCCCGAAAAACTCTCCACCGATCTGACCTCTCTGAACTATGAATCCGATCGCCTTGCCGTCGTGATTGAAATAGTTCTGGCCGGGGATGGATCTCTTCAGGGTTCGGATCTGTATGGAGCGATGGTGCGGAATCACGCCAAGTTGGCCTACAACAGCGTTGCCGGCTGGCTAGAGGGTACCGGGCCGATGCCCCAGGAAATCGGTACGGTCCCCGGCCTCGACGAGAACCTTCGACTCCAGGACCGGGTGGCCCAGAAACTCAAAGCGTTCCGGCACCTGCACGGTGCCCTGGATCTGGAAACCATCGAAGCGCGTCCGGTCTTTACGGGAGAGGAACTCAAGGACTTACGGGCCGAAAAAAAGAATAGGGCTAAGGATATCATTGAGGACTTCATGATCGCTGCCAACGGGGTGACCGCACGATACCTCGCATCCCACAAGGTGCCGTCGCTGCGGCGCGTCGTCCGCATCCCCAAACGCTGGGACCGGATCATCGAGCTTGCCGCCGAGCGGGGCACGGCATTGCCCAAAGAACCCGACTCCAGGGCCCTTGAGCAATTCCTGGCATCGGCAAAAGCCGCTGATCCTCTCCGTTTTCCCGATCTTTCTGTTAGCATCGTCAAGCTCATGGGGGCGGGTGAATATGTTGTCGAAACCCCGGGAGGAAGTGCCGCCGGGCACTTTGGTCTTGCGGTCAAGGACTACACGCACTCGACCGCCCCCAACCGCCGATACCCGGATCTGATCACCCAACGGTTGCTGAAAGCCGCCGTGACGGGGCATGCCCTGCCCTACGCCAGCGACGAATTGGAATCGCTCGCAAAACACTGCACCCAGGAGGAAGATGCGGCGAAAAAAGTGGAACGGCAGGTCGAAAAATCCGCAGCGGCCATGTTGCTCGAATCCAGGATCGGGGAACAGTTCGATGCCATCATCACCGGCGCATCCGACAAAGGCACGTGGGTCCGTCTTCTGCAATTGCCCATTGAAGGAAGACTGGAGAGCGGATTTAAGGGCCTGGATATCGGCCACGGGCTTCGCGTGCAACTGGTCCGCACGGATGTGGAGCGAGGATTTATCGACTTTACGAGAGTGGTGTAAAAAGGGCTGTACTGGGTAAATACTCGTGCGCATTAACTATTGTAATACCATAGAGTTATAATTCATCCTGACGAAAGTATTTGTAGGAAATTGGTGGAATTGCTACGATCTGCCGACTATGAGACAGAAAATCTGGATCCCTTTGATCACCTGCTTGGCGTATTGTATCGACCGAGAACTTTATCGGGCTATCGATTATCTCAAAGAGCAGGTCCGGGTCTTGCTGGAACAGCAGGAAAAAGACAAACGGATTCTGCTGAATAATACCCAGAAAATGAGGCTGGCTACCAAGGCCAGGAAACTCACCCGAAAACTTCTGGAGGAAACTACGATTCTCTTCACCCCGGATACCATCCTCGGCTGGTTTCGGAAATGGATTGCCAGGAAATATGATGGCTCAGCCAATCGCGGCAAAGTCGGCAGGCCTGAAAAGGAGAACGGCATTGTCCACTGGATTCTCAAGATCAAAGAGGAAAATCTGCAATGGGGAAGTCGGAAGATTTGTGATTGCCTGGTGAATCTTGGATTCGAAGTATGTCGAACCACAGTTCGGAATGTACTCCTTAACAACGGCTACGATCCGGAACCAGGTGCCAAGTCAACCTGGAAACAATTCCTCAGATCTCATTGGGATGTCATGGTGGCCTGCGATTTCTTTTCCATCGAGCTATTGACCCGAAAGGGCTTGATTCGCTGTATGGTCTTGTTTGCATTGGAGTTGTCAACACGCAAGGTTGAAATTCTGGGCGTTACGCCTGATCCGAATGGAGTCTGGATGGAGCAACTTGCCCGCAATGCTACGGACTTCGAGCAAGGAATCCTGAAAGACAAAAAATATCTCATCCATGATCGAGATCCCCTCTTTACAGACTCATTTAATGCCATATTGAAAGCGGTGGGAGTAGAGTCGATCAAACTGCCTCCCAGGAGTCCCAATCTGAATGCCTTCGCCGAGCGGTTTGTTCGATCCATTAAAGACGAATGTCTCAACCGCTTGATCCTGTCCTCGGAAGAACAACTCCGCTATGTGCTTTCCGAATACCTTGCCTATTATCACACGGGTCGTATCCATCAAGGTCTTGGCAGGATTATCGATCCAAAGCATGAAGGCAATACCGGTGAAATCTTCTGCATTGAACGACTCGGCGGATTGCTGAAATCCTATCACCGCAAGGCAGCATAAGGTTCAAAACCACAGTCCTATCTGTAACAAAGCTCCCAGCTTGGACAACCTTGTTCTACGCATTTGGCCCGATTTTCATTTCACAAAGCATTTTACTGAAGCCATACAATGCTCCATTGCCCGAATCTCGGATGAAATTCTGGCCAAACTTGATATCCAAGTGCGGATGAATACAGTGATTTAACATCCGACGAATTATTGCCCATTACGGGATTTGGATACCGACGATCCCGGGGACGAAATCCATGATGTTTGATGGCAAAAGCAAACAGGTTATGGAGAACCTGACGGGTCAAATTTGCCGTTTTTGGTTTCCAGCTTTCCTGCTCAACTCGGTCTGCCAAGAAACGATTGATTAACGTTGGCGTGATATCCTCGAGTAACTGCACCTTAAGATGGACTCCTGCATACTTGTCACGAACAATCCGGTTTCCCGTCCTCTCATTAGGATAGGGTTTCAAGCTTTCGCAGAGGGAGCCAAAAATTGTGCGTAACCGGCTGATATCATTTTTGTAGGACTTGAATGTGCGAATATTTTTAAGGTATCTGCAGAATAGTTCCAGAATGGCGGCTAAAGGAAGTTCAGATGCCATATGTAAATC
>Ga0209777_10009910_pt1 | contig 10179 bp, 10 predicted proteins | sample FrelakmetHBP12HB_FD_187147 | JGI IMG/M metagenome (GOLD analysis project Ga0209777, IMG submission 187147) | Freshwater lake sediment microbial communities from the University of Notre Dame, USA, for methane emissions studies -HBP12 HB (SPAdes)... | ecosystem: Environmental > Aquatic >...
AGGGGGAGAGAGCTTGCACCCAGAGTCGCATCGGCACTGAAGGCGGGCTACGCAGGTGACTGCTTCGAGATACTGCCATCTGAAGGCACTTTCAGGGTAAAGAGGTTTGCTTACGGTGGATCCACTATAGCAACGGAGGCAATCAAAGGCAAGCCAGCGGTGGTAACCGTCCCAGCTAGAACCTTCCAGAAACCCGAAGGGCAAACAATGATCGGTGAGATCATTGAGTTGAACGTCGCCACAGTCGCTTCTAGGATAAAAGTATTGGAGAGACGTCCAAAGAACACCAGCGATGCGGGTCTCGAGAATGCGAAAGTCATTGTCTCCGCTGGTAGAGGCTTCAAGAAGCGGGAGGATCTTAAGCTCCTTGAAGACCTTGCCACCGAACTTAACGCCAAGATGGGTTGCTCCCGCCCTATCTCCGCAGATCTGGGCTGGATGGATCAATGGGTCGGAATCAGCGGTAAGAAGGTGGCACCTCGCCTATATGTCGCCTGCGGGGTCTCTGGCACCATACAGCACGCTGCAGGGATCAGGGACAGCCAGACGATCGTCAGCATCAACAGCGACGAGGCCGCGGGCATACACGAGATAAGCGACTACAGCATCGTTGGCGACATCTACGTTGTTCTTCCAGCGCTGACTAAGGCGCTCCGAGAGCGCTGCAAGTAGAGCCAACCCTTTTCTTCCCTCATTCCAAGTCTCCATTGTGCCACTAGACAAGAATATTTTATCAGCGATTAGTGAGGCGACCACACTGATTAAGAAGTCTAAATATGTTACCGCTTTGACTGGTGCAGGGGTCTCCGTCGAGAGTGGCATACGTCCTTTCAGGGGTCCAGGTGGGCTGTGGACGGAGTTTGGGGAGCCCCCGATGGATGGCTACAGGCGGTTCGAAGAGGATCCGGAGAAGTACTGGGAGGAGATGCTGGACTCGGCGAGGGTGAGTAGATTCGGGAGCGGTTTCCAGGAGGCGAGGCCGAATCCTAGTCACTATGCCTTCGCGAAGCTTGAGGCGATGGGTGTGCTCCGTTCTCTTATTACTCAGAACATCGATAACCTCCACTTCGAGGCGGGGAGCGTGAAGGTCCTAGAGATCCATGGGAACCTGCACAAGCTTAGATGTGTTGTTTGTGGTGCCAGGTTCCCTCGGCAGAACTTCGATCTCTCGATTTTGCCTCCGAAGTGTCCCAGCTGCGGTGGAGTCGTGAAGGATGATGTAGTTATGTTCGGGGAACCGATTCCCAAAGAGGTTCTCAGGGCCTGTTTAGAAGAGGCAAATAGGAGCGACTGCATGATTGTTGCGGGTACATCTGCTATCGTCTACCCGGCCGCAGGGCTGCCTGTGACTGTGAAGGAGATGGGTGGCACGATTATAGAGATCAATCCGTTGAAAAGTGAATTAACTGAGATTTGCGATGTGTCAATTAGAGCGCCATCTGGCGAGGCGATGCCCGCCCTCGTTGAGAAGTTAAAAAATTTATGTTAGTTTCTTCCTGGTCCAGTCCGCTACTTCTTTACCTGTGGCGAACCAGACGTCGTCCTTCTGCTCCATCTCTGTGATGAGCTTCTCGAGCATATCTAGGCGGCTAATCCTACCGGTGGCCTGAGGGTGGCAGGTGAGACCGAAGTATCTACCGAGACGGTGGATGCCCTCAAACTCTGGCTTCCACTCCTTATAAGCATCCTCGGGGCTTCGGCGGTAAGTGTCGTATTGGGGCCAGTCGTCGAGCATCCACTCGACGGGGAGCTCCACCAGGCCAGTGGGTTTCCCACGCCACTCAAGCATATAGGGCATGTCATTGTCCATGAAGTCACTGTCGTACTTGAAGCCGAACTGCTTGATACGGTCTATGGTGCGGTCGCTGATGAGCCAATAGGGAGCGCGGAAGCCTTCGGGTTTAACGCCGAGCTTCTTCAACGCAGTTAGGCTCTTCTCGAAGACGGACTCTTCGAGCTCCCAGCTCAACTCGGCGAGACGCTCGTGGGTGTACCCGTGGGCTCCGACCTCGTGACCATGCTCGATTATTGACTTTACTGAGTCAGGGTACTTGTCCGCGGTCCAGCCGGGGACGAAGAAGGTTGCTTTGAGATTATGGCGGTCGAGCATCTCGAGGATGCGTGGGATTGCCACATTGGGGGCGAAGCGCCCCCTACTCTGGTTGACTATGTCTAGGGGGGTACGCCAGATGGTGGCGCTGTCCGAATCGTAGTCGAAGGAGAGATTCACACAACACTTGTATCCGTCGGGCCAGAAACCCATCCAATTCACCGAAGAGTTAGAGGATTTCGGTGTATTTGAGACCTTGGTGAGTTTATCGGTTTAACGATCCAAGATCCCTAAATATCTCATTAAAACATAAATTGGTGATCATCGCGTCGTTTCTCAGGTTGTTCACCACGCGCCAATGTTTTCAAAAGCAATGAGCACCTTAGTCATTGGAGAGAAGAACTTCAACTACTCCACGTGTCACGAGAAGTTCTCCTCCAGAAACCACTCAATGAGCATAAGACGAACATCCATCCGGGAGGCGAAGTGCTTCCTGAGAGAAACAGGACGATAGAAAGTTTTAGCTTTCGAGTTCACGCCTTGGCGAGCATAAAAATTTCTATTTTTTAGCATTTTCGGTGACTTCTACCCTTGCGCCATATTGTGCAGCTACAAGTTCGGCGACTTGTTTTATCGTTATCGTCTCGCCCTTCATTAGTTGTGTACCTTTTCCCTCCTTCAGGTAGCCGAGTAGGTTCTGGGCGCATTGGTTGACGGAGATAAGGGTGACTAGCGTGTCTTCTGGTGGGTGGATCTTTATAACGCCTGTCTCCTTCGCAGCCTTGTTTAACCGAGGGAAGAGGCGGCTATCATTGGGATCCCTGCCCTCTTTATCATAGATATTGGGGAGCCTAATGTTGATGGAGTCGTTTAGTTGTTCGACAAGCTTCTCAGCTTCCCGCTTCGCGGCTGCATATGGGGACTGGAGCTGGCCACAGCATTGGCAGCGAAAGTTGTCCCCGGCAAGCTGGGTGCTGGTGAAGATCAGGCGCTTTCCATGGTTTTTGCAGGCGTCGACGACATTGGCTGTACCCTTGACGATGTGTTCCCAGTACTTCCATGGGTTCCGTACGCTGTCTTGTACGATACAGGGAGAGGCGAGATGGTATACTATGTCGACAGATTTGACGATCTCATCGATTCTCGACGCGTCCCGGATGTCGTCCTTTGGGTTGAATGCAATGTCGAAGTTGATTGTGAAATGGTTTGATTCTCTGAGAATCTTAAGGAGTTCGGAGCCTATGTAGCCGGCGCCACCGGTGACTAGGATCTTCATCCCTCTAGCTTTCGGCAGGGAGTTTATGTCTGTTGCCCATGTTTTTTGATGTGTTTTTTTCCGAAAAAAGATTCAAGAGACCTTTGATCCGTTTGGTACTTCGCGCTCCGTTGTGAGGAGGGTGAGTTTCCCGTCCTTCTCGGCTGTGAGGAGCATCCCGTTGCTCTCATTGCCGAATATCTTCGCGGGTTTTAGGTTGCAGATGACACAAATGACTTTGTCTTTGATCTCTTCAGCCTCATAGTACTCTACGAGGCCTGTGATTATCTGGCGCATGTGGTCGCCCATATCGACTTGTAAGCGGTAGAGTTTATCGCTTCCCGTGATCTGCTCGATCTCTTTGACTGTTCCAGTGCGGATATCGAGGCGTTTGAACTCACGGATACTCACGATCTCTGTCTCGGACATGCCTCTGGATTCGGCTCGATGCCTTTTAAGCGTTAATAAGTTTGAGGAGTATGTTTTACTAGGATAGGTAGTGAGCAGCAATTAGGGCGTATGCCTTGCTTACCTTTGGGAGCCAGTCAAGTTCGACGTACTCGTTCTTCTGGTGGGCGCCGCCGGGTTTGGGACCGAAGTGTATGCAGGGGATCCCGCCCTCACCGGTGAGTGTATTGGCGTCGGTAATGCTCTTTGGGTAGTTGTACTCTGGCGCGACACCAAAGATCTCCCTATAGACCTTGTCGAATACCTTGACGATGGGCTCCGTTTTCTTGATCTCGTAACTGGCGTAAAGCGGGGGCTTCGTCCGGACCTCGACGTTGCTCTTGAGGTTTAAGCTCTTGACCAGGCGCTCCATGTCCTTGATGGCATATTCTACAGTTTCGCCGGGGACGAGAAGCCTGTTTACCTCAAATCGGCATGTGGCGGGGACAATGACGCTGTAGACTGTGTATCCTCCCTCGATCTTGAGTGTACTGTAGTTTCCCTGACCGAATTTTGGGTGTTTCTTGAACTTTAGTCCGGGGAGGTTGGCGAGGATGATGCCCGCTTCTTCAACGGCGTTGACGCCCTCCTCTGGGTCGAAGCCGTGGGCTGCTTTCCCGTGGACGCGTATGTCGTAGAGGACCTTTCCGGTTATGCCGAGGTGTGTCCCGTTACCGGCTTCGGCAGTGTTGGCCTCCCCGAGGATCACTGCATCGACCTTTCCATAGTCGGTTTTGAGCATCGCCTTGGCGCCCTCGCCGAAGGCCTCCTCGTCAATGACGCCGGCGAAGCTGAGCTCCCCGGCGAACTCATATCCGCTGTTGGCGAAGGCGCGGAGCATGTTAAGGGTGCAGGCGATGCCTCCTTTCATGTCGTTGGAGCCTAGGCCGTGCAGCCTGTTTCCCTTCTTTACCGGCTCGAAGGGGTCTGTAGTCCAGCCCTCAACCACTGGGACAGTGTCCATGTGGCCGCAGAAGTTGAGACGCTTACCCTTTTCCCTGCCCTTGAGCTTCGCGTAGACATTGGGGCGGTTGGGCTCCACCTCGTGGAACTCCGTTTCGTACCCCAGCTTGTCGAGCTCAGTCTTCAGGTATTCGGCGAGCTCCTTCTCCTCCTTCACTACGGATGGTATTGAGATCATCTCCTCCAGCTTCTTGACGACGTATCTGTCGTCGAGCTTCTTGAGAAGGTCCTCGTACATCTTTAGTCGCTGCATGGATCGCTGCTTCCGGTTAAATGGTTTGCTCGGAGGGACAGGGGAATTGTGTTCACTGGTTGAGGAAAGTGTCCGCTATCTCAATGTACATTCTGCTCACCTTTGGGAGCCAGGTGATGTCGACATACTCGTTCTTCTCGTGGGCGCCTCCTCCCTTTATCGGGTCGGAGATGCCGCGGGCGGGGCCGAGGTGCAGGCAGGGTATCTTCCCAATGCCTGCGAATGTGTTCGCGTCGGTGATCCCGTATGCGTACTGGTAGATCGGTGGTTTCCCCATCACCTTGTTGTAGACAGGATCGAATGCTTTGATGATTGGGTCGTCCTTCGACATGACGTAGGCCACATACTGAGGTGGTTTCGTCTTCACCTCTACTGTGCTCTTAAGGTTGAGAGACTTGACGAGCCGCTCCATGTCGGCGATATGTCATCACAGCGCATTTTATTTTTTTCTAAGATAATTAGTGTTATTATAAAATTTATTAATTATCTTAGAAAAAAATATATGAGGGTTAGTGATCTCTCCAATCATGTCTGAAATGTCAGAGGCGCAAATTTCAAGAGAAGTGCAATTATATTTTAAAAATAACCGGCTAGAATCTATTGATTATCGGTTACCTGGTGGACTTTCTATTGATTATAAATATATTAAATCTGATGGTACTGTGATTTTTGTTGAAATATTAAACGAAATAGATAACAAAAAATTATCAAAAATTATTCAACTATTTACATCAATTAAAAATATTGATCCTAAAATAGATAATTATGAATTATATATAATTGGAAATACTATTTCTCCAGATTTAAGAAATCAATTAAATAGATTGAATATAAAAGTATTAAAAGTTAATGAATTAAGGAAAAAAACAAATAATACTATTAAAAAAGATGATTTTATAAATCTATCCTCTGATGAAGCTAAATTAATTGCTCTAATTGAAATAAAAAAAAAATCTGTATTTAGTATTCAAGACGTCAAGAAACTAATGAACGTATCTGACCCATATGTTCGCAATCTATTAATGAACTTGGTAAAGAAAGGCTGGGTTGAACGTATTAAACGAGGTAAATATCAGGCAATCCCCCTCGATTTTGGTTACCCCGAACGAATTTCGCCCTTGAATCCTTACTTGGTAGGAGCTAACCTGGTTGACCCTTACTACTTTAGTTACTATACCTCAAACAGTTATTACGGTTTCACAACTCAAATCCCATCTAAATATTATATAGCAACAACAAAAAAACAGCAAACGAAACATTGGAACAATCGATCATTCAACTTTGTTACTATTGGTAAGAAGAAATTTTTCGGTTTTCAAGATGTCATTATTCTAGGTGAAAAAGTCAAAGTAGCTACCCCTGAAAAATCGATTGTTGACTCCTTTGACAAACCAAAATACGCTGGTGGACTCCCAGAAGTCACACGAGTTCTGTGGAAATCCTATAAACAATTAAACAAAAGTAAATTAATTAATTACGCTATCAAGATGCAATCGTCTTCTCTTATCCAACGATTAGGATATATAATAGAATTATTGGAAGAAAAAAACTATGTACAACCACTAGATTCAGTGTTAAAAGATAAATTAATAAATAAAATGGGTAAAACCGTAATTTATCTCGATAGGAATAGATCTAAAAATGGAATATTGAATAAAAAATGGAATATAATCACTAACATTGAAGTAGATGATATATTGAGCGAGATATTGATAAGGTGAACTCCTTGATTGAAAGGAAATACATCACAAGATACGCCAGAGATTCCGGTGTAGATGAGTTAATTGCGGAAAGAGATGTTGTTTTAACATATCTCCTTCATTATATTCAAGGTCCTTTATTATCTAATTTAGCATTTAAAGGTGGAACCTGCCTCAAAAAAACCTACTTTGGACGCGAAGGTCGCTTCTCAATGGATCTTGACTTCACATCGATAGAAAAAACAGCACAAGAAGTTCAACAAATGTGCCAGGATTCAATACACGGCAAGACATACTTAGATATTAAGTTTCAAATCATTGATGAAAATGTTAAGGAAGAATCATACCTCGCAAGTGTAAAATACCAACACACATGGAACGAGGGCGACTTTGAGCTAAACATAAGCTGCCGAGAAGAACCAATATTCAGGCTCGAGAATATACCAATCATCGAAGAATCATTTTTTAAACAAACTGGCTTAACATCCTTCGCAATACCGTGCCTAGTAAAAGAAGAGCTCTTGTCAGAAAAGATCAGAGCAAGTTACCAAAGAACAAGATCGAGAGACCTCTACGACCTTTACCTCTTCTCAGCCAGACCATTCAACCAGGAAATCGTTAAAAAATCGGTCATCATAAAGTTCTGGAACGTCCACGACCTATTTGATCCAAAAATATACTTCGAAAAAATCTCAGCAGATATGGACTTCACCGAACTTGAAAGCTTTGTCAACCCCGATAAACTACCTCCAATAAATAAGATGATCAAAGCCATAACACAAAGATACTCGTTCCTAAAAACAATCGAAACCCCTCTAGATGAAATACGATTAGACTATCGACCACACAAAAAACAAGCCGAAATACGCAAGCTACTAGAAACAATGAGAAATTAAAAAATCAAACTTAAGCTAATCTATGTCACTGATAGTCTCTGAGTTGGTTTCGCAGCTCCTTATACAGCTCTTCGTCACTCATCGACAGGACTCTGTGGCTTCGATTCCCAAGAAGCCAATAGAATAGCTCTCTACCCTCGATTGTCATAGGTCTCACAGGCTCATTATCCGAAGGCAGTTCACTAAGCACCAGATCAGTATGCATAAGCAGCCTCGCGTGCAACCTAAAAAGCCTCAACTTTACTTCCTCAAATTTCACCGAGTCATCTCGATTAGAGATAATGTTCCCGCAAAGGTCGTAGCCAATCGAACTCGCATAATTGACCAGCCTCCGAGTTTCAGACCAAGTGTAAACCTTTATGCCAGAGCGGTCCTCGCTGAGCTTTAACACCTTATTTTTAATCATACGCGGATAACTAATTTCCACGCGCACGAATAACAATCATAACAAAAATAACATAGTCAATAAGACTCGTGCGCACGCAGCGAACCCCACTTAGACTCACTAAAACAGCTACATCTTCAGATAAAATAGAACGATCGATAGACAAGCAATCGGACTTACGGAGAAGAGTACACTCGTTTTTTCTTCCTACCAACCAACGCAAGATATGAATCAACCGTTCATAAACTATTTTATAGTTTAAGCTTTAATTTACCCGCAATGAAAAACCAGTTAGTGAAATACTGGAAAATCTCCGCGGGGAAGGAGTCAATTTTTTGGAAAGACTTCGTGAATAATAATTTCGCTGCTTTTGGTGAATGGGACGAAGGCAATCTTGATCAATATAAAGACCAGAAAAAAAAATTAGTCGAACGTCTTAAGAAATACTCCATAAAAACTTGGCCTAAAAAATACTCACAGGGATCTACATCCGGATACCAACTTTGGAACTTTTACGATAGTCTAAAACCCGGAGACATTTTGATTCTTTATGGTAAGCTATCGATCTTTGCCATCGGAGAGGTTACAGGAAGATATTGGTATGAAGAAGCTCCTAACGACGAATGTGGATACCCTCATAGAGTACCAGTAAAATGGGCAGTTCCAGAATATCCAATTACAAATTTATCAAAAAACCTGATCAAGAAATTGAGCAAGCCAACAGATACTTTCCATGAAATAAAGTCACTTGAAAACATAGTACAGTTAAAGAAAATTTATGAGAACATAGCCGACCCAAGCCGCGTAAAAGATGTCCCTAACGATTGGGATAAGGCAGAATGCTATTTTGCTGTTTGGGGTTACGACCAAATAGACATCGGAGATTATACGACAAAACAAGAGATAATCCGAGATATCTCTGAACTTATTGGTCGAACTGAAAAAAGCGTGGAATACAAGCTACAAAATGTTTCGCACTTTGATCAACGACCTAGAGAGCAGAAACCATTCGCTGAAAAAAGAAATGCTCAGAAGCTATTGGGACAAGTCTTCAAATGGTATTGGAGCGATCGAGAAAAAGCACGAAAATCCTATTCCGACTTCGAGCAGCTCCTTCAAATTCGCGACAAGTCCGATTTTCAAGGAGACATCTCTGATGTTAAGAAATCGACCTCTACGCTGTTCGTAGAGGAAGGTCAACTCACCAAGTCGCAGCAAGGTCAGAGAAAACGCTCACGAAAATTATTGGAAGAAGGTAGAAAGCATTTCAAATAATTAGATCCTGAAAAACAACTCAGATGTAAAGCATGTGGATATGTCAAACCTAGACCTGTAACAAGGGAGATAGTTCAACTACATCACACTGTTCCCATCATGGAGTATGACGAAAAGGGGGAAAAGATGCTAATAGAACGCGCCATCCAACTTATAGTTCCGCTTTGCCCCAATTGCCACGCTATCACTCACTCAAAAAAGCCAGCCTATACAACTAATGAACTTGTCAAAATCCAACATTAAACTTGTTAATGATCGGATAATATCCTCCAGGCGCACGCGCCAAAACTTAAACCAGAAAACTAACTGCCCTATACCACTAGCAAACTCAATTAAAAATTAACATAAATGAGTAAAATGAACGAGATCAGTGTTCTCTTCCTCTGCGCTATACTCGTGCGAATAAGTAACTGTCGATAAACACTCATTTTATATTTCAGAAGATGGGTTGCCGCTGGTCATCTACTTCAAAATACAGAAAAAGGGGGATTGCGGGTGATATCTCCACGAAACTATGCGTTCGAATCCCACCGGGCCCGCCATTTAATGAACCCAGCCTGTATTCATACTTCTCCGAACGGGCACGCAAAATTAGGCTTGCGCATTATATATTGACCTCGATTGCTACTTCGTTTCTTCTTAGAAACCAAGGCGTAAAAGGAGGGTTGTACCTCATTAGTGTAACCTCTCCCTTTGTCTCTATTTTGTTTCTGCGCAGCGTTTCAAGTAGTAGTTGTGTCTTCTTTTCTACGGTGCTGCTTCTCCCCCAGCCGCTGAATCGGAGGACTGCTAGCGTCTTGGCGGGTTGCTCGGTTATTGTGATATGTGGGTCTGTTGGCTCGGGGACTGTTTCACGCGTATACATCGATGGGACTATGAAAGACATGGAGTCGGCATCGGTAAAAACAGGGGAGGTCATCGCGATTTTCTCAGGGGTGATCACGGGTGCAGTCAT
>Ga0209777_10009911_pt1 | contig 10178 bp, 7 predicted proteins | sample FrelakmetHBP12HB_FD_187147 | JGI IMG/M metagenome (GOLD analysis project Ga0209777, IMG submission 187147) | Freshwater lake sediment microbial communities from the University of Notre Dame, USA, for methane emissions studies -HBP12 HB (SPAdes)... | ecosystem: Environmental > Aquatic >...
ACCAGACCCAGCCGCCGTTTCATTTTTCGTCCGACCGAATCATCGTAATAACACGCGGGGTGGCAGCCGATGATTTCCGTCGTCATCGGGATCTTACCGAGGCCCCAGCCCATGTTCAAAAAGCGAAAGCCGGGTTTGGTGTTCGTCCAGATAACATCCGGCCGAATCTGCCGGAGTTTCTTCACCAACCGGCGGCGAAGCCGAAGATAATGCGGCAGCGACCGACAGAATCGCCACAATCGTTTCAGCGGATTTTTGGACGATCCTAAAAAGATGAAACGAGATTCCGGCATCAGGATATGAACCGGAACGCTGCCGTTCCGGAGTTTTTGAATATAGGGTTCACTCTGACCATACGGATCAACCACTTCGACCTCATACAGCCGAGAAAGCCGCAGCATCGTATCCGCCGCCAACTGCGGACCGCCGCCATACCGAATGATAAAGTCAAAGAACACCAGTTTCATGAGGTTGCTTTCGCCCTGTATCGTTCTCTAACAAACACGGCCGGGTTTCCCGAAGCGATTTGATTGGGGCCGACGGTTGCGTGATAAACGACCGACCCGACGCCGATAAAGCTGTCTTCCAATACCGTTGCGCCGGGAAGCAGGACGCACCTGGCGGCGACGCCGACATTTCGTTTGAGGACAACGGGACTTAACAGATAACATTCATGTTCGCTTCCCGCACGATGGGTAAAAAAGATGGTCCTGTTGTCCGGCTCTTTGAAACTTGCGTAATGGTTGCTCATGGAAATGATGCTGTTATCCATGGCGCAGCAGCAATAATCGTCGATCTGAACTCCGCCGTTGCCGAGGATGTAGCAGTTCTGCGAAAGATAGACGCATTTGCCGATGACGATTTCCCCCGGCCGATGATCAAAATGGGGATTCGGCCTGACGCGATATTCGGCCCCTTTTTCCTGGCCTGTGTTGACGGGTCCCGCAACAAGGGTACAGCCGTATGCAAGGGTGCTCGTGTCGCCGATACTGATGTATCGAGGACCGACGATTCTGACTCCCGGGAAAAACCGGACCTTTCGGCCCAGGTGCTTGAGCCGTAATTTATAATAGCCCCATCGCAGGAGATACCCGATCTTGCCCGGGTAATATCTCAACAGGCATTCGAGGATATCGACTAATTCTCTGCAAATCAGTTTCATGACATTGATCAAATGGCGCATGGAATATCCTAAGCGATATCCAGTCTTGTTTTGTCAGCGATTAAAAAGGTTAAGGTTGCCGGAATAACGTACAAGGACAAGAAAAACCAAACCAATATATCCACATCCGCCGCCAGTATCACAAAACTAATGAGCATCCAGAAACCTGACATGAACAACCGGATATCGCCTTCTTGATAGCTGTACAGTCGCTTTCGTAATCTGCCGACAATATAACCCCAAACGGCAAAAGCCGCCGGAATGCCCCATATCCCAAAATTAAGCATCGCTTCGCCCGCTAATCCGTAGAGTTGCGTCGATCTGCTCCCAAGATCGCTAAACTTGGCATATTCACTATAGGAGCCGGGACCGTACAGGATCTCTGTTCCGGCGGGAACTCGTCCCATGTCGATCGGCTTTGACGGCCATATTTTCCGTGGAATCATATTGCCGAACGCAAGCGGATAGGTCGTGCCGTATCGATACCGATAGGACCAGGGTTTGTTGACAAGAACATCCAGTTCTGCGGCTTGAACCGGCGTACGGCTCAAATCACCGACCAGCATACCGGAAAATGATCTTGAAGTCTGTTCCTGCAAACCTTGCATCGAGATTTGACCACTCAGCAAGTCCTTGATTCCCGTAATGCCGGCATTTTTGTAAAATCCATACAGATAAAAGAACAGTCCAAGGGGAATAAGAGATAACAAAACCATCGGCACTGTTAATCGTCTCCAAAAATAATGGAGGATGCCGCCGGCGCAGATAATACCATAACCGGTGGCCGCTCGGCTTCCGCGAAGGCCGGAGGTGACAAAAAACAAGATCAAAACCCCGACCCCGACCAATAGCCATATCCTGCTTTTTCCATCAGGTGAACCTGAAATTCGAAATACGGTAAACGCTATCAAAGTGGCAAGCGGGAGGGCGTCCCGCAAGACCATGATGATTCCAAAATCCCTGAGCGCATAGATCTTTTCACTCTGTCCGGTTTGAAGGATTACGGCGCCAAAACCACCCGCCCTGAATACATACAGGCATAATGCCACAACAGAAATTAAACAAACGACGGACACATAAAATAGCGCCTTATTTGCGTTGAGTGACCAATAGGTCCATTGAACTTTACTGGGCCGTTTAAAAGCGATCTTTTCAAATATTTTATATACGATCAGGCCGATCAAATTGAGTATGGCCATTAAACCAACCAGCGGCTGCCAGGTATCGATCGCGTAAGTTTCAACGCCTTCCACATCATAAAAAACGACGAGCAGCGGCGCCATCAGGAAAAAGTTGATGCCATAGACGCCGATAATCCCTTTCGGATCAAATAGCGTGTATTTGCCCCGAAACCACCGCATGGCATCCGCCCCGACGATGATTCCGCAAAGAAAAAGCGGCACCAGCATCCAATGCATTATTTTTGAAGGTTCTTGAACCGCAAAGATCAAAATAATGACAGTGGAACCCAGAAACGACCAAAGGTAATCAAAGCCACTGGATTGCGGCGGAGGATTTGCCGGACCCATGCAGTCGTCTGTTTCGATTCCATCGTATGTTTCGGTTGATTCCATAATCTCGCCCTATTTATTTCCCATTATCGTGTCTATCATTTCCAATGAATCTTCCATCCTTTGGCCGCATGCAGGTATAATAATGTGTTCTAGAGCAATCCTGCCGGATATTGTCCGGCAGTAACCGTATTCCCCCGAATGGCCTTTATAACAAACACCAAACACATCGCGGCGCCAAAAAGATAGCTGATAATAAAGGCATGGGCTCCACCCATCAAACCATAGTGGGGTATCAGGAGCCAAGAAGAAATTCCACAGACGATCGCCGTTCCTATGTAAATCGGTACCTGGACGGCAAATTGACGGGTGGCATTCAAGCCCCAATTCGATACGGAAAAAACCGAAAGAATACAGCTTGACAGGGCGAGCATGACAAATACATCTTTGTGCCGGGCATATTCGGGGGTGAACAAAAGACTCAATATCGGCGTACCGAAGAAAAAGGCAACGGCAACAAAAGCGATACCCAAAAACAGAACCAAGCCGATTAAGCGAACAAACAGCCGGACAAACGCCCTTGGATTCTCCGCAAAATACCTCGACAGCCGCGGAAGCGCGGTGTTGCCCATCGCCGCATGGATCATGGTGAAGGCCACGAGCAATAGCGACAGGGCCGTAAAATAACCGACGGCCTCGCGGCCCAGCATCGTGTCCATGACCAGCCGTGGAATATTCTGGGACACGGTCATGATTCCGGCCACCACCGCCAGCGGGGCCGACTGTCTACACAATGTCCACAGCCGCGGCCATTCCCATCGGGGCCGATACCCCGTAAAGGTCGCCAGATGTGCGGTCAGGACCGTTGCGGATACGGGCATGTCATATATCAGCAAAATCAAGATGCGAGAAACAATCGTCCCTGCAATCGCCAGCGATAAATTGTGTGTGAACCAAAAGAGGAGTCCGAACAACAGCAGCGTCAACAGCCCCTCGCAGATCTGCGACCAAGTGGACAGACTGAGCCGCTCGTATTTCTGCATGTTGGACGAAAAATACAACCGAACCTCGGCGACGGATTGACTGATCCCCATCATGGCAATAACAATCGCCGCGCTCACGGGATAAAAAATAAAACCAATCAATGCCGCGACCATCACCGACATCAGCGAGGCCAATAGTCGTACTGCGATATAATGACCGGTTGGGTATTCATTGCGAATGTCGGTAATATTGACGGTATAGAGCCGCAGGCTGAAAAAGGTGGCCACCGGAAGCGTTACGGCCTGGGCGATTCCCCACAACCCCACCGTTTCAGCGGAAGACGTCTTCGCCAAAATAGACAACATCAGATATCCGCACAATGCATAAAAGGCATTGCCGATAAAAGCCCAGGCGAAATTGACCTTCAAAGAAGGGGGTTTCATGCTGTCGCGATTATTCGTCGCCTTGCAGGGCCGCATTGGCCTCTTGAATGGCCTGTACATAGTCGGATCGAGACCCCCCGGCCAAGGTTTCCGCTTCCGAAACCTGGTCTTCGACCAATTGAGACATCTGGTAAAGCCAATAGCCCTGACTTCGTTGATACGATCGAATGATCTGAGTTCCGATTTCCGCGCTGGTATATTTGCGAAGCATATAGCCGGCGGCATAGATTCCGTTAATGTTATACCTCTCAAAATAGGCGGACATGTCAGACGGGATACGGTTGGCCCCCCACGGGACCGCAAGGTATCCATAGGTGTCGGTTGAAAATGAAATAACCGGATACGAATCTCGGCCCAACGCTCGCATGAAAGCGTTGCGAACCCAGTTGGTATCATTAAGGGCGGGGTAAACGCCAAATAGCAGTTTGGGATTGATGGCGCGAACCTTGCTCTTCAGTTGCTCCGTTTTCGATTCCACCTGCTCGATCAGATAGGCGTAATAGTCCGGCAGAAAACCGTGTTGTAATAGCCACGCTTTCCGTTGATCACTACGAACGGTCGGCTGGGGCCGAATTGGAGTACGGTTGAGAATAAAACGAGAAAAACAGATATCACAGAAACAGGTATCGAATGAATAATGTTTTTTTGCGTCCGGCTCGTTTTCAGTACGGTACATTTCCATATCCAGAAAATAACCGTCGAAAGACGACATCGGTCCTTCTACGGAAACCGTCGCCAGTTTCACGGCAAGATCCCCCTCCAGATATTTCTGCCAAAGCTGATTGTCCAGTGGACAGGGAAACAATCCCTCTGTTCCGTCTGAAAAAACGACGGGACGGCAGGAATTGCCGACAGGGGGCTGCCAAGGATAGTAAGCAAACACATGCAAGCCCGCCTGGTTGCAAAGCCGGAGCCATTCCCGGTAATAGGTGAGGTGGCTGGGAGTCTCGGCAAATGAACACCCATAGACAATCGCGGTGTTCAACCCCATGGTTGTCATGGTTTCTACATAACGGGGGATTTTGGTTAGATTCCCGGCCGTTGAGGTTATAAATCCTCCCCGAATACCTTCTATATCGATCCATTCCGGGAGGACATTGTCGGTTGACACGGTTCCGCCGTCGGTTCCGGTTCCAGATCCGGTCCCGGTTCCGGTTCCAGATCCAGATCCGGTCCCGGTCCCGGTTCCAGACCCGGTTCCCGTTCCGGGGTCAGTGCCGGGATTGGGGAAAATCGATCCGCCGTTACTCTTACCTGAACCCCCCGACCCTCCGGTCCCAGTTCCTGTTCCTGATCCCAAGCCAGTTCCAGTCCCAGCCCCGGATCCTGATCCAGACCCAGATACAGTACCAGACCCAGATCCTGACCCTGACCCATATCCAGATCCTGGTCCTGAATTACCCATTGGCGTCCCGTTCCCGGAAGAACCCCCCGTCGTATTGCCGCTACTGTAAGGGCCCGAGCTTCCGCCCGTTCCGACACTGCCGGAGCTGGAGGGGTAACCGGAATAATTCGACGCAACGACTCCCGTATTCGATCCGCCGTTGACCTCGATCGTGGATGCAAGATTGGCCGAATCCCCGGAATTATCGGTATTGAATTCGATGGGAGAATCGCCTAAGGAAAGTTCCTGTCCGAGGTTCTCCACGGTGTCGGAAGCCATCGCCACATTCAAATCGCCCTGGATTTCGGCATCGTCGGCCTGGGCCAACTGGGGGTCCTCCGTCAAGGTCGGATGGGTGACCGGGATCGGAAGCACCCAACTATCCGTCGTAACCGGCTCGGCCCCCTGGGGATCTGTCCCTAACATGAGCACGCACATGAATCCGGAAACGGCGACCAGGAAAGTAACCGCCACGCAATTGTAGGTCCTATAAAGTTTCACGGTTTATATCCCTAAAAAGGTGCTTGTGGTTAATAGGCCATCGATAAACCTTACGAAATATCCCGGCGCGATTTCTCAGGAAATCTCGTTGCCTCAGCACCGATAATATCAACGATAGGAATAAACTATGGTTCATTCTTGACGGTACGGCCGACCCGCCCCGCTGGAGTTGGGGATACAATCCGTTCAAGGTTGTGGGGTAGCCGAATTGTCAGGTTTTATGGGCCAGACAATTTCCCATATCTGTTCCGAGTTTGAAAGGGCAAACGGGACCAGTTGCGACTCCCTGACCCACCTGGGGCAATAGCCGCTGACATTGGATAGGGTAAACAAGCGTGCGGCCTGGCCCGAAAGGAAGGAAAGGATTTGATCCTTCGACGCATCAATCGTCATTACGCACAAGTCCGTCCGGTTTTGTTCGATCTCTTGCGTATATTGCAACAGGGGCAGGGTCGTCAGATCCGCCAGTACGATCGCGTTGTCCGGCAACCGCGCGCCCAATTCCGTCGCCAATCGTCTCGGTCCCGTCTGGTGTTGCTGCCAGGGGACCAGGTAATAGCGGTACTCATCGCGATACGGAATATGGCGGCGGGTCCCGAGATTCAATTGCCGGGTCTTGGCCGCCTCGCTCAGAATCGGATAGGTTACCGGGATCGCGGCCAACAGGACGGCCGAGACGATCGTCCACAAAACCCAAGAGGGGCGGGCCAGTTCGGCAAAGCCCAGCCCGATGTACAGACTGACCATCATGTACATCGGCAGGAAAAAGTTGTTCTGGTTGGGGACATCATATCGAACGGCGAACAGGGCGTACAGGGTCGTCAGAATCAACAAAAACCATCCGATACGGCGAAACTCCTTCTTTCGGAACGACTCAACGACGCCCAGAATCGCCAGCAACACCAGCGGCGTCGGGAAATTGAGAACAAAGAACATCCCGCTGCGTTTGAGCAGCAGCGGCAACTTTCCGACATTGAATACCGCATCGCCCCAGCGGCCCCACAGGGCTGACAAGATCGTCCCCCATAGATCGCCATTGCGCTGGAACTCCTTCGCCGCGATCATCCACAGCAGCCCCGCCCCGACGATCCATGCCGCCACAACACAGGCCATCGTTGCGATGTTCATCTGCCCCCGTACCAACCGAACCAGCAGCCACACAAAAATCACCGCAAAGGCGATCTGGCTGATGTTGTGGGCCGAGATTCCCAGCCCGAACACCAGCCCCATCCAGACCAGCGGCACTGGTTTTCCCGTCGATAGATACACCAGAAACAATAGCAGTCCTCCGCTGATTGCCGCGTTGGACATGCTGTAGGTCTGCGCCTGCACGCCCAGAAACCACACGCTGTGCGCCAGGCCGAAGGTCCCCGCCGACAGCGCCGCCGGCCACATTTTGCCCGTCAGCCGAAAGGCCAGCGAAAACACATTCGCCGCCGCAAGCGCCGCGAAGATGGCGCTAGTCAGGTTGGCCGCATAGGCGTAGGAAAACCAGCCCGGCCACCCGATCCCGTGCGCGACGACGATAAAAAGCGGATGCACCCGCACAACATCGCCCGGCCGGCTCAGATTGCATTTCGCCGCCTGGACCTGGTAATCCCCCTGGTCCTGCCAGACCAGATCCGGCGCCAGCGTCATAGCGTACAGGGTCATCGCCGCAACCCCAACGACAACCCAGCCGATCCAGCCCTTAGCGCCGATGGGATGAATACCGTCGATGGTTATAGATGATGTCGAATTCGAATAAATCATATTCGATCCGCCACAATCAGGAAGTGGCTGTACCAGAGCATGTCGCAGCGTTGCCGAAGGCGAACCTTAAAACCGCTTTCCCCCAGCCAGGTACAAAGATCGTCCGGCCGGCAATACCTCGGCCGCTGGCGGGACAGGACCAGGTCGTGCAGAGTGTTAGCCCCGCTCTTGAACTTTGCGGACGGATCAATATCCTTGATGAGGATCCGGGAAGCGGCGTTTTTCGCCGCTGCCTGCACAAACGCGCGATGCCGTTGGGGCGGGACATGATGGATCACATCGATCATCGTCACGCAATCGACCGGATCCGTCGGCCATGGATTGTCAGGGTTGACTGCGCAAAATCGCAAGGAATTCCGCGTTCCTCGCAGTTGCTCTGCTGTCTGAATCCTCTGTGGGCTGATATCCATTCCCACCCCGCCGCTGATCCGCTTCAACTCGGCCAGCAAAAACAGCCACAACCCGTTTCCGCAGCCAATGTCGAGAACACGACTGCCTTGCGGCACATGCTCAACCAGCAGGTGAAATGGACATATCCGCGGCCGCCAGGCCATCATAAGGCGTTCCTGAAACCCCAGCCCCTGCGCAATCCGGGCCGCGATACGGCCCAGCGATGCCGGCGAAAGCGTTTCTCGATTGTTCGTTGGGGTCAATCCTGACTTATCAATGGAGTTTCAACGACCGGCACGGGTTCCGGTTTTCGTTGTCGGAACAGCCACACCAAGACGGCCAGCCAGCACCCCGAAGCGATGGCGTAGCCGCAGTAATACGAAATCAGAACGCCCGTCAGGCCATACCGCGGCACCAGCAGCAGCGACGGCAACAGATGGCCGAGCAGGACCGCCCCGTTGAGTAGCGGGATCACGCGGATCGGAGCGAACTTTGTCACGAACGGCTTGGTGAACGAGATCATCACCTCCAGCGGCAGCACCCAGACCATTTTTTTCAGCAGCGTTGCCGAGTCGGCGGCGAATTCCGGAAACAACATCGCCATCAGCGGCTCGGCGAAGAGGTAGGTCACGATCGGCCCGGCGATGGCGATGACGATCCCGGCCGACAGGACCGTTCTCCGCTGCCGACGGCCAACCTCGTGCAGCGACGCAAACCCGCTGAGCATACTCAGCAGCAGCGAACTGAGGATCGTCAGCGGGGCCATGCAGCAGTTCAGCACGCTGGTTGCCCCGAACAAGACCGACACATCGGAATAACTGTGGGTCAGCCCCAGCAGAATCCGGTAAATATTGCGCCCAGACATCAACAGCAGGTTGGCGACGCTGTCGTAGAGCCACACGGTCTTGAGCAGCCGTGCCAAGTCCGCATCGAAGGGGTTGCGGCCCAGCGAAATCCCCTGCTGGCGGGTCAGCCACACATACCCAACCGCATGGGCCGCCAGGTAACCCCAACACAGCCCGATCGTTCCGTATCCAAATTTTTGGCCCAGCCACGCCCCAAGCAGGCCTGCAAACTGCAGCGCCGCCAGGATGGCAAACCAGGCCGTACGGACGGCAAACCTCCGCTCCACTCGGTAACGGACCAGGTGCATCTGGAAAACATTTAGGAAATACAGGAACGCCAATAGCGGAATCAGACATGCCGCAATCCCCGGTTCGGCCCCGATGAAGATCCGGTACACCGCCACCGCCGCCAGCCCAACCCCGACCACAACCGCCAGCGCCAGCTTGCACAACCCCAATCCGGTCTGGACCAGCAGCTCCTGCCGGGCCGGCTCCAGCCGCGCCAACTCCCGGTAAATCCCGGTAAACAGGCCCATGGAAGGCGCGCTGCCGATCACCATCACGATGCCCAGGCAAAAGACAAACTGGCCGAAGGCCGCTTGCCCGACGATGCGGGCCGCCAGCGGAAAGACCACCAGCTGGGGCAATCCCATGAACAGAATTGTTTCGAGGGCTACCCAGAATCCGTATCCGAAATATCGTTTGAATCGTTCGATCAACGCAGAATGTGCTCAAACCAGGCCTGGAGGTTTTTGCCCCAGGCGATGATGACCACCGCCATCGCCAGCCACAAAACCACCGTGGCCTGGAACGGCCGGTCGCGAAAAAACAAATCCGTCGGGTCGTTATAAGTCCCCTGCATCGAGAGCATGGCGAAGCGAAACACGCCATACACCACCACCGGCAGGGTATAGACGAAATAATCTGTCCCGAAATGCTTGATCGTGCTGTCGCTGAGGCCGTACAGCAAAAACGCCACCACCGCGATTCCCGCCGACACCGTGATCAGATGCGTCAGCAGCGGCGTCGAATAACTCAGCAGCGTCGTCCGCAGCGCCCCCGCCTGGCGCGGATCGTCAAACAGGGTCAGCTCGTTGTACCGCTTGCAGAATCCCATAAACAGGCATAGCGTGAACATGCAGATAAACAGCCACGGGCTGATCGCCACGCCGATCGCCACCGCCCCCCCGACCGCCCGCAGCACAA
>Ga0209777_10009912_pt1 | contig 10178 bp, 18 predicted proteins | sample FrelakmetHBP12HB_FD_187147 | JGI IMG/M metagenome (GOLD analysis project Ga0209777, IMG submission 187147) | Freshwater lake sediment microbial communities from the University of Notre Dame, USA, for methane emissions studies -HBP12 HB (SPAdes)... | ecosystem: Environmental > Aquatic >...
TGATGGTCGATACATCTCACGAATTTGAAGCTAAACAAGAGGTTATTAGTAAATCATCATTCTGGTTAGCTAAGAAACGTTATGCACAATGGATTATTCATGAAGAAGGTGCTTTGCTTAAAGAACCTAGAATGGAAGTGCGTGGAATAGATATAGTTAGGACTTCGTTTCCACTTTCGTTTCGTAAGTTCATGGATTTGTTTTTTAGAAAATTATTAACATCGTCTTCAAAAGAAGAATTGGATAATATAGTGATGGATTTTAGAGAAAAAATTAAAACTCTTGATGTTGTTGAAATAGCAAAAAACACGTCAGTTAAATTTGTAAGTGGTGATGGTGTTCATAATTATAATCCAGAAAACAGACACCCATTTCAGTTTGTTAAAGGAACACCAGCTCAAGTAAAAGCGTGTTTGATGTATAATGATTTATTGGTAAAGTTAGGATTAGAAAAACAATATGAGTCGATACATCACGGAGCCAAAATAAAGTGGGTATATGTTCAAAAAAACGAATTTGGTGTAGAAGCTATTGCTTTTAAGGGGGATGGAAACGACCCCGATGAAATATTAAATATTATAAATAAATTGGTTGATAGAAAAAAGATGTTTGAACAAGAACTAAAATCAAAATTTTCAAATGATAAAGGTGAAGGAATATATGATGTGCTTAAATGGAGATTTCCATCGGAGTCGTCGAAATTAGCCGAAAACTTTTTTGATTTTAACGAATGATTTTCCGTGTTTCGTGTTTTATATTTATGTAAGAGAAAGGCCATATTATGGGAAGGAAAAAATCGAAGTTCTTGCCATAATACGTGGTAGGATTCATCGTCATCCCAGTGTCGGTAAAACATTAAAATAATACTATGAACTTTGAAGAGTGGTATAAAACTATGTCAGGTTTAGGAATGTCGGAAAAAGCTGTGGCAGGTGTAGCTTGGAGAGCCTGTAGGGATGAGGCATTGAAAATTATAAATGATAATCAAATTTATATAGCAAATCCCCTCCGTGCCGGATATGTCAGTGAAACAAAAACGTTGGTTGAGAAAATAAAAAAATTATGAATCCAGCAAGCACTACTCTTGAGGAATTGTTTTTTAAAAGACAGGTTCAACTACAAGAATCTTTATATGATGAGGGATGGAATGATTGTAAGAAAGAAGTACTAAAAATTTTGAAAAGAGATTGGACGGGTCTTGATTTGTCAATCAATTCCTGTGACAGTTACTACATAGAAAAAATAGAAAAATTATGAAAATTAAATCAAACATGTATGGTGCCTTTTATAAAGATGGCAAAAAGTGGAGAGGTCCTTGTGATGACTTATACACTAAGAAAGAAATTGAAAATCTACAGTGTGTAGGTTCAATTGAAGAATATCTAAAAGTGGTTGCCCAAGAGAAGAAAAAGAAAATAAAACTTTTTAGACAAGTATGGAAATCAGTAAAATCATAACAATATGGCCGAAAAAGTATTTAACTTCGAAGACCAGAAAAGAATCGGCGATGTTGGAGAAGCTGATTTCGTTAAAGTATATGAGAAAATGAAACCTGTTAAGAGTGTTAAGGATTTTCGTATTGACTTTACACTAAAAGATGGTAAAACTGTTGAATTAAAAACCGATAGTTACGACATGGGAAAGACACCAAACTTTTTCATGGAGAAATCAACGGTATCTGGTGATAAAACTACATTAGGTGGACCTTGGCGTTCAAAAGAACACAAAATAGATTATTTCGTGTATTATTTTGTTAAGAACAAAGTATTCTTTTGGTTTAAACCAAAAGAACTTGTTAAAGTATTGGATAAAGTTATAGCTAAACATAAGTTGAGGGAAATGAAAATACAAAACAAGAATACAAGGGGTGGTTATTATGAGGCTAGGGGATATAAAGTACCAAGAGATAGCGTAGAGTCGGTTCTTTTGAAAGAACATAAGATAGAATGAAAATGAAAGTTAAAAAAGTTATAGACCGGAAAATAGAAAGATGTTACCATGAGTGTCCTCACTTTGGACTTGAAGGCGGTCCTAGTCCAACGATGATATGTAATCATCCATACTGGAATGATAAAGGCGCATATGCGGGATGTATTATAAGTCACCCTGAATGTGACGAAGGATTTCCGCCCACGTGTCCATTATACGCAGAAAATGGAATCGAACCCCCAAAGGTCGAAAAAAAGAAAAGCAATAGTGATTATCTAAAAGAAGGTGAGGAAAAACTTCCCTTTGAAGAACAGATGAATCTTATTCTCACACGAAGACTTGATGAGTTTATTATAAAAGAACATAAAATAGAATGAAAATAAAATAATTTATTATCATGTTTTATGTTTTCAGGTTATATTTATATAGCATGAGAACAATTAAGGAAAATCAATTTTTTGTATGGGAAGAAAACGACTTAACCGCACCAACGATGAAATCAGAGAACAGTGGAATAACTGCTCTAAAAAATACTACCAGCGAAACAAAAAACGTATCTGTAGAGAGCGTATGCGAAGATACTGGGAACAAAAAAGAATGGAAGAGAAATTGTCCTAAGTGTGGTAAAGAATCAATTTATATTTCTAAAAAAGGTTATATTTATGCCCAAAACCATAAATCTTTATGTAAGAATTGTAGATTTGATATAAGTCATCCTAAACTAGAAAAAATATGTCCAAATTGTGGTAATTTAATAACTTATTCTAATAAAGGTGCTTTAGAATCCGCGTTAAAATTTAATTCGTGGTGTAAAAAATGTTGGAAACAAAAAAGAAAAATATCACGATTTTCTGAATTACAAAGAGAGTGTCCTAAATGTAATAAAAAAATATTTTATTCTTCTCAAAATTCGTTTTCTAATGCTGTAAAATATAATCATTTATGTAATACTTGTAAAATATTAGGTGTTAAATTAAAGCCTTGGAGTAATGAACAAAAACAATATTTTAGTAAAAAGTTTTCTGGAAAAAACAACCCGTTTTATGGAAAACATCATACTAGAGAAAAAAGAAAATACTGGTCAAAAATACGAACAGGAAGAATCTTATCAGAAAAAACAAAAAAATTATTAATAGAGCAACGTAATTGTGAATTATATAGACAAAAACAAAGAGAGATTAGATTAAAACAGATACTTGAATTGGGATGTTGGATATCATATAATCAAAAAGCTTGTGAATATTTTGATAATCTTAATAAAGAAAATGAGTGGAAACTTCAACACGCAATGAATGGTGGGGAAATTATTTGTATAGGATATTCGTTAGATGCTTATGATAAAAATAAAAATATTGTTGTAGAATATGATGAAAGAAAACATTATACTGGAGGTAAGTTAAAAATCAAAGACGTGGATAGAATGAATAGAATTAAAAATCATCTACAATGTCGATTTTTTAGATATAATGAAAAGATTAATGAACTTAAAGAATATTAATGAAATTCAATTTTATAATTAAGGAAATAAATAAATATACTGCTGCTGAATTAGTCCAAAAATATCATTATTCTAAAGTTTTTCCTCGATTGACTAAAGTGTATTTGGGGATTTTTCTGGATGATAAATTGGTTGGTGTTATAACTTTTGGGTGGGGTACGCAACCTCTCGGCACTTTAAATCACCTGTTTAATAAGGGGTTGGGTCTTACTACAAAAGATTATTTTGAAATTGGTAAGATGTGTGCTATAGATGAATTACCTAGAAACAGTGAGTCTCAAATGTTGTCTGCTGTTATAAAGTGGTTAAAAATAAATCATCCAGAAAAATTATTTCTTTATACTCTTGCGGATGGGATCGTTTCAAAGCCGGGATATTGTTATCAAGCATCCAATTTTTTGTGTGGCGGATTTTTTTGGACTGATGTTTACATAGGTAATGATGGAGAGAAAATTCATCCTCGAACAGCAAGGGGATTGTGTGAAGAAAATGCTAAATTTTGTGGTAAAGAAAAAATATTTTGGCTTACTCGCGATTTTATGAAGACTAAGGGCATAACAAGAATTCGTGGAAAAATGTTTAGATATATAATGCCTCTATCAAAAAAAGCACAAAAATTACTTGCCAGTTCACCTGTAAAGTGGACAATGGAATATCCAAAAGATAAAGATTTGGAGTGGAAGATTCAAACTGATGATGGTTATATAGTAACCAAGGAAATGCCCAAAATGAATTTGTCGGCAGTAAATATAAATAAAAAGAATGTAGATTCTTTTAAGAGAGTGGAAAATGAATTTTTCGGATGAAGAAACAATAAAAGTTATTTGTCATTATTGTGGAGCTATAAATGATATTCCTATTGAATTTCAGTATAAAGATGATGAGATAATAGGATTTATGTCTAATGGATTAACAAAATGTTGGTATTGTAATAAGATGTTTGGATGGAAAATGTCGAAAGAAACTATAGAAAGAATATTAATAAATGAGTTTTAATGTTGTTTATAAATCTTTATTTGATGTTAATGCTGAAGCATTAGTTAATAGTATAAATTGTGTAGGAACGATGGGATGTGGAGTAGCTTTAGAGTTTAAAAAAAGATATCCAAAAATGTTTGAAGACTATAAAATTAAATGTAAAGAAAATAAAATAAAGCCTGGAGATTGTGATGTTTATATGGATAAACAAACCAAAATATACATTTTAAATCTTGCTGTTAAAAACGACTGGAGGTATTGGAGTACCAAAAACTGGATTGAAATGTCTCTAAAATCTTTGAAACTTGTTTTGTTAGAGAATGATATCAAATCAGTAAATATGCCTCTTGTTGGTGGTAAGAATGGTAGAAGGGGACCGTATGGTAAAGTATTGGGATTTACGCCACCACCTGAAAGAGAAGAGATAAAGAAGTTGCTTGAAAAAGACCTCAAAGATTTTGCTGAAAAATTCCACATTGACATTAATCTGTGTATTCCTGATGAGGCACCTAAAAAACCCGAATTAACACTGGATAAATTTTTATGAGAAACATAAAGTTTAGAGCTTGGAGTAAGAAATTCAATAAGTTCTTGTCGGTAGGATTTCATATTATTGGTGAAACTACACTTTTTGATTTGTTAAATCAACATAGTCTTGAAGAATTAGATACTATTGAGATTACACAATTTACAGGATTACAGGATATAAAGGGGAATGACATTTATGAGGGGGATATATTAAAAGTCAAAACACATGATGATTGGTTTGACGATGTTGGATATTACAGCAATATGGAAGTGAAATATGAAAAAAGAGAATCAGGTGACAGTGAAATTGCTGGATTTGTTTACATTCCAAAAGATAGAGAAGTCATTGGGAACATTTTTGAGAACGCTGATTTACTTAAAAAGATATAAGAAATAGACAAACAATATAGTGTGTGTTAGAGTATTAGAGTAATAATAACAAAAATGGAAAATATAATTTATGGAAAAGAAATACATTGAGACGTTTATAAAAAAATATACATTGGGTGGTTCTATTGAAGGAGTTCATTGGATTAATGAAAACGGTGACCTTATAGCTACTGCGATGACTACTGACCGAAAATTATTTGCTCACGTAACATTGGATAAGGGAGCTGGATGGTTTTCGGGTGTTGAAATCGGCATTCAAAAAACTACCAAACTAAAGAAGATGTTGGGAGTGTTGTCAGATAGTATTAATTTATCATTAGATATTGATGATAGTAACCCAACAAGGAGAGTGAGACAGATTATAGCTGAAAACGCTGATGGCAAGGTCTATATAAACTACACTACTGCTGCGTTGAATATTCTTGATCCGGTTCCGAAAATGAAAAACATTCCACCATTCACAGTAGATATTACTATGTCTGAGGATTTTATCAATTCGTTCAATGCTGGATTTTCAGCCCTTGGTGATGATGCTACATCATTTACACTTATAATGAGTAAGAAGAAACAGAAGTTGGAAATGGTATTAGGTTATAAACAAAATTTGGGAGATAGAGTTACATTGGAAGTTGCTACTACACCTGGTAAAGATGTCGTAAAGGCACCAATAAGTTTTGATGCTAAACTTTTGAAGGAAATTCTTTCTGCTAACAGTGAAGTAAAAAACCCAACACTACAGATATCAGAAGGTGGATTAGCAAGTATTGCGTTTGCCCAAGATTCGTTTAAGAGTCAATATTACATGATTAAGATTGACGTGGAAGATTAATAGTGATAATTTCAAGACAGAATAAACATAAACAAAAAAGGAAAAACAATGAGTAATAACACAAATAAAAGGTTCGGACTCTTTTACAAGAGTCATGGTAAATGGACTGGTCCATATGCCGGTATTGTTACTTCTAAAGAAAATGTTACCAATTATTCAAATTTGGTGAAACGTTCTTTGAAGTCTAAGCTTACCGTTCGCAAAGTTAACTAAATAAGTTAAAATGTTTGGAGTTTTTTGTGGTTTGGTTTATATTTATTAATTGAAACCTTATGGGTAGAAAAATAAAATATGAAACCGACCACGAAAAACGACAAGCGCAACGTCGTTGGAGAAGAGAATATTACCAACGAAATAAAGAAAAATGTAGAAAAGCCAGAATGGATTATTATTGGAGGAAAAAAGAAATGGAAAAGAATATGTAATCATTGTGGAAGTTTGGTGTTACACGAAAGCATAAATTGTTTTTATGTTAGTAGAAAACATAATAAGAAATGTGAAAAATGTAGGCAGCCGAAAGGGAAGAAAAATTCATTTTATGGACATAAGCATTCTACGAAAACAAAACGATTATATTCTAAACAGAGAATTGGTAAAAATAATCCGTGTTATGGAAAATTTGGAAAAAATCATCCAAAATTTGGTATATCAAAAGGTGGTCCAAAACATCATACGTTAAAAACAAAGTTAAAAATAAGTGTGGGGAATAAGGGAAAGATGGTTGGTAATAAAAACCCATCTAAAAGATCTGAAGTTAGACAAAAAATAAGAGAATCAATATTAAAAAAGATAAAATTATTGGGATATTGTGGATATAATCCAAAAGCATGTGAGTTTATTGATAAATTGAATAAAGAACGGAGATGGAATTTGCAACATGCACTAAATGGTGGAGAGGTAGATTTTATAGGATATAGATTGGATGGTTATGATAAAGAAAAGAATATTGTATTTGAATATGATGAACCAAATCATTATAATGTATGTGGTAAATTAAAGAAACCCGATGTTTATAGACAAAAAGAAATAATAAATTATTTAAAATGTAAGTTTTATAGATACAACGTTAAAAAAGAAAAATTTTATAGAGTATATGTTTGATTTTATAGAAACAGAAAACACGGTAAGAAATTCGCATGGACTTTGGGTCGAAAAATACAGGCCGATCACAATGGATGAGTTTATTGGAAATGATAATGTAAAGGTAATGTTTAATCAGTTTATCAAGAAGGGTGACATACCACACATTTTACTGTTCGGCCCCGCTGGGACAGGAAAGACTTCATTAGCAAAACTCCTTACAAAGAATATTCCTTGTGATGTTCTTTATATGAATGCTTCAGACCAGAATGGTGTTGAAGACGTGAGAATTAAAATGAAGAACTATGCCTGCTCAGCGGGCTTCAAGCCACTTAAAGTAATCATTCTTGATGAGGCTGATAGGTTAACTGGCGATGCTCAAGGCATTCTCAGGAATATGTTAGAGTCATATTCAGCTCATACAAGATTCATCCTTACTTGTAACTTTGCAGAGAAGATGATTGTTCCGATTGTATCAAGGATGCAAACATTTGAAATAAAACCTCTTTCAAAGAAAGATGTAGCACTCCGATTGGTTGAGATTTTAAAAAATGAAAAGGTATCATTTACACAAGAGGATATAGTTTTCATTATTAATGCTTATTATCCTGATATTAGGAAAGTTATCAATTTTGCCCAACAATCCACATTGGATGGTCAAAACGATGAAAAGAAAATAGTGATTTCTAAAGAAAATGCTATAGAAACAGATATGTTAATTAAATTGACGGAACTGTTAAAAACTCCGAATAAGGCTGGTGTATTCGATGATATCCGCCAATTATCCACAGAATTTGACGCGGCATCACTTGAACCTATTTACAGATACCTTTATGACCATGTGGAGGAATATGCTAAAGGTAAAGAAGCAATTGTTATTTACGAATTAGCAGAATCTATGTATCAATCTGGACAAGTTATGCCAAAGGTCAGAGACATACCGTTTGTCGCCGGCCTGTATAAAATACTCAAACATTTAAAATAAAGGAATAAAGTTATGGAATTACCAACAAAACCACTATCCAACCCAGCAAAACGACGAATACTCGGTGAATTTTATGATAGATTCAACCGACAACAGTGGTTTTATAGGGCTGAATACGTTGAAAATCACCCAAATCATATGAGAGATACTATTGAAATGTATGTTAATTATAATCCGGTATTAGAAATGAAAGAAGTATTGGAATTTATGGACAAACACCATCTAGCATTTGAAATGATTGCTAAATCACATCAGGGATAAAATGAACACAACAATATCAGATATTAAAAATGTTCTATATAAGACACGTTGCGTCTGCATAGGGCATATGCAGTATGCTGATAGTCAACATCTGAGGGAAGAAATTTCAGAAAAATTGGCTGAAATGGGTATTGTAATGTGGAATCATTATAAAAAACCATTCATTACACATTTTGATGATAGTCCTGAAATGAGAGCAAAGTATAAAGAATGGCTTGAAACTGAACAATACGATAAACTTGTTGAATACAGTCCCGTTAGAACTTATGATTTAGCATTAATTGATAAATCAGATTTCATTATTTTTCTATATGACCCCGATGTAATAACATGTGGTTCTTGGGAAGAATTTTTTACTGCAAATCGTATTAAACGGCCAATTTTTTTTGTTAATCTTAAAGGTAAGAAGAGAACGCCATTTTGGGTATTTTGGACATTAAAAAATCATCATTACATATACAATTCAGTAGATGAATGTATAAAAATGATTCAAAAAATTAACTCTGGAGAGATACCACTGGACTCAGACCGGTGGCGTCTTCTTCAATTAGCAGAAAGATAAATGGATTTTATTAGACGATGTCATTGGTATAAAGGAAAAACAAATTATCGTCCACCTGTAGTAATGAACACAGAATGTGGTGGATTCGAATACATCAAACTACCACACACAAATTTTCTATTTAAACGCATAGACGCAAAAGACATCGTGCAAGTTCAATCTATGAAATTTCCTTCATCACTGGTTTTCTACGAAGAGTTTAAGCATAATAGGTAGATTTTCTGATATACTCATACTATTTATATGGTATGGATATACTCTCATTTAAAAGAAACTGTCCCAAATGCAATAAAGAAATACTTTATTCAAAAAAAGATTCCTTAAAAAGGGCCGAAAAACAAAATCGGCTTTGTATTTCTTGCAGTCTTATAGGAAATACTCACACAAAAGGTATATCACCGCCGAATAAAGGAAAATTTTCCGATAAAATAAAACAATCAATAGACGGTGGTTTTATTTGGAACGAAAATGGTATTTGGTATAGAAAATGTCCATCTTGTAAATCTTCTGTTAAATGCTCTACATATGATAATGCCTATAGGCGAATAAAAGATGTTTGTCATAGATGTGGCATTCTTAAAAATATTGGTAGTAAACGTTCCATTGAAACTAGAAATAAACAGAGAATATCTGCTATTAAACGAATTCAAAAATATCAATTATATAATAAACCCAGTTTTAATCCTAAAGCTTGTGAGTTTATAGATAAAGTAAACAATCAATTAAAGTTTAATTTGCAACACGCACTAAATGGTGGAGAAGTATGGTTAAGAGGATTTTATCCAGACGGATATGACAAAGAAAAAAATATTGTTTTTGAATATGATGAAATTAAACATAGTTATCCATCTGTAAAAATAAAAGACTTACAAAGACAAAAAATAATTCTTGATGAAATTAAACCATCACAATTTTTACGTTATGATGAAAAAGATAATAGATTATATGATTGTAAAACTCAAGAAACTATCCCCATTTTATTATGAAATTATTCAAAAAAATAAAAGAAAATACGTTTGAACCAGCAGGAGGGGGTGGTTCTGGAACTCTTAATTACGGACAGCAATACGGAACTCCTTCTGGCGGTAACTACAGTCAGAATCCATCACACTTTGCCGGTTCAGACAAAACCGTAAAT
>Ga0209777_10009913_pt1 | contig 10178 bp, 18 predicted proteins | sample FrelakmetHBP12HB_FD_187147 | JGI IMG/M metagenome (GOLD analysis project Ga0209777, IMG submission 187147) | Freshwater lake sediment microbial communities from the University of Notre Dame, USA, for methane emissions studies -HBP12 HB (SPAdes)... | ecosystem: Environmental > Aquatic >...
TATCAAATGCCCGTATCTAATGGTAATATAAAATTACAATAAACATACATTATCACCAAACCTAATATCCATAAAGCAACAATCACTCCGTAATATTGGATAGATTCTTTATGATTTTTATATAATTCTCGCATCATACTTCCGCAATCCCATCTACTTTATAAAATTTATAAAACGTACTAATTGCATAATCATATTTTACAGTATAGTTTTTACCAGCACTAATTTCAGGTATTAATTTTGAATATGCATACATACTATTATCTGTATCGAAAATAATATATGCATTTTCGGTTTTAATTACATCTTTAACTTTAATTTCTATAATTTTATTTTCCTGTAGTTTAAAAATACTTATAGATGTAACAACCACTCCCAATAAAATAATAATAATAAGTGAAAATATTACACCATTTATAATATATGTTACCCATTCTTTTACATTTTCCTCCGACATCATTTCCCACTCCAATTTAATAAATATATAATACTCATTATTACAGCCATTACAAACGGCGTTAAAATTGCATATGATTGAAGTGTTGGAAATGTTCCAAAAACTATAACTGACATCCCACTACACATACACCCAACAATACATCCCATCATATATTGCGGATGTATTATTCCTGATACATTTTCCACTTCATCCATAATCAATCCAACCCAACTATATAATATCTTGTAAACATTTCATTATCCCTATCAATAATATCTTTAATTCGTTCACGAGCACCCATAGCTAATAAATATAGAAGAGCTATATCTAATAAAATAAAGAAAATGGCATATCCCGTAGAAATATTATTAAATTCAGATAAATTTCCCTCATTTAAACATTTCTTATGCAACATTGCAATACAAAACAATTCCATAAATACTATAAATGACATTAGTGGAGAAATTCTCTCTATATATGGTTTAATCTCATTCCAATTCATAATCAATCCAATCCAAACGAGCTTAACGTAGTTGCACACGGATCAAAATCTGACCAATTCCATCCAAGAGGTTCTATAACTCTTGAAATCGGTAATTTCAAAGTCTTTGTAATCATAAGATCATAATCTACCATAAATTCCGCCGGTACTGCATTCCCATACTCGAAACATATCACATCAGTTTGTGGATACTTACTTTTGACATGCTTAATATAAACACGTTTCGGTTTACTTCCACGCAAAAATCTCGCACCAAGATACTCGTTTGCATATTTACATCCACGCACTTGTGCATCATCTACTGCATAATCATTCAGTGATTTGCCAAGACCACCCGGTATACCAATTTCATCTAATGCCATATTTTTATAATTACGTAGAATACTATGCATATAATCCCGAATTTCTTTAAATGGTACACCACGCAAAATCATTGTAATAAGTTTTTCCTGTACATTTTTCGTTACTTTCGACGAATCACTACGTTTAAATTCAAATCCGACAATATCAATTTTATCTACTACTTGTCCTTCTTTCCAAATAAGATTCCCTGCATATCGTTTCTTTTTACCACCTTGATAGTAACGTTTATATAATTTCTCAAATTTGGTTGAGAAATATGATACATCAGCGTTAAGTACATCTTTAGCAAATCCCGCGTAACTATCATTTAACTGTTTCTCTACGGCTTTTGCTTTGGCGATGATTTCTTCTAATGATGATCCCGGGATTTTTACAAAGTTGCTATCAGTATTGTGAACTAATATCCCATTGGCAAAGAATCTGTGTGTATCTTCTACTTCTATATCGTAAACATAATCATCATATTCGATTGGAATTACACTATCAGCAGTAAGTAATCCATTTTTCCATAATAATATAGTTTCATCAATTATTATATCGGTTGGTGTTATCTCGTATAATTTACCACTATCGATATCTAACGCAATCAACGAATGATCTTCTGTAACATCTACTGAAAGCATTTCACTACAAGTCACGCGATACATTTTCTTATTTACTTTATGCCGCATTACATATTTTATATTACGATATTCAACGATTAAATCAGTTGATAAAGTACAACTTTTTACATTTCCAATATTACAATATTCTCTATCATCAATAATTTTATCCACATGCGTAAATAAATCTTTTATTTTTATATTTAACTCATATCTACGCACAAGTTTTGGCTCAACATTTGCATATAAGCATTGCCTCGAAACCCCCTCCCCATCAAACCGTCTAATATCAATTAAAGAATCTCCAGCAACACTATCCCCATATTTAACATTATATCCATTCTCTTCAATAACCTTCTTAGAATGTTCAATAATTGCCCGACCTGTAGAAGTAACCGCACCACCTATATCATGGTCAAACAATCTAAATTTCGGATATCCACTAACCCCGTAATATGTATTCATAATAACTTTCAATACGTTTTGCTGCATATCATATAATTTATATTCGGGTGATCCGATAGTAAACGTCTTCATTAACGCTTTTTTATCATCTCTTTCTTTCAGTAAATTCTTAATAATAGTTCTTGTCAGTCCATCGGGATACTTCTTAAACCTGACACCATTCGGCGCATGTAACTCACCATTCGGGTCTTTAGTCTCCGGTGATGCATTAATTGTCATCATTGCCATTGGATACAAAGCTTTCAAATCAAACACCGAAATATATTCGTCTAATCCACTATACGGCGCAAATACCGTGGCACCTTGGAATTTATCTAAATCAACATTACCCTTCGACGGTAATACATATTTTCCAACTACCTGACGTAGCACATAGTAATCAACAACGTTAGATGAGTTTAGAGTTTTATCAAGTGGACATCCGACATACATTGCAATTTCACGATAGAAATCCACAATTTTATTCTTATCGTTAATTTTTACACAAAGTTCAACGTCTTTCCAATTATATTCAACTAGTTTCTTTGGATCTGATTTACGCAAATCTGTCAAATTTCCGTCATATTTAACTTTATGTTCACCAAGTTGATGCTCTGCAACTGCATCCAGTCGATATGATACCTCCTGACCTTCCGCAACATGGATACGTTTATATGCCGTTAATAAATCAAAAATAACTCTACCACGTAACTTATCAGCCCTGTCACTGATTTTGCCTGGTAATCTTGCCATCTTAGTCGGATCTGCACCAATAGTCAGCATCCGCTTTAAAATATACGGTAAATCAAAATCTATGAAATTCCATCCTGTAATAATATCCGGGTCTACATCTATCATATATTGTATAAACGCATTTAACATTTCAAGTTCAGTTTTATATACTCTCACTTCATGTATATCAGAAACTTTATAACTATCAATATCCGCATGGAAGTATGTAATATACTTTTCCGAAAACGAATCCCACGCTGTAATTGCAATTATTGCGTCCCTTTCCGGCTCCGGGAATCCTCGATGGTCTTCACATTCAATATCTGCAATACAAAGTTTACATTTATATTTCAGCATTTTTGGTATTACTTCTTCACATCTCGAATATGTATCTTCAACTTCAATACCCGATTTAATATCATAATCCAACATGAATTTTGTACCGAATGGAATATCCGCTTCGAAATGTTGATATCTCGACCTGATATCTCTAATATCAGTCGGGTGAACTGTATATATACGCCGAAGTGCTTGTCCTTTAATTGTATTATAAACAGTTTCGGTATCTACAATAGACCCGCCAATTGCCGGTAACGTATCAGCTTGATTTATTGGCGCATAAAAATACGGTCTGTATCCCGACACATCAATTTTATGTGATTTACCATTCTCATCTCTTCCAAAAATATGTATAATAGTGCCATTCGAGACATTAGTAGATTCGATCTGATTGATACTAATTTGTAATGACATGATTACCTCCTATATTTGTTTTATGAGTATATAACTTTAACAATTGGAATACTTTTTTATACCATTAAGTTTATATAATATAGTTAAGGTGAGATGATTTTGTTAAAAAAGAAAAAGTATCCAATGACAAGAGAGAATTGGATTCTACAAATGTATGATTTTGGCGAAAAGGGTATAAAAGATTTTGATACTATAGCGAAAAAAATCATCCCACCGACAAAAAAACTTATTAAAAAAACCACTTATGGACGCAGATTAAAAAAATTAGATTCAACTCTAGATATTGAAGGTTATGATAAACCTCGTACAGATATTAAAAATCTCCGATTAAATAACAAAGTCATTCGTATCGGTAGTGATACTATCGATAAAAATCTTAAAAATTTTAAAAAATTTATTTTACCTACTATAAATAATGCTTTTACTAAAAACGAGTTAAAAAATATTGATATTTACATAGAATATCCAAGTAATAAATTACCAAAAAATTTTAGTGGAATATCTACGGGATGGGAATCAGAAAAAAATAAAAAATTCTCTACAATAGATTTATCTACTAAAACTGATGCGCCAACCGCAGTTCACGAAATTCTTCATGCCATGAAATATGAGAATAATAAATTTATCAATAATATTCATAAAGACGAAGCTGAAACAGAACTCGAAACATATTTGCGATTAAGCCCTAAAATGCGGAAAAAAATTCCATGCAGCGATGGATATTATTCATTTATTAAAGGAAATAAATGTAATGCGAGAAAAGATGATGTGAAAATTATAAAATCAGCTTGTAATATAAAACATAAAAAAGGTTTAACTAAATGCATCACAAAAAATCTCAAAAAAACTAATATAGGCAAAATTAAAATACCTAAAAAATATATTCCAAAACAATAATCATTTCTCTTCTTTCATCAATTTACAATGAATTGCGAAATTTCTAAACGTTCCTTTCTGTGTGATTTTTCCATCCGCGTCAATTTTAAAATTCTCTCTCGATATGACATAATTATTCCTATCTAATCCGAGAAGATATCCGGTAATTGATCCATCTTCATGTTCAATATAATCTACATTATATGTATTACGCCTATGAGCTGGATAAGTAAACATATAATGATGGAGAATTGGAATATTTTTATCTATGGACAAAGTATTCACTTTTTGTAACATCTCAACTGCTTTAGGTGCATACATAATTAACCCTCTCGAATTTCATGGCTTTCGGGTGTTTGCGAAAACCAACGCACATACTTTAATGGGATATGACGATTTCGCCCAGATGATAAACGCATCCATAATAAATCAGAACCAAATCTAACCTCATCACATTTAAACTTTTCGATATATCCATCAAACCATCTTACAGATACTTTTATCATTTAATTATTCCTCGATATCATGCATAGATTCAATATTCATCGTTTCACCGTGGAACCAAATACGGTAATTTACGGGATCCCAAATACATCGATGAACAATTTGCATCATAAGTTCATGTTCTCGTACTTTCTCACACGTTTCATCATCTTCAACAAACCAAATAATACCTTCGCCATCCTCATCCGGCTCACTTCGGAACCATGCTTCACCGGTAGTCTTAAAAACAATTCTCTCAATTCCACTTACTTCAATATTACCAATCAGTTTCATTTTAACACTCCATTAAGTTAATTAGTTTTCTCATTTAAATAGATAACGATTACCATAATTTCCATTTTTCAGTCAGTTTATCCAACATCATCAAAAATATCGGATTCACAATATATGCCGATACTGCTAGCGACAATACAAGTTCTCCGAATAAGAAATCGGGATTATGAACTTGTAAATTTACCCACCAAGTGATAAATAAAGTGAATATCAATGTAGGCATTACTCTCAACAAATGAGTGGCTGATTTATCCATTTTCTCATCAAATTGGTGAATTATAGGGTGTTTCATATAATAATCTTTATTTGGTCAGTTTAAATAGATATCGATTGATTTCACAGCACTCTCATTTATTAAACTATGGTTTGTTAATACTATTTCTGGCAACGAATTATAATTACCAATATATGGTGATATCAAAATAACTATACCTATAATTACCAACGTCAAAATAATCTCAATTAGATGACCGAATATATATTTTTCATATAATTGTTTTAGAATCATTCATTCACCGTGTACCAAAATATCCAATCACCAAAATTTCATATTTTCGTTTTCCCATTCACCCTATCCACAATAATCTGTGCAACATCCTTTTTCTCTCCTAAAGATGCCATAACTCTTTCGTCAATCGTATCTTTAGCAATAAGATGAATATAAAGGCATTTATTCACCTGACCATTCCTATGAATTCTCGATCTGGATTGCTCATAATCAGAAAAACTATATGAATGACTATAATATATTATTGTATCAGCAATAGTTAAATCAATACCAACACTCCCAACTTGAACGTTTAATACAATACATCGCAAATCTTTGTCAATTTTAAATTGTTCTAAAATATCATCCCTCACCTTCATTTTTACATTTCCTGTAATTACTTTATTAGATATTTTCATATCATCAAGTAATTTGGAAATGGTATCAATTTCGGGTAAATATCTACAAAATACCACAAACTTTTTATCCGATGGAAAATCTTCGATGATACTTTTAAATAAATTTAATTTCTCTATACCGATAGATTGATCATTGTAAAATCCACCTGCAATTTGTGATAACTTTTGTAATTGTGCTAGCACCACATTATAATTAGTAAGTCCTTTTGAAAACGATTTCTTAACTTCATCCCGTATTTCATCATAAATCTGCCTTGATTCAGTTAATTCACAATACATCACTTCATCTACAAACGGTGGTAAGTCTAATACTTCATCCTTTCTCACACGATATGCGATTGAATGAGCTTTATCTGCCATCTCATCGAGATTTTTATATGCAACTACTCTACCGAAATGATCTATTTCCGCATATCTCTCCTTAAATTTAGTTACACCATCTCCGAATACAGATGGATTGATGAATTTATATTGGGCCCACAAATCTAAGGGCGATTGGGTGACGGGGGTACCTGTTAAAATTAACTTATATTTAACTTTCTTACTCAATTCATTTAAAAACATTGATCTCTTTGAATCAGTATTCTTAATTTTCTGAGATTCATCCGCAATAACCATATCCGGTTTCCAAGACGTTATTTCATTACCGATTCTCCACGAAGTTTCATACGATACAATAAATACCTGTAAGGAACCATCTTTAAAACCCCCTTTTAAAACCTGTTTCTTTATATCATATTTATAATTCGCATGTTTGGTAAATTCACTCTCCCAAACGTGTAAGACAGACAATGGTGCAACTACAAGTAGACGTTTAATCTTACCTTCCAGAAATCTTTTACCCGTAACTGCAATTGCAGCTAGCGTTTTACCCGTACCCATTTCCATTAAAAAAGCTGCACCATCAAGCGAAGTACCAATCGCATATGCTTTCTTCTGGTGTTCGAATAATTTTGTTTTTAATGGAACTTCAAACTCCGTAAAATTACCATTCTTAATTTCATTTACTACCTTTACTTGTTCTTTTGTATATTCCCTTGCATCCATCAGTAATTCTTCTTTCGTAATTTCATTCCTTAATTCATAAATATTTATATGAGGGAGATATATTTCTATCATATAAATAGCAAAACTCTGCTGTTTCGACGACCAAGGTGTTTGTTTCAACATTGAATCTATAATCTCACGATGTTTTAGTGAACATAATATAATGCTACTAAGGGTTTTTCTTACCATATTAGACAACCCGTATGCACGGTAATAATTCGATTAGACCAATCGTAACAATAACAACTATTACAACCCCTAGCGATATTACCCCAAATATACTAAGAAACCCTATTACAAGTTCAGATAGATTGCAATCAAGATTAGGTTCCCAGCTACATTTATATAAATATCCCAATGACAAAATTCCCCATACAAAAATAATCCCAAAAATAATTTCTTTTTGGACGATAATACATTCGACTACCATTTAACTCACTCCCGATAATAGTACATTTGCCATAGTAGAAGCAACATACCATCCAATAGGTATCATACAAGCGAGTACAATACACAATATGACATTAAACCAATCATATTTCCATTCAAATCCCCTCAAACCAATCACCTACATTTAGAAGCAATCATCTCAAGATTCTCTTCTTTCCGAATTTTATCTAAAATTATTTGTTCGATTTTTTTAGCGGCTTTACAAATTTCAATTTGATCATTTTCCGGGGTTTTCTTTTTTCACATATATACCCGATATAGGATAATAATCAGACGATACTATATACGACGGAATAATATCGTCATATATATCCATCAGAAAACACATAAGCACAAAAAATATCCATACACCCAAACCATAATATATACTATAATCTTTCCCCTCATATTCAAACAAAATAGCTATAATTATCGAAACTATTGTAATAATAAATGTACCTTTATAAAAATTTTGCAAATTGAATTCATATCCATTTCCTTCACGCAACTCAATTGTATATTTATCAATATTCTTAATCAACATCATAGCCACCCTTTTTTAAGCCGAAGCAAAATCTCTAATAATCATCCTTTCATCACCATCAGCGTTTAATTCAATACATGATGATAAAATTGGATCCAACCACGGATCTCCACCAGTCCTATATACATGATTGGAAATTTTTCCAATTTCATTACCGCCATTTTCATTCGCAATTTCACGAGCACGCTCTTCAGTTTCAGCTCTTACCACAAATCCAAACGCTTTATCATACCATGGTTCCCAAGGACTGTGATTACTTTCATTAGGTCTTAGCAGCCAAAGCTTCATTTTAATTCCTTACGAAGTATCTCAATAGCTTTATCCAACTCTTCTATACGCTTATCCTGATCATCATTCATATAATTATAAATAATCATTTCACCATCACTCAATCCACTTAATATCCATTTCGATTTTGCGCGTTCGCGATACAATTTTAAAATTCGTAAAGCATATCTACCATCTGGTGTAGCATCAATATGATAATTTTTCCAATCAATTGTATTATCTAAAGGTGGTAATTTCATAATCATTCACCCCGTATCAAAGAAATTAACATTAATATTCCATCCAACAGTATTATCACCATGATTAATACGATAATCCATGATTTCGTTCATAAGTTCTTTTTGTAATTCGAGAATTTTCACTCTATCGGATATAATTGATTTCTTCGTAATAGAAATATAATCCGGTAAAGATTTATGTTGTCCTTCTCCTACAAATATTTGAACCGGCTGCATATTTTTATTTCCTATCATAGCTACCGCAAACCCAAATAAACATGCCGTCATACCTATCAATAGCGATATGGACAAAATTATATAAATTGTTTTCATAGCCGCCTTCATCTTTTACCCCCTTTCATACTTGGTTTCTTTAAAGGTTTATCATCCTTTTTACCTTTTTTATCACCAGCAACTTTCTTTTCAATTATCTTTATAGGCTTAACTTCTTTAACTACTTCTTTCTTTATAGTTTGAGTGACATTTTGTGATCCTACAACTGTACTACAAACCGAACATCTAAACTGTCCATTTCGCAGCTCATTACCAACTCTATTTCCAGTCCCATAAGTTTCATCCTGCCATTCACTTTTACAAGTACATTTAATAATTTTTGTTGTCATAAATAAACCCCATTTATATTATAAGTATCATCTTCAATATATATTAAGCAATTCATTCTATCAAAATATTTTTTCATCTGTCATATCTCACCAACCTCAACTGTTCATAACAATCCTTGCATATCACATGTTCTTGCCTAAATACAACTACTGAATATTGACACTCCCCTGCCTAAAGACAGGGGATTCTCAGTTCATTGACTGGAACTTGGTTCAACTTAATGGTTGAACTAGAGGTTACAATCTCCGTGAGCGTATATTCGGGTGTGCCCCACCCTATATCAAATGCTTTTTTTCTAATATTGAAGGCAGCATTCAGATCCCTATTTATAGTGTATCCACAAGTAGGACACTTGTGTGTCCGTTCTTTTTCATCCTTTGGTACTCTGGTGTTACACTTAAAACAATCTTGTGTTGTATATGCTGGATTGATAGCATCGACCTGACAACCAGCTCTTTCAGCCTTGTACGTCAGAAAAATTCGTGCCTTACCCCATGCAGCATCAAGAATATTACGGTTCTTAGCATGTTTTTTACTACCATTCAGCATATCTTTAATATTCAGCTTTTCAACAGCTATTCTATCATAGTTCTGAATATAGTAATTACTCCACTTATGTAAGAAATCATCTCTA
>Ga0209777_10009914_pt1 | contig 10178 bp, 7 predicted proteins | sample FrelakmetHBP12HB_FD_187147 | JGI IMG/M metagenome (GOLD analysis project Ga0209777, IMG submission 187147) | Freshwater lake sediment microbial communities from the University of Notre Dame, USA, for methane emissions studies -HBP12 HB (SPAdes)... | ecosystem: Environmental > Aquatic >...
GATTCCGCGGAAAGCTCCTCCATCTTCTGCAGCATGTTCCGGTATTCCTGCGCCGCGGGAAAGCGCGCGCGTGCATTTACCTGCCAGGGAAATATTTTCTGCAGCTTCTGAATCCAGAGGTTCTGCTCCGGGCCAAAGTTCAGGCATGACTCCTCAATGAAATTGTTGAGGCTCACCATCCGGTTGAAATCAATAAACCCGCCCTGCCGGCTTATTTCATAGGCAGCGGTGTGGGGAAACGGGAAAAAGATTGCCCAGCGGAAGCGGCCGGGCTGGATGTCTGCGAGAAGCTGGATGGTCTCCATGATATCTTCCCTGGTCTCATAGGGAAGTCCGAACATGACAAACGCTGAAGTGTGCAGGCCTGCGTCATGTGCCGTGGCGAATGCCTTACGGATGGTATCGTTTGACATGGCGCGATTCATGACCTTTTTTCGTATACGTTCGCTGCCGCTTTCAATGCCGAACTTTATAATCCTGCAGCCCGCCTCCTTCAGGCAGCGGGCTATCTCCGGGGTAAATACCTGCACATGCGCATTGGCCACAAACGGCAGCGATGTCACCTTCCGGTATTCGGCGCAAAATTCTTTCACGTATCCCTCATCAAAGGTAAAAAGATCGTCATCAAAGATGTACATGCGGATGTTCTGGTAATGCTTCTGCAAATAGACAATCTCGCTGATGACATCGCGCACCGGGTGGTGGCGGATATAGTTAAGCTGCGCGGCAGGTACCTGCAAATCCGTTGTATAGCGCTCAACGATCTGGTGGTTGAAGCAGTAGGTACACCTGAAGGGGCAGCCGCGCGATGCCATAAGTCCGACCCACCCGCCCTTGGCATTTATCATTTTCTGGAAATCAAAGATCGCGTAATCCTTACCAGGCAGCGTCTCAAGAGCAGGGAAGGGGCTCACAGGATTTTTTATGATAGCAGCACCTTTTCTCTGCCAGGTATTCGGCGTAAAGGACGGGTCCTGCTTTATTGAGAGTGCTCTGACATACTCCCGCAGGGCATACTCGCTTTCACCGATAAAGACAGCCTCAAAAAGACCGGTTTCCATGACCTCTTCAGGTGCCATGGTCACATGGATTCCGCCGCAGACAAGCGGTATCTGAAAATGCTTTTTAATCTCTGCAATGATTTTCAGCGTGTACTGAAACTGGTTAGTGAATGCGGAAAAAGCTATGAGGTCAGGATTGAAAGCCCTGATGTCATTCATGATCCTCGGCACATCAAGCGGATAGCCCAGCTTTTCGTTAATATTGAGAAGCGCTGTGTTATGGCCATCCTGCTTGAGCACTGCAGAAAGGAACGCAACGCCATAGTTGAATCCTATCTGGGCATACAGATTGGGATATATGAAAAGAATCTTCATAATAAATATAATTAACCATCCGTATTGATTGAAAAAGAATGTAAAAAATATGTCACAATCAACAGGAATAGACAAGATAAATGTGCCTTGAATAGTGCCTGTTACAAAAGCCGAAAACAGCTTTGCACCGAATTACTAGAGGAGGGAATCGGACTGGTTAAGCTGCAATACGTTCCAGATAAAAAGAGTATTATGACAGGAAAAAGCAGACTCTTTGTTATGCGCGAAAGGCAATGCTAGCGGATCTGTTTCTGTGCAGGCAGTGTTACCATCAGCGTTACGCCGTGCCCCGGGTTGCTTGTTACCGTGATCTCACCACCATGCGCTTCGACTATTCTTTTACAGATGTGAAGGCCGAGGCCGCTTCCCCGTGAAGCTCCTGAGCGTGATTTATCACCCTGGTAAAAGCGGTTAAAAATATTGGGGATATCTGCATCAGTGATGCCGATGCCGGTGTCCCTGACACGAAACTGTACTGCTCTGTTGTCCGCGGCAAGGGAAAGTGCGACCGAGCCACCCTCCATGGTAAATTTGATGGCATTGTCGATAAGATTGCTGAAGAGCTGGTGAATCCTGGTCTTATCGCAGGGCAGCACCACATCGTCACACTGTTCAATGGAGAATTGCAGCTTTTTTTCCTGTGCCATAGGCAGGAAAAAATCATGCAGGTCACGCACGATCTCCCCGAGGTTGAGCTGCGTCAGCTCAAGGTACATCTTCTTTTCGTCAAAGCGGGAGATGAGAAGCAGGTCATTTACCATTTTGATGAGAAAATTAATGCGCTCCAGCGATTCGGCGATGGCTTCACGGTATTCTTCATCACCCCGTTTCTGGGTGAGCGCCACCTCCAATTCTCCCTTCAGGACAAACAGCGGGGTCCGCAGTTCGTGGGAAACGTCCGCGGTGAACTGCTTGACTTCACGCACTGCCTGCTCAAGGCGGTCGATCATGAGATTGATGGTAATAATAAGATGCTGCAGCTCATCGGAAACATCGGGAACGGGAAGGCGCTCCTGCAGGTTCTGCGAGGTGATGCGATTTGTTACCGTGACAATGTTGCCCACGATTTCTCGATACTGTTTCAACGCATACAACCCCCACCCGACACTCAGCAGGAGCAGCACCGGTATAACAAATAAAATATTTTCCAGCAAATTGCGCAGGGTTAATTTGATACGCTCAATGTCCACTGCCATTTGAATGCTGTATTTCGAACCATTGGGCAGGCTGAATCTTCTTTTATAATGGCGGAATGGGTGCGCGCTGCCAAACAGCTTGAGGATTTCAAGAACAGGCGTTCTTTTTGATTCAAATGGTGATGGCGAGAGTTTATTTACAAACTCCGGTTCGAAATAAACCGTACCATCTGCCGCGAGCACCCTGAAATAGAGAGGATAATATTTCCGGGAAGGAATATCCCGGGCATAACCCTGGCATGTCTGAAGAAGGTCCTGTTCGCTGTTTCGCGCTGAATTGATAAATTCAATGGTCCCGTCCATGAGTATGCGATCAATCTGTTTAAGCAGATTATGGCTGAGCCGGTAGAAAAAAAATGAGCAGAGAATGATGGCAAGGATAAAAAAAATAGACGTGTAGTAAAGGGTGAGCCTGACATCAAGCCGTGACCAGTAGCTATCTCTCGTCTTTGAGGACATAGCCCACCCCTTTGATGGTATGGATAAGCTTTGACGGGAAATCTTTGTCAATTTTCATCCGCAGCCGGTTGATGTGCACGTCGATGATGTTGCTGGAGGTGTCAAAATCATATCCCCAGACCTGTTCAAGAATCATGGTTCTGGTTAATATCTGCGCGGCATTGCGCATGAGATACTCAAGAAGGGAACATTCCTTTGCCGATAATTCAATGTCCTTTTCAGCTCTCCGGGCCGTGCGGTTAATGATGTTAAGCGTTAAATCTCCGACCGACAGCTTCGACAGCTCAATGTCTTTCTGCCCTCTCCTGAGCACGGCCTTTATGCGCGCCAGAAGCTCGGGAAAAGAAAACGGCTTTATTAAATAGTCATCTGCTCCCAGCTCAAGGCCGTGGACAACGTCTTCCTTGTCATCCCGCGCAGTAAGAAAAATTGCCGGTGTCATGATACCCTTTTTTCTGGTACCCTTAAGCGCTTCAAAACCGCTCATCTCCGGCAGCATTATGTCAAGGATGATGAGGTCGTATGTTTGGGACGTCGCCAGATGAAGGCCTTCCTCACCGTCAAAAGCTACATCGACGGTGTATCCCTCTTCCTGGAGCCCCTTTCTGATAAACCGTGAAGCGCCGGTATCGTCTTCTACAAGAAGTATGCGCATACAATTTGATCCTGCCCGTCAATAGTGAATAAAAACCGGCTGAAAGCGCGGGTCTTTCCCTATTACCCGTTTTATTGCCACTGCCTCTTTTTGCTCATAATACGGGCCGATGATAATGCGGAACCACTTTTTGCTGCCGAGCACAACCTTTTCGGTACGAGCATCATACCCTCTGGTTTTCAATTCCTTCATGATTTTTACGGCACGAGCTTTATCGGCAAACGAAGCAACCTGAATTCCGATAATAAAAACAGAGACCGCAGGCTTTGGCGGATTCGGCACGTCAGCCATAAGTTCCCGGCACCCACGCTCAACGAGTGCGATCTTTTGCTCTTCTCTTAAGTGCATGCTGCAGCGGAGAAAATCCGGTATCACGCCGAAAGGGCTGATGGGAATGCCGCCTTCATGTGCGCGTTTCACCAACTCCTTTTCCCATACAACCGTCCCATAGGATGTTTCTACTATTTTGATCTGTAAGCCCACCGCCACCTGCGCGTACAGGCCTAAGAACAGCTTTCTGAACATGGTAACTTCACCGTAGATGAGAAAATCACAGTGAAAGAGCTTGCCGAGATTCATCGGGGTAAGTTTCCTCCACGGCTTGCCATAGGAGTGTTCAAGGATGGCCAGCGCTGCGTCCACTTCATCCAGTTTGAGGTCCCGATAATTTTTGGAACTCATGGAGTTGGCAAAGCTCCTGCGGAAGAGAGCCTGTATATCAGTTTCATCGCTATTATTTTCAAAGGGAAGGATGACAATCGTCGGTGCCTTGTTTTTTTTATTCCAGTGCAGGGCAGGAGATTTCTCATGGGCAGACTTGAATGCCGTGCATGAGAGAACAACTGACAGGGAAACAATAATGAGCGCTATAGCTCTATATCTATAGTTCATGTATTGCGCAGTGCGCTGTCCCGTACTTTTTTCTTCCACCGATCGTTGATCCAGAACCACTGATCAGGATATATTTTGATAAAGTCTTCAATAACCCTGGTATATGAGGCCACTATTGTGTGGATATCCTTTGTCCGGTCGCCATTAAGGCATAGCTCAAGCCGGGGCTCTATAAAGATGTGATGCCGGCCGTCATCTTTGCGGACAATAAAGACCGGGACCAGCGGTGCGCCGGTTCTGAGTGACAGCACGGCAGGCCCGGGAGCGGTAGGAGCCGGGTGGCCGAAGAAATCAACATAGATATCTGATTTGGTCTTTTTCTCATCGGCAAGCATGCAGACAACTTCATTTTTTCTCAGGCAAGAGAGTATCTGCCGGAGAGCCTTATCCCATGGCTCCACATAGATAAATTTTCCTCCCTGGCCCTCCTGGAGTATATGAAATGCTTCCGCCACGCTCGGATACCGCGGGTCTTTGACCAGCATGTTAAAAGCGTAACCGGATGCCGACATTTTCGGGCCGATCAGGGTGAAATTGCCTATGTGGGCGCTGAACGCTATAACCCCGTTGCCGGCAGCGAGGGCACGGTCAAGATGTTCGAGTCCGTGAATCTGGATGCTGTCGAGCAGCTCCTTTCTTTTATCAGTTGCTGAAATAAGCGTCTCGGAAAAATTCAGACCCAGGTTCTGTGCCAGCGTGCCGGTAATTGCAGCTACTTTTTTACTGTCACAGGACTCACCAAAAGCGATTTTCAGGTTGCGGGTAATCTTGCGCTGGTAACGCTCTGAAAAACGCACAAAAAGGGACGAACTGTTTTTTGATATACCGTAAATTATAGCGTTGGGGACGTGGGCAGTCAGGTAAAAAAGGACGCGCAGCAGCGCCCCTAGAATATAGTAACCGATATTTTTCATCAGCGAAAGTCCTCTTTCATTTTGCCGTCACCAATAGTATACTCAACTCTCTTTTCTTCTACCGTGTAATGCATAAAAGTCAATATGGAAAATAGTATAACAAAAATCATGAGCGCACAACCATGTCACCAATAGCGCAGACGCTGCTGAAGGTCCTGTTGAGCGGCTCACTGCTTTTTTACCTGATACAGAAGGCGCACCTTGCCGTTATCTACCAGACCATACTTTCTGCCGACATCCGCTATTATCTGCTCGCCATCGCGGTTTATATCGTGGCCCAGCCGCTGCGGATGATGCGCTGGCGACTGCTGCTGCAGGAGAAGCAGGTTTCAATCTCCCGGGCGCGGCTCCTCATCCTGTGCTTCATCGGCACGTTTTTCAGCGGCTTCCTTCCCACCATCATCGGCGGTGACGTGGTTAGAGGGTACTATGTTTTCAAGGAATCAAATGCGCATGATGTTTCTTTCGCCTCCATCGTTGTTGAACGGCTCTGCGGCCTGGTAATCATTATTATAACGGGATGCGCTGCGAGTCTCTATTTTCTGATTCTTCAGGGCCCATCCCCGCTGATAACGGGAAGCCTGGGCGGCTGCCTGCTGGTGCTGGTGCTCATGTGCAGCATGTGTTATCAGCCGCTGTTCAAAGCGCTGTCACGGCCGCTTTCCCTGGTGCGAAGATGGGATATAGCCGGGAAAATAGATGAAATATACCAGGCGACACTGAGCTATAAAGGCCATGTGACAGCGCTGGCGTGGTGCGCTGTTCTTTCCTTCATCTATGAGCTGGTTATAATATACATCCACTTTCTCATGGCCGTGGCGCTTGGCTGGAATATACCCGGCGCGCTATTCTTTCTTGCCGTGCCGGTTGTAACCGTTGTCAGCATGTTTCCCCTGTCCTTCGGCGGCCTGGGTGTGCGGGAGGGGGCCATGGTCATTTTTTTCTCGCAATACGGGATTTCAGCTGCCAGTGCTATTTCCCTTTCCCTGCTCTCCTATTCAATATCTCTGGTAGCAGGAGCAATCGGGGGAATGCTGTATCCGTTTTATAAAATGAAAGGCTAACAGGTCAAAAGGCTAAGAGGTCAAAAGACAGAAAAGTATTTAATCTATTCACCCATTCACCTATTAACCTCTTCACCTCTCATTTACTGATTACACACCAGCATATACCCGCCCCATGAGGTATGCTCTGAATACATGCTTTTAAATCTAACCTTCCATGGTACATAAGGAAATTTATCTAAAAACTTTTCCGCGAGAACCAGATATCTTTTTTCTCGGGCAGCCATATAGGGAAGCACCTTATCTTTCGTTGTCAAATAGATAACCGGCCGGTGCGCATAGAAGCTGCCGGCATAATTGTCATACGTTCCGAAAAAGGCAAGGGTTGCTTCCGGTTTTACCAGGGCAGGTAATGCTTTATAAAAGATTGCCCCGGATTCATAGGCGTTTTTAATAGGGACGGTGAAGGTAAGATAAAGATACTGGGAAGCAAGAACAAGCGCCACTATCGCGGCAAGAGCGGTTTTAGCAGCCGTGGCCGAGGGCATCAGAGTTCTTGTCAGAGAAACGAGCATGCAGCAAAGCCCGGCAAAAAGAAGAAATGATGAGATGTCAGGGAAGCGCTTGCTGGGAAAATTCACTGAAAAAGGGTTGCCGGCTGTGAAAGCAATTCCGGCCAGAATAGCGCCAGCGATAAAATAAGTCCGGTGCAGGATGACTTTGTTATAAGGCAGTTTTTCCTTGAGCCAATCCCAGAGCGCCTCCCAGGTTGATCCGATGAGCAGCGCGACTGCCGGCGCAAGCGGGGTCAGGTAAAAATCCCTCTTGGCTTTGGAAAAAGAGAGGAACAGCAGATTGCCGAATATCCAGAGGATTAGCATTACATTCTCTTTGCGTATGCTGCGCAGCCTGTTTGAAAAAGCGAGCCACAGAGAAAGCGGCAGGAAAAATATCCAGGGGAACATGGCAGGGCCTATTACCACAAAGTAATAATAGAAGGGATTACTATGGCCGTAACCTTCCGCATAATAAGCGACCGTTTCCCAAAGGAAAACGGCTATAAATTTTGGATAAAGCCAGATGATTACCGCGACCCACGGAAGGATAATAATTAAAAAATATATTAAACCTGATGTAAAAGATTTTTTTGCAAGAAGCTTGTATTCCTTATAAACAAAAAGATACAATAGTATGGGAATCAGGGGGAAGGTAAACGCAAAGGGGCCCTTGGTCATGGTGCCAAGCCCCATCATTGCAAAGAAAAGAGCGAACCATCGCTTCCCGTGATCGGGAGCCTGATATCCCCTGCAGAAAAAATAGATGGCACTGGTAATAAAAAAGGACAGCATGGATTCCATCTCTGCATAGCGGGACTGGTCGATAAAAATATTCGTAACCATGAGCGCCAGCGCAGAGTAAAATCCGACCTTCCTGTTAAACAGGAGGCTGCCCAGAAGAAACGTGAAAATAACCGTTGCTATACCGAATACCGCAGATGGGGTTCTGGCAGTGAATTCATCAACCCCGGTTTTCATTGAACAGAGCGCCACCGCCCAGAAGTAGAGAGGGGGTTTTGTCAGTATTGCTTCTCCTGCTAATTGTGGTACTATCCAGTCACCTTTTTCCAGCATATTTCGGGCGATTTCCGCCCTTCGGGATTCAAGCCGGATATCATAGAAGTTGGGAGCGCCTAATTTAAAAAACAGTATCCAGGCGGAAACCGCAATAAGGACAAAAATTAAAATAATAGTGGTACTGTCTGTGCTGTTATGCATTGAATTGTTCATCATCATGACGGTTTATCGCTCTGCTCCAAGTATCATATTTTATCAGCGGTTGGAGCATTATAACAGCATTGCAGGCGCTCGCAAGTTTTTAATATGCGTGTCAGATGTGATTAAAAAAAATTAATTTGACTTTTAATTATTTGCTTTATATTAAATTAGCGTTACTTTATTACGCTGATATTCTTCTAACCGGCATTGCTTATGTGAGCAATTTTATTTTACAGAACGGAGCCCCTGACTATGGATAGAGTGCCCTTTGTTGATTTTAAGAGACAATATGCTCCCCTGCGGGATACGCTGCATCAGGCTGCCTGCCGGGTAATTGACAGCACCCATTACATCGGCGGAGAAGAAGTAAAGGCCTTTGAACAGGAGATGGCACAGTGGCTGGGTGTTCAGGAGGTGTGCGGAGTGGCGTGCGCGACAAGCGGCCTTTTCGCCGCGCTGAAATGCTTCGGCATCGGCCCCGGGGACGAGGTCATTACCACCGTGCACACTGCTATCGCGACCTCTGAAGCGATCAGCCTGACCGGCGCCACAGCTGTTTTTTGTGACATTCAGAAGGGTTATTTCAATATTGACCCTGCAGAAGCGGAAAAAAAGATTACCGCTAAAACACGCGCAATCGTGCCGGTGCATCTGTATGGACAGCCGGCGGATATGGAGTCGTTCTTACAGCTTGCGCGGAAACATAACCTTATTGTCGTTGAAGACTGCGCCCAGGCCCAAGGGGCAAAATATCTCGGCAGCACTGTCGGGACCATCGGTGACGCGGGCGTGTTCAGCTTTTTTCCGTCGAAAAACCTCGGCGGTTTTGGCGATGGCGGAGCGGTCATCGCCAGGGATTCGGCAGTAATGAAAAAAATACGTATGTTTTCAAATCATGGACGGACAAGTAAATACCTCCATGAGTTTGAGGGCATCAACAGCAGGCTTGATGCATTGCAGGCAGCACTGCTGCGGGTCTGTCTGCCGCATCTTGATACATGGAATGTCCACCGGCGACTGGCCGCATCCTGGTATGATGCAGGTCTGCAGGGGATTGAACGTCTGGAGTATCCACGGATGCTTCCCGGCACTGAACCGGTATACCATGTATATGTCATTCGTGTGCCTGATCGCGAAGACCTGCAGGCATATCTCAAGAAGCAGGGAATCGAGACCGGCGTGCATTACCCGTATGCCCTGAGCACCCTGCCTGCCTACGCCCAGGTTAAAGACCGCAACGGACGTTTCCCTGAGGCGGAAGAGGCGTGCGCGCACATACTGTCTTTGCCCATGTCTCCCGCTATTACCCGGGAGGAAGTGGAATTTGTCTGCAGCGCAATCAAAGCGTATTTTAAGGCGTCATAAAAGGGACCGTGATGAATGCTACAGCATCCGAACTGCAGAAGGTTGATATATCCGTCGTTATACCAGTCTTCAACGAGCAGGAAAACCTGGAGCCGCTCATTGTGGAGCTGGAGCAGGAGTTAAACCGTCTCAGCCTGCAGTATGAGATTGTGTGCGTTGATGACCGGAGCACTGACCAAAGCCTGCAAAAACTTCAGGCGTTGCAGCAAGGCCGCCCGTATCTGCGTGTTATACGGCACTCGGTCAATTCCGGGGAGAGCGCAGGGCAGGCCACGGGCTTTGCTTGTTCGCAGGGAGATGTTATTATAACCATGGATGCTGACCAGCAGAATGATCCTGCGGATATTCCCGCGCTGCTCAAGACGCTGAATAGCGATATCGCCGCGGTCTGCGGTGTGAGGCGAATCAGGGAAGATGACTGGATCAGGCGCCTGTCATCAAAAATTGCCAACCGTTTTCGCAATGCAATAACCGGCGATCAGATTACAGATGCCGGCTGCACCTTCCGGGCGCTGCGGCGCAGCGCTCTGCGGGAGCTGCCGG
>Ga0209777_10009915_pt1 | contig 10177 bp, 7 predicted proteins | sample FrelakmetHBP12HB_FD_187147 | JGI IMG/M metagenome (GOLD analysis project Ga0209777, IMG submission 187147) | Freshwater lake sediment microbial communities from the University of Notre Dame, USA, for methane emissions studies -HBP12 HB (SPAdes)... | ecosystem: Environmental > Aquatic >...
CAAAAATCCCGCTGTCGTCGGTGGTAAAGGTCTTGACCGAGCCTTTGATGGCGACGGAAACCTCAACATCGGCGAGCGAAGCATCGGTGCAGGCATCAACCACCTTGCCTTGAACATGTCCAACTGGCTTTACATATTGGGGATTGGCGACCGCGTTCGTGTCGCCCTTCTTCCCGGAGCAGCTTATCCCCAAGCCAACCCCTGCGACGAACATCGCCGCAATTACAACGCTAACAACTCTTTCTTTCGACCAATGCATTTTTACCTCCTTATTAAGTTAACTAGATAACTTCGCTTCTTTTTTCCAAACCGTATTTTTTCTCCTCTCCCACCTCCTTTTAATCGCCCACCAATTTTCTTCTCCAGCCTATAAATAAAATTTTCCCTTAATAAGATAAGTTCCTATTATTTAATAGGAACATTTTCCGGTTGTCAATATATATTTTAAAATTACTGTTAGCGGTGATCAAAATCACACTTACCTATCATTCTTCAGTTGCCCCTACTTTTATCATAACTGCTGAAGCTTTGTCAAGGTATTTATTAATTACCTCCCTTAACGCACCTATGTCCACTTCCTTGAGTTTGTTGATATAAGCAGGCGCATAAGCAAAACCCAAGCCATAAATCTCATCCAAAGCCATTCCCATGGCCATTTTCGGATTGGTTTGCCGGGAAACCTCAAAATTGCCGACCAGGTAGGCTTTCGCCCTTTTCAACTCCCCTGGGGAAGCAACCTTCTCGCCCAGGTCAGTCAGTTCATTTTTCACGGCTTTAACCGCATCATTCGCCCGTTCCGGGGAGGTGGCCAGGTACAAAGCGAAAAAACCCGGTTCCACTCCGGTCACCGCACTCGACCCGATCATGTAAGCCATTCCCTCCTTATCCCGGATGTTCCTAAAAAGCCTTCCTGACTGGCCGGATAAAATCGCATCCAAAACCTCGAGCGGGAAGCGGTCGGGGGAAAAAATATTCGTGCCGGGGAAGCCCCAGATCAGATTGACCTGCTTGCTCCCGGGCACCGGGAAAGAAAATTCTTTGGGTTTATCGGGTTGGTCGAGTTTTTCAGGTTTATCGGGGGTCCTTTGATTTTTCACCTTTGACCATTGACCTTCATCCGGTTTCCACCCCCCCCAGAGTCTGGCCGCCTGAGAAATTACTTCCCGGCTATTGATGTTGCCCACAATGGAAACGACCAAATTCTCCGGACGGACCACCGACTGGTAGAAATCCTGGAGATCATCGCGGTGAATCAAGGGGATAGAGGTCAAAGAACCCAGGATATCGTGGCCATACGGCCTGCTTCCATAAAGAACTTCCCGCAGGTGAAGAAAAGCCAGTTGGAGCAGGTTTTCGTCCCGGGACTTGATCGCCGCGACAATCTTTTCCTTGAGTTTATCGATTTCGGCATCGGGAAAAGTGGAGGTCTGGATCATTTCGGTTATCAGTTCCAGGCCCTCGAGCCAGTGGGGAGCAAGAAACTCCGCTTTTAAGCCCAGGCTTTGCAAACCCGAAAAAACCTCCACTTCTCCCCCCAGCAGCTTGGTTTTTTCCGCGATCCCTAAAGGTCCCAGGCGCGAGGTTCCCCGGATCAGAAGTTCCGACAGGAGGTTGCTGATCCCTTCTTTCCCCGGCTGTTCCGCCAGCAATCCTCCCCGGAAAGCAGCCACCATCGCCACGGTGCCGGACTCGGGTTTTTCCCGGACCACCAGCCTTAAACCGTTGGGGAAAAGAATCTTTATCCCCGACTCATTTTGTTCCACCACCTTTCCGGCCCCCGGGTTTTTTGGGTTCCCGGTTCCACCGGCCCCGGCCCGAGAAGAATTTGCTAATTCCACATCGAGATCGGACTCGGAAAAACCGGGAAGGGATTTTTCGGGAATCAGCGCTACCGCGGTCAGGTTGCCGACCCTCAGGTATTTCTCGGCCACCCGTTGGATTTCTTCGACGGTAATCTGATTGATTTTCTGAAGATATTTGTTTTCATAACTTATTCCCGGGGTCAAAGCATAGAGAAATCCCAGCTGGCCGGCCCGCCCTTCCCGGCTCTCCCCGATCCGGAAATACTCGGAGGCAATCTGGGCCTGCGCCCGTTTTAATTCTTCCGGTCGGATCTCGCCTCGGCGCAGGGAATCAACCTCCGAGAGAATCGCCGGAAGGGCCTGCGGGATATGGCCCGGGTCGAGTTTGGCCTCGATAATCAAGAGACCGGGATCAGCCGGGGTATAAGAAGAAGCGGAAATCGAATACACCCAGCGCCGTCTTTCCTCCAATTCCCGCCTCAGTTTTGAATCAGTTCCCTCCCCCAAAATGCTGGCCATCAGGTCGATGGCGGCAATCCGCTCGTCATTGACCCCACCCACGTGAAAAGCCAGGGTCAGATAAGCCTGGTCCCACCTTCCCCGGAGCACCTGCCGCCGAAATCCCGTCTGGGTCGGTTCCGTAGGCCGGCAGGCTGCTGCTGATCGTCGGTAGTCTGTGGTCGTTTGTTGAGCGTTTGTTGTTTTAACCTTGAACCTTGAACTTTGAACCTTGAACGCCTCTTCCAACCCCTTAACCACATTTTCCATCGAAGCATCCCCGGCTGCCGAGATCACAATCCTATCCGGCCGGTAATACTGGAGGAAAAAAGATTTTAGATCCTGAACCGTGAATTTCTCCACGCTCTCCCGATTTCCGATCACCGGGCGTCCGTAGGGATGCACCCAGAACGATTCGGAAAACAAGCGTTTCATTAAAAACCCTTCCGGAAGGTCCTCGGACCGGTTGATTTCCTCGATCACCACTTTTTTTTCCTCCTCCAGGTCCCGGGGATCAAACTCGGGGCCGGAGAAAACCGAAGCGATGGCCTGGATCCCTTTTTCCGCGGACTCCGCCGGAAGCACCAGATGAACCACGGTGCAGTCCGGGGAGGTATAGGCATTGATATCCCCCCCGGCCGACTCCACCTCTTCCGCCAGTTTGCCGGTTTCCGAACCGGGGGGCATAACCCGGCGGAAAAGCATGTGTTCAAGCAGGTGGGCCAGGCCGGCCTGATCTTCAGTTTCATTCACGCTCCCGACCCGGACCCAGGCCTGCAGGGCGAAAACCGGGGCGCTCCGGTCTTCTTCCACCACCACCCGGATCCCGTTGGCGAGCCGGCCGGTCTGCAGGGACGCTTGGCGTTCCTGGGCGGAAACCCCGAATGGAAATAAAAAAAGGGAACAGATTAAAATTAAAAATATCCCGAAAAATCGAAGATTCTTTGCCCGAAAAATGCGGTTGATATTTTCAATCTTCCCGTAGTCGCCAGACTTATCGGGCTCTTTTGAAAACCGCCGATCCCGCCTTTGACGGGACACGTGAATCGGCATACTACAAAAAAATCCATGCGAAAAAGATAGAGGGGTGAATCCAACCACAATTTTTGATTTAATCATTTTATTCTTCAGGCCAAATTTTTCATTATTAATATTTCTTCCGTCATTGCGAGGAGCACTTTTTTTCTGTCATTGCGAGGAGCGTAAGCGACAAAGCAATCTAAAAATTTCTTTATAAGATTGCCGGGCTCCCGTTGGTCGCTCGCAATGAAACCATTTTTTGTCATTGCGAGGAGCGCAAGCGACGAAGCAATCTAAACATGATTCAAATTTCAACCCGGTTTCACCGTAACTTTTCCTGGGGTTCCCTTTTCCCCTTCGATTACGATTCGGGTGGGAAGAAATTTCTGAATCACCCAAACATTGGTCAGGAAATGCGGGGTTAATTCGGTGACGGTAAATTCGGATTTTCCCGAAAGCAAGCAAGCGTAGATTATGGCCTGGTCGGCCGCCCGGGGGTCCAAGGCGCTCCGGCCCCGGGCATATTTGATCACCTGCTGGGCTGCTTCGATCCCCACCTCCTCCACCGGCTTGCCTTTCTCCCCCAGGGCAGAAAATCCCGCGAAACCGTTGGTCATCACCGGGCGGAGAAAGATAAAACTCGAGCGGGTTTCCCGTCCCGGCGGGGCGGGGATTTCGCCCGCTTCGATCTCCGGCTGGAATCCCTCGGCCGAGAGAAATTCCGAAGCGGCCTTCATCTGGCGTTCGGCCACGTTCATCGACTGATTCATCGCCACGGAAATTCCCCGGACGGTTTTGAAATCATCCCGGCGCAACATCTGGAACGATTGGCGCCGCGGGCTGTTTTCTACCTGGGCGGTGATCTCGCCCCCTCCCTCCGGGTAAAAGCCCCAGGTCTTCAGATCGATCTTTAATTTGAATCCCATCCTCTCCAGGAGCGGGGTGAATACCTGCTGAAGGTAATGAACCGGGGGGCTGAAAGGCACATGGGTACCGCCTTTCAGGTTGATTCGGGAAAACTGCCCGGACCCGAAAAGCGGGGGCAGAAGGCTTTGCAAAACCAGGGATACCGAACCGGCGCTCCGGGTTTCCCGGGAGACATCGAAATAATAATTGCCCGGTTTGATTTTGCCCGGCCAAAAGGAAATCCGGAGAGATCCGGGCGCCGCCCCTTCCAGCTTTCCCTGGCTGATCTCCCGGATGGCCTGAACGCTGGCCAGATGCTGCGGCCGCAACCCGGGATCCTTGCGCCCCGCCCGGATTTTCTCGATTTCCACGGGTTTCTGGACTAGGGCGGACAACGCCAGGGCGGTTCTGAGAATCTGCCCTCCTCCTTCTCCGTAACTGCCGTCAATCTTAATGATTGCCTCTGCTTCCATCTCACCCCCTGTCTTGACTTTCACTTGGAATGCGGACCAAGATCGCTTAAGATTCTCATCGATAAAAATAAATTTTTCCAGACTCTTTAATATTTAGACTCATTGAATTTGCGATGAAACAGCAAATTTGCCCTATCTGTAATAATCTTCGGGGGAAAAGATCCTGCCCCGCCCGGCAGGTTAAAATCTGCGCCGTTTGCTGCGCCAACCTCCGGGGCAAGGAAATCCGCTGCCCGGCGGACTGCCCCCATCTCTCCGACTCCAAACGGTATTCCCGAAAGCGGATGGAGCCGATCCGGGATTCGGAAATGGCCCGCCGGGGGGGAAAAATCGCGGAAGTGGGAGAAGCCGTGATCCAACTGGTTTTCGAGCTGGAGTCGCGGATCCGGGAACTGACCAAATCCTTTCCCGACCTGACCGACCCCGATATCAAGGAAGGCCTGGAAAACCTGCGGAGCACCTACGATACCCTCGATAAGGGCATCATTTATAATTTTTCCTCCCCTTCGCCCCGGGTGCAGGCCCTGATCCGCGACCTCCAGAAGCTGGTGGAAGAAAAGCAAAAAGCCCTGGACACCGCCGGCAACCGGATTTACCCGCTTAAGCATGTCCTCGCGGCCCTGAAGGAGATCCAGGGTTCCATTGAGCAGATTGCCCAGAAAGGCAAAGGCAGCAATCCCTATCTGGAATTCCTGGACTCAACTTCCCGGCTTTACCCAAATCCTTGAAAAGGAGTAAGGGATGAATCGAAAAACCGTAGCTGAACTCCGGGAAAACGAACCGGTGGAATCCAGTTTTCTGGTCAAGTCCAAAAGCACCGCGACCGGCCGGACCGGGCGGTTGTTTCTCAACCTGGTCCTGATGGATTCCACCGGAGAAATCGAAGCCAAGATCTGGGACGACGCCGCCGAGTGGGACAAAGCCTTCTCCGAGGGAGACCTGGTCAAGGTCCGGGGTAAAATCTTGAATTACCAGGGCCGGCTGCAGCTTAACGTCGCCGAGCTCCGGCGCTGCTTCAGCGATGAGGTCAACCCGGACGATTTCTTCCCCCATTCCCACCAAGATCTCGAGGAGATGTTCCGGGAATTCCTCTCCCTGATCAACTCGATTCAAAACCCGTACCTGAAAAAACTCCTCCAGCAGATATTCCTGGATCCCCAGATCTCCGCGGATTTCAAGATCGCCCCGGCGGCCAAATCGGTCCATCATGTCTTCCGCGGGGGTTTGCTCGAGCATTCCCTCTCCATCGCCAAACTGACCCAGAAATTCGTCGCTCACTACCGCGATTTCAGTCAACTCCAGATCGACGGCGACCTGCTCCTCGCGGGCGCGGCTCTACACGATCTCGGAAAAATCAAGGAAATCAGTCCGGAAGGAAACTTCAGTTACACCAACGAGGGCAGGCTGATCGGGCACATTGTTCTTGGGTTTGAGCTGGTCAGCGGAGAGATCAAGAAGATCCAGGATTTTCCTCCCGAGCTCGAGCTGACCTTAAAGCATATCCTGCTCTCCCACCACGGGTTCCAGGAATTCGGCTCACCCCAGGAACCCATGACCCTGGAGGCAATGATCCTTTATTACCTTGACGATCTGGATTCAAAAATCCAAAGTATCTCCTCCCACCTCGAGAAGGACAAAACCAACAAGGACGACTGGACCCCCTACCATCGCTCCTACGAGCGGTACTTCTATAAGGGCAAAATTTCTTAAAATATTATTTCCTCTCCCTCCGCGGGAGAGGATAAAGGTGAGGGAGTCTTTCACATTTTGGATTTATTTTCCGAGCGTTTAAACCTGCTTATCCGATTAATGCGGCGAGTGGGTATTTGAGATCGATCAACAGATGGGCGGACATGGCCGAGATGAGTCCGCGGCTGGCATAAAGGTATCCATACAACAGATTGAGCAGCAACGACACGATTACCATTAAAATCAGTGAAAGCGAAGGATCCAGGCTCATCCCGGTCATGAATCCTGACCTGACCCCTAATAAAGTGGCGATAACCGCGCCGACAAATACTGCCAGATAGGTCCGACGTAACAATCCGGCCAGGATCGTAATCACCCCGTAACGAAGGACGATCTCTTCGAAAATCGAGGATTTCAAGGCTACCCCGGCCGCCGTCCAAAGATTCTTGGGATTCAGAATCGACATTTTTTTGAAAATAATCGGGTCCAAAACCAACAGGAAAATGGGAATCAGGATCATGGCGAGCAGCACGAATTTTTTAAGGTCCTTGAACATCTCGGCAAAGCTCCCCAGCCCCGCCAATCCATAGCGCGCGCTGAAAAAACGTCCGACCAGGGATGAAAAAAAACAGGCCCCCAAAACCACCAGGACCTCTCCCTGCAGGAAGGAATTGAAATCCCGGCCTTCCAGGTGAATCCCGATGGTTTGTACCGGAGTCTGGAGCCAAAGGTAAACAAAATATGGATAGCAGGAAATCAGACCCAGGCCGGTCAAGATGATGGTGTCCTTCAAACCCTCCTTAAGCTTTTTTCTGCCGATCCCGGGGGTGATTTTTTGATCAGGAGTATTCATAAAAGGTCCAGGTAGTCGCCCGATTCACGTGTCCCGTCACTGGGCGGGATCGGGCTTTAAAAAATCGCCGATGAATCGGCAAACTACAGAATAATCACGTCAGCGCGGCAATCTAAAAACAGCGTCTATTCCCTATCGCCCGGTATGTCCGTATCCGCCTTTTCCCCTGACGCTCCTAGGTAGTCTTTTAACCTTTTTGAAATCGGCCCGGACAAAGGGGACGATCACCCCCTGGGCGATCCGGTCGCCCGGGCGAACCGGAAAAGGTTCCTGGCCCAGATTGATTAAAACCACGCCGATTTCCCCCCGATAATCGGGATCAACCGTACCGGGGGAATTGAGAACCGTAATCCCGGCTTTAAAGGCCAAGCCGCTACGCGGACGGACCTCGAGCTGGTATCCGTCCGGCAGGGAGACCGCGATCCCGGTCGGAACCAGAACCCTCTCCCCGGGTTTGATAAAGATTTCCCCTTCCAGGGCCGCCGGGAGATCAAATCCAGCCGCTTCCGGTGAATGATAGTCCGGAATCTCCCCGCCGGGGTGCAAAATTTGGATTTTGACTTTGACCTGAAGATCGCGGTTAGAGCTACAACTCTTTTTATCGCGAGTTGATTTTTTTGTAGTATGCCGATTCATCGGCGATTTTTTAAAGCCCGATCCCGCCCAGTGACGGGACACGTGAATCGGGCAACTACATGAAGAATACGAAAATAAATTACATTTTTCGGGTTAACCTTTACCGCCAATCAGGATTCTTGAAATGGAATGAAAAGTTCTTCCTGTTTGAGTTTGCCCAAGGCCGCTAGGGAAAAATTATCAGTTTTGAAGATATCCCTGGCCACTTGGCTGACCTCTTCCCGGGTAACCCGGGAGAAACCCTCCAGGACCTCCGAAATGGCCACCGGCTTGCCGAAGTAAAACTCACCCCGGGCCAGGCGGGCCATTCGTCCATCCGATCCTTCCAGGCTCAGGAGCAGATTTCCCCGGATCTGTTCCTTCACCCGGTGAAGATCCTCTTCCGAAATCTTCCCGGCCTGGACCAGATTTATTTCCTGGCCGATCAGGTTCAAGCATTCCCGGACCTGGCCGGGGGAAGTGGAAAGGCCTATCCCCAGGATGCCGGTATCCAGAAAAGCATTGGTAAACGAGTAAATCGAGTAAGCCAGGCCCCTTTTTTCCCGAATTTCCTGGAACAACCGCGAGCTCATGCCTCCCCCGAGGTAAACATTTAAAACTTGGAAGGCATATCTCCGGGGATGGGTCATCGAATACCCATGGTTGCCCAGACAGAGGTAAACCTCTTCCAGAGGTTTATAGATCGACTTGATCCGGATAGGAGGCTTTTCCGAAAGCCGGATCGGGTCCGGTTCCCGGGAAATCCTGTCTCCGGGGAAGGTGGAAAAATAACGGGTAACCCGGTCCAGAAAAGTCCGCATCTCCACCTGACCGGCAGCCGCCAGAATAATCCGGGGAGGTTGATAATAATTCTCCCAGAATTTGACGATCCGGTCCCGGGAGATCTCAGCGATGACTTTTTCCCGGCCGGCTACCGGGCGTCCGAGGGGATCTTCCGGGAATAAAATTTCGAAAAATAAATCATGGACGAGTTCATCCGGGCTGTCTTCGACCATCTTGATTTCCCGGAGCACTACTTCCCTTTCGCGTTCCAGTTCCTCCGGGTTAAAAACAGAGTGGATCAGCATATCCGAGAGGAGATCCAGAGCAAGATCAATATGCTCCGGCAGAACCTTGACGTAGAAACAGGTGAATTCCTCGCCGGTGAAACCGTTGAGGATTCCCCCGACCCCGTCAATATCGCGGGCCAGGTCAAACGCCGATCTTTTTTGGGTGCCTTTAAAAAGCAGGTGCTCGATGAAGTGAACTATTCCGCTTTCTGCTTCTTTTTCCGCCCGGGATCCCATCAAAACCCAGGCGCCGATAGTTACTGAAGGCGAATGGGGGACGTTTTCGGTCAGGAGCCGGATCCCGTTTTCCAAGACCTCCTTCTCATAAACCGAAGGTGAACCGGCAGTTCCTCCGATCGCCATCTAGCGTTTTCGGTAATCCTTTCTTTCGCCGCGGTCATCGCGGCGGCGGTCATCCCCGCGGTCGGAGGGGGCAGGACCCTTGGGGGCCTTGGCCTCAGCCTCGAATTCCTCCGGGCTCATCGCTTCCTTCCGGCTCAGGCGGATCTTCCCATCCCCGTCGATATCCAGGACCTTAACCACCATCTCGTCCCCTTCCCGGCAGATATCGGTGACCCTCTCGACCCGGTTCGGGGAAAGCTGGGAAATATGGACTAGGCCATCGGTCCCGGGCAGGATCTGGACAAACGCCCCGAAATCCATGATTTTCTGGACTTTACCGACATAAACCTTGCCGATCTCGGCTTCAGCGGTCAATTCCCGGACCATCTGGATCGCCTTTTCCATTGACTTGGGATCCACGGAAAAAATATTGACCCGGCCTTCGTCGTAGACATCCATCTTGACCCCGGTCAGCTCGACAATCCGCTTGATATGTTTCCCGGCCGGCCCGATCACATCCTTGATCTGTCCCGGTTTAATCATCAGGCTGGTGACCCGCGGTGCGTATTGGGAAAGTTCTTTCCGGGCGTTAGGGAGCGCCGCGTTCATTTTTTCGAGTATTTTCAGCCGCGCCTCGCGGGCTTCAGCCAGGCCCCGGGCGAAAACCTCCGAACTCAAACCTGCGATTTTGATATCCATCTGCATGGCGGTTATCCCCTCGCGGGTGCCCGCCACCTTGAGATCCATGTCCCCGAGATGATCCTCATCCCCCAGGATATCGGTGAGCACGAAATAATCATTTCCTTCCTTCATCAGCCCCATGGCGACCCCGGCCACCGCGGCCTTGAGCGGGACCCCGGCGTCCATCAGGGCCAGGCTGGAACCGCAGACGGTCGCCATTGAAGAGGA
>Ga0209777_10009916_pt1 | contig 10177 bp, 8 predicted proteins | sample FrelakmetHBP12HB_FD_187147 | JGI IMG/M metagenome (GOLD analysis project Ga0209777, IMG submission 187147) | Freshwater lake sediment microbial communities from the University of Notre Dame, USA, for methane emissions studies -HBP12 HB (SPAdes)... | ecosystem: Environmental > Aquatic >...
GAGGGCGGGACGGAACTAGTTCGTGAGAGCTATAGTCATGACGACATCCGAGCCGTCCTTGCTTCTTTCGAATTTCACGTTGTCCATGAGCGAGCGGATAAGAAAAACTCCTCTGCCGTGCTCATGCATAAGATTCTCAGCCGCCAAAGGATCGGGTAAGTGTGACGCATCGAAGCCCGGTCCTTCGTCGTGGACGCGGACGACGAGGCCTGCACGCCCCACGATACATGTCACTGCCACCTTCTTTTTGGGGTCGCGTCTATTTCCGTGGATAATGCCATTGTTCACAGCTTCGGTTGTTGCCACCAGAACCTTATAATATCGGTCTTCATCCAGTTGAGCCTCCCGGTTTACGATTCGAATGAACTTTTCGACTTTCTTCACCTCACGGGGCTTACTTGCCATGACCAAGACAAACTTTTTGTCCATCGAAAATCGCTTTGTTTTGCTGCTAAATCAGAACTGTTAATGATGCGGACATATTTGCGAAACTGTGATTCGGTTGCGCTGTAAACGACTGATTCTCGTACCAGCCATTAATATGAAGTTGAGTACTCCGTCCGACTTTCCACCAGATTTCTGCAAGCGGTCCTATACTGCGAAGAGCACTTTCGAGCTTTCGGTTACCATCCTGGTATGCGAACCGTAGTTGACTAAAATAACGAATCCCGAATGAAAAAGTCAAATACTCTCTGAATGCATACCTCATCGTGCCGATATATGTCTTGTCCTCGAAATAATTCAGAGGTCGCTCGGCGAACTCTTGCCATTGAAGTTCGCCGCGTTCATACAATCGAATTTTACTAAACCATTCTATTGCAAGACGGTTGGTTATTTCTGCCGACGACGAATCAATGAATCCGAATTCCCGGAAAGCGAAGCTGCGGATCGGAGAGAGAGAGTACTCGAAATCGTACACCGTGTAATTCGCAAGTACTTCAAATGCGTTCGCCGACATAATACCGCTGCCCGATGCGTAATCTAGTCGAGGAGACAATCGAAAAATCCGATTCCAGGTATTGTCCGCGCTGCGAGTGGACATAATGTACACGAGATGTGTCATGTTTGCTTCAGTCAGCAATCGCAGGTTGAAATAACGATTGAACCGGTGACGGGCTTCGAGACTAATCGTGTAGCGTAATTCATCCCGGTCGTCGTCATTTTCATGGCTTGGCGTGTCATATCTCAGTAGTCCGGCAGAACCTGAGAATGCTATTGAATTGGATTGAGAAGGAATATACTCGAGATTCATCGATACCAGCGTCCGCCGTGCATGATTGTTTTTACTCGTTTCGATACTCGTGAGCGAGTCCATGACATTCGGAAAGACGTCTTGCTCAGGCTGGATCCCATGTTGTTCATCCCGCTCTTGATAGAAAAATCTGGCGAGGCCGTTGAACGAAGTTCCCGGATGATACGTTGCAAGAATGCTGCCGTCCAGATTCAGTTCATCCACGGTTGTACCCAGCGTCGAGCGGTGCGGATTGGTTCGATCTTCGTACCGCAGTTCTCGCGAGACCTGACGCGTAAACACGTCACTTTGAAACGTGAGGTGAAGAGCCTGTTCCAGGGGATAATCGAGTGTGTCCGAGACGGTGTATGCGTCTTCGTTTCTTGTTTCGATATTCCGAGATACGTTGTACTGCTGTTGAATGACCGGATCCGCCGGGTTGTAGAAATCTCGTCGATTGCGGGAATAAAACACTTGAAATACATTCTCACTCTGCCCGGCGAAGATTTTCTGAATTGTTAGAAGTGCATTCCGCGTTTCCGAAGCCCTCGGGGCAAGATTGTCATATTGCGTCCTGGCATTGAAATCAGTGCGGTATCCCCCGAAGTTCAGACTGTCAGCCAGAACCCCGATTTCGTATGATATGCCCTTGTCATGCAGGCTGATCTGATTGTCGAACCGGTATCCAATCATCGGCATAACTTCCACATGTGTCGTCGGTTCATACGCGATGCCGGAATAAAATCCGTGTGACGAAGCGCTCCCGATTGTGATATTTTGGTTGTCGGACAGGCTGTACGATGATAATTGTACGGATCCCTGGAGATCGTCGGTCCATCGGTTGTTGACGGTCATGCCGACAGACTGCTCGTCACGGGTCAATCTGTTGCTATTCAGAATGACCGTTGAATGAAACTGTTCGTTGAGCTGCAGACTCCACGGCCCCGATACGTTGTTGTAAGTCGTAATGCCGGTCCAATGGTAGGTATCCAGCAATTTTTCGAGACCGATTTCTGCCCGGTTTTCTGTGTGAAGCGTATCCGGCTGGCCTTCGGGCGGACGGTATCCTCCGATCTCGCTCTGCCCGAGACTCAGCTGAGAAACGACGATTGTCTGAAAACTAATCACCGAAAGCCATTTGCTTACCATAAGCCAGACGACTTTCCGGCGTCGACGTTTAGAGAAACTCCGTTAATACAGCTTGCGGAGTTTGAGGCAAGAAAGACCGCAGCGTTGGCAATTTCCTCTGCACTGATGAAGCGGCTTTGAGGTAAAGCACCGCTGGTAGCCTGCCGGTTTTCAGCCGGGGTCTTATGAGATAGCTTCGCAATTGTCTCGAATGTTTCTGTTGTTAAGTCTGTCTCGACGGTTCCAGGATTAATACTGTTGACAAGAATGGCGTCATTCTCAAGTTCCTTCGAGAGAGATTTTGTAAAATTCAGAAGAGCGGCGTTGATTACGCCGTGGAGAATAGACTGCATTGATGGCTCTTTTCCGGCCATACCGACGATATTAATGATTCTTCCGCCGTTGTTTTTCTTCATGTGAGGAATGACTTCACGTGCGAGCCGGATATACCCGAGCAACTTCAACTGAATAAGCTGCTCCCAGTCCGCATCGGTCGTAGTGAAAATGTCCCCCGCGTGGGCTGTTCCTGCGTTGTTGACCAGAATATCCAGTCGGTCGTATTTCTTTACTGCAGCTTCTACAAAACGTCGGATATCGTTGAGCTTCGTCAGATTTGATTTAATGGTGATTACGTCAGCGTGGGTGGTATGCTGAATCTCGTCGGCGGTTTGTGCGAGAAGACGTTCATCGCGGGCGCAAATTGCAAGCCTTGCGCCTTCGTGGGCAAATGCCAGGGCAATCGCTTTGCCGATTCCGCGGCTTGCACCTGTGATGAGAGCCACTTTATTTTGAATTCCAGTGTTTATCACATCCGATGCTTTGTCCGGTCGTGGCCAAACTCAAGATTTTCTTCAATATAGTTTATTCGCAAACAAAAAAAAATCCCGCTCTGTTCGAACGGGATGTAAAAAGAAGCCCATGTCGCAAATTATCGTACACCTCTAACGTGTACGATAATTTACACTCTAAGCTATAGACTGATCATGAGACCGGCAGTTGCAGAATTGTATGTCCCAAAATTGTAGTCAGCATTAAGATTGAAGATAAGAAGTCGAATTGCCAGGCCGGCGGTAAATCGAGAGCTGTTAGCTCCGTCCATACCAAAACTGACATGCTGGGTTGACGGGCCGGCCGCCGTAGTGACGGTGTAGTCATACGTGAACGTCATGGTCGAGCTTTCGCTTTGGTATCCGATGTACGGAGTCAGGTTCAGGTAGCTCCAGCCGAGTCTTCTGCTTGCCTGTAGGCCAAATGCCTTTGTCGACGTCGACAATAATGATCCTACGTCGAGAGACTGCGTGAAGTATCCGATCGAAAGATCGACCGGGAAATCCTGATCGAACCAAACGGCAGGATTGTGCTGAATACCGAAGCCAAAATATTTGAGACTTCCGATCTTGCTGTCGAGTTGAACTTCAGGCAAGTAACGAATCGATACGTGTGTTCCGAAGATGGTGCCAAGTGTCACTTGTGGTGCCGCAAGCGGCAGAACGGAAAGCTCTTCCAGCAATCCTGTCACTGGCGTGGCCTGTAAAGCATGTGCCAAAGTGAGTGTTGTGTCATGTCCAGCACCGTCGAAATTATGTATGGTGACAGGCGTTCCCGTGTACTCCAGCTTCACCGAATCGTTCTTCGAGCCAACGACGGTAGGTCCATAGATATTCACGCTGATACCGCTCCCATACAACTGATTCCTGACAGAATCTCGGAAGCCGCCAAATGTCGAGAGACCTTGTGTCATTTGATCGACGATCATTGGATCAAGCATTGCCGATCCCGAAGATGAAAAGGTTTTGTTCTCATCTTTGAAAAACGTCCCCATTGCCACAACCCCTACCTCTAAATCGAATCCGAGTTTTGTTGAGCGTGGAGCTTTATGGAACCATCCGCCGTTAAGGTCGGCACCGAAGCCCGATACAATTGGGCTCACATAACTCTTGGCGGCATCCGTGGAGAGCCTCTGCAATGTTCCCTGGAGACTGTTGTCATCGTTTGAAGTCTGACCCAGGGTCGTCAGACTTGCAGCCAGAAACATCGCCAACAAAAAACATATCGAACTGAATTTCATAGTACTCCTTCTTGATTAATAATAGTAGAAAGTATTTTTATTAAGTGGATAGAATCACACTGTATGTAAAGAACAATCACAAAAAAGCAATAACCTGTAAAGTGAAAGTTCATACAACATATTAAAATTTCCTTTAACAATCAAACAGTATGATGTGCTCTGAAGCACAGACTTGGTCGGGGGAGGGTCAAAAAAAAGCCCCCAATCGAAGGCTTGTTCAATTGGGGGCAATCTCGGTAGGCTGTAGACCTATCTCGCTGCAAAGTATGGCAATCCCCAGAAAATATTGGAAACCGGTGATGAATCATTGTAAAGCGTGCCGTGGGAAAGTACATCCACTGTCGCGTTAAATCTTCCCAATCCTACATCATAACGTAACGATCTGACTAAGAAGGAGCTTTGGTAGACTCGCTCGGATCCTCCCGTAATCGGAGTGCTTGAAACCAGCGTCATGTGTGCTCGACTGTGCTGAGTATCGCGGGCTCCAACATCATGGCGCAGGAAAGCAACTTCCGAGGAATCATCTTTGCTGTCTATCGTGACCTTCACTGTTACAGGTCTTCCACCGTGGATAACTGGAACTGGACGTCTGAAGCGGCCAAAAGGAAGCCATGTGTTCAAGGGATCTGTAACCTCGTATGACACTGTATCAAAATCTACTTCAATGGACTTTATCGAGAACTTGTTGAGGCTATCAGGAGTACTCCCCGACGATAATGTCATTGCCGCCGGCCTCCAGTCCGTATCAGCAATCTCCTCGTGAAAAACCCGTATGAACCGGACCTTTCGGTTTTCGTTTACCGTAAATGGTTTTCTAACGGTGGCCTTTTCAGTCATTCCCGAAGAATCTCGTAGATTGCCGACAATAATGAAATGACCCGACAAGGTTCTTGTTATCGTGGCGATTGCGACCGAATCGCTTGGAAAGTCAACGGTCACTTTACGGGATGCATTCTCTATCTTTCTTCCCCACCGGAGAGGTTGTACCGGAGTAAGCGTTTTTTCAAACTCTCCTGCCTCCATCGACAATGCCATCTCATCATCAATAGTAGCAGAGTCTGAGCTATCAAACGCCAGCACTGAATCTGATTTTGCGAGAGATGCCTGGACAGCCTGGTATGCGGAAAGTCCCTTGCTGCTGACAGGATTGGTGCCGTTGTTCTTTGAGCATCCGGCAATTGCGATGGTCACCGCCAGGACGATTATTCCGATTCGAAGAAAAGTGTACTTCATGGTGTCCTCTGAATTTTATCCAATGGAAATTAATTCTTATGAATGTGTGTTAATTGGGAACATTCAAATCTGTTCATACGCACAATGGATCGGTGGCCATTCGTTTCTCATTTCATTTTCAGCATATCAAGTGGAACGGAGACCTAAGAGATAAACAGTCTTCCAATTCCGAAAAACTTCTTGTACTGCTTCAGAAGTTTGACAGAAGAAAGGTTAGAACGGATTAATCCAGAACGTACAGAGAATGCTGTACTTCAAACCACTGCGGGAGGGAGACGGCAGAATGGGCGGCACGGCGTAGACGCTTTGTCAGCGTTTGCTGTACCCGCGAGGACTTAGCCAGTGTTCCGGGTCCTGCTTGTCGCGATCCTTCCAAAGTTCGAAATGCAAAAGAGCCCCCGAGAATGATTCGCCGCTTTTTCCGATGACGCCACCCTCTGCCACTTGTTGTCCTTCGGCGACAGTAATTTCAGAAAGGTGAGCGTACACTGTTCGATAGCCTCCGGAGTGGTCGAGAATGACGAGGTTTCCGAAGGAAGGCAGCCACGAGATCATCGAGACTTCTGCGCTGGCGACAGCTTCAACATCTGTCCCGGTAGGGACGGCAATGTCGATACCTGTGTTCTGTGTGATTGTCCTCAGGACAGGATGCTGTTGGTTGCCAAAGCGTGCAACGATTTTTCCCTGGGAGACGGGCCATCGTAAATGTCCACGTTTTTCGACGAAAAGCCTGGCGGATGGGGCTAATGTAGGTGAAGGGACATGTCCTTCTTTCGCCCTCGCAGCTTCGCGTGCTTTTCGAATTTTTTCTTGTTCAATGAGCTTTGTGATGAGTTGTTCCAACTCTTGGGCAGCCGAGCGCGCGCGATCGGCCTCCTGTCTTAACAGATTCTTGTCGTGACGAATAACGGCGAGCATTTGCTTTCGTTTTTTCAGTTTTTCCTGAAGCCTTGTGTCCTCTCGCGCCTTTTCGGCCAAGAGATCTCTCTGCTCAACCAATTGCCGTTGCAGCTTGACACTTTGATCTTCGATCGCTTCACGCTGAGAAGTAATCTTGTCCAAATCCTTTTTCCTCTGTTCGGAGAACCTCCTAAGGTACTCGGAACGGATTAAAGCCTGGTTCAGCGATTTGGAGGCAAGCAACAGCTCCAGATCGTACGATCGCCCGTACCGATAGAGGCTCGTCACATAATGCGCATAGTGCCGCTTCAGGTAGGATACTTGATTGCTCAGCTCTTGAATGTTGCGTTTCGTTTCATCAATATCCTGTTGGAGGGTTTGTTCTTCCTGATGGAGCTCGCTCAGGAGCTTCCGCAAGAGAGTTGCCTGGTGTTCGTAGTTGTCAACTAGATCGAGTGTCGCATGCTCCTTCGTTTCATGCTCTTTGATTTTCGATTCATAATTTTCGATTTCTTTGCGCAGCTTCGAAAGTTCAGCCTGTTTTGCTTTGATTTCATCTTCCTCGGAAGCACGCAGCACCGGCGGGAGTGCAAGCAGAATTGCACTGCAAAGGAGGACGATATGTCGACCAGCTTTCACTGGTTGATAATCTCAACCTGACTGGGAAGGATGAACGAACACGCGACCGGCTCATTAACCTGAAGATCATCGTAGGCAATAGTTATGCTGCGACGCTCTTTGGGAAAAATGATCCGAAGAAGTGAAGACATCGGAATATCGCTGGCATCGGTCGTTCTCGAAGCGAATGCAGTCAGTGTCGAATTGCCCTGGACATCAAGAAGGCGGTAACTCATGACAAGGAAATTGTCGCCGTCGATTCTGTATTCTCTCATGCCGTCGCCGTCCCGGTACTCGAGAACGTAGAGATCTTGATCGACATAGAATCGCGCAAGTGAACCGTTGTTCTGGTGAAGGGGGAATTCTCCCGCAAATGCGTTCAAGATTTCATCGAACCGCATCTTCAAATGAAACAGCGATTGCAGAGTTGTTCCGTCCGGTTTTCCGATGATTGCAGTGTTGTTGCGCCTGTTGTAGAAGAGAAACTGCTCGGATGAAAGTGCCAGCGTGCCGAAATGAATTCCAAACGGGCCACGAAATTCAACTCGCAAGGAGTCGGGTTTTTTCAAATAGACATCAAAGGACCCCGAGTTCGATGCCTCACGGGTTTCAACGGTAATCTCTCCATTTCCTCTTACTGTCCTGATGAGGGCGTTTCGTTCCAGGACTCGATTGATGACTTCTTCCGGCGGCAACGTTCGCACCTTTTTGATGAGCTGCCGCTGCGGCGCGCAACTTAGCGCGATGAATGTCAATACAACGAGGACCGTCCACTGCCGTCCGGTCACAGGCTTCCCCGGTCTATTTTCTCTTTCAGCGTCTGGTTCGAGGTATCCAGTTCAAGCGCCTTCTTCCATGAAGTGAGCGCTTTCTCTTTTTGATTCAGCTTCGAGTAAACGTCGCCCATGTGTTCATAAATGGCGGCGCTTGTCGTTCCCAACACGATTGCCTTTTGAATAAATCGCTCTGCTTCCTCGTACTGGCCCAGCCTGAAATAAATCCACCCCATTGAGTCGAGATAGAAAGTATTGTTCGGTTGCTGGTCGAGAGCTTCCTTGACCATCTTGAGCGCCCGGTTAAGCTGTATTCCCCGGTCGGACAAGCTATAGCCATAATTGTTCAAGAGCAGGTGGTTGTGCGCGTCGATGTGCAGAGCACGTTCATAGATGCTGTCGGAATCCTCAGTGCGATGTAACTCGTCATAAACGAGGGCGAGTGCCCCCAGCGCATCGACGTTCTTGTCGTTCAATTGCACGGCCCGTTCCAGGGACTCTGCCGCATCGATTCCTCTATGGAGACGCTGATAGGCAAGTCCGAGCAGATAATAAATGCGAAACTCGTTCCGGACATAGTGCTCTGCTTCCTCGAGAACCTCAGCGGTACGCTGGAATTCATTCTTGTCGAACCACACTGACGCGACTCCGATCCATCCGTCGGCATTCCAGTTTGCAAGCTTCGTGACTTCTTCAAAATTTGAGAGCGCGCTCGAATCGTCATGGATTGCATTCGCAATGGCTCCCAGAAACCAGCATGGGCGCCAGTCATTCGGATATGCTAAACGGATTGACTCAAACAGCTCGTGCGCGATCGGGGCAACAGCGGAATCTTTTTGTATAAAAGAAACAAAAACCTGTCCGAATTGAATCTGCTCATCGGCAGAAAGAGTATCTTTCCTGAGGACAATGTCGAATTGTTCCTTTGCGTCATCATAATCCCGTTTGACCAGGTAGGCATGTGCGATTGATGCTCTGACGACATAGTCGTCCGGATGAAGCTCCACAAGCTCTTCGTAGATCCGTAGCGCGGCGTCGACGCTGTCCTCGCGCAAGTATGTGTCTCCCAGAGTTTTCTTCACCTCAAAGTTCGTCGGATCAAGAGAGAGCAAACCCTTCATCGCTTCGATTGCCTTGTCAAACATCCCGGAAGAACTGTACACCTGTGCTGACTGAAGATATGCATCCCAGCTTGGTCCGAACCTGCTGAGAATTGCCTGGTATGTCTCGAGTGCTTTCGAAGGTGTCTTAAGCTGGTATAGCTGTGCCAGGTTGTACCACGCATCCTGGTAGTCTGAATCGATGCGAACCACTTCCTGGTATTCTCTCATCGCATCGTCCCACTCGAACGCGCGCCTGAAAATTTCTGCAAGGTTTTCGTGGTATGAGCGATTGGAAGGGTTTGCGCGCACAGCGTCATTGCCGTTCTGGATTGCAAGCGTATGCTTTCCAAGGAGCGAATAATCCTGAGACAACGCATAGTAAATTGCCGGGTTGTGGCTGTACTGCAGGGCATCCTGGTATTCAAGGATTGCCGATGCGAATTCTTCCTTTTGGTCGAAGATTAAACCGTTAAGGTAATGGTCGAGAGAAAGATCGCGGTTGGATTCAACATGACTTCCGGTGGTTTCCTGAGCTTCGGATGCTTTCCGGGAGCCAGAGCATCCCGATAGGATGCCGCTCAGGAATAGAACCATTACTGACATCCAGGGTCTTGTGATCGGTGATTGCTTCATGGCGTAAAAAATCTTATAAAAAATATAGTGATTTCAGGTTCTAATAACAAAACATTTGGAGGTGCCAGCATGTTTCCGCTTTTCTTTCCTGGATGCTCAGAGCGCCAGAGCAATCGGGATCGCTGCCTTGCATCAAAGCACTGTGCAACCTCAACGCATCTTTCGAGAGGCGAGGCGTACAGGGCTCTTTCCATGTGATCTGATTTCTTGACTAATCCGGCTCTTTTTTCTATATTGATCGAGTACTACCATAGAAAGAAACTGGAAGTGTACAAAAAATGTTCCATATTTAGATGCGATTGATGAACTAACCGGGGAATAGACGATGGAAGGGAATTTTTCGAACAGAGTTCAAGATGTTATTCGTTTGAGTCGTGAAGAAGCGTTGCGCCTCGGACATGATTACATTGGCACCGAGCATTTATTGCTTGGAGTTATCCGGGAGGGGGAGGGCATTGCCGTAAAGATTCTCCGCAACATCGGAGTAGAC
>Ga0209777_10009917_pt1 | contig 10173 bp, 5 predicted proteins | sample FrelakmetHBP12HB_FD_187147 | JGI IMG/M metagenome (GOLD analysis project Ga0209777, IMG submission 187147) | Freshwater lake sediment microbial communities from the University of Notre Dame, USA, for methane emissions studies -HBP12 HB (SPAdes)... | ecosystem: Environmental > Aquatic >...
AGGAAAAGGTCTTTGGTATTTTGACGCCTCTCGCCCAATCCTTCACGATGGACCGGATACCCCGATTGCAGAATTCCCATATTTTACGTTTCTTTATGGAGATTTGCATGCACACTTATTAACGATGCCAATCTATTCGCTGGCATTGGGCTGGATGCTAAGCCTGCTGCTGTGGCCTGCATCGGGTAGGAAATGGACTAGACGAATCCTCAGCCTGATAGCTGCAGGTCTGATCTTTGGCAGCTTCCGTGCATCTCATACCTGGGATTTTCCGACGTTCATAGGGATGGGAGGCTTGGTAGTTCTTTGGGATGTCTGGAGGACAAGAACTGACTCCATCCGACATACTATTTTGGTTATCATTGGTTATGAGTTGGCGTTTTTTGGGATAGCGGTAGCCTTTTATTGGCCCTTCACCCAATGGTTCAAGACAGAATACGTTTCTCTGCAGTTTTGGAATGGTAGCCGAACGCCTTTGATCGATTATCTATTTGTATTTGGCTTATCCCTTTTTGTGTTGCTCAGCCTTCTCGTCCGTGACTTGTCATCTCTCCTGAAAACAGGAATCCAGCATTGGAATTCCGCTTCAAAACGAGGACATATCTTTAGCAGCTGGCATATCAAGCTTTATTTAATTATATTGTTTAGTGTAATGGTACTCGGCCTGCTTTGGTGGTTTGACTATCAGGTTCTGGCTTTTGGATTCCCACTCCTGGCTGGTATTGCATATATCATTGTTGCTAAACGCGAGTTGCCGGTACTTCGCCGGATCACTTGGATCCTGTTTGGAATCGGGCTTTCTATTACCTTATTTGTTGAAGTTTTTGTACTTAAAGGTGATACTGGCCGCTCGAATACGGTTTTTAAGTTTTATAACCAGGCTTGGTTTGTTTTCGGCCTGGCGATAAGCCTGGCTTTAATTGATTTATTATCCGAATTGCCTCACTGGTCTGGATTGATTAAATATGCTTGGTGTTTCACGCTAGGTTTGTTATTGTTATGCAGTGCCAGTTATGCTTTAATAGCCACCGGACAAAAAATGACCGATCGCTGGCCAGATATTCAAAACCCTCCTCACACCCTGGATGGAGCAGCATTTATGCTGGGTGATACTGGCAGCCCTGTTGGTGCACACCCTGCCATATATAACGACGACAATCGACTGCTAAACCTCAGTCTCGATTATGCTGCTATTCTTTATATGCAGGACCATATTAACGGATCGCCGGTAATTGTGGAAGGGCACACCGAAGAATATCGCTGGGGTTCACGCTTCTCTATTTATACCGGTCTGCCATCTGTAGTGGGTTGGAGTTGGCATGTCCGCCAGCAAGATTCCCTGCTGGATGGAGCGATCATTGATAATCGAATCGATGACGTTAATAATTTTTTCAATACATCAGACATTCAGTCAGCGATTGAGTTTTTAAATCGCTACCAAGTTCAATATATCATCGTTGGTGATCTTGAGCGCGCCTATTACGACGCCAATGGCTTAAGTAAATTTCAGAATATGGTAAATCAAGGGATGCTAAAAATAGTGTTTGGAGATAATAGTACCAATACAACGACGATTTTTGAGGTTATTGATGCTAAATAAAATTGTAATTTAAACCCGGAAAATAGCATGGAAATCGCCAAGCTCTTATTCTTAAAAAATAAGCGATTGATTAAGTTGGGCTTCTTTCTCATCGCCTGTACTCTGGGATTCGCCAGTATCTTTTTTATTCGAAAATATTTGCTGATTGAAACATCAATGGTTTCTATTATCACCGGAATTGTATTGATCTTAAGAGCAACTTATCTGGATCTTTGCCCTCCCATGATGCATGTTATCGAATGAGAAGTAAGTATGGAGGCTGTCCGAGTTTAGGGGTTGGTTACTCAATAACTCTATTTGGTGTTGGCTGGGAATCTCCTCCTAATATGTTTTATTATATGTATGCAGGCAGGTTCTATTTTTCCTTTTTGGAAGAAATGAAAAATGGCGATGGATGATATCTGCCATGTTTGGAGCTTGTTGCGTACCTATATTGCATCTAATAGGAAGGGAATTTTTGGAAAATAGCGAGTTTTACAGGTGCATGGCTAATATCAGTCAATCAGATCAATATCATTTACCGCCGGCTTGACGTCAATTTTTTAGAATCGGCTTTTTTTGATCCTTTTTATTTTCCTGTTTTTAATTCCGCGTTCTAATATCCTATCAGACCCGGATCAAGAACTGAAGAAATCTGATAATTCAAATATACAAAAAGATAAATTCTACATAACCCCATTTATTAAGGTTGGTGATGAGAAGCGGGTGTATTCTAGCATGATTACAAATTATACGATTGTCAGGCCATGATAATGAATAGGATCAATCGTCATACCCTTGAATATGCTTTGCTTGGTCTCTTACTGTTGATTGGAACATTCACCGTAATCAGCCTGCGTCAACCTTGGGGAAGATTACCTGAAAATTGCTGGTTGTGGTTTTTACTGATCATTGTGGGAATGGGTTCTGGGTATTTAGTAGCCCAGATTGTTGATTGGATTCCTGATCTTCAACCTGATATCCAACAGGCACAGAAGAAAAAACAATCCAGAATTGTTCTATATTGTATTTTGGGCAGCCTGATTCTGTGTGCTTGGGTTGTTAATAGACTGTTGCCTGATCCTAACCTATGGACCGGAACTTTTTTTCCCTGGTTAGCTAGTATTGGATTAATGATTCTCGCAGGTTGGTTAATTGGATCCATCGATAAAAGTTCTTCTCAGAAAACAAACCCAGCTCACGCCTCAATTACTATATCCAAATTATCAATCTTACAAAGGGCAGAAATCTGTGGATTTATTTTTATCGTGTTTCTGGCAATATTCTTACGCGTCTATCAAATTAACCGAATCCCTCCAGGGATTTTCGTTGATGAAACCAATGGGGCACTCGATGCATTGCACATTCTGCAAGGAAACCATGCCTCACCGTTTTCAACGGGCTGGTACCATACGCCTAATTTATACATTTATTATATGGCAGGAATTATTAATATATTTGGGGCAAATTTATTAAGCTTAAAGATCATTTCTCTTTTACCCGCGATTCTTAGCGTCATTGCTGTTTTTTTCTTGGGGCGTCTCTTGTTTGGCCCAACAGCGGGATTAAGTACCATGTTGTTCATGGCTGTTAGCCGCTGGCATCTAACACTGAGCCGGTGGGGTTGGAATGAATTAATGCCACCGCTATTTTTAATTCTGGCACTTTATTTTCTAATTCGCGGCATTAAAAGTCGTAACGTGGTCGAATTTGTACTAGGTGGAATTCTATGTGGATTAATGGCCTATACATATCTTGCCGCCTGGCTGGCAATTGCTATCATTCTCATCTATTGTATTTACTGGTTATTTGCAAATCCAGATGGATTCAAGAAAAACTTGCACGCCAATTGGATGGGACTGGTATTATTTTGGTTGGCCGCAATTATCGTGGTCGCGCCGCTTATGGTGACTTATTTTAAATTTCCCTCCAGCTTTTTTGGTCGAATTCAACAGGTAAACATACTTAATGATATAAAGCAGCAGAACAGCTACCAGCCACTAATGGATAATTTAACAAGTTATTTAAAGTTTTTCCATCAGGTGGGGGATATGAATGGAAGACACAATTTACCGGGGGAACCAGAATTGGATCCGATTACAGGTCTACTCTTCGTCGTTGGAATTGGATACAGCATCTTCCGATTCCGTGATACTCGAAGTGGGCTGTTGTGGATTTGGATAATTCTGGGGCTCGCAGGCGGCATCCTGAGCTCTCAATATGAATCCCCCCAAGCCTACCGCACAATTATCGCGATTCCAGCAATTGTCTTGTTTTGTGCGAGCGTATTGGACCCCATGATTCGTGGCATCTATACACTTTTATGTAAAATCCCACAGTTTAGTCAGAAATTGCTGAGCAAGGTTCCACAAATCTCAAAAGCTGCCTTTTTTTCCGGAACGATTCTTTTTTTAACTTGGGCTGGTACAACAGCCTGGGAAAGCCATGTTTACTTTGGCCCGCAAGCAAATTCCGGTGATGTCAAATATGCTTTTAATTTAACTGAAAATCTAGTAGCCCGCGAGGTGGTAAGAAAATTGGAAAATTGGGATCAGATTTATCTCTCATCAGATTTGTATAATTTCTCTGTCATCAACTATTTAACCGCAGGCATGATGAAAAAAATCACTGGAAATTATCAACTGGATAACCCTCCTTATCAATTATTCCAGTCGGAAGTTGATTTACCTATTCCTGATAATGGGAAAAATGCTACATTCTTGTTAGATGTCAATTATCAATCCTTGATCGCTTATTTTAAGATCTTCTACACTGCAGCCACTTCACAAATCATTATTGGACCCGGGAATAATCCCCTTTACGTACAGATTGAAATTCCACAAACATCAATTCAAGCAATTCAAGGATTAATAACAAAATATACCTATGCTGATGGAATAATTGAAAATGGAATTGCGCCCAACATTGATGTTGTTTGGTCACAAAATGATGTCACAACAGCGGAATGGATTGGAGGGATTCGTCTTGAGAAATCTGGATTTTACGAGTTTACAAACGAAGGTGATCTAACGATCATCGTAGATGGTCATCCCTTAAATGGTCGTCAATTTTTTTGTAACGGACTGCATAACATTACTGTATATCAGAAAAATATTCGGCAGCAGAAGTTTGCTCGCTTATATTGGCTACTTCCTAATGGTCAGGACGAGATTATTCCTCCGCAAGCTTTTTTTCAAACCCAGGTGCCACAACTAGGACTTTTAGGGCAATATTATGACAACGCCGCATGGCTGGGTGATCCGATATGCACCAAGCTTACCCCATTCTTTTTACTCTCCTGGCCGGATGGAGAACCTGTCCCTGCTCCATTTAGCGCTAGTTATTCAGGATTTCTAAAGATAGCGCAATCGGGGAATTATCATTTTACAATTAATGCTGATGATGGGGCACGATTAACTATTGACAATCAGGTGGTTGGCGAAGGTTTGATTCCCAACCAGTCTAATAATTTGGCTTTAGACCTGAAACTGGAACCTGGATACCACCCTATTGAGATCGATTATTTCCAATCTGGAGGAGGAAATGAGCTTGATTTTTATTGGCAGCCTCCAGGTAGCGTCCAGGTTCCAGTTCCGCCTTGGGTTTTATCTCCTACGAGACCATAGAAACCCTTTTTGTGAAAGTTACATATTCTTATGTCAACTCAATCTGATTATCGCCATTCTAACTGGAAAGCCGATTTTCTGTTTATTTCTTTCGCAATCACATTTTGGGCTGCCTACTTATTACGAAAAGCGGATAATCCTCCCTTTCCTTTGGTCGTGATTTTATTTTTGTGTGGGTGTGTTCTATTTGTTCTGGACTCTCCTCGCCCAATTTCCTGGCCTATCTTGCCTACAAAAGAAGAAGTCTATAAATGGCAGAAATGGATAATCGGGTTATCTGTCCTCTTTTCAGCAATTTCATTTATTGTTTTCTGGTCTGGAAAAAACAATCCCAAACAATTTACTGGTGTACCGCTAATCCTATGGGTGACGAGTTTGCTTATTTTCTGGTTGGGTGTCAGAGGTTCTCGCCATTCAGCTTCGACTAAGGGAAAAACGAGCACCAGGGTTGAAATCCTTTTCCTGATTTTGGTTATTTTTGGAGCGTTTTTCTTAAGAACCTACCAAATTAACGTTTTCCCCAATGGTTGTCAGTCAGATGAGTGTAATAATGGGTTGGATGCCATGAAATGGCTGCAGGGCCAACCTTATACGCCTTATGCTGGTACTAATGAAGGACAAGCCACCTTGTTCACCTATTTATTGGCCTTATCCTTCAAATTTTTCGGGGTTGGTGTGATACAAATGCGCATGGTCTCAGCCGTAATTGGTACCTTGACCATCATTGCATTTTATTTTCTGGCTAGAGATTGGTTAAAATGGGAATTTGCTCTTACAGCAACTGCGTTGTTTGCGGTTGCTCGTTGGCATCTTACCTTCAGCCGGATCGTTTATGAACTCATACTTACCCCGTTCGCAGAAATATTGTTGTTCTTATTTTTCTTAAGAGCAATGAAAAATGGTCGCCTTCAGGATTGGGCCGCTGCGGGTCTATGTCTTGCATTTGGGATGAATACTTACACAGGTTTCCGGATTATCCCGATCTTAATCGCAGTTTATCTAGTCTATTGGATTATTACGCATCGAGATCGCATCCGACGTGACACGCAAGGAATCCTATATCTTGGACTTGGCGCCTGGATTGGAATGATACCTTTAAGTGTCTATATTTTACAAAATTGGAACAGTTTCATGGGTCGGACTGCCCACATTTCAATTCTGAATGATATCAAAAATGCAGGCGGATCTTTGCAGCCATTATGGGAAAATATTAATAGGACAATCTGGTCTTTCCATTGGAAAGGCGATTGGGCTGCCCTCAATAATTTGCCAGGGGAACCGCTCCTAGATATTGTTGTGGGAATCCTCTTTTTATTTGGATTGGCTTATGCTCTCCGTCACATTCGCCAGCCACTAAGTTTTCTTTACATAAGTTGGGTCATTGCGGGATTAAGTCTAGCAATATTGTCAACTGTAAATGAGGCCCCAACAGCCCGCCGCCCTATTGGCTTATTACCAGTCATTTTTCTGATGTCTGGGACAGTCCTCCAATTGACTTGGGAGAGGTTGCAAATCATCTTTCTACCATTTTTATCCGCTCGGGTTAAAAACCTACATGGTCTTATCATTTTTGCAGAAGGACTTTTCCTTGGACTGCTGGTTCTGGTGGATGGAGCGATCAACATTAATACTTTCTTTAACATCCAGGCCAAAAATGATTCGGTTTGGCGCGCATACAGCGCTACCGAAGCAGCGATTGGAAAATATCTGCTCAATCTGCCTGCGGAAGATCAGGTTTATTTAGATCCAGAGTTCGACTCTCATTCCGCGATTATTTTTATTAGTAAATCCCGTCCATATACCACGCTGAATCTGGCTACACATTTGCCAATTCTAGATATTCCTAACCCGCCCAAAGATGTATTTTATATTTTATCTGTCTCGTATAGTCAACTTGAACCCATAATGGAGCAACTTTATCCCCAAGGTACATGGGAGGCGCATAAGGACCCATTTGGCGAGACGATGTTTTATACTTTTGGGGTAACCGTAAAAACTCTGGAACAAGCCAATGGTATCACAGGGGAATATTACCCTGGTAATGAAATCTTGGATAATCCAGTAATCACCCGTCTGGATCCGGCACTTAATTTTCAATGGGAGTCGTCTGATAAATCCCCGCTGCCCGCTCCATTCAGCGCTAAATGGAGCGGAAGTATCTATTTTCCCGATGGTTATAGTAATTATAATTTTGGAATCAATACCGATGGAGCGGCAGAATTATTGATTGATGGAAAGTCTGTTCTCAAAACATTTGCTAATGGCTTGCAATTAACCTCTGCGTCTATGACTTTTGTTGGGGGGTTCCATACTTTTACATTAACTTACCACAGCGGTCCCAATCCCAAAGAATTAACGCTTTTATGGAAAAATTCAAACCCAGATTTCGTTTCTATTCCGCGCTCTGTATTCTTTAGCACTGCACTAGCCCGCAACGGGTTGACCGGATATTATTATCCCAATGCGGATATGATCGGACCTCCCAGCCTGATTCAGAATGATTTATTTGTCTTACCCAATAACCCCATACCAGAACCTTTTAGCATTATTTGGAAAGGGAAAATTGGGATCCCGGAAAGTGGTGAGTATATTTTTGGGACGTATTCAGATGATGGTTCTTATGTCTATATAGATCAACGTCTTGTAGTCGATAATGGTGGTTCGCATGGAGCTGAAGATAAACAGGGAATAATTACGTTGGATCAAGGGTTCCATGACCTCGAGATCCATTATTGGCAGGTGGGCGGGTCCAGAGAAATGCAATTTTGGTGGCAGCCGCCCGGGGAAATCAAAGAGAATGTGCCCCTTTCATTTTTATTCCCAGAACAAGCACAAGATCTAATCAGTGTGGATCTTATCCCCCATCTACCATAATAGCCTCTATTAATTTCAGTCCCATGGCTTGGTGGAACTGTTTAAAACTAACGTTTGGAAAACAGAGATATATTGTATATTAGTTTTCTGATTTCCAACCAAGCTAACGATCGGGGCTGACGGCGTCCTGTATGTGTCAGATAATGATCTTTGCCAGATTTTGGCTTTTAAGTTACCTGATTCCTTGATTAAATAACTTGGTATAAAGTTTATATTTTAAGATTTCAACTTTTATATTTGACGTCTTTACACAGGTTGGAAATGGAAACACTGACTTATTGATGTTGTCCCGAAGGACCTTCAAAAAAAGAGTGCTGGAAGCTGTTTATCACTTTCGTATATATATTCGAATTCGTGTTTTCCGCTTGAATTTCCTGTTAATGCTTGTAAAACATTAATCGAACACATCTTTAAGCCTTACTTTACAAAATACAATATCCCGCTGGTTCCCGGTCCACAGTGGCTGGATATGACACTTCCAGCTCGGGTAACTCGAATATCCCGAGGCGCGGCGCTGCGATTAATTCCGTCCACAAGGAATTGCACATCTTTTTCATTATTAGCGGTAGTCGTCACAAATACGCGCCTATTATCCAATTCAGCAAGATTCAACTCGAAATCATTCAGGATCATCTGGAGTCCTTTTCGGATGCTACCGTGTGCCTTTTCCTTTACTCCTAGTGTCCCGTCCGGTCTGACTTCTATGATCGGGTGGATTTTGAGAATGCTACCAGCAACCGCCTGGAGCGCAGTACAGCGTCCACCTTTGTAGAGATATTCCATCGTTTCTATTACAAAAGATGTCCGTACTTTGCCTGTTGAAGTCAGGAGTACCTCTTCTATCCGTTCAGCCGTTAAACCCTGCTGGTAAAGTTCAGCAGCCCGTAATGCCAGCAGTCCGACACCTGATGATAGGTTAAGCGTATCGATCACACGCACCTGCCCATCAGGAAGCATTTTTGCAGCGAGCCGAGCATTCTGGATGGTTGCTGATAGTTTGGAAGAAATACCTATAAAAATACTATCACCCGGGTGACTAAAAGCCTTCGTAAATTCCCCCACCGAAGGGGCAGCTGTCTTGGGAAGTTCGCCATGCTTTTCTACCAGCGCAAACAATTCTTTCTGTCCGATATCCACTCCATCCCGATAAACCTTACCCCCGATCGTCACTAAAAGTGGCACGACCATCAATTCAAATTCAGTAGCTATATCCCGCCCCAGGTCCGCAGTGCTGTCGGTAATGATGTTAACCATCTTGCCTCCACCAGAATAATTAATTATCAACTATACCCCAGTACTTCCCTTGGCGCAAAGGTTCCTGTCCTTGTATCCACTATTTTATGTAGGAAGTATATATTGTTCTAATTGACCATTATTTCCCTTTAACAAGAAAAGCACAGAAGGGAAGGCCATTTACGCTAGGCTGTAGTTTCTCAGTTCGCTCTACATGTAATGTGATTTGTGCTTCCAGCAGGTAAGCATCCATCTTGCAAAGTTCGGGGTGATTGGAAATGATTGCTGAATATGGACAATGTCCAAGAATCAGCCTTGGCCCTTCTGCATTTGCTTCCCAGCGTGCTTCGTAATGTAGCTCGTTTAACCGATTGATCGCTTTAGTCAACCGAAGAGGGATAGGCGTGTCCATAAGCTTGTTGCTTTTGCCGGCCAGTCTTTGCGCCACAGCCGTGAGGCTGGCTTCCTGTGTCCGGTCATCCATTCCAACTAACCAGACGTCTAACAACCCGTTGGATAATTCATCCAAACCGTCGCCCAGCATCCTTCGTGACAGCCCATATATATTAAAAGGTCTCCCCCGCTCCTCTTTCTGCCGACCCACTACTTCTATCAAGTCATTTGATTCTAAAATAACCAGATGATGGCGAATATTTGCTCCCGTCATTCCCAACACGCGGCTAAGTTCGTTTACCGATACGCTATGATATCTGCGAATGTGGTCAAGTATTCGAAGGCGGGTCGGTGGCTTCATCTTTTGTATTATACTATTTATGCAAATATATATTTTCATAAATGAATTGACGTCATCCACCCTCTCGGCTATAATCCTGTCGCTTTGCAAGGAGATTTCTTTCCCCA
>Ga0209777_10009918_pt1 | contig 10172 bp, 10 predicted proteins | sample FrelakmetHBP12HB_FD_187147 | JGI IMG/M metagenome (GOLD analysis project Ga0209777, IMG submission 187147) | Freshwater lake sediment microbial communities from the University of Notre Dame, USA, for methane emissions studies -HBP12 HB (SPAdes)... | ecosystem: Environmental > Aquatic >...
CGTCCCCACCACCAGCAGCAAGATTGTCAACTATATACCTTACCAGCGCACCAGTAGGCATATTATCCCCATTATCACCCTCGCCAACATCAAGGGAAGATGCTTCAACCTCAGCTATAATGGCAGCCTGGACATCATCTATTAGACCATCTGTAGTAGCATGAAGGCCAGCCGCAGTTCCGGCAGCATCAGGAACGACAAGTAACCCCAATGCCGTCAGTGTCGCCATATCAGCAGGAGCCGTGCCTACGCCAGCCGCAGCAGTGGCAGCGTCAGCGGCAGTTTGAACTATGGTAGCGTTTGCTGTTATATCGCCATCTATTGAAACATCATTAGGCAAAGAAGCTACAGAAATAATAAGCGCACCTGTGTCAGCTAAGATTAACCCTTGATTGGCGGCAGTAGCATCACCACCAGAAGCATTGTCGGCTATATAACGCAGGATTTCTCCTGCTCTTGCGTGGTCGCCTATTGAACCGTCAGACACATCGAGTGTAGTAGTTTCTATCTCTGTCTTAACTGAGGTAACGTTAGCTTCTGTAGCGTCCCCACCACCAGCAGCAAGATTGTCAACTATATACCTTACCAGCGCACCAGTAGGCATATTATCCCCATTATCACCCTCGCCAACATCAAGGGAAGATGCTTCAACCTCAGCTATAATGGCAGCTTGGTTGACCACTAATTTCTTGCTGGTAGTATCGTACATATCGTAGTAAAGTCTAAGATATTTCACATACGCTTTCTGACCAGCAGACGCCTTACACCATAGTTCCAGATTCTTGCCCTGTGTGTTTATACCAGTAAGGTCTTGGGTCACATCGGCATACGTTCCTGTAACATCTGTGGTAGGTGTCCCGATTGAAACTCCGTATAAACGCAGGTCGGCATAGGCTGTGCCAGGCCCGTCCACAACTTTGATAGAATAGTAGACTCTGAATCCATTGCTTAAATCACGATGCAGGAAAGGTATCTCTTTTAGTTTCACATAAGAAGTAGATGCGGTAAACTCCTCTGCATCACTGAACTCCTGCGGAGTAGCAGTTATTTCAGAGTAATACTTAGGCTGATTGCAAGCACCTTTGGAATATTCGATAATATCTTCTATATCAGTTCCCAAGTCCCCCGAACTGTCCCACCTTGTGCCTAGCATGGCATAAAGGGAGCGGGCATTATCTCCTATCTTATCTATAATAGCTGGGATAGTATGGGCTACGTTATGGAGATACGCACCAGCCGCAGTAAGTATAGTGAAAACAGTATCGGCGGTATAACGGATGAGTAATCCGGCCCTGCTATTACTAGTAATAGAGCCATCCCCATCGTCTATGGAAGTAGTCTCAACCTCCGTTGTTATAGATGTGACATTTGCCTCGGTAGCGTCACCGGGTACAGGTAATCCAGCGATAGCATCATTGGCTGCTACTACATCAGTCGCTATCCTACCCAATTTGGCATGGGCTGAGGTGGTCGTGATGTCGGATAGGTTTGTATTAGTTGGGGTGTCATCTGCTTCACCAACACTTGTGGCAACAGTAGCTATGTCTGCTTCAAAGTCATCAAGACGGTCAACTATTTCCCTTGTAAATGGTGTTCCTTTACTCATCTCTCACCCCTTACCAAATAACCGTGTCTACTGCTATAACCTTGGCAGAGGCATTGTTATTTGTTATCCTTAACCACATCTTTGTGGAGTCTTGTATCTGTAGGTTGCTGAATTCCTCGGACCCGGCCTCATCTTTCGATGTGTAGAAGGTACATACCGTCCCGGCAATGTCAACATAGGCCATGGTGATACCACCTTCATAGAATACATTGATAACCTTATTGACCGTGCCAGCCTCAGCCTGTACCACCACTGTATCAGCGGCAGCCAGAGCCGCACATATACCGAGTCTACCAGAACCAGTCTTGTACCATGTCATTGTTCCTGCCATCGTCTTACTCCCTACTATAAGATTTGTTTATTCTAACGGGTTGCTTCCCGCGAAGTTTCTTATCAAATTCCTGCCTCTTTATAAGGGCAATATCACGTATCTGCCCGGCTACAGCGCCACCTATGTTCACCATGTCTACCTTGCGTGACCCAACCGAGCTAAACGCATGAGCCAACGCACCGACAACCACTGTCTCCTCAAGATTAGCCGGGATAGTGGAAGAATCAAAGGTCAACTTGTGCTTTCCTAACCATTCTATCCGAATGTTCTCATCTGCCTCTAATTCCGAGTCGTAACGAATCTTTAAAATGTCGCCAGACGCTCCGAAATTGCGGTAATTTGCCTCTCCGCTTGTCTCCGTGTTCACTTCATACTCTATGGCGTTAATACTCATCAAATCTTTGAAATATTCTTGCCCGTAATCATCCTTGCATGTGGTTAGGTCGAGCATTGTGGTCGGACCGGAGGGTCTAAGGGACAATCCCTTGTGTACCCACTTGCCAAACCCCACATCCAGTGTATCTCCAGTCCCGTTTCCTGTAATCGCTGTCCCAGTGACAGAAGTGATAGAGGAAAACAGCATTTCTCCCTCTTGAACGAGGCCCCCGGCCCAGTAGAAAATCTCAGTCTGTACTGTACCGCGGAAATCCTTGCCCACAACTGTCAAAGTGAAGGCAGTTATGGAGAAATTAGCATCAGTGAACTTTATTGTGATGTTTCTAGCAGGTGAAAGCGCTGTATTGGTGAGGACTGCGGCACTTCCTGCTGTCCATGCAGCCACACTCTGAGCGTCAACGATATAGTCGTCATCAGCACACGCATAAATAGTGAGAGTGTCGTCATATGCCTTGGGAATTCGGTCAGAGATGTCGTCCACGGCACTTAGAACATGCCCGATTATCTCCCCGTCCTCCAGGTCCAACTCCACATTGGCATTTGTGAGTTCATCACGCATCTTCTCGCGTACTGACGCTATGTAACCTGCTAGATATTTCATGTTATTCTCCTAATTTCTTGCCAGTCTTCTTTCGAGCCATGGAAAAACAGACTGCAACACGCTGTTCCGGCTTCCATTCCGGGTGCTTCTTGGCCTCAATCGCTATACAAGCGCTTATGGCGCTATTGATTTCTTTGTCGGAGCTATTCTTGGTCAACGCATCAATCGGGGTTGGGCTCATTTCTTCTTCCTCCATGTCCGCCTTTTTGGTTTTCCTCGCTGATTAAAATATATATTTCCTTTTCTCTTTCAGTTAATGGTTGTTTATGTGCTTTCCTACCCAGGCGGCTCTCGCAATATTCCATAAGTAACTTTGCTTGTGGTTCCTTTATTCTTAGATATGGTTGTGTATTCTGCAGTATATTTAATTGGGTTTTCTTTTCTACCTCTATTCCGCCCAAGCATAAGGCTACCTTCACCATCTATCATGCCAGCTAGGTAGCCCCACATAGCATCACTTATTGGAGTTGGCAACTTGCGCCTCCTTTACTACCTTTAGCAACTCAGGGAACTTAAGTTTGGCCTTAATCCCAAGGGTTTTGGCAAACTTCTTAAGCTCGAAGTATTCCATCTCCTCTACAGGCTTGGGTTTCTCCGGAACAATGACCTTGGGCGGTTCCTCATACGGCTCTCCGACAGTCACGGGAAGTTCCTCTACCACTGGGGGAGCGATAGGAACCCTGGGACCCTGCCTTTCCCTTGCTAGACTGAAATACTTAAGAGGAGGGTCGCCTGTCCCCTTCCATTCGTCTGCCATCTGGTACATCTTGCCTTGTACCATACACATGTGCTTTGCTATATACATAAAACCTCCGTTATGCTTCCAATGCGGCCATAACTGGTGCGGATAACGCCCGAATATCTCCATCAGTAACAGCCGTCTCAAAGATTATCTTCCCACCCTGGCTATAGTCGAGTGTTAAGGCTAAGTTATATCCAGTGATAGTCTCATGCCCACCAGGTCCCTGTGGGTGTATTGGTTCTATCTCTACTCCTAGTATCTGAGATAACTTAATCGCCTTTGTCCCAACACTATTTATTATAAACTTTGCCATCTTCCACCTCACTTTAAAAGTGGGGGCCTGATTCAAGGCCCAGGCCCCCAAGAAGCCCTCTATTTAATTATTACGGAAGGTCAGCAACTATACCGGAGTAGTTATTACCCCACGCGTTACTAGAACTGGCATCAATCCATGCGTAGTTTGCAGTAGTGGCTGTCTTCTGAGAAGCAGCACTATTACCATCAATGAAACAGCCAGCCGTTCCAGCTGCAAGGTTTACTCCATGACCAGAGGAATCGGCATCCATCTGGATTCTATTGTCTATAATCTTTATCCCAACAGCAGAACCAGTGATGTTGATTGCAGCAGTAGGAATCTTGAAGAACTTATTGTGAAGTATGGAACCCTTAGTCGCATTGCCAGCGATAAGGATAGCAGCACCTAACAGTTGGTCCCCAAACTCGCAGTTTTCAACACGTAGGAATGGAGCATCTGCTCCAGCAGATACAAGAATACCGTTGGTTCCGGCGCAATCTGCTATCCCAAAGAAGCAATCGTGAATCCATGTACCCCACACGCCGTTACTAATCTTAATACCATAACCTGTACCATCTGCATCTCCACCGATTTCAAGTCCGGCTATCTCACACCGCTGTCCAGTGACCAAGAAAGCGCCAGCATTGGTATCTGTGGTTAGCGGGTTAACTGTAGCCCACTTACTTGCCGTGTTCGCGCCTCCACCAATACCTATGATATGAACCATGTCCACATCAACAGCGATAGGGAAGGTTTCTACGGCCCTTGCATTACCTCCGTAGTTTAGTACGAAGATTGTGTCATCGTTGCCACTTGTGCAAAGGTCCATTGCAGCAGCGATTGTTTGCTTTGCAGTCTTTGGAGTAAGGCCATTTCCGTTGTTATTAGTAAGTCCATCTGACCCACCGTTAACATAAAAGGTCTTACCTCCACCCATACCCATGTGTCCTTCAAGCCCTTGGATACTTCCACCAGGGATAATCTCCAGGTGCTTAAACCTATTCCAACCTCTCCAATAAGTAGCCACGTTTTACCTCCTTTGGTATTTGTAGGAGGAGGGGGTCACTTAATCAAATGCCCCCTCCATCCTCATCGTGCTTTAGTTATACTCCTACGTTAAAGGGTACAGTTTCTATATACGGAGTAATCCAGGCATCCACCACTCCGGTAGCCAGGGTTGTGCTGCACGTAAATCGGCATCCGATATATACGTCAGTAGCAACCTGATAACCAGGTGATAGAGCTATAACAAACTGTGTTCCAGCCTTGGTAAGTGAAGAAGTGAGAATGGCTGGTGAAGAACCAAGGACAGTAGGTGTAGCGTCAAGTCCCACGGCACTATCCATTTCTGCTGTTACGGTAAGAGTATTGGAACTGGTTGTAAAGCCAGTAGTAACCCTTACCACAAGATACAGAGGTTTGCCGTTGGCTATATACTGAGCAGCCTTACCAGTGATGACATGCTCAGAAATAGCCGTAGTAGTGATTGCTTGAGCAGTTGCTAGTGTTAAATTCGAATCTCTCATCGTCTTTCTCCTTAACTCACAACAGTCTCGCCAGTCGTGGTTGCGTCCACAGTCGGCTTGATTCTGTCTGAGATTCTGATTGGCGCACCCATGAAGCGGGTTACTGGCGCACCAGCAACAGTGTCGGGTGTCAGGCCACCAAAGGCCCTGGAAAGTGCTTGCTTATGCAGATACTCGGCGATGGTCGGAGTGCAATAAACAAAGGTCCTACCAAAGTCTCCAAGAGCAGAAGCAGGGCGCTTGTACCATGCTGTTATCATCTTGTCGTACAGGTCAACACCAGAGGCCGCGTCATCTACGAGAGCAGCCTGGTCGATGTTGCATATACGAGTGGCGTAACGCCAGTCGGCTACAGCAAGGCCAACCTTCCATGTGAACTCTGTGCAATAAGCCCAATACGCGGCAGCGGTGGCTACGTTACCCTGGTCCGTAACTTGAATCTTGCCCATGTCTTCTACTTTAAGACCAAGCTGGCTACCTCTAGGGTAGAAGCCGAACACAGTCTGAGGACCCCATGTGATTATCCAGATTGAGGTCAGGTCAGTTGCGCCTGTGCCGGAGCAGTTCACGATGTTGTTGCCAGTTGCGCCTGTGGTCAGGTTGTAGCGCGGGGTCAGTCCAAGAGGTGCATCGGGAGTAGTCCCGGAGTTGGAATAAAGTATAGCAGTTTCCAACTGTTGCGTCAGGCCCATTGCGGCAGGGAAGTCTACGGCAGCGCGGTTCGCAGCCATATTCCCACCGTACTCAGCCAGTTCGCAGTCCAGTACAGAGCGCAGTTTGCACATCTTTGCCATGTCATCGAAGGTGCTAACTGTTCCCTTCCCTGTTCCCCATCCCTGGTTATAGCCTACCCATGTGCCAGAGGGGAGTGATGTACGCATCGTAGTGCGGTTGCCGTTCTCCAGGTTTCCTTCCTGGAAGTGCATGTCCTCCATCATAGGACAAGCGCGGGACAGGATTTCAGTGATAGTAGCAATCTTGCCATCAAGTTGCTGTAACTTCACTAAATCCAATAACGTGGTATACGAACCCGTTAGTGTAGTCATAGTTTCTCCTTTACTTCTTTACTAATGTTGGATACATCTCATCCAATATCTGTTGCTTTGTCTTCTTAACTGCGCCACTGTCACCTGTCTGTGCGGGCGCTGGTGCTGGAGGGGCCACATTAGCAGCAATGATTCCCGCGAACTCCCTCATCTGTTCCTCTGTCTGAGGATTAAGTTTCTTGAGAGATTCCGGATTCACTTTAAGTTCTGTAGCAATCGCTTCAATCTTTTGCTGACGCTTGAACTCATTGACTTTGGCCTTTTCTTCTTCGTGAGTAAGTCGGTCCATATTAAGGTCGGCTCTCTCTTTGTCCAAAGCATTTCGTTCCTCCTTCAGTCTCTTGTTGATTGCTACCATGTCTGCGCCGCCATCGGCCTTAGTCAGCAATTCGTCACGCTCGGCTTGCAGTTTAGCTAACTCTGATTCATGCTTCCTTATTTGCAGGATACCAGCGTTGAGCCATTTGTCCTTCTCGGCGATGCCCCGGTCTTTATGACCCTGCATCTCCTTCCGGATTTGTTCAACCTCCGCCTCAGTGTACGTCTTTGCTGTCTTCTCAGAAGCAGGTACAGCAGGAACCGAAGATTTCTCATCCGGCTTTGCGCCCTTTGCATCCTGAACCATAAAATTACCCTCCTCTTTCTATCTACTAAAATCTGGCATGGTGTTTCCACCTGCGTTAAACTGTGTTGCTGCTGCCCACTGGCTTGTTTCTGCTGAGTGCAATACACACCAGCCTTCATCCATTGGGCCTGTTATTATACCAACCTTTTTCAGTGCGTCTTCTCCATTATCTCCTCTATGTGTACACCTCCATAGCTTTCTAGGAGTTCCTTCTCCTAAATCTCTGTATAGATTTATCTGTTCTTCCTCTTTAACTGTAGGAACTCTGGCTGCTGTGTATAAGTCCTGACCGAATTCATCTGTGCCAGTAAGCCACCCAATCCTTTGCCCATCTGTCATCTCTGTACTTGTGGCATATGCTTTAAATGCAGGATGTTCCACTAAATACCTGGCCCTGGCGTACCCGGCAATAGGTAAATCAGTGTACCCTCTCGTGTCATTCGCCTGTAGTCCCTCGAATTTCTGTAACATTATATCAGGTATTAGAAGTTTTGTCAAGGCAGGTATCGTCTTATCTGGGTCTATTCCGTATTCAGCACACCATTCACGCACTATAGTCTCGGCCTGTGGATTGTCTATGGTTGTAGTATAACCACGGAATATTAAAGCTGCTTCTTCCTTTATATTAACCGGGTTATTTCTATAAATGGACCTCACTTCATCTAATGTCATAGTCTCTGTAGCTTCCAGTTTCCAGTATTCATCAAGAGTATTATCAAGACCCCACATAAACCCAATTATGGGGTCATCATCCTTGAACCCCACCGCTATGACTTGCTGTATCATATCATAATACCCAGGCCACTTTTGTTTCCATGCTTCTATGGCAGCTTCGCGCTTATCCCAAATAACACCGCCAAGGTCATCCATGGTATCAGAACCATATACCGTTGCATAATAATCATCATACGCCAGAGTAAAGTTTGCCTGTATATCTGCTCCCTCTGCTTCCCACTTGGCAAACAAAGCATATATCTCAGGGTTATCAATTTCCAGTTGCCTTCTCATTCCAGTCTGCTCTTTTAACCTATCGGATTTCTTCGCATTATACTCTTTCATAGTAAACGGTTCACCATTAAGAGTCCCTGATTTTAATGCCGCAACCCCGGTTGTAATCCAATCGGTCATAGATTTAGTGGCAGCATCATACCCATCCCTCCAACGCTGGTAGGAATCTGTATTAAATGATACCGCCTCTATGTCGGCTTTATCTTTAAGCGCGGCAAGGTCCGGATTCTGTGAAAGGACTAACTTCTGTAAAGGCCCTAGGTCTTTCCATGTTAGTGTACCCTGTTCCTGTTTGGCCCACAGGCCCGTTGGTAATAATGTTGGGTCCATAGTCTGTACAAACTCATCAGCCTGTGCGGTAAAGTCTTCCTTGGCTGACATTTGGCGTTCCCTGAACCCGAAGAATATAGCACTAGCAGAGAAAGCATCTTGTGGTTTATCCTCTGTTATATACGCTTCTAGGTCTATTGGTAGAAGCATAGAAAGAGCCTCTAAAGCCTTACCTTCGATGCCTTCTATCCGTTTATTCATTACATCTCTGCCTGTAAAGAGTGTCTTTATGGCTGCTATTGTGGGTGACTCTTTGTAAGTAAGGAAGCGATAACCCGGTTGCAATACATCCAGCATATTAGCAAAGTTCCATTTACCCTGTTCATCAAGGCCAATTAACTTTTCTGGATTCTGTGCGGCAGTATAAGCGATAGAAGAAAGTGCCTTTAATAATGCTGGCTGGAACCCAGGTATACCGTATACTCTACCATTCAAGTCGAATGTGAAGAAGTCCGGGTCCCACGGGAAGATATGTGGTTCACCCTTTTGACCTGAACCGTACCAAAGTGATAAGTATATAGCGGTCCATCCCGCCCATGAAGATGCCAATACCTTTTGCAGTTCCTTACCAGTAATACCACCAGTGAAACATCTACCAAGTAAAAGTAGATTTGACTTAATGAAGTTGGGTGCGAAGAAAGTAATTCCCTCAAGCCACATCCGGTTGGGATTGGATTGCACATTGAACCTTGGTATTGTGCATGTGCAAAGGTCTACAAATTCTATCAACCCTATCTTACTACCACCCATACCCAACCAAGAACCCTCATGTGCTTTAAGTAGTTCAATACGTCCTACCTCAGAGAAAGCAGAGAAGGCTCTATTCGCCCTGCCAGCCGGAGATAAGGCTATATCTCCCGCCTTACCTATAATCTTACCAGCCCTAGGTCTTGCATCCAGGAAGTTCTTAACTATACCTATGCCGCTAAAATAGTCATTCCCTTCTTCTGCTACCTTAAGACCATAAGGCATAAAGCGCTCATACCACGATAGGTTCTTACGTCTATACCAGGCCATACCCCTGGTAGTAACCAATTCTTCAAGGGACATCCCGGTTGCTTTTAACCAAGCGTCTGACGGTTGTAACTTTACCAGATTAGCGAAGTCGTGTCCTATCAAGTACCATCCGAAAGTGAATGGAGCAGAATCGTCTAGTGTGGCCTTAAATGTAACAAGGGAGCGGGTTGGTTTATATATCCACTCCAACCACTTATTTATATGCGGGTCAAACTCGTTCTTGAGTATATTTCTGATGTCTTCGCCAGTAATTGTTATTACCTTACCATCAAACATAGTCTCTTGGTTTTTAAATATCTGTTTCCTGAACCCCTTGACGTACATACCACTGGCTTCACCGTCCTCCGGGTGGAATCCCATCTCTTTATTATAGTCAGCCTTAGCCCCAAGGATGTCTTCCTTCCACGCCTTCGCATCTTCTACTGTTGCCTCAGTACGCTTGACTATATCTTCCAACTGAGACTTGGATTCTTTAGACATTTCTACTGAGACTTCTTTTAAGTCAGAGAAGTTCCGGTCCAGGAAGTTACGCATCTGTTGGTCTATATTCTCAAGTTGGGCTTCTTGCACACGGACAGGACCATGGCCCTTCCTAGTGATTCTTTGTATATCATATTCCTTAAGCGCGGCGATTAGGTCTTTGTATGCA
>Ga0209777_10009919_pt1 | contig 10172 bp, 10 predicted proteins | sample FrelakmetHBP12HB_FD_187147 | JGI IMG/M metagenome (GOLD analysis project Ga0209777, IMG submission 187147) | Freshwater lake sediment microbial communities from the University of Notre Dame, USA, for methane emissions studies -HBP12 HB (SPAdes)... | ecosystem: Environmental > Aquatic >...
ATGCTGGTCTTAACATGTTAAGGCCAGCCTGGAATCCGTTGAAACAACGGCGCTTATCAATGCGCTTCCTATGCCGCCCGTATTCCCAGGAAACCGGTGGGCACCCACAGATTCCCCGGACGAGGCATAAATTCCGTACGAGCCGCGCAGGACGACCCTATGGTTCACCTGGTAGGCCAGCCCAACGTGCGGTGCGAACTGCTTCCAGTCGCGCTGTGCCTCGAACGTCTGGCTGCCGCTATTCAAGAACACGATGGTACCGGGGATGCCGTAGCTCGTGCTCGCGGCAGTCGTGTCGAAGGTGGACCACCGGCCGTAACGCTCGTGCCAAGGCCCGGTTGCCTCCCACCGCAAATCCAGGGACAGAGTCAACTTCGGGCTCAGCTTCCAGTCGTCCTGGGCGAACAAAGAACCGATTTTGCGGCGTCCGTACAAATCGTTCGGCACGCCGCGACTGCCGCTCGCGGCCGCGCCGAGCAGGAAGCTGGCGAAACCGAATCCGGTCTTGTTGGCAGCAAAGTTCTCCTGCGGCAGTCCGGTCTGATCCGGTGAGAAGTTAAAGCCGAGCCGAGGAACCGCGTTGTGGCTGTTGAGTTGCAGCGCGCGGAATTCTCCACCGAACTTTAGCGTGTGTTTCCCCTTCACCCAGCTCAGAGTGTCGTTCCAGATGAACGAGTTGCCGACGTAGAAGCCGCCCCACTGGTTTCCAAGACCGGTCGTCGAGATTCCGTTCACCGCGCTGCCAAAGCCGATCGTCGGAAAGTTCTTGGCTCCGGTGCCGACGCCGAGCTGCGTCGGCCAGTCCTGGCTGTTGTCGAACGGCTCACTCGGATTTCGATAGCGGCCGTAGGTAAAGCTCGCCACGTTCAGCAAGGTTGGGGTAAAGGCGTGGCTGTCGTTCACAGCGACGCGGCGGCTCGTGACGTCCTGCAGGCGGCTGTTGGCCAGCGGACCGCCACCGGTGCTGCCCTCTTTCGGGTCCCACAGCCCGCCTGAATCCAGGAGCATGCGCGGGCGCTCGGTCCAGTTAAAGTGGCCGCTCAGGTGGTTCTTATCGCTAAAGTTATGATCCACCTTGGCCGTAATCTGGTTCTGGTGGAAATAGGTCGTGTTGCTCAACGTGAGCGGGCTGTTGTCGATCAGGCCCGAACGCATTGGAAGGTAATGCTGCTGGAGAATATTTACGACTTTCGCCGAAGCCGGGCTGATGCGGCTCAAGGGAATGATGTTGGCCTGCCCGGGTAATGGCAGACCGGTCAAGGGGTCGAATCCAAAGCAAAATTCAGCCCCTCGAAATCACTTCTCTGACTCGGATTGAGTTCGACTAGCCAATACAGCCTCCGCAAACAGCTCGCAAGGTCGATGCGCAAAGGGCAGAATGCGGCGCACCCACAAACCGAGGGGAGTGATTTGCGCCCTTTTGAAGCCGCTTCGCTACAATTGCGAGGGATGAGCCCGGCGGAGTTTGACAAGCTCGTGGAAACCGCGCTGAGAGCGATCCCCCCTCGGTTCCGGCGGAGGCTCCACAACGTTGCGGTCATCGTGGAGTCCGAACCGCCGAGGCCGGGTCTTCTCGGACTGTACCAGGGGCGCCCTCTACCACACCGGAGCGTTTCCGAAGGATTCGCCATGCCGGACCGCATCACGATTTACCAAGGGCCGCACGAGCGCATGGCGAAGGACCGAAGCGACCTGTTGCGGCTGGTGCGGGAGACAGTCTGGCACGAAGTTGCGCACTACTTCGGGATGGACGAAGGCCAAGTCAGGCTCGCCGAACGGCGCAGGCGGTTGAGCGGCCGCCGCCGGATCTAGCCTCCGGCTTTCACGCCTTTCTCTCGCGAGGGGCCAACCCCTTGTGTTCGGCCGCACGCGCGACTGACGGAAGACGATTTTTGCACAGCGTGTCGGGCAGCGCGCAGAGGCGCAGTGCGAACCCACGCTTAAGGAACCTATCTCTGCGGGCCCTGGGGTCGGAAACCTTGAGTGGGCGTCACATTAGAGCCCATCCCCGGACCACGGAGCGCGTCCTCGCGGGGGTCGTAGATGAACTCCCACTCGTTGTACTTGGTCCGATCCTTATAGACCTTGATGGAGTCCGCGCGGGCCTTGCTCGCCACGCCTGCGATGCCGCCGCCGATGTTGGTGTTCCCCGGGAAACCCGGGAAGCGGCTCTGAGTATTCCGCAGCGTGGCGTCCACAGCGCGGACGCCGGCGTTGTCGTTCGAAAGGCCGGTTTGGGGATCAGTTCCAGCTACGGGATTGAGCGGCGTCTGAAAAGGCGAATTCACCATGCCGCCGCGGGCTCCAAGGACGGCGGAGCCGGGGTTATAGGCGTTCCCCTGGCCATACGCCGGCTGCGGAGGGGGCTGGGCAGCGTCCTGCCCCGTATCTGGAGAACTCTGGGGCGGCGTGTCGAATCCCCCCTGGTTCTGGGAGCCCGCTGCCGCCACAGGCTGGGCCGTGGGCGGCCGGAAGCCCGGGAACCCCGGCTGGTTGGGCTGGATCGTTGCGCCCGGTTGGAACCCTGGCTGCCCCGGCAGCGCCGGGAAACCGCGAGGCTGCGAGCCGGGCTGCACGGTACCCGGCGCCTGGCCGGCCTGACCCGCGAAACCCGGCTGGAGACCGCCGGAGCCCTGCAGGGCGGCGTTGTCTCCCGGCGCTTGGCCTGGAACTGCACCTGGCTGGGCGTTCGGATCGGTCGGCTGGCCGGCGACGCCCACCTGCGTCTGCGCGCCGGAGTCGGGTTGCACCGCTTCCGCCGGCATCGCGGAAGGCGGCGTTTCGAAAGCCGGCTGCGCCTCCGCCTGCTCGTTCATATTCTGCTCGGAAGAGGCGCCGGGCATCCGCGAACTGTCGGCCGCACCGCGGCGTCCCACAAGACTCAGTACCGGTATCGTGTCGGGCGGCGGGCCCGTGTCGATCGGTGCGCCGATTTGGGAAAAGCCTGCTTGCTTGTCCTTGTTCGCCTGGGCCTGCGGGAGTTTTTTCGTCAGCGAATCAGTGAACATCATGTTGGGCCCGACGTGGATCAGCCGCCACTCGTCCTTTCCGGTCATCGGATCGACGTAGCGGCGGCGGAGGAACCGCAGGTTATCGGTGTTCTCGAGTTGCTCGATAGAGACCGGATATCTGCTGGTCTTCCGCACGTACAGGGAGATGGCACGCTTGTACTGCTCGCCGCGGTCGATGAGCAGGCCTTCCTTGAGCCGCTGCGATTCGAAAGCGGCTCGCGGCAGTTGCGAATAAAGCGTTACAGCCAAAATCGCGGCAACCACGAACACGAACAACAGCGCGAAACCGGGCTCGGAACGTCTGCGCCGCACGGCGATCATCAGCCCGCCTGTTCCTCGAGCGGCAACGTCTGCTGGTGTTGGAACTGCGTATCCTCCACCACCACGGAGTTGAGATTGACCCGCACGACTTTGTATCGGTTCTTGATGGTGTCCCCTTCGTTCACAACCACGATGTCGTCGCCGTCCAGGAAGAACGCGCGCTTCTGCCCGGACTTACCCTGACTCGTGTAGCCGTAGAACTTGAGCGGAATTGGTGGTGGCGGCGGCTTCACGGGAGCCCCGGCCGCCGCGGCTGCCGCTGTCTCGGGGCCGGCGGGTTTCGGCAGGATTTTCTGCTCGGGAACCTTGGGCAGGGGTGCGGCGCCGAACTGGAACAGGTTGCGCTCGCCGCCTTCCAGATTCACCGACTGCATCTTCGCCAGCAGATCAAGGCGGAGCGTCGGGTCGATAGAGGTGGGGTCCGGCCCATCTTCCGGGTGTTCACGGTCGGGCATGCGAAACTCGGCCCGCAGCGCCGCGGCGCGCTGCAGGGTGCGGGGCCGCGTGGGAGTCTGCGGAAGCCCGAAGGCCGTTGGCGCCTTCGCCGGCGTGCGCGAAGCTGCAACGCGGCCCGGGGGCCCGTCATCAGAAGGCGCTATGAAGTTCGAGTAGAGCAGGTATCCCAATAGGACTGCGAGCGCCCCGAGAAAAACGACTTTCTTCGGCTCCGCGCCGAGCCGGCCGAGGTTCATCGCAGTCCTCCGGGGACGCTGCCGGCCTGCTCAGGTTTCGGCTCGGGCGCAGGCGCCGGGGCCGCGGAGTCACGCACGAAAGCGTTCAGCCTCATGGTCACGTTGAGCGTCATGCCGGCCTGTTGCGGCGTGGCAGCGAGACTCTCGATGATGAGCAGCCGTGGCGAGCGGTCGAGCAGGTTCAGGAAGTGCAAGAGGTCGGCATACGTGCCTTCGTAGGCCGTGGTGATGACCGCGCGTGACAGCGTATCACTGCCCTCAATCGGCTCGAAAGCGAACGTGACTTCCCGCTGCTTGACTCCGGCGTTTCGAGACATCTGGTCGAGGTCGTCCAGGAGCTTGGAGGACACGGTGCGGCGGCTGAGCAGATTGCCATCCATGAAGCGGTCACCGTCGGTGCGCGCAGTCTCCACTTTGCCCACGATGAAGCGTAGCCTGGCGAGCGCGGCTTCGCGCTGCCGCACCTGCTCCCGCATACCAGCCGCCTGGCGCTCGAGGTCCTCCGCCGAGCCGGACCAGGGCTTCAGGACGACGATGGCGGCGGCGAGGTTTGCGGCGACGAGCACGCCGAGAATAATGCGAGCGATGAGGCGGGGATCGCGTCCCGGCCCTGCCAGGCGGCCGCGGAGGCTGCCGAAGTCCACGCGCTTCACCGCACGCCTCCCCTGGCGGCGTGCGCCGTGACCGGCCCGTACGCCTCTTTCAGCCGCCCTTTAGAGCTTCTGTACATAGTTCACACTCACCCGGTAACGCAGAAGGGGTTCGGACTGGCTGGGTGGCCAACGGTTGTGAATCAGCGTGCCCCCGAACAGGGGCGAACCCTCGAGACGCGCCAAAAACTGGACCACGGGCTCCGCCGATTCGGCGGCCACAACCATGTCGAGCAGGACGGCGTTCTGCGCGCCGGCCTGGGGCCGGATCGAGATCAGGCGGACGTTGTGCGGCAGCACCTTTTCGAGATCGTCGAACATCCGGGTCCAACTGATACCTTTCGCGAACAACAAACTGTTGAGGAAGACGCTGCGATCCAGCACTTCCGCGTTCTCCGGCTGCCGGAGAAGGGCTTCCAGTCGCTCCTGCTCGCTGCTGAGCGACCGGACCTGTTTTTCGAGGCGGTCGATGGTCCTTCGCGCCTCGACCGCCTGGCCCCGCTCCACCACCGAAAGGAAGATGAGCAGGCCCAGCAATCCTGCGAGCATCACTCCGAGCAAGGCGGAGATGACAATCGGCTGCCGGGTGCGCTGGAACGGTTCGGCCGCGAGGTTGATCGGGATTTTCCGGCTCATTGCAGCTGCTCCAGAGACTCGAGATACCCCAGCAGGCCGGCGTTGAACTGGTCCGGGATGCCGAACCGGGACCGGAGCGGCTCGCACGTCTGCCCGATCTCTTCCGAAAGCTCCTGATTGGCGTGCGCCGTCAGCCCGCAGGTGAACACCTGCCGCGGTCCGGCGCCGAGCTGATCGTCCATGAAGGCGAATGTGGGGTACAGGTGAGACGCGATCTCTCCGGCGTCGCCGGCCAGCTCAATCGAGCGGAGCAGTCTCAGCCGGTCGGCGTCGAGCACGGCCAGCGTGAGAGTCCGGCCGCTGACTCTGGCGAGCAGAGCCGGGCCGGTGGACTTCACGAGTTCGAGAGCGCACAGCGTGGATGTCGTGACTAGCCCCGGATGATATCCGGCACTGCGGAAAGGCAGCTCGTAGCGGGCGATGATCTCGAGCGGCGCCACCGCCACCACGACATCAACCCTGCCGGCGGCCGGTTGGGGGAAGTAGCTGACGCCCGCCGCGTCGATATCGAAAGGCAGGCTCTTCTTGATGCGGAACCGCACCAGTGAGAGCTGCTGGCCCGCATCCGAAGGAAACGAGTCGAAGTCGAGAACCGACACGCGCACGGCGTAATCCGGAAGGATCAGAACCGCACGCTGCCGCTTTTTCTCGCCGCGCGGCGCCAGAGCCTGCACTCGCGCCGACAGCGCCTCCATGCGAAGTATGTTGTCGCGCACGGGCGAGGGCGAGATGACGTCGGGGTCGAGCGGATGGAAACCGGTCTCCGGCGGCCTGGCGGCGCGCGCGACCGCGAGGCCCGCTTCGGAGAGCTCGAAAGCCCACCGCGGGGCGGGGTCTCGAAGCAGCGTGGTCATGAATCCGGGTAGAACCATGGTTCCTCAGCCCTCGATGAACGTGACCTTGTTGATTTCCTTCAGCGTGGTTAGCCCCGCGCGCGCTTTGTGCACGGCGCACTCGCGCAGGAACGTCATGCCTTCCTCGCGGGCCAAGCGCTTGATTTCGGAGGTCGGCCGGCGGTCCAGAATCATCTCGCGGATGCGCTCGCTCAAATCGAGCAGTTCCGTGATGGCCGTGCGCCCGCGGAACCCGGTGCCGCCGCACTCGAAACAACCTGTGCCCTCGTAGAACGTCACGTCCCGCCACTCGGCCGGAGGCAGGCCGCTCTCTTCGAGGTACGAATCCGTCTGGTGCGCGACCTTCTTGCAGTGCGGGCAGATCACGCGGACAAGGCGCTGCGCCAGGATGCAGTTAAGCGCGGAAACGAAGTTGTACGCCTCCACACCCATATTGAGGAACCGGCCCAGAACGTCGAACACATTGTTCGCGTGCACGGTGGTGAAAACCAGGTGCCCGGTAAGCGCGGCGTTGATGGCGATCTGCGCCGTCTCCTGGTCGCGGATCTCGCCGACCATGACCTTATCTGGGTCGTGGCGGAGGATGGACCGGAGGCCGCGGGCGAAGGTCAGACCTTTTTTCTCGTTTACGGGGATCTGCGTGATGCCCTTGACCTGGTATTCGACCGGGTCCTCGATCGTTATGATTTTGTCTTCGTCGTTCTTGATCTCGCTCAGAGCCGCGTAGAGGGTCGTCGTCTTGCCCGATCCGGTGGGTCCGGTGACGAGCACCATGCCATAGGGCTCCTTGATGTACCGGCGGAATTTCACCAGGTCGTAGTCGGGGAACCCGACCACGTCGAGGGAGAGCTTGGAGAACTTCTCGCTCATCGACTCCTTGTCGAGAACGCGAAGCACCACGTCTTCGCCGTAGATGGTCGGCATGACAGAGACGCGGAAATCGATGAGGCGCGACTTGTAGCGGACGCGGAAGCGGCCGTCCTGCGGGATGCGCCGTTCGGCGATGTCGAGTTCACTCATCACCTTGATGCGCGAAATGATGGTGGAGTGCCAGTCCTTTGCGATGGGCGGCATCGCGTAGTGCAGCACGCCGTCGATGCGGTACTTGATGGCCACCTCGTTGTCGCGGGTCTCGATGTGGATGTCGCTGGCCCGCCGTTCGAGCGCATTGAATATGGTTGTGTCCACGAGGCGGATGACGGGAGCGATGTCGCTCTCGGCAGCGCTCAAGCGGTCGATCGAGAGAGTTTCGTCCGGGTTGTCCTCTTCGGCGACCACGTCGAGCGTGAATCCCTCGGTCACCTCCTCGAGCACGCGCTGCGACTGCTCGGTCTTCTTGAGCAGATCGGCAATCTGCGAGAGCGACGCCACCCTCACTTTGAGCTTCTTCTGGAGGAGGATGGTGAGCTCGTCCACGAGGTTGAGGTTGCGCGGATCGGCGAGGGCGATTTCCAGCGTGCCGTTTTCGGCCTGCAGCGGGACGAAGTTGTACCGGAACATGAGATCGACCGGAATCGACCGGAACAGGTCGTGGTCGATGCGCACCACGAGCAGGTCTACATACTCATAACGGTACCGGCGGGCCAGGGCTTGAGCCTCGGCGGCTTCCTGGATGGGATCGGCGGGCTTGGTGCGATCAGTGGCCATGGTCGAACTCGCTGATTCGTTCGAACGGGTTGACGGTTGCCGGGCTTTGCGTCATCACATGGTCTCCGCGAGCGAGAAGATCGGCAGGTAGAGGGAAACCAGCACGAACGCGACGAAGACGCCCAGGAAAATCATGATCACGGGCTCGATGAGGGAGAGCGCGGCCACCATTCGGGTATTCACGTCCTCCTCATAAAACTCGGAAACGCTGGCCAGCATCGAAGGCAGCGCCCCGGTGGATTCGCCAACTTCGATCATGTCAACGGCAAGCCCGGGAACGATATCGGTGCTGGCGAGAGCGGAAGAGAGCGACTGCCCTTCCTTGACCAGACGCTGCGCGCGCTCGAGTGCGTTCTGCAACAGCTTCGACCCGATGGACTGCGCCGATGTCTCGAGCGCTTGCACGAGCGGGATGCCGCCCACAAGGAGGGTGCTGAGGATGCGCGACAGTTGTGCGACGTGGAACTTCACCCAGATCTCGCCGAGAATCGGCGTCCGCATCTTCAGGCGGTCCAGGCGCGCCCGGGCCGCTTCGCGACGCGACCAGAACCGGAAGGCGATCACCAGCGCGGCGAGGCCGAGAATGCCGGCGAGAATGTAGCTGCGCGCCGTGGTGCCGACGGCGATGAGAATCAGCGTCAGCTCCGGAAGCTTCGCCTCCATGCTTTTGTAGAGCTGAGCGAAGTTCGGCACCACAAACGTGATGAGGAACACGATCAGGCCGAGCGTCATCGTAAGCAGGAGCGATGGGTAAATCAGGGAAACGATCAGCTTCTTCTTGACCGCCAGCGCGAGCTTCTGATACCCGATGTAGCGGTCAAGGACCTCGGCCAGGCTGCCGCTCTTTTCGCCCGCCAGAATCGAGGTGACGTAGACAGCCGGGAAGACGCCCTGGTCCCGGAAGGCATCGGAGAGCAACGCTCCCGTTTTGACCTCGTCACGCACGGCCCGGATGTGCCGCCCCAGCTTGGGATCGGTGAGCCGGTCGGCAAGCAGGTCGAGGCTTTTCAAAATGGGCAGCCCGGCGCGCACGAGCGTGACGAACTGCTGATTGAAGATCAGGAACTTCTCGACGTTGAGTTTCTTCCGGCCGCCGGTGAGCGCCGGCGCCAACGATACGATGGCGCCTTTCGGCTTGACCGAGTAAACCAGGAATCCCTGCTGCGAGAACCGCTCGCGCGCTTCGTCGGCGGTACCCGCCGTGGCCACCTGCTGGTGCATTTCGCCGCGGGCATCCGCATATCTCAACAGGAACTCAGGCATGGCGTTTCACCGGAAGGCGACAGGTAGCGTGCGCTGTCATCATTCACTCTCATCCACCAACTCAGCGCCGGCAGGCTTCGCGAACCGGAACATGGACTCGGGCAGGCTCGGGTTGATCTTCTCACCGGCGAAACGGAACTCCGTCGTGGAGGCGCCGTCGCCGGCGATGATGAGCTGCCGGATTTCGAACGCTGGAGTCACCCGGAACTCCACTTTCGAGAACGGGGCTTTGTCGGACTTCGGCTCGGTGAGGATCCACATATCCGGGCCGTCCGGGCGTGTGATGAACCGCTTGAAGTCCCGCTCGAAATCGAGCTTGCCGAGCAGGAAAGCGAGCGGAGCGCGTGTATCGTCGCTCTCTTTCACGCGTGTCCTTTCGACACGGCTGGAATCCGGAGTGTAGAGGTAGACGTAACGGCCGTCGCTTACGAAAAGCTTCCCCGCGGGCTGCGAGTATTGCCACCGCATGCGGCCCGGCTTGCGGAGGAATAATTCACCCGACTCCGTACGAGGTCCCCGGCGTGGAGCTTCATAGGTCTGCTCGAAGTGAACCCGCAGAGTCTTTGCGCTGTTATAGCGTGTTTCCACGCCGCGGAGGATGCTGCTCAGATCGGGCGTCGCAGCCGCGGCGGCGGACAACAGGTATACTCCCAGCGCAGCAAAGCGGATCACATAGGGAGTGACGCTCGGAGGCTCAGAAGCGTGGAAGAAAAAGGCCGGCCGCGCAATCTGCCGGGCGCAGTCTAATGGAAGCGCGAAAACGCGTGAGCCGGTTGACCCATCCCGGAACCGTGTGCTAGTGTGAGGATTCGGCGTATCTCTATTATTTCTAAGACGTTCCAGATAGACACCCGATGGACGAAGTCCTGCGATCTCTCGTCGGCCTGCTTCTAAAGGCCATTCCCACCTTCCTTCTTGTGGTGCTCCTGCATTTTTACCTGAAACGGGTCTATTTCCGCCCCATGGCGCGCGTTTTGGCCGAGCGGTATGCGGCCACCGAAGGCGCCCGGAAGTTGGCCGGGGAAAGTCTGGCCAATGCTGCCGCGAAGGCGGCCGAATATGAGGCTGCCCTGCGGGCGGCGCGGGGCGAGATCTACC
>Ga0209777_10009920_pt1 | contig 10170 bp, 6 predicted proteins | sample FrelakmetHBP12HB_FD_187147 | JGI IMG/M metagenome (GOLD analysis project Ga0209777, IMG submission 187147) | Freshwater lake sediment microbial communities from the University of Notre Dame, USA, for methane emissions studies -HBP12 HB (SPAdes)... | ecosystem: Environmental > Aquatic >...
AACAAGATTTCGAGCTTCGTCAGATCAGGCTGTCCCCATGCGTTCCCATGCGTTCCGTGCGCTCGTCAGCCCCGAGGGCCGCCCGATGGTATCGAACGACGTCGCCAAAAACCGGGAAACACGTGGCTTGGCGCTAATTACCTGAAAACTCGATTTGAGTGTACTGTCCCGGGTTTTCCCCACATTTCCACAGCGCCGACGACGAGGTTTTTGTTTTCTCGAATCCCAACATCGCCGGGCGCGCGCCCTTCGGGCGCTGGCCGCAACCGAAAGAAAGGAGCTTTCCAACGCAACCAACGAGCGCTCCGCTTCAGGCTCATCCCGCATTGGAATCAAAGTTCGATTTCAGGCTCATTTGTGGATTGGAAAATGCTGCCTAGTCTTGCCTCCCCGTCCAGAATACTCGATACTTCCAGATCCATTATGGGAGGGCTCTTCCACCTTTAGGATCTGGTCCGCCGTCACATTCGTCAGAGTCTGCACTGCCCCGCTCGGCCATCGAATTTCGATCGATTCCGCCGACGTCTCGCTGCCCAGCCCGAAATGCACCCGGCGATCGCTCGACGACATGAAACCGACACTGACGGTCACGTGGTTGTACAGGCTCCGTCCAGACGGCGTAGTGACCTTGATCTTCGTCCCGATCGCATCGCGGCTGCTCCTGTGACCGGTGGCCTGGATCAGCAGCCAGTGGTCGCCGTTATCCGCGGAGTTGAGTAGGATGCGCGGCTTCTGATTCAGCGAGGTCACGACTATATCCATGAACCCGTCGTTGTTCAGATCGGCAAACGCCGAACCGCGCTGAAACCCTACCCGCAGGAAGTCCGCGCCCATTTCCTGCGACACGTCGACGAACTCCTTGCCGTTCTGGTTTTCGAACATCGTGTCGTGCTGCGGCGCGTTCGGGACCAGGTTGTCGACATCGCCGTTGGCGGAGAACAGATCCTTCCAGCCGTCATTGTTGTAATCGACGAAGCCGTTGCTCCACCCCGAGCGGGATTCGCTCAATTGCACCATCTTGACGCCCGGTGAGACGTACCGGAACGATCTGCCGTGCTGGTTGTGGAACATCCCCCAGATCTGCCCCATGAGGTTGTTGTAGAAGATGTCCACCCAGCCGTCGTTGTCGTAGTCCTTCGCGTCCGCGCCCATGGCCGAGACCGTGGCCCCGCTCTCGTTGTACGCAACTCCATATAGGAGGCCCACTTCCTTGAACGTGCCGTTGCCCTGGTTCAAGAAGAGGAAATTGGGCTCGGTGTCGTTGGCGATAAAAACATCCATCCAGCCGTCGTCATTGAAGTCCGCGATGGCGATGCCCATCCCTTTGCCGGGCGCCTTTCCGAAGCCGGACTTTTCTGTCACGTCTTCGAACTTGCCGTGACCAAGATTGTGGTAGAGCCGGTGCGGCACGCTGACGTATGTTCTCGGGCTGCAATAAGCGTCCCTGCCATCCTTCTCGCAGCGCCGGTCTTTTTCGGGCGTCCAAAGCGTGTAGTTCGAGACGACCAGGTCGAGCAGCCCGTCGTTGTCGTAATCGAACCACGCCGCCTGCACGCTCAGCGTCTCGGGCGGCTTGGTGCTCAGCCCGGATTGGTCGGTGACATCGGTAAATGTGCCGTCGCCGTTGTTGTGGTACAGCGTGTTCTTGCCGGTGTTGGCGATGAAAATGTCGGGCCAGCCGTCGTTGTCGTAGTCTCCCACCGCAACGCCGTAGCTGAAATCGAGGTGCTTGCCCGACAAACCCGCCTTCTCGGTCACGTCTTCGAAGGTGCCGTCGCCCTTGTTGCGCAGCAGGCAGCTGTAAAACGACGGGTCCGTCTTCTTCAGTTCTGGCAATTTGGCGCCGTTGCTGAAGAAGATGTCCATCAAGCCGTCTCCGTCGTAGTCCAAAATGCCGATGCCGCCGCACATCGGCTGCTGGAAGTATTTCCTCCTTTGAAAGTCGTTGTTCGACACGTAGGAGAACTTCGATCGCGGCGCAACATCCGTAAAGTGCGGCCGCCTTACGGGGGCCAGAGCCGCCGTGGGAATGAGCAGCACCATGACAACGATTCGAAACACCAGCCACAAGCGTAGCAATTTGCCAGTTTGTGCTCTCGATGGCGCTGGCCTCGCAGACATGGCGAACCTTCCTGGAGAACCACCTCCAGACCATGGTGTCGATCGACTCCCTCACCGTGCCGGCCATCCGCTTCCAGGTCCTGTACGTGTGGCTGGTGCTGGCGCACGGCCGACGCCGCATACTCCCTTTGGCTGTCACGCTCCCTCCGACAGCAGGATGGACCGCACAGCAACTGTGGGAAGCATTCCCGTCGGAACGCGCTCGGCGGTATGTGCTGCGCGACCGTGACCGCATCTTCGGCAGCGCGTTCCTCAAGCAGGTGAAGGCGATGGGTATCCAGCAGGTGCTTTCGGCGCCCCGATCGCCATGGCAGCGTACCTCCGTGTAAGGCGTGACCGGCTCCATCGGCCGCGAGTGCCTGGATCATGGGATCGTCTTCCACGAAGCGTCACTGCGCCGGATCCTCTCAAGCTACCTCGACTACTCTCACCAGAGCCGTACTCATCTCCGGCTCGGGAAGGACGCGCCGCAATCGCACCCGGTGCAGCGGCCGGAAGCCGGACGGATCGTGGCCATCAGGCAAGTTGGCGGTCTCCATCATCGCTACGACCGTCGCGCCGCCTGAGATTCGGGGCCAGGATGCTGTGCGAATGGAGGGCTGAGCGTGCCTTGAGGCGCCAGCGTGCGTCCCGCAACAACGCAAAGTGCGCGATCGGACCGGCGCGGGAGTGTCATTGGGGGATGCCGAGCTGAGTTTGCAGGTTCTCGAGTGTTCCTGCCAGGCAAGCAGTGCAGTTCGGCCGCCTTCCGGCGGCCGCATCCCGCCGCCGATGGGCTTCTCGATACCGACAGGCGGTACAGGGATGTGCCAGACGTGACGCACTGCCCGGCTTGCGGTCAGCCATTAAAAGACGATGTCCACCGCCTTGGGAGCTGCTCGCCTATTCGTAGCCACAATATCCTGCCGCCCGACTACACTCTCTGAAACGGGACCGCTCGCTAACGCGCGCGCCGCTACTCACACGCGGGCAACAGCAACCCCCGCAGCCCGGCTGCGCACTCGCAGTTGGCGTCGGGGCTGGTCTGCCCGAGCCGTGCGCGCGCGCAGCGCGAGCCCAGCGCCGCAGAGGTCTGCAACTTCTGCCTCGCCTCCGCCGGCCGCGAACTCTCCAGCAGCAGGCCGTGCACCAGGTATGGCCGGTCCCACTCCGGCCAGCGCGATTCGATCCGCTTCAGCATCTTCTCCGCGGCGGACAGTCGATCCGTCAGACCGAGCATGATCGCTTGCGTGAGCAACAGATCCGAATTCTCCGGGTTTGCCTTTACCGCTTGACCGAGCAGATCCTGCGCTTCGGTGTTTCGGCCGTGCCGCAGCAATAACAGAGCGGCCTGCTGCACCACCTCCGGCCTGGACGCGGAGAGTTGCAGGCCCTTCTGTAGCACCTGATCCGCTTCCGCGGCTTGCCCGGCCGCATCTAGAATCCTGGCCTTCATGAGCAAGTAGTCGCCGCCCCGCCCCCCTTCCGGCACTTTCTCGAGGGCCTGCAACGCCTGTTGCGGACCCCCGGTGAAGAATAGCGCGATGGCCAAATCCAGGGGCGCTTCGGCGCGTTGCAGGAACGCCCGCGCCAGTTCGTATTGCCCGGTGTGAAGCAGAGACTCCCCCGCTTGCTCCCAAATGCGGCTGTCCGCGTTCCGGGTCAGTAATTCGCGGAACTCGACCGCCGCTTCGTCCGCTCTGCCGGCCGCCAGCAGCAGGCGGGCCAGGCTCAATTGCAGCTCCGGGTCGCTCGGATGGTTACGCGCATCCTGGCGCAGCCTTTCGATCTCCCGCCGTGTTCTCTCGGCTGACGAAAAGGTGGCCAGTTCGATCATTCCGGGTTCCTTGCGTGGATTTCGAACCCGTTGCGGGCGGACCTTCTGGAACTTATCCAGAAACTGCTGCGCCTCCTGCTCACGATCCAACGCCATCAGGGCGCGGCCGAGATGCATGAGCACCTCCGGATCCTCCGGCGAGATCGCCAATGCATGCCGCAGCACCTTCTCCGCTTCGGCAGCCCGATCGAGAGCCAGATAAGTGAGCCCAAGCTGATCCAGCGCGCGCACGTTCTTGGGGTCAATCCCGACGGCAGCTTGAAGGTCCGGCACGGATTCGGCCGTGCGGCCGAGCCTGTGCAGGAGCCAAGCGCGGGCGTAGTGAGCCGGCGCGAACCCCGGATCCAGGCGCAGCGCGGCAGATAATTGTTCGAGCGCCTGCTGGGGATCGGTGGTCCAGGAGAACTGCGCCAGATCGTAGTATCCGACAGGGTCATCGGGATGCTTCTGAACGTACCAGGCCAGTTCCTTCAAGCCTTCGGCGAGGCGCTTGCCGGTGTAGCCGCAGACGCGGGCACGGTCGCGCCGCGCGGCGTCATCGCCGGGCCGCAGTTGCAGATACTCATCGTAGGCCAGCGCGGAGTCGCCGTAGTAGCCGGCATCTTCCGCCGCGCGGGCGAGCGCCAGCAGGATGTCCGGGCGTTTGGGCGCGCGCTGCCGGGCTTGCGCCAGCAGATAGACAGCCCGGCTGTAATCCTGGCGAGCTGCCTGCACCAGCCCTAGTTCCAGCAGCGCGTCCGCGTCGGCGGGCTGCAGCTTGACCGCCACTTCCAGCACGCGTTGCGCCCGATCGTAGTGCTGCGCCCTCGCAGCCGCGCGGCCCAGATTGAAGAGCACGTCGAAATTATCCGGAACCTTTGCCAGAACGGTATTGAACGCTCCCTCGGCGCGATCGTAAAGACCGATGCGGGCGCAGGTCATGCCGAGCGCGAAGAGCACGCGCGGTTCGCCGCTGGCCTCCTCTTCGAGCGCATCCAGTATGGCCACGGCGGCGGCGCGCTTTCCGGCATAGTGCGATGCTTCGACCCGCAACAGACGGACCGCCGGGTCCGAATCCTTTACCCGTGCGAGGTATTCGAGAGCCTTGACGCCCTGCTTCTGCTCCGTCGCCAGGCGCCCCAGTTGCAGGTTGGCGTTGGCATGCATCGGGTTGGTTTCTAGGAGGCGCTCGAAGTACAACCGCGCTTTCTCCGGCTGCCCGCAGGCGAGATAGTGATTGCCGACGTTATTCAGAAGCGGGGGCGTGGGCGTCCCCCTCCCCAGGGCCCCCTGGTAGTAGCCTTCCGCTTCGTCGCACTTGCCCTCCGCATCCAGCCGCGCGGCCTCGCGCAGCGCCGCGTCCTGCGCTGCCGCAAGGCTCAGGCCGAGAAGCAAGAAAGTGACGGCGGAGGTTGCGGACATCCGAATACCAAAATCATAACAGCATAAATAAGCCCCCTCCACGCGGGTGCGTGAAGGGGGCGGCCGGTTACCTTGTCTCGAAGTTAGAACTCTACTCTGAGCCCCAACTGCGTCCGACGGCCATGGGTGTTGGCCAGAATGTCGGTCGATTGCCCGAAGGTGCTGGAGTAGATGCCGGTATCCGGATCAGACCAGGTGATGCCGTTCAGGGCGTTGAACGAATCCACGCGGAGTTCGAACTTGAAGCGCTCGGTGATGTGGAACGCCTTCACCAGCGAGGCATCCACGTTGAGCATGCCCGGACCAGTCAGCCCCGAGTAGTACCACGGATTGGTGCGTGGCGTATATGCGGGCAGCGGCGAAAACACGGAGGTATTAAACCAGCCGTTCGGCCCCGGATTGGAGATGTGCGGATCCCCGCTCACCACCGCAGCGGGCATGCCGATGAACCGCCCAGACCGCCAGGTGATAATCGGGCTCAGGTTCCAGCCACCCACCAGCGCATCCAGCAGGTGCGGCGCGTTGGTCATATATGGCCGGCCTTTGCCGAAGGGGATCTCCCACGTGCCCGCAATGGAGAGACGGTGGCGCGATGCCCCCGGATCCTGCCACGTATACTGCTGGGCATAGGTGGCGATGTCGTTGAAGAAGCGTTGATCCTGCTCGTAGTGGTAGTTGTACCCGAGCAGGAACGAGTAACCCCTGCTGAAGTTCTTCTGCGCCTTGATCTGCAAGGATTGGTAGTGCATGGCGCCGCCCGGCTCGCCGTCGGTCACGTAGAGATCGCCGTACTGCGGATAGGGTCTCATCAGCGATGAAATGCTTACCGTCTGCTGGTAGCGCAGCGGTCCGGGGAACTTGTTCACGGGCAGAATGTTGTAAAAAGGATTCGCTACCTGCTGGTTCACCGCATCTTTGTATTGGTACGCGATATTGGGATTGACCATGTTGATGTCATTGGTCGTGTCAAATACAAAATTGGTGCGGTTCAGATAGTAAGTCACATCCAGCACTATCCCACTGGGCAGTTGCCTTTGTACCGAGAAGTTGAAGCGATCGCTGTTCTGGTGCGGACGGTTCGGTTTGTAGTAAGTGGCGCTGTCTCCCAATGCGGTGTACACGCCGAGCGTCTTCTGATACGCCGGTTGCGCCGGGTACGTCGACGGGAATGGGTTGTACAGATTCATCACCGGCACACCCTGGACCATGGGATAAGCGCCGGTGTAGGCGGTGAAGCCCGGAGTGGTGAGGTTGTTGAAATCCGTACTGCTCGTCATCCACGGTGTTATGTAGCGTCCATAGGCCGCGCGCAGTGAAGTCTTGTCGTTCAGCCGGTAGGCGGCGCCGATGCGAGGCGACAACGTGCCGCTGCCTGCATCCCACTGGCCGCGATTGCTGCTGTCGGTGAACTGGAAGGCGCCGTTGAAGGTCCACGTTCCGCTGTAGAACTGCTGGACCGCGGCAGGCATTTGCGGTGCGTTGGCGCCACTCAGTTCAGGAATGGGTGTGGTGAGATCAAGAGGCCGGACGGACCGGTCCTTCGACTCACGCCAGGCCTGTTCGTACTCATAACGCAGGCCCAGGTTCAATGTCAGGTTGCGGGTGACCTTCCAGTCGTCGTTGATGAATCCACCGTAGAAACGCGACGTTTGATCGAGGATATTGATCACCGGCATGGAGGTTGCGCTGGAATCCCAATCGCTGGCGCTACCATTCGTGGGCGCCACCGCGCCGATCAGGAAGGTGGCGAAGGCGTCACCGGAAACCAGCGTATTCGGGTTGACATAGGTGTTGCTGGTCGGCCGCGGGTCGAACCCGAAGCCGGGATTGCTCAGGATAAGCCCCGACGGGGAGCTGTTTCCGCGTGTCTCGAAGCCCCCCTTCAGATAGTGCGAGCCTCGTTGCTGCGCAATCTTGGCATCAAAACTGTTTGCTGTCGGCCGTTGATCCCAGTAGCCGCCTCCCGGCCCCATATTAAAGTTCCGGGTGTATAGATCCGTTCCGGTGATGGACACGCGCGGGAGGTTCACCGGCACGGACGGGTCCGCGAACACGACTTTGTAGAAGTCCGCGTCCGGCCAGATTTTAGCCCAACCGCCGCCCGAAGAGAAGTTGGTGGTATATTTCGATGCGTCGATGAAGCTGTGATAGTCGCCGCGCACATTGATCACGGTGCGGGCGCTCAAAGTGTAGGTCACGTCACCGGTGATCGAGGTGGCGTCACGCTCGCTGCCCCGGTCAGAGACGAAGTAATCCGAACCCGTGGGATTGGAAGTGGTGATTGGGGTCTTGAACATACTGAAGCGGCCCGATGCGCGGAGCTTGTCGGTTATCTGATAGTCCGCGCGGTCGGAGAAGTTCTTGAACGGGAACATGATCGGCAGAGCCGCGGAGTAGTTGTTGACATGGTATGGCCCGATGCCTTCGGAATTGGGTTTCCAGAGATGCGAAGTGTATGCCGTCGCGATCGGGTCGAGCTTCGATGCCGGAATGATGTTGCCGGGGTACGGCGTGCGGGTGATCACGCTGCCATCCGCCGAAGTCGTGGTGCTCCACGGATCGTAGATGGTGCGCAGGCCACCGGAATTGTTCAGCGATTGCGAAAAGTCACCGGTGCGCTCGAGATCGGTGGGCAGCGTCTCGATCAATGTTTGCGGATCGGTCTGCCGCCAGCCCTCATACGCCACGAAGTTGAACAGCTTGTTCTTTATAATGGGATGGCCTAGCGTGCCGCCGTACATATGGTTTCGGCCCATGTTGACCGTGCGGTAGACCCGGTCTTCAAGCGCATTCGCCCAGGGATACTGACCCTGGTAGAACGCGGTCCCGTGCCACTGGTTGGTGCCCGATTTCAGCGTGAGGCTGATGGCCGAACCGGCACTGTGACCGTACTCCGCGTCCACCGCGTTCTGCTGTACATTCACCTCCTGCACCATGTCCGGGGAGGGCACATAACCGGTCTTGTAGCCGATGCCCACCGGAGCAGCGTCCACCAGCAGGTCGGCCGTGTAATACTGGCCGCCGCCGACCCTCTGATGGTTCGCCCCCCAACTGTGATATGGCATGTACTCGCTTTGGTAGTCGTCCTTCTCCACCGCCGGGTCCAACTCCGCCAGCAGGAACGCCGTGCGGTAGAGTTGCGGCAGTGCGCCGGTTAGCTGGCTGTCAACGGTGGTCTCGAGCTTGGCGGTGTTGAACTGCACCACGTTGGCTTCGGCCGACACCGTCACCGTTTCCTTAATATCGCCGGCTTTCAACGTGGTATTTACGGTGACGTCGCCGCGTTGCTGCAAGAGCACGTTCTCCTGCACGAATTTGGCGAATCCGGTGAATTCTACAGAGACAGTGTAGGTCCCTGGGTCCACCAGGTCGAACAGATAGTGACCTGCTCCGTTGGTTTGGCGGTTCGTGGCCACGCCCGTGCCCACATTGAGAATCGTGACCTTCGCACCGACGATCGCCGCCTGACTGGTGTCGAGGACGGTGCCCTGGATCCTACCCCGAAATTCTTGTCCAAATGCGCTGGCAGCGAACAAGGCCGCTGACAGAAAGAGAAGTAATCGTTTGCCTGTCCGTCTCACTGTGAACCTCCTTGGAGCTCCTGGGCTGGAAGTATGCTCCCAATATCCTCCGTTTACAAGGACAAGATCGGCAGCGGACAAGATCGGCAGCAGCGTCACCACTTTTGGCAGAAGTGCCTTGCCTTGAGTGCCAAGGAGCTCGTTGAAAAACTCGCCGCGGCCGGTGTCGTTGGAACATTTCCCGTCGTCCTTGGGGCATGGCGGATTCGGCCAACGCCGTCTGCAGCACATCCCGGAGAGATGATTCAGATCGCCGCCCAGATGCGCGGGCTGGTGGCGATCGAGCCGGTCGACGGAAGAAAGGGCTTTGGTCCAAGGTATCCACGGGCTTGGGGAGGGTACCACGAGGCAACGTCAGAGCATGACAAAATCATCGCTTCGGGATTCCGCACGAACGGCCCCTGGCCTCATTTCAAGACCGACGGGACCTCGTGCAATTGCATTGGCGAGCAGCCGTTCCCCGGCTCCCGCGGTTTGAAGATTGGAAACCCGGGAGGCCTATGCCGGATACAAGTCGCAGGAGCTTTTGGTGGGTCGTCGGGAAGCTCGGTTCCGGCTTTGGAACTTAACCGGCCAATCTCTGCCCGCTCTCAAGGTGTGGCGAGTTTGCGTGCTTCCGCGACGATCTTGGTGAGCCGGTTGGAGAGCCGGTCGAGGCAGCTGCGTGAAGCGCCATTCGGCAACGCACGGCGGAACATTTCCAGTACATGTTGAGCCGAGAGGAAGGCATCCATCACACCGCCGAGGCCGGCTCGGAGCGAGACGATAGGCGCCTTCGGCTGGGGAGCAAGATGCCGCGGTTTTGAGCGCGCCAGATCGAACTCGCGCCGGAGATCAGCGGCTGCCTCGACGGCTGGCGAGCCAATCGTCTCGCCGCTTGTGATGTCGATTCGCTCGGCGATCACCAAAAATTCTCGAGCGTGACGCAGCAAGGTTGCGCCAGCCAAGCCTTGGCTGACGCAATGCTTCAGGAATCGCTCCCGGGCTTCGGCGGACCTGCCCGTACGGTGCCGCGCGACCACACGGGGATACTTGAACAAAGTCTCGAACACTGTTCGGATCTCCTGTATTAACGAGGGAGGTCCGACCAGTATTCGGGATTCCGTTATGTGGTGTCCAGATTCACCGGCTCACTGATTCAACCGGGGTTCCTCGCTGGACGCCACATAACTCTGGAGGCCACATAACGCATCTTATGTGGCGCGCCACATAAGATGCGGGAAATCCGCACGTCCGGTTCGACGAGGGGAC
>Ga0209777_10009921_pt1 | contig 10169 bp, 8 predicted proteins | sample FrelakmetHBP12HB_FD_187147 | JGI IMG/M metagenome (GOLD analysis project Ga0209777, IMG submission 187147) | Freshwater lake sediment microbial communities from the University of Notre Dame, USA, for methane emissions studies -HBP12 HB (SPAdes)... | ecosystem: Environmental > Aquatic >...
GGTGGCCATGAGATCGTCGGCCTCGAACCCCGCAAGGCGGTGGACGGGGATGCCCAGTGCCTCGACGATCGACACGATGCGATTGGCCTGCACTTCCAGGGCCTCGGGCGTCGCGTCGCGATGGGCCTTATAGTTCTCGTCGATTTCGCGGCGGAAAACGGTTTGGTCGCTGACGTCCAAAAGCAGCGCGAGGTAATCAGGCTTTCGCTCGCGCAAGAGGTTGAAGAGCATGGCGCAGAATACATGGGTGGCGGCGGTGGGCTCGCCCGACGGACTGGTGAGTTGCTGGGGGAGCCCGTAAAACGCCCGGTAGATTTGATAATGACCGTCGATGAGATAAAGCGTCTTCATGCCACCGTACCCCATTGAGCATGATTACAAAGCCCTCTCCCACGTGGGGGAGAGGTGCTCTGCGGCATCGTGAACAACACCTGGGTGTGCAAAGCCCTCTCCCCCGTGGGGGAGAGGGTTGGGTGAGGGGGAAAACCAGCGACCGCTTGCGCGTTCGACCCTCACCCCGGCCCTCTCCCCGCGAGGGAGAGGAAGTCCTCAAAAACGCTCTTGGCTACATAAAGAGACGCCCGCGCCAAGGGTTGAGACCCAAGGCGCGGGCGCGAGCAAATACCGCAACAGGAACTTCGTTCCTGGGCACCACCTGTTTTGAGATTTCGGCGACGGTTAGCTGCAACCGAAGGCTGCTACCGTCCCCGATGCTCTCCGCGACGGCCCTGATAGCAGTCGCGGCAGTAAACCGGCCTACCCTCGGTGGGCTTGAAGGGAACTTCCGTGGGCTTGCCGCACTCGGCGCAAACCGCGGTGTGAAACTCGCGGGCCCCACCACCGCCGCCCCGCCCGTAGCCCTCGCCCCCGCCGCCACCGCCCATTCCCCGCCCACCGCCGAATCCGCCGCCGCCGCTCGCCTTCCGCTTCGCCCGGCAATCCGCGCAGCGCTTCGGCTCGTTGGTGAAGCCGCGTTCGGCGTAACGCCGCTGATCCTCGGCCGAATGAACGAACTCCGCACCACAATCCACACACGCAATGTTTTTGTCAGTAAAGGTCATTAATGAGGCCTCTCTTCTTGGGCGAGGCCGGCGAAGCTTCTTTGGGGATCCCTTTGGCCGAGCGGCCAGATGTCCGAGTGGATACTCCTGAGGAAGATCGGCGGTCATACCCTAACTTGGCGTATCTAAGTCGGGTTTCGGACGGTTGTCAAGTCCTCCAAAAATTTTCCTGGCTTTCCCGATCCATCCCCTCCAAACCAGCTTTCCAGGTCCCCGCGGGGGAATTTGCCTCGCGCAAGGCCAAATGGCGGACGACGAGCGTCAGCTCACGCTGGAGCCGCCGAAGCCGAACGTAAACCACCATGAACCCCACCATCATGGTCACTACAGAGCAGTACATTACGATGTCGGCCCCACGCCCTATCCCCAGCGCTCTGGCGACCGTGTCGGTCAATTCCGGTTTGATAATGGCTACGGCGGCGCAGAACCAGACCAGGGACCATCCAATGCCCTCCCGTCGCGTCGCCCGCCCCAGGAACATGGCCGTCAGGCTGAGGACCAACAGCGCCCCAAACATGACGACCCCGGCGACCTGAAAAGGGGTGGGCGGTCCGACGGAGGATGAGGGCGGCAACTGGGCGACGACGGCGGTGAAAAGCGTGACAAGATTCACGGAAAGATCCTCCCAAGTAGATAGTGGATTACGATGCGGATTGCCCCGCGGGCGGACTGCCCTTTTCGCATGGAGTAGGGGGTGTAGCGGATGCGCACGGGGATTTCGCGAAACGCAAGCCCCGAGGCGCGGACCTGGTCGAGCAACTCGCTGGCATGGGCCATGCGGTCCAGACGCAGGTCGATCCTCTCCGCCGCCCGTCGCGAGAACGCCCGCAGGCCGTTGTGGGCGTCGGTCACGCGGACACGGTTGAAGATGCGGGTAAAGAGCACGGCGACGCGCAAGAGCAGACGACGACTGACCGGCACGTCCGCAGCCCCGCCGAGAAAACGAGAGCCGAGGGTAATGTCGCACTCGCCGCGGACGATCGGATCGAGCAGCGCGGCGATGTCTTCGGATTGATGCTGTCCGTCGGCGTCGAAGGTGACGACGTATTGGGCGCCGCGGCCGAGAGCGAAGTCCATGCCCGTCTGCAGCGCCGCCCCCTGACCGCGGTTTACGATATGCCACAGTACGAGGCCGCCTCCTCGCCGCGCGGCGCTGGACGTGTTGTCTGAGGAGCCGTCGTCCACCACGACGACGTTGGGAAAACCCGCACTGAGTTCCCGGACGACCGTCTCGATGCATTCGCCTTCGTTGTAGGCGGGGACGATTACGTAGACGCCTCGAAGCACGTCAGGCGTGAGGAGCAAGGGGCGAATCGCGTCGGAGGAGTTGGTCATGGGCGGTTCCGCGATCTCGCACCTAACGGACAGTAGTGCTCAAGTCGAAATCGACGAGCATCATCATACCCCGTCCACAAAGACGCTCCAGTTCGCCTCACGGTCGGGCCGATTTTAGAAAGATGCGGACTTTGGGCGAACTGTACAAGGTTCTACGCCGGTTCCGACTCCTTAGGCGTCAGTCACTGCCGGGCAACGCACGTTTTGCCATCAGCTTTCTGGCCGTGATGCCCCTGCGAGCTGCGGCAGGGGTAATCTTCGTCAACGCGGCAGCGACGGGGCTAAATGACGGCACGAGTTGGACGGACGCCCGGACGAGCCTGCAAGACGCGCTGAACCAGGCACGGGCAGGCGACGTGATCTGGGTCGCGGAGGGAACCTACCGGCCCGGCGACTCCCGCGCGGACACGTTTCAACTCCCGGAGGGCGTCGGTATTTTCGGCGGGCTGGCGGGTGTTGAAGATCCGGCGGGATTCGACCTCAACGCCAGAGACTTAAGCGCGCACGCGACCATCCTGGACGGCGAGATCGGCTCGCCCGGGGCCGCCGACAACGTGTTTCACGTGCTGACGACCGTCGGGGTCTCACGGGCCTCGGTGCTGGATGGATTCACCATCACTCGTGGCGATGCCAATGGCGTGACACTCACGCGGCAGGATGTCGGCGCGGGGCTTCTTAATCTGGACGCCTCGCCGACGATTCGCAACTGTCTGTTCATGGACAACCAGGCCGGCACCCGTGGCGGCGCTGTGCACGTCGACGGGGGCGCGCCGCTTTTCATCAACTGCCGTTTTTTCAACAATCGCACGACGGTCACGCAGGCGGCCAATAACGTCGGCGGCGCGATCTATGCCAACGCCGCGACCGGCCGCACTGCCCAGGCCCAGTTCATCAATTGCCTGTTCGTGGGCAACCGCGCGGGTGTCGGCAGCGGCGGATCGGGAGGGGCTCTTTACGACGATCTGCAGAGCGTATCGACGATGGTCAACTGCACGCTGCTTCACAACTTTGCCGACACGCACGGCGGCGGGGTTTTCGGGAGCCCGGTGCTGACCAACTGCATCCTCCGGGGCAACCGCGATCGCGACGGAGTCGGGCGGGCCTCGCAAATCCGGGGATCGGCGGTGGTCACTTACAGTTGCGTGCAGGGGGGCTGGGCGGGAATCGGCAACGTGGCCGACGATCCGCTCTTGCGTGACGAACTGGGGCCCGACGGAATCGCCGGCACGAGTGACGACGACGCCCACCTGTCGCCCGGCTCGCCCTGTATAGATGCAGGGAACAACGATGCCCTGACTGCGGCCCCCGGCGCGTCGGGACGCGACTTGGACGGCAATCCGCGCTTCATCGACGACCCGGTTATGCCGGACACCGGACGACCGCCGGGATCGTCGATCGTGGATATGGGGGCGTTTGAATATCAGGCTTCTTGCGTGGTCGCTGCCGACTGTGACGACGGGTTGTTCTGCGACGGGGTGGAGAGTTGTGTGGGAGGTCGATGCACGCCCGGAGTCGGGCCGCTCTGCGATGACGGGGTGGCGTGTACGCGGGATTCCTGTCGCGAATCCGATCACGCATGTGTTCACAATCCCGACGACGCGCTTTGCGACGACGGTGTATTTTGCAACGGTCAGGAGGTTTGCGATGGGATTGCCGGATGCACCGCCGGGAATCCGGTGTCATGCGACGATGGCGTGGCCTGCACCGTCGACCACTGTGACGAGGTCGCTCGGTCGTGCGCCCATGTCGCGGATCACGGCGCCTGCGACGACGGCGTATTCTGCAATGGGGTGGAAGTATGCGATCCGCTCCGCGGTTGCCTGCCGGGCACGCCGGTGAACTGCGATGACGGCGTGCCTTGCACGCTGGATTCCTGCGACGAAGACACGAAATCATGTCTGCACCTCGCAGATCAGTCGGCCTGCAATGACGGCCTATTCTGCAACGGCGTGGAAGTCTGCGATCCGCTCCGCGGTTGCCTGCCGGGCACGCCGGTGAATTGTGACGACGGGGTGCCGTGCATGGTCGATTCCTGTGACGAGGCCTCGCGTGCATGCGTTCACGATCTCGACCACGCACAGTGCGACGATGGACTATTCTGCAACGGAAGCGAAACTTGCACACCAACCGGATGCGCCGCCGGTGCTCCCCCGTGCGCCGACGCCTCGTTATGCGATGAGAACGCCGACACATGCTTGTCGTCTCCGCCGACTTGCATCGTGGCTGCCGACTGCGACGACGGAAACCCGTGCACGGATGACGCCTGCGTCGATGGGGCGTGCCTCCGCGTCAACAACGCCTCACCATGCGACGACCGCAATTCCTGCACCGGCAACGACGTCTGCGCCGGCGGCGTTTGCAGCGGCATCCCGATCGCGGGATGCGGTGTGTCGCCGCCCGGCCCGACCATCGTCCCCGACAGCGACGGCGACGGCGTTCCGGACACGAGCGATCGGTGTCCGGGCACGCGCCCCGGCGCGATCGTTGACGCAAACGGTTGCTCGTGCGATCAGCTCGACGACGACGGGGACGGTGTGAACAACTGCCTCGACGGATGCCTCCAAGACAAGAACAAGAGCGCTCCGGGAAAGTGCGGCTGCGGAAAGTCCGACGTGGACTCGGACGCCGACGGTTCTCCGGACTGCATCGACCGTTGTCCCCACGACGCGAAAAAGACCGCGCCAGGGATTTGCGGCTGTGGAGTGCCGGACCGCGACTCAGACGGTGATGGGACTCCAGACTGCCTGGATCGCTGTCCAAGCGATCGGCACAAAACAGCGCCGGGACGTTGCGGGTGCGGGATCGCCGATAACGATCACGACAGCGATGGGACGCCGGACTGCCTGGACGGCTGCCCGGATGATCCAGCCAAGATCGAGCCCGGCGGGTGCGGATGCGGCTTGCCGGACACGGACAGCGACGGCGACGGCGTGTTGGATTGCAACGACCTTTGCCCTGGATCGGCGCGCGGCGTTGCGGTCACCGCGACGGGCTGCCCGATGGAACCGGAACCGACCGCTCCCCTGCCCGATTCCGACGGCGACGGAGTCGCCGATGACGCCGACGTGTGCCCGAATACGCCGCAAGGTCAGTCGGTCGACGCATTGGGTTGCGCCCCCGGAGAAAGCGGCGCTATCGGCGACAGCCCGGGTGCAACTCTGGGCCGACGAAGCTGCGGCGCCTGCGGCGCACTAGGTGCAATGGGAATCTGGTTCTGGCCCGTGGCCGTGATTTCAATGTTCTGGCGGTTGGGGCGTCGACAAGGGCGGGACCGGATCGAATCCACCCGGCGAGAAGGGATGACATCGTAGAATGCGTCGCACCGTCAACCACATCCCGCGGGCCACGCCGTGCGTGCCAAGGGCTTCAATGGCGTATTCGCTGCACGTCGGCCAAAACTTGCACGATCCAATCAAATGCGGGCGAATCAGCGCCTGATAGCTGCGAATCAGGGCGATTGGAATAAACGCCGGCGGGAAAACGCGAAGACGCCCTTTGGCAACTTCCGCAGAATCGGGTGCGCGCCGACATTGACAGGCGGGAATGCTCATCGGTTCCGGTTTCTCGCAAGATTCCGCAGTACGCAGCGCCACGGCCTCAAGATGCACGACCGCGTCCACCTTGTCCGCTGCGGGCGATGCTACATCATGGAAAGGATGAAAACAACAATGGACATGATTGCGATCGTGATCGCAATGAGGCCGACAATGTGCCGCACCTTGCCGCCAAGGCGGGCGAACGGCCGATCAATTTTCTCCAGCGCATGCACGCCGTGCGCGCAGAGCTTCAACAGCAAAGTGTCTGGATGAACGCTCCGTTCTTCGGCAGCAGCCGAGTTAGGGGAGGCGTCGGCTGGACTCGCGGTTGCGTCTGGGTCGAGCGAAGGCTCTTTTGTCGCGGCGGGATTGCCTCTCTTGTCCGGGGAGCCGGTCGCGGTGCCCTTCGTACCGACGACCCCGGGCTTAACGATTCGCGCCGCCGCAGGTCCTGCGGCGGCAGTCCCACCGGCATTGGCAGACGCCGTTGAGGCTGTGGCGGTGCCGGTGCCGGCATTTATTGGTGTAGGCGGTTTCGCGCCCGCAATCGCACCGGAAGCGCCTGCCCCAGCCACCAGTTGCAGCGCGCCCCCCGAAAGCTCCACGCAGGCTCCCCCAACGTCGCCCGACGATCCCCCGATGCCTTCCTGCTGTGGTGGGGGAGGCGATGTAAACTCGGACATGAAATCGGGAACCGCGGCTGGCCCGCTCCCGGTTCGCGTCGGGTCTCGTGTCGCGGCGTCGTTTCCGACCTCCGCCTTCGCCTGTCCGACCAGTTGCTCCAGCTCGCCAAGCTCGGCGTCCAGTCCCTTCTCGATACTCTGCAACGGGTCGTCACCGCGGATTCGATCCAATCCGCGCCCGTCCGCAGGCGCGGGGCTTATTTCGCCGGCCAACTCCGAGGCCAGCTCGGCCGCCTGGGCGAGCTTCTGCTCCACGTCGCTCTCGGACACGGCTTCCCAATCGCGTGAAATGTTGGAATCCGTGGGCTTCTTCGGCTTGTGTTCGTCGGCCATGTATCTACTGCTCGCTTGTGCAACGGAGTTCGAGGGCTAATCGCCTTTCTCGCTTATCGGTCGCGGCCGCGGCGGAGGTTAAGATTCCGGATTGCCGATGGCGAAAGCCTGTACATAATTCGATTCATGCCGCATCGGTTTTTCAGCCCGATCATCAAACTCGGTCTGAATCAACTCTCGGAAGAGGAATCACGCCACGCCTGCGGGCCGTTGCGGCTTCGTTGCGGCGACGAGGTGATCCTCTTTGACGGCGCGGGGTGCGAAGGTCGCGGCGTGGTCGAACGCGCCAACCACCGGAGCTTGGGCGTCAACGTTGCGACTATCCAAGCGCGACCCTTCGAGGCGGTGTACCGGGTCACCCTCGCCGTTGCGATGGCCAAGGCCCACCGGCAGGGATACCTGATTGAAAAGTGCACGGAACTCGGCGCTGCGGGGTTTTGGCCGATTCTCGCGGAACGAAGCGTGACCCGCCCCGGCGAGGCCGCGGTCGATAAGTGGTCTCGGCGGGCGATCGAAGCCGCCAAGCAGGCCGGACGCGCGTGGGTCCCCGTCATCGCCCAACCCATGAAGTTCAGCGAAGCCGTCGAGCGCTCCGGCGAATTTGCGGCTGCCGCGATCACCGACCCGGACGATGGGGCCGTGGCATTTCAGTCGCTGCTCGCCGCGCAACCTCGTGGCGGCTCGATTCTGGTGTTTATCGGGCCGGAGGGCGGCTGGTCCGAGGCTGAGATTGCGGCTGCGCGCTGCAGTGGAATCGTGTCAACCCGTCTCGCGCCAACCGTGTTGCGGGCGGAGACGGCTGCGGTCGCGGTCTGCGCCGCGGTCGCGCTCGTCAGCGTCGGCGGGGAAATTAGGGACAGTCACCTATTTTAATTAGGTTGTTTAGAAACAACCTAATTAAAATAGGTGACTGTCCCTAATTTCATGTAGTTTTAGGACGTACTTTTATTGTAGATTTCACCTGTTCATCTGGGGCGTCGGATTGAGTCTGCGACACGCTTGTCCGATTCGATCTGTAACTATGCGATTAAGTAAGAGCCTGCGAGAGAACCCCCTCACCCCACCCTCTCCCCCAGAGGGGGAGAGGGGGTTTGAGTCAGCGTGCAAGGCGACGGTAAGCGCCGAACGAGGTCAATCGGTGGGGCTGGCGTTTTCGCGGACCGCCAAGCGGATGGTGCTGTTCATCGCGGGATTCGCGGTCCTCGCTTTCGCCGTGGGCAGCGAGACTCTGCTGCGGATCCAGGCGAGTCGTTCGATCGCGGTCCGAGCCGAACTTTTCGCTACAACTCTTGCAATCTGTGACGCCGGCGATCTTTCGGAGGCAGCCGCGCGACTCGAAGCACGTAGCGACCGCCTGGTGGCTGTCGCCAGCCTGGATGAGACCGGGGAGTTGCGCGAAGTGTTTCCCGGACTCCCGCAACACCGGGAAATCGCGGCCCGCGCACTTAAGTCACTCGGCCGCGAGTTTGCCGTCGATCTGTCCGGCGACAACACGCCGATTGAAGTTGTCGGAGCGATCGTCAATCCTCCGAGCGGCGCAGACGCGGCGTCTTCGCGGGCGCTGCTGGTCATGCGCTTCATATCGTACCGTTCCGCCTGGCTCAAGGCCGTCGCGGTCACGACCTTTGCAATTTTGACGATCGCCCTGCTTCGATTGCGGACGCTGAATCGCTGGTTCGATCGTCAGGTGGCCCGTCCATTACGGGAGATCGCCGACTTGAAACTGGTTCCCATGGCGGCGCTGGCGAAGATGCCCGCGCTGGAGTCCGGCGCATGGCAGGAGACGGCGCAGATCGCCCGGCAGATTGAATCCTTGTTGCGGGACTTCGCGGATGCGGACGCCCGCGCCCGGCGGGTTGAGCAGGAGACGCGACGGCAGATTCTCCACCGCGAACTGGGCTTCGACCTGAAACTCAAACGCGCAAAGGACGAAGCGACCGTGGATCCGCTGACGCGAATGCGTAACCGTGCCTTTCTCGAAGCGGAGCTCGAACCGATTTTCCGGCGGCAACGCGAGCGCCGTGCTCCGCTTTCGGCGGTAATGATGGACATAGATAATTTCAAGCGATACAACGACACTCACGGCCATCAGGTCGGGGACACACTTCTACGCTTCGCCGGATCGCTGCTTCGCGGCGGGATTCGCCCGACCGACCATGCGGTTCGATACGGCGGCGATGAGTTTCTCCTGCTCCTTCCCGACGCCAAGGCGGCGGAGGCGGCTGCGATCGCCGAGCGGCTCGTCAAACTCTTCGGACAGTACGCGGGGAAACTGGGAAAGGATTGCGGCGTCTCCCTGAGCGCGGGAGTGGCGTCTGCAATCGAACAAGAGTGCGAGAGCGGACAGATGCTCGTGGCTCGCGCCGATGCAGCGCTCTACGCGGCCAAGTCCGGCGGCAAAAGCACGGTGGTGGTAGATTCTGAGAAGGCCGCCTGTTCCGGCGGGGGCGGGATTTCGAGCAACGCCGCCTCGACAGGCGCGGCGCCATCGCCGGCCTTGACGCCCGCCGCGCCGCACGCCTGAACCCTCGCCACAGTCGAATCAATTGGCGGTCTCTAACACTTTTGGCGGGGTGAGAATCCGAACCCCTAACGGACTTGGTCTTGCCTGCGGAAGAACCGCAGGCGAGAATATGCCCGTTCGACTTCCGGGTCCGGAGGCGTCCCAATGGGTGAGAATCCGCCCGACAACCAAACCCAGTCAGTTCACCCCGACTCCGATCCTCGTCAGATCGCCGGACGCTTGGCCGAACAGCGCCACGAGACGCGACCGACACAGATCGGTCCGTACCGGATACTACAGACACTCGGCGAGGGGGGCATGGGCGTCGTCTACCTGGCCGAGCAGACCAAGCCCATCCACCGCCGCGTGGCCCTCAAAGTCGTCAAACTCGGCATGGATACGAAGCAGGTCATCGCCCGGTTTGAGACGGAGCGCGAGGCCCTGGCTCTGATGAACCATCCCAACGTGGCTAAGGTCTTCGACGCCGGGGCGACGGAGACGGGCCGGCCGTACTTCGTCATGGAGTACGTTCCGGGCATTCCCATCACCGACTACTGCGACAGGCAGCGTCTGAGCACCGAGGAGCGCCTGCGCCTGTTCATGGATGTGTGCCACGCGGTTCAGCACGCCCACCAGAAGGGCATCATCCACCGCGACATAAAGCCGTCGAACATCTTAATCGCAGTGGACTCCGCTGCCGCCCCCCTTGAAAAGGGGG
>Ga0209777_10009923_pt1 | contig 10169 bp, 13 predicted proteins | sample FrelakmetHBP12HB_FD_187147 | JGI IMG/M metagenome (GOLD analysis project Ga0209777, IMG submission 187147) | Freshwater lake sediment microbial communities from the University of Notre Dame, USA, for methane emissions studies -HBP12 HB (SPAdes)... | ecosystem: Environmental > Aquatic >...
CTGGGGCTTTATGAATTTGCGCATGGAATATCCTCCTTATTTGTTGTTGCCACTATATCACATGCGCTCCCCAGGAGGTATTACTTATCCTGTTTCTCTATAAGAAAATTTCAAATCAACAGCCTGATTATGTTCTCCTGGTACTGCCACAAAAATGCCGCAAAAATTGTGAGTGTACTCATAAATATCCCACTGTTTTATGACTCAAGGGGTCTACTAATTGATCCTGGCGTACATGCAAAAAAGTAGCAAAAAGCAAAAAGTACAGTAAGCTTTTTGAAGCTTTGTAATGGGGGATTATTTTTAATTTCATGGTGCCTCTTAGCTTTTTTAGATCGGTCACGGTTTTGCGGATAATCCTTTGAGCGTATTTGCCACTCGGATTGCGTCAAGCTTTACTGCACGCAGGTCTTCCTCATTGGGACGGCCGCGGATGTCACCCAACCGCCCCAGGGTGCTCATCTCGAGCGAGCCGTGAAACTCGCCCACCACGTACCACTCCCCAAGTATGGCGAAACCGAGGTGCTCGAAGAACTGCCCGGCGTAGAGCACGGGCGGTATGGCTTCGCGAATGCCGGTGTGCGGACCGGAATAGGTGCAAAAGATTACCGCGTTTTTCCCCGGCAGCTTCGGCGCACTTTCCCTGACGCGCTTCTGGCTGCGATAGGCGCTGAACTTTGTGTTGAGAAATTCATCCATGGGTTTGGGTACCCGCCACTGGTAGGAGGGGAATCCAATGCACACCAGATCATACGAAAAAAAGTCGATGTCACCGGCATCTTCAACGCGGGTGAGTAGGGCGTCCAGGCCTGCCTCCCTGAAATCTTCCTCGATGGCACGTGCTACCTTCTCGGTGTTGCCAGACTTTGACCAGTAAACGATTATCACCTTCATGGGAAACCTCTCCTGAGATCTTCAACCCGGTGCCGGGCGCTTCATTATGAAACCAGCGATGTATAGAGATTATTTATATACTCGGCCGTTGGCTTGATCTGGTCGTCGATTTCCATGAGCTTTGCATAGGGAAACGTGTAGGTCAGTTCATCCCGCCCGAGCGCGGCAAATACCCTCCAGACTGTATCGCTCACGGAAAAGCACGGATCTCCGGTGACAAAGGAATATCGGATATTAAAGATGCAGGAGCCGCTTCCGCCAAAGCCCCGCGAGTAATCGCCCAGGTACGCGCGGCAGCGGTTTAAAATATCTGTCTGGTGGGGTGTTACGATAAGAAACACCAGGTCCGGGTCGGAAACCTTTGCCAGCGGCCCGACCACCATGCCGGTGCCGGTAGTCTCAGGGTATTTAAAGAAGCTGTCCACCCGGTCATTATATTTCACAACCGTGTCAGCATCCTTGTGCAGGCGGTAGGCCTCATTCTGGCTGATCATGAATTCAAGATACTGCTCCCGCGGCATCTGTTGGCAGGTGCCGGTGCCCAGAAGCGACATGAAACAGCCAAGGTTGTCTTTCGTGACATAATAGACACCGCCGTCGCGCAGCAGCTCTCCCAAGAGCGCACACATGCCCGGTATGGCCTGGCCCTCCGTACGGAGGGACGTCAGCCGGCGCTCCATGTACCGCTTTCAGCGCAATCACTTCCTTTTTAACTTCAAGATCCTGTCTCAGCGTGCGGATAAGTTCCTCTCTGGTCATAGGCAGCTCCAATTTTTACCGGTTAACAACTCTTATATATATAAATATACAGCAATGTGTTTTCTACAGGCCTTTTTTCTCAAACCACCTGAAAAGAAGTATCCCTCCAATAGCAAAGCAGATGATTATAAGCCAGTGATTTATTCCCAGCACCTGGGGCAGGGTGATTGCTCCGAAGTTGCCCCAAGTTAAAACCGTCTTTTTCATGCCAGGATAGGCCTCAGCATAAAGCGCGGCGCCGGCCAGCATCCCGAGGATTCCCCACAGCCCGTCCCACCGGCCCTCGCCCAGCGCTCCGAGAGAAGTCCCGGGACAGTAGCCGAGCAGTGCCCAGCCAATGCCGAATATCAGACCGCCAAGGATGTTGCCGCCAAGAAGGGTCTGCTTGACTGCAAGCGTTGCCAGCCCGAGGTCTTTTAAAAAGTAAACGCCGGCCATGCCGACCAGCACGCTTGAAAGCATGAACTTGACGATGGTCATGTCAAGAAATCGCAGCGCGCCAAGTTGTTTGTCATAGCGGAGCACCTGCCCCCGCTGCAGGAGAAAGCCAAAGAGTATACCGGTTATGAGGCCGTACAGGAGTATATTCATGGGCGGTCGCCTCCTTTATACATAATGCGGGCAATAAGAGCCCCGCCGATGAAGAAGCAGATTAAGGAAATAAATCCGCTCAGTGCCAGCTGAACCGAACCGCTCAGCCCATGGCCTGACGGGCAACCGTCAGCAAGCCGTGCGCCAAACATTCCGATCACTCCGCCGATGAAGGCAACCACTGCCCGTTTGCCGACGCTTGAACCGAAACGCTTGCGCCACATATCAGGTACCGCCTGCCAGGTAAAGGTCCCGGATGTTTTTGCCGCGATAAGGGAGCCGATAAATATCCCCAACACAAACATCCATTGCCAGTCTACAACCGGCACTTCTTTCATGAAATAGGCCATGCGCGCGACGCGCTCGGCAGAAAAGATTTTCTCTAGCATGCCCGCTGTTTTGACAAACGTGGTTGAAGTGCCGAAAAATTTACCGCTAATCCCGACAGACAATATCAACACCAGCCCGCTCAAGGCCCCCGCGAGATAAGGGCTCCAGTATTTTTTATCATCTGATGATTTCATGGTGTTGCAAGCCCTCGTTTATAAGAACAACCGTTGTTCTTACGCCGACACGTTACTAACGGTAAAAATAAAATCTGCAGAACGCATATTGCCGCTCAGTGACAGTCGTGGCTGGCGCAGGCATTTGCAGGGGTTAACTCTTCCAGCACGCCTTCTTTATATTGCTTGATTACATCTGCAACGCTTCCAGGGACTGCCCGGAAGGTTTTAATGCCGCTTTCATTGAGCATCATCACTGCCCGCCCGCCCATGCCGCCGACAACCACCGCGTTAACGACTTTGCCTGCCAGGGCGTTGACTGGCTGACACATGCCATGCTCATGGTGCTGATTGGTGTTATCAATTATTTCGATGCTGTTGTCCGTGAGGTCACAGATGGTGAAATAAGGCGCGCTGCCGAAATGACCGTATACCAGTGCCTCTTTTCCTTGATTGGTTTCAGTCGGGATACATATTTTCATGTGCTTCTCCTTGTTCGTTGTTTTTTTCCATGGCAACAATCACCGGCAGGGGTAGCATCCTTACCCGGTGCAGCTCTATGGATGTTACTGTTTTTACATTTCGGGCACTCCTGCGGCCTGCCCGTGCCATAACCAAGTTCCCATGCATGGGAACACTTTTCACAGATGAATGTTCGCTTATCCGTCCTGGTATAAACGCCGCCCGCTATTTTTATTGCTTTGCCGTTGATTATCGCGTCAGCGATCTTCCCGTGGGCGCCTCGTATGATATTGCCGAAAGTCTGCCGTGATATTTTCATTCTCGCGGCGGCAGCCTCCTGATACAGACCTTCCATGTCCGCAAGCCGCATTGCCTCAAACTCATCCACGGTCAGAACCACCTCCTGCAGCTCTGTAAGAGGAATCCCCCGCGGCTTGAAATAATTTATTCCCGGCTCGCAGCTGATGCACCGGCACTTAAAAGGTCTTGACATACGCCCTCATTTTAATTAGCATATGCCAATAATATAACCGTACGCTGCATGATTGTCAAGAAGAAACAGGTGTGGATGAACAAAAGAGCATGATACCGGCAGCAGCCTGATAGTATTGACACGCTTGCAGCTTAATTTTATAGTGATATACCCTCGGAGAAACAACATGCAGCGTCATCTAAGAGGACTTATTTTTCTGCTCATGGTCATGGCTCTGCTGCCGGCAAGCGCCAAATCATCCCCGCAGCTGTCCGATACCGTAACAACAGAAGATAAAACCCCCATCGGCAATGAGCATTCCGGGATTAATTCCGATAATGCCGCGAATCCTCCTATCGAATGCCCGCTTCGCAAACAGGGTATCAACCCGCATGAGATGAAGCCCTTTGCGGACACGCAGAAGTACATTGACTTTCTGGAGCGCAGTGACCGGGCCGCCTGGCAAAAACCGGATGCGGTTATTAAGGAACTGCACTTGTCGGGTAACGAGAAGATTGCAGATGTGGGTGCCGGGTCAGGGTACTTCACCTTCCGGTTCGCAAGGGCACTGCCTAAAGGCAAAGTGTACGCCATCGATATCTATCCGGAGATGCTGCGGCACATCCACCACAAGGTCATGACTGAAGGTGTACGTAACATCGAGGTGATTAAGTCAACCCCCGATGATCCCACAATCCCTCCAGGCGTTGACCTGGTTTTTGTCTGCGATGTTTTACACCACGTGAAAGAGCGGGAAGCGTGGCTCAGGAAGTTATCTTCTCAGATGAAAAAGGGAGCTCAATTGGCAGTCATCGAGTTCAAGGAGGGTGATTTGCCGGAAGGACCGCCTGCCGCCGTCAAGATACCAAAAAAGAAGCTTATTGGAATGATCGCAGAGAATAATTTTAAAATGGAAAGGGAAAAGCCGGATATTCTTCCGTACCAGACTTTTTTAATGTTTATTAAAAGATGACCAGATACTAGTTCTCTCAAAAGGAGGCTTTTATGGAGAAAGCAGGGATTATTCGATGTCAGCAGACTGAGGATATGTGCCCGGCTGATGCCGATTTTAAAGCTGCCAGAGAGGGCAGCGGTGCTTTTCAGGAAACCGGCGCGGTTGAAATTGTCGGATTTGTTTCCTGCGGCGGATGTCCCGGCAAGCGGGCTGTTGCCCGGGCGAAACTAATGGTTGAGCGAGGTGCCGAAGTGATTGCTTTTGCCTCCTGCATCAGCAAGGGAAACCCCATTGAGTTTCCCTGCCCGTTCTTCAGCAGGATGCGGGACGCGGTGAGGAAAAAAGTCGGCCCCAGCATCCGTATCTTGGAATGGACCCATTAACAGGAATCCGGTATCGTTCAACTGCTGATAAAAAGGCCGGAATTAACAGCAACTCTTAAGGAGATTATTGCATGCACGCCTTTGTCATTTACTGTTCACCTGCTGGAACCACAAAACACGCGGCAGAGATCATCGGAAAAACGCTCGCTGACCTTGGCCACGCTCCTGTGATGCTTAATATTTGCGACACGAAAAACGCTGTCGCTGTTAAAAACCAAATAAAAGAAATCCGGCAGGACAGTGTGCTTTTCATCGGCTCCCCAGTATACGCCTTTCATGCTGTCTCCCCGGTCATGGAATTTATTGAGCATTTGCCGGGTAATGGTAAAGGTTACAGTGTTCCGTTTGTGACCTGGGGCGCGGTGACGAGCGGCATTGCCCTGCACGAAATGGGCGCATTGCTTAATAAAAAAGGGTTTCCGGTAATAGGCGCAGCAAAAATACCGGCGGCCCATTCTCTCATGTGGCAGTTCAGCCACCCGCTGGGAGAAGGCCGGCCTGATACTGCTGATGATCAAAAGATTGTGGATATGGTACAAAAGATTGCCGCGAAGCTACAATCACAGCCGGTCAGTACCGTACCGCTCGCAGCGCTCAATTATCAGCCGGAGGATGTGTATAACACCATGGCCGGGCTCTCCATTAAGGCTGCGCGACAGATGCTACCTCAGCGCCAAGTACTGAAGGACGCATGCACCAAATGCCCGGTATGCTCTGAGATATGTCCGGTCGGCGCGATTACCCTTGATCCGTATCCCAGCTTCGGTGAAACCTGTATTCTTTGCTACAACTGCATGCGGCGCTGCCCGAAAAAGGCCATAGCCGCTGACTTTTCCCCAATGGAGAACTGGCTGAAAGAAAAAGCCGTGGAGCTCAGTGAAGACACGCAGGTAAAAACATTCATATAAGCCATAAAAGAAGACATCACATATATTATATCTTAAAGGAAATGTTTTGCCATTGACTGAGAAGAAAAAACCTGATCCCACATTAGATACCATCTTGAACAGCATTGCTGATGGTGTGTTTACCATTGATTTGGAAAAGAGGATCACGTCCTTTAACAGAGCAGCAGAACAGATTACCAGCATACACCGGGGGCAGGCATTAGGGCAGAAATGTTTCGATGTGTTTCATGCCAATATATGGCAGGGGTCCTGCGCCATGGAAAAAACCATGAAAACAGGCAAACCCATCATTGCCCTGCGCATAAATATCCTCAACAGCGAGGGTAAGATAGTCCCGGTGAGTGTAAGTACGGCTGTTTTAAAAGACAAAAATGCTAAGACTATCGGAGGGGTGGCTGCGGGTTGCAAGGCTGCATCCCGCATCAAACATGGAGGTATAGCAGCCGGGCCGTTTAAGACCATAAGAATCAACTGCTACTGATTTACAAACTTAGCTTATAGAACGTTTTAACAGGAGATGACCACAACATGCCTATTTATGAGTATCAATGCAAAGCCTGCGGTGCAGTGTCAGAAATTTTTACCAATGTATCCGCTCACAGCGATTCTCTGACCTGCAAACAGTGCGGCAGCCAGGAGTTGGACAAAATGCTGTCAGCAGCGTCGATCCCAACCATTCCTGCGCGGCCAGCAGGAAAAACCTGCTGCGGCAGGGATGAGCAGTGCGGCAGCCCGCCGGGCGGCAAAAGTTGCTGCTCGCACTGATCATTTTTTCGCAGGCAGCGGCAGCGAGCAACAAACTATGGATAGCATTACCATACTGTGTGAAAATACCGCAATCCCCGCACGGGGTATTCTTGGCGAGCATGGCTTTGCCGCGCTTATTGAAACATCAGCAGGGCGCTCTCTCTTTGATACCGGACAGGGCAACACCCTGCTGCATAACGCGGCAGCCCTGGGCCTGAACCTCGCGCGCCTTGATAAAATCATAATCAGCCATGGCCACTTTGACCATACCGGCGGGCTTGCTGATGTGCTCAGCCTTATTAATGGGCCGATTGATGTACATGCTCATCCGGATATTTTTTTAAAACGATTTGCCATGATCAAGACCCGGCGCACATACACGCTCAAACCGATACACAACCCTGCGTCCGCCGGAAAGCTCAAACGCCTCGGTGCCCGCTTGGTTTTTAACACCGCATTTACGCAGATTGACAGCAATCTCTATCTGACCGGTGAAGTTCCGCGGTCTTCAGTTTTTGAAAAGCCGGATTCACGGCTGGTCATTAAAAAAGCGGGAAACATTTTTCCTGACCTGCTCAAGGACGACCAGTCCGCCATACTGAAAACCCACAAGGGGCTTGTTGTCATATTCGGCTGCGCCCATGCCGGCATGATTAACACGCTGCAGCATATCAGGCGGTATCTGCCGGATGATAAAATATACATGGTCATTGGCGGCACGCATCTGGGGTTTTTAAGCGATGCGCAGGTGGCTGAAAGCATTGACTGCCTCAGGTCCTTTTCTGTTGCAAAAGTCGGCGTTTCCCATTGCACCGGTGGGAAGGCTTCGCTTGCTCTCATGAACGCCTTCAGGGAGAAGTTCTTTTTTGCCAATGCGGGCAGTATTATTAACATTTAAACAATTCTTGATTCTTTAAAAAGGAGCTACCAATGGATGAGCACATAAAGAAACCATGGAAATACTGCTACTGGCTTACAGAAGAACATCTTGAGCAGCTCAAAGCACACCTGCGAGCTCAGGGGATTGAGATGGCGCGTGCCAAGCAGAATCCCTGTGAGATACTGCTTACAGAGATTGGCTATGCCGAACCTGTAACCTGGTCGGTGATCTGCAGGTTTGATGCTGCACCGTGGTACCAGGCATCCCGACATGCAGGCAAATATCTTGTTGTAACCTCACAGGCACTTGCTGCACCGTTTAGTCAGTTTCTTGAGACGACTATCGAGCCGGTCGCGTTTGATCCTCCCTGCATTCCCACGCCGGAGGAGCAAAAGACGCTTGCCGCTAACCCTGATTATCTAGCGCGCCAGCCGCAGGGCTGGGGAGCGTTTCCAAAAGAAATGGGGGAAGCGATTGTAAACGGGTTGGGAAAAGTGTTCGGGGCCCAGATCAGTACCTTTGAAGACCTGCTGTGCACGTGGGCTGCAGTGCATGCAAACTTTGTTTGTCCTGCCTATCGCAGCGGTGAAGCATTCGGTGATGTTCCGTATTCTATCTCTGATTCAGTGCATATGAGCACGTGCTGTGTGGAGATGTTTAATCTCATCAATACGCAGGAAGAGGCGCTCCTTGTACGGCCATGCATCGGCGCTGTTATTGTCAAGGCATTTGAGAAAGACCAATACTATCTGGTCACACTTGTAAAAAAATAGTCGTAGAATTGATAACATATTTGTATCTTAATTTAAGAGAATCCATATTGTGCCATTCATTTGTTGAGATTATATTTTTTTATTTTTTTCCAGAGACCCACCCGGCTCACACCTAATAGCTGTGCAGCCTTTGTTTTATTTCCTCGCGCCATTTCTATCGCCTTCATTACTCGCACCTTTTCATCCCTATCTTTTTCGCCGGAAAGGTTTTTAATGTTTCCCAGCTCTACACTATGTGCAATATGATCAGGCAGGTTATGAGATTTAATGATACCGGTGCGACAGGTAACAAAAGCATATTCAAGAGTATTTTCAAGTTCGCGGATATTCCCCGGCCAGTTATATCTGAACAAAATATCAACAACATTTTTATCACAGGAAGAAATATACTTTCCTGTTTCCTGCCGGAATTTATTCATGAAATGTTCTAGCAGGAGAGGAATATCGGTCTTTCTGTTCCTGAGTGGTGGAATATTAATGGGAATGACATTGAGACGGTAAAACAGGTCTTCTCTGAACTGTCCCAGCTCTATGAGCTTTTGAATATTCTTATTTGTTGCAGCAATAATTCTCACATCAACCTTTATTAGCTGATTGTCTCCCACCCGTTCTATCTCCTTATCCTGCAGAACTCTGAGAAGTTTTACCTGAACAGACAGGGGAAGGTCGCCGATCTCATCTAGAAAAATCGTGCCACCATGGGCTTCTTCAAAACGTCCCTTTCTGTCTCTGATAGCATCAGTAAAAGCTCCTTTAATATGACCAAAAAGTTCACTTTCAAGGAGTGACTCGGTCAGTGCTGCGCAGTTTACCTTGATAAAGGGGCCACTTTTGCGAAAACTTGAATGATGTATGGCATGAGCCACAAGCTCTTTTCCGGTCCCGCTTTCTCCATAGATGAGTACGTTAGCGTTGCTGTCCTTGGCCAGGTCAACTAATGCATAGATGTTCTGCATGGTATAGTGACTGCCGACGATTTTACAGAATGAGCTTCTGCCCTTGAGTTCCTTGCGCAGCTGTTTTATCTCCTGTTCTTTTTCTACTTGCTCACTTATATCAACTATATTTTCTACCCCGCCAATTATCCGGCCCTGCTTATCTTTGAGCACTCTTGCATTTTTTAATAAATATTTACTGCTGCCGTTTTTTGCCGTCACCATACAGCGTTTCCTGACAATTTTACCCTCTGAAAACAGGGCACACTTGCCGTTCTTTGCTTCAAGACGGTAGCTCATGCAGTTCGGGCTGTTGAGACAATCACAGGTCTTCCCCATAACCTCTTTTTTCTTGTATCCCAGTATTTTTTCCGCGGCCTTGTTCCAGTATGTGATAACCCTGTTGCTGTCTACAGTAAACAGCCCATCAACCATGTGTTCAATTAAATCATCAGTAATCATATTTTTAGACATTTCTATTTCTCCCGTTACTGTTTCCAGTGTTAACCAAAAGCCATAAAGTTAACACTTTATATTATAGAACAGCACCAGTAAAAATCAAGTTATTACAAATAAAGTATGCTTATTCAAAGCATTGCAAACAATATCTGTGTGCGCATTATATTGGCATAGATAATGTTATCTCATTAATAACCATTAACCCCTATTACTTTTATATCTTGCCTGCAGTTACTTAAAAAGATGCTTTGATTTGCTTAAGGGAGCAGGCATAAACCCGGAAAGGATCAGACTATGAAAATATTTTCTCTCCCATGCAATTATACATAGCGCCTTAAATAATTGCGCATAATTTGCGTAAAGTTTCGTTGCTCGATTTCCACAGATCAAACTGACATGAGACAACATTTAAGAGATCCTCAAGTTCAGGAAAATAGCAATTGTGCGT
>Ga0209777_10009924_pt1 | contig 10166 bp, 12 predicted proteins | sample FrelakmetHBP12HB_FD_187147 | JGI IMG/M metagenome (GOLD analysis project Ga0209777, IMG submission 187147) | Freshwater lake sediment microbial communities from the University of Notre Dame, USA, for methane emissions studies -HBP12 HB (SPAdes)... | ecosystem: Environmental > Aquatic >...
GCATTTTCTACTGCGAACAGGAATGGCGCCACTTGCCGGAGTAATGAAGCGTGTTCTGACAGGCTATGCTCAGCAGTATAACCGTCGACATGAACGGGTGGGGCATCTGTTTCAAAACCGGTACAAGTCGATATTATGTGAAGAGGATGCGTACTGTCTTGAGCTGGTGCGCTATATACATTTGAATCCAGTGCGGGCAGGCATAGTAAAAACTTTTGAGCAACTTGCCCGCTACCGGTACAGCGGGCATGGAAGTCTTATTGGCACAGCTCAGTGCGAATGGCAGGACACGGATTATATCCTGAGGCTTTTTGGGAAAACTGCTGCACGAGCCCGCAAGCAGTATGTGTCCTTTATTGCAGATGGATTCAGGCAGGGGCACAAGGCCGAGTTAACGGGTGGCGGACTGCTTCGGTCAAATGGGGGTTGGAGAGCAGTAGCGGAACAACTACGGCAGGGCAATATGATCAAGGGAGATGAGCGGATACTGGGCGGCAGTGATTTCGTAATGGAGGTTTTAGAAAAAGCAGGTGAGCAGCTTAAGAAGAGCAGCGAACTGAAAATCAAAGGTGTTGATTTTGAGGCGATAGTAAAGAGGGTCACTGACTGTTATGGGCTTGATGCTGAAGATATTGTATCGGGGGCAAGGAATCGCCGGGTTGCAGAAGCCCGATCGGTGGTCTGTTACGCAGCAGTAAGAAAGCTTGGCGAAAGCTGTGAGGCGGTAGCCTTGAAGTTGCATATCAGTGCTTCGGGGGTTAGCAAAGCTGTGAGCCGAGGGCGAAACATAGTGGTGCAGGGGAAAAAGGGCGAGTTGTTTTTTGAATAAGTCAATATTTCCGGTACGTCCCCTATGACGTGTCAGGTATGTCCCCTATGCCCCCAAGCTATGTGCCGAGGGCGAAACATAGTGGTGCAGGGGAAAAAAGGCGAGCTGTTTTTTGAATAAGTCAATATGTCAGGTACGTCCCCTATGCCTCCCTATGCCCCGCTATGGCCTATGGACGATAAAATATCTGCTGCTGGATTTTGACGGTAACCCCCTGCAGCCTGAAATGACGGGCGAGCGATTTGTTGTAAGCAATTCCACACAGAACGGGGATAATGTGGAAGTTGAAAAATAAACGATAAGATAATTAAAAAACACTAATTTCATACAAGGGAGGAACAACGTAATGCTGAATAAATTATTGCCCTATATCGTAATGGTCGCAGTTTTGTGTACGTGGAATGTGCACGCCCTGGCGCAGCAGGCTACGCAAATGTCAGTAAAAAATTTTGTTGAGTCATATCAGCAGGCGCCAAATGATGATCAAAAGAAACTTGTTTTAAAAGACTCAATGAAAATAAGAATTGAAACAAAAGAAGACGCAAGACAATTAAGAAACGTTTTCTCGAATAGGCCCTTTGACCCTCAGTTATTTTCAAGTAGCATGAGATTGGTTGAAACAATAAAGGACCCAGCACTTGATAAGGAGTTGATAGGGATACTGAAAGACGAAAAGCCGTTTATCAAACAGGTGAACGCAATAAAAGATACAAAAGAGCTGAATGAAAAAATTCTACAAAAAAAACTACTTATTTTATCGGAAAATGAAGCCACTGCACGTTGCCGTAATATAGATACAATCATGGCAAAACTTGGTGAATTAAAGAGTAAAAACGCCGCTCCCGTGCTTAGGGAGTTATTACAATACAAGGGCACACAATATTATGCATCGGTAGCATTAGGAAAAATTGGAGACACCAGCGCAAGCGATGACATACGGGAAAAGGCTTATAGAAACGAGCAAGTAAACTATGGCGGTATGGGCTTAAGTGCAGCCAAAAGTATTATTGATGATCTTGAGGATTCCAGCAAAAAGGATAAATGGCAAAATATTACTAGTCAGTTAGTGAATATAAAAGATCCAGCCGCTAAACCTTTGTTAAAAAGATTGTTTACTCATGAAAAAAATTATGTGCGGGGCCAAGCGTCTACAGCTTTTGCCAATCTCGCGGATGAAAAGGATGTGCCAGATATTATTGAAATGACAAAAAATCAGGACTGGGCAGTAAGATGCAGTGGAATAGATGCTATGAAACGAATCACTTCAATGGATTTTTCCGATACATTGATATCACTTTTAGTGAATGATCCTAGATCGATTGTTCGGCTTTATGCTGCCAAAGCATGTGGCTATAAAAAAATAATGGTATCTGTGCCTTCTCTAGAAAAAACACTTACAGATAAAGACCTCAGGGTTCGCGAGGAAGCTTTTATTTCATTATACATACTTACTGATAAAAAATATGATTTTGAAGGTAAAAACGATAGTACAGTAAGATCGGCAGAACGTCAGAAAATGAATCCTTCATTTTATTAGAAGCGAGGGGCCGGGTAATGATTGTTAAAAAATTAAAGATATTGCTCTTGGTATTTTTCTTTTGTCTAGTTAAAACAAATACTTGGGCATGGTGGAGTGCTACAATCTTAGACAGTAGTACCCATCATAAGATAACAGATCAAGCTTTAGCATTAATCCCTTCTTCCATTTACGGTGATGTAAAAGAAAGATTCGGGAATGATATTAGTAACTGGACATCAGGTCCCAATGATGACACTAACGCCCATAATGGGGATAATGCCGCGAATGGTGGGCCTATTGACAGATGGTGGGAATTTGCACTGGATCAATATGAAACATTGGGAGTGCATAGGGGACGTACCTGAATTATTGACTTAAATGATTTAACTGTGATAGGTTTGGTTCATGCCACGACAAGCACGAATAGATGCACCAACAGCTTTGCATCATGTCATCATACGCGGAATCGAGCGTAGTGAGATTTTCTCGGATGATGAAGACCGAAAAAATTTCTTAAAGCGACTCGCCCTCGTGCTGACCGAAACAGAAACACCTTGCTACGCATGGGTGTTGATGTCAAATCACGCGCATTTTCTGCTGCGAACAGGAATGGCGCCACTTGCCGGAGTAATGAAGCGTGTTCTGACAGGCTATGCTCAGCAGTATAACCGCCGACATGAACGTGTGGGGCATTTGTTTCAAAACCGGTACAAGTCGATATTATGTGAAGAGGATGTGTACTGTCTTGAGTTGGTGCGCTATATTCATTTGAATCCAGTGCCGGCAGGAATAGTAAAAACTCTTGAGCAACTTGCCCGCTACCGGTACAGCGGGCATGGAAGTCTTGTTGGCACAGCTCAGTGCGAATGGCAGGACACGGATTATATCCTGAGGCTTTTTGGGAAAACAAAGAATCGGGCTCGCAAGCAGTATGTGACCTTTATTGCAGATGGATTCAGGCAGGGGCACAAGGCCGAATTAACTGGAGGCGGACTGCTTCGGTCAAATGGAGGTTGGAGATCAGTAGCGGAACAACTACGGCAGGGCAATAGGATCAAGGGAGATGAGCGGATACTGGGCGGCAGTGATTTCGTAATGGAAGTTTTGGAAAAAGCAGGTGAACAGCTTAAGAAGAGCAGCGAACTGAAAATCAAAGGTGTTGATTTTGAGGCGATAGTAAAGAGAGTCACTGACTGTTATGGGCTTGATGCTGAAGATATTGTATCGGGGGCAAGGAATCGCCGGGTTGCAGAAGCCCGATCGGTGGTCTGTTACGCAGCAGTAAGAAAGCTTGGCGAAAGCTGTGAGGCGGTAGGCAGGAAGTTGCATATCAGTGCTTCGGCGGTTAGCAAAGCTATGTGCCGAGGGCGAAACATAGTGGTGCAGGGTGAAATAGACGAGCTGTTTTTTGAATAAGTCAATATGTCAGGTACGTCCCCTATGCCTCCCAATAAACGCTATCTTGCCTTTATCTCCGAGATTGATGATCCCTCAGCAGGCCAAAAGCTCCTTCATCAGGTCACGGAAACCAAAGAGATCAATGGTCGAAACTACAAAGGATTTAACTTTTTCTCTATGATGGACCAGCACCTTTGTGAGATCATTATCCGTGGTGAGCATGTCATCAATGGGCTGAGAAACAAAGATCTCCGGCGTCACCTTAATAACTTGACGCCAGGACAGATATCGCGTCGTCTAAAAAATCTCCGTGCCCATGGTATGATCAAACGAATCGGTCGCACCTATAAATATTACCTCACGGAACTCGGCCGCCGGGTTATCGTTACGGCCCTTAAACTAAAAGAACAATTTATCGTACCGCAAATGGCAATACCGGCTACCTTCTAAAAAAAGTTCTGCCAGATTGTGTGCGAATATTATGACTTAGAGACTAAATCCAATCGACTATCAGAAATCAATTGGACTGAAATTCAAGAGCATGTGCGGTGTGTAACGGACATAAAATTAAACGCAGCGAAAAAGCGATAAATAAGATTAAACCATAAATCAATTTCATTAAAATGCTTTGCGGGTTTTTATGCGGGATTTTTGAAGGGAGGTCGAAATGTTTAAGATAAATGCACTGCTAATCGTTCTACTTGTTTTTACCTTTGGTTGTTCAAAAGAAACCCGCAAGGAATATTACCCTAATGGGAAATTAAAGTCATCATGTGAATATAACAAAGAGGGTTTGCTCGATGGCACTTGCAAAAAATATTCTGTAGACGGTTATTTGCAGACTGAAGAAAGTTATAAAAATAATGTATTGTGGGGTAAAAGCATATTCTATGATTCTAAAGGGAAGTTGAAAATAGAGGCAACATACAAGGACGAAAAACAAGATGGATCATACAAAGAGTACCATGAAAACGGGAAATTGAAAATAGAGGCAACATACAAGGACGGAAAAACGAACGGGTCAGTAAAGATGTACCATGAAAACGGGGAATTGTTTATTGAACAAGAATACAAGGATGGGAAAGAGAACGGGGTAATGAAGACGTACCATGACAATGATCTTCCCCAGAAAAAATGGACACGGGGTTAGGCTGCTATAGTGTTGGCCCAGCGCTGCTCAAACAGAACGGGGGAACAGTAGTTGAGCGTTGAGTGCAACCTGGTCCGGTTGTAATATGTTTCGATGTATTCAAAGACGCTGTTTCTGGCGTCTTCCCGGGTTTCATAAGTTTCAAAATAAACAAGTTCTGTCTTTAACGAATGGAAAAATGATTCGGCCACAGCATTGTCATAGCAGTTGCCTTTGCCGCTCATGCTCTGAATAAACTTGTGCTGTTGTAACAGATTGCGAAATGCCGTGCAAGCATACTGAACACCCCGATCTGAATGGAAGATGATTCCAGAACCCGGCCTGCGGTGCCATAGAGCCTGCTGAAAGGCATTTAAGACCAGTTCTTGACCCAGACGGTGACTCATGGACCATCCGACAATCTTGCGGGAAAACAGGTCCAAAATAACGGCCAGATACAGCCACCCTTCACGGGTCCACAGGTAGGCGGGCATAGGGGACGTACCTGAATTATTGACTTAAATGATTTAACTGTGATAGGTTTGGTTCATGCCACGACAAGCACGAATAGATGCGCCAACAGCTTTGCATCATGTCATTATACGAGGAATCGAGCGGAGGGAAATTTTCACGGATGAAGAAGACCGGAGAAATTTCCTGAAGCGATTTGCCATGGTGCTGACCGAAACAGAAACACCTTGCTACGCATGGGTGTTGCTGTCAAACCACGCGCATTTTCTACTGCGAACAGGAATGGCGCCACTTGCCGGAGTAATGAAGCGTGTTCTGACAGGCTATGCTCAGCAGTATAACCGTCGACATGAACGGGTGGGGCATCTGTTTCAAAATCGGTACAAGTCGATATTATGTGAAGAGGATGCGTACTGTCTTGAGCTGGTGCGCTATATACATTTGAATCCAGTACGGGCAGGCATAGTAAAAACTCTTGAGCAACTTGCTCGCCCGGTACAGCGGGCATGGAAGCCTTGTGGGGTCATCTCGGTGCGAGTGGCAGGACACGGGTTATATCCTGAGGCTTTTTGGGGAAACCAAGAATCGGGCTCGCAAGCAGTATGGGTAAACAGGGCTTTCTTCTATGTATGTCCTGCACAAAAACGCTTCAGTTGAGTTCGATGTATGCCCTCTGCCTGAGCCCCTTCATCCACTCGGTCAGCTCTTTTTCAAACAGGCTGCCGTAGAGGATGTCCTGTATATCCTTTTTCCGGTCCTGCCATGATCCCTTCGCTCTGTTGTCTCCAGCGCTGTCGATCCGGTCGATTACCTTAATGATGTGAAAGCCAAGCTCGGTTCGGACAACCGAACTTACCTGACCTTTTTGAAGGCTGAAGGCCAGCTGCTCGATTTCCGGCATCAGCTCGCCTTTGTAAAAATAACCGATATCGCCGCCCAATTGAGCCCCTGCGCCCTGCGAATATTTCACGGCGAGCTTGCCGAAATCATCGCCCGCCTGTATTTTTTTGTGCAGGTCTTGCGCGCTTTTTTCAATGTCGGCGATCTGGGAAGACCCGGCCTTGCTAGGGATGAGCAGCAGTATCTGCTGTATGCGCACGCGGGGACCTTCCTTCTCTTTTCCCTGCATATTCTGTTCGTAAAACTCCTGCATATCCTTGTCGGTTATATTTATCTTTGCATGCACCGCGCGCCCGATGGTACGCGACTGAAGAATCTCTCCCTCAAGAATTTTTTTGTAATCGTCGATTGTCGAGCCTTGCTTGGCAAGTTCTTTGGAAAGCGTTTTCATGTCGATCTTGTTGCGCAGCAGAACGTCTTCAAGGGCTTTCTCGATGTCCTTGTCCTTAACCGTTACGTCAAGCTTTTTTGCCTCCTGCAGAATCAGCTTTTTATCTATGAGCTGGCTCAGCAGCTGACGGTCGGCATCGCTGTCGGTTGGTTTTTCTGGGGCTCCCATGAGCAGCATTGATTTGTACTTTTCAAATTCAGAGAGCGTTATTATTTGGCCATTAACGGTAGCCAGGATGCGGTCGACTGTGACGCGGGCTGCGTCAGCTGGGGGGCAGATTATCAGCAGTGCCAGCGCAAGGGCGGTGCAGATTTTTTTCACGAACTCATACTCCTTTCAGCAGAAGTCCCATGCAGTGATTGAACTTCGGTCTGCTGTGCTGTGTTTTCAGTTATTGGATTTTCGGGACCCCCCGGCTACCGGAAGCAGGGCGTTTTACCGGAAGCCTGCCTTGAAAGCCCCGCTTTGTAAGCGGGGATGAAAAGGCAGGTATCAAATAAATCAATTTTAAGCACCGGGATGCCCCGCCTTGTAGGCGGGGAGCATTACTTGAAATGCAATTTTTAGATTATACCCCATACGGGACGGATGTAAAACATAATTATTGGATAATTAGGGTTGACTTTGCGAAAACCTGAGCTAAAAAACAGTAAGAAGAGCCGGAGGCCCATGCAAAACCAGGATTATTCAAAGCTTGAATTGAGCCATATACGCATCAGCCTTGCCCTTAAGTGCCTGGTGGCGGTATGGTCGTTCTTTATCGCGATCTCCAGCGAGACGCAGGCCATGGCCCTGTTTTATCTGGTTGTCTGCGTTTTGTTTGCCGGCATGTTTGTCTTCCAGTTGAGCTTTTATAATGAGCTTAAGAAGATAAAGGGGAGCGGCTATGATGATCCGTAACGGAACTGCGGCAGGCGCATTGTTCAAAAGAGTTTTTTTTTCGGGAGCAGCCATAGCATGCCTGCTCATTTCGGGAGCAGCCATGCCGCAAAAATTTGCAACCTATCCCAAGCTTGACAGGCCCGAGGTTCTGCAATTTTTGTTTCACCCGAGAAAAGACCCCCCATCCGAGCCGCTGCCGGCCGCTGTTGATTACACTATCGCCGTGGATACGGGCGCTGTTATTGCCTGCCGCTTTTACATTGCCGGACCGCAGGCGCCGGCAATTCTTTTTTTTCACGGCAACGGTGAAACCGTCGGCGACTACAAAGAAAACGGCCTGATGTATAATCGCCTCGGCATAAGCCTGCTTGCCGTCGACTACCGCGGCTACGGCCGCAGCACCGGTTCGCCGACTGCAAGCAGCATGGTCCGCGACGCTCATACGATTTATTTCGAAGTCCAAAAATGGCGCGCGCAGCAGAAACATACCGGGCCGCTTTATATCATGGGCCGGTCGCTCGGGAGCATATCTGCCATCGAGCTCGCGGCGAACTACCAGGGGGAGCTTGCCGGCCTAATCATCGAAAGCGGCTTTGCCTATACCGAGCCGCTGTTGCGGTTTCTCGGGGTTGACACGAAACGCCTCGGCATCACCGAGGCTGACTGCTTCGGGAATTTGGATAAGATCAAAGGCTTCAAAAAACCGCTGCTCATCATGCATGCGCAGTTCGACCAGTTCATCCCCGTCTCCGACGCTGAAGCGCTTTTAAAGAACTGCCCTGCGCCTCGCAAACAGCTCAAGGTGATCCCCGGCGCTGATCACAACTCTATTCTGCGGTTTGGCGGCTCCGACTATTTCAAGTTTATTAAAAATTTTATCGACGGGCAGTAACCATGCAGCGGCCGCACAAAAGATGCAGGCGGGAATACTGCCCATGACGCTTTTTCCAACAGTACATGACATGCCCCGGCGCAGCAGGGAGGCTCCAGGCGCGCCCCCCGGCGAGATTGACGAGGAGCCGGGCCGGTATGATGAAGAGGAGAAGGAGCCCCATTGGGATGAAAAAATTCTCTGCCGCCAGTGCATGCAGGTGATAACCAGCCCCGCCGAGCGCATCGAGGTTCAGGGCTCGCATCGCCATACCTTTTCAAATCCCATGGGCCTTCTTTTTCAGATCGGCTGCTTCAGGCGCGTAAAAGGCTGCGTTGATGCAAGCCCGCCTGAGGCCGAATGGAGCTGGTTTCGGGGGTATGTGTGGCAGGTTGTGCTGTGCAGCGCATGCGCAACCCACATGGGCTGGCGCTACACCGGGCCGCATGACGGCTTTTACGGCCTCATCCTCCACAGGCTCATGCAGGCGAGCTAGGAGTCAGGGTTCGGGGGGCAGGGTTCAGGAGTCAGTAGCCACGGGAATAAGTTCGGCGTAGGGGCAGACCTGCGTGTCTGCCCTAAGAAAGGATTTCGGAGCGGGAAATTCAAGATTCAAAATTCTGGATTCCGGCCCCTGCTTTCTAAACAGTAACCCCGAATTGCATGTTTGAATACACAATGCCCAGGCATTTCTTCATCCCTGAACCCAGGATTTTCGCCCACCGCGGCGATGCAGCTCATTTCCCTGAAAACACATTCATCTCCTTTCAAAGCGCCATAGAGATCGGCGCCGATGTGATAGAGACCGACGTACAGAGAAGCAAAGACGGGCGCTTCATGGTCATTCACGACGACACGCTCGACCGTGTCACCGGGGGTAAGGGGGAAATAAGCCACTACACCCTGAGGGAGCTTAAGAGCTTTGATGCCGGCTATGGCTACTCTGCCGATGGAGAGAGCTTTCCCTTCAGGGGGAAGGGGATCACCATCCCCTCGCTTGAGGAAACTCTTCGTGAATTTCCGCAGCAGCGATTCAATGTCGACCTCAAGATTAATGACCCTTCTCAGGCCGGCGATTACTGCGCCATCATCAGGCGCTGCAATGCTGTTGAGAGGGTGCTTACCGCATCGGAATTTACTGCAAACCTCAAGGCTGTGCGGCGCCTGCTGCCCGGTATGACAACCTCTGCCTCGCATGGTGAGATTGCCGGCGTCTTTTTTCTTTATAGATGCGGGCTGTTTTTTGCAAAGAAAGGCCTTGCAGCCGACGCCCTCCAGATACCCGAATTTTACCGCAACCGGCATGTCGCGTCGCCGGGCATGGTGCGCCAGGTCCGTAGAAAGGGCATCCGCGTTCACGTCTGGACAGTTAACAGTGAGGCCGACATGCGCCGCCTGCTTGATGCCGGCGCCGACGGCATCATTACCGACGACCCCCGCCTGTTAAAAAAAGTCATCGAGTCCCGTGCATAACTCATCAGCCCGTCATTCAAGTCTCTCAGGTCGCTGCGAGGGATCCATCAGGTGTGTAGGGTGGGCTATGCCCACCTTTTAAAAGGTGGGCATAGCCCACCCTACATCCTTGCAATGGCTTTATCGGGCTTTTTATCCGGCCGCTTTTTCTTTGACACACAACCGGCCCCGGCCTATACTCCCCTCATCCAAAACATTTTTAAATGGGTCTTCTGGGTTTTTGTACCAAAAATACGTTGAAAACTTCTTTTCAGTATCGGCGAAACGGAGTTTGTAGCGCAGCAGCCTTTTGGCCGTACACTC
>Ga0209777_10009925_pt1 | contig 10166 bp, 7 predicted proteins | sample FrelakmetHBP12HB_FD_187147 | JGI IMG/M metagenome (GOLD analysis project Ga0209777, IMG submission 187147) | Freshwater lake sediment microbial communities from the University of Notre Dame, USA, for methane emissions studies -HBP12 HB (SPAdes)... | ecosystem: Environmental > Aquatic >...
TAAAAATTGATCCTGGATACTGGATAATTCCTGGATTAAACCAGTCTTGATGGCTTTTTTCCAGCATCCAGCATCCAATATCCAGTAACGCTCAGTAAAAGCTGTTAACCCCAAGATGATAAAAAGTTAGACCTAAATTGAGCGATTGGTCATAGGAGGGCCGATGAAAAAAATTCTGGTAACCGGAGGGGCCGGGTTTATTGGGAGCCATCTTTGTGAAACCTTGTTGAACCAGGGCAATGATGTGGTCTGTCTGGATAATTTTTTTACCGGTACAAAAGAAAACATCCTGCATTTGAAAAATAATCCTCATTTTGAGATTGTCCGTCACGACCTCGTCAATCCCATCACCCTGGAAGTCAACGAGATCTATAATTTGGCCTGTCCCGCCTCACCGGTCCATTATCAATTCAATCCGGTCAAAACCGTTAAGACCAATGTCATGGGGACCTTAAATATGCTGGGTCTAGCCAAAAACGTCAAAGCCCGCATTCTTCAGGCCTCCACCTCGGAAGTATATGGTGATCCCTCGGTCCATCCTCAAAAGGAGACCTATTGGGGGAATGTCAATTGTATCGGACCCCGAGCCTGTTATGATGAAGGAAAACGGGTGGCTGAAACCCTGATGATGGATTACCACCATCAGCATAAAGTGGATATCCGCATCGCCCGCATCTTCAATACCTATGGACCTCGGATGGCCGTTAATGACGGCCGGGTGGTCAGTAATTTTATTGTTCAAGCCCTTCGTGGTGAGTCCTTGACCGTTTACGGCCAAGGGCAACAGACCCGGTCTTTTTGCTTTATTTCCGATTTGGTTCGGGGCTTGATCGCCATGATGGAACAAGACGATACTATCGGGCCGGTTAACTTGGGTAATCCCAAAGAGTTTACCATCATTGCTTTGGCCGAAAAAGTGAAAGCCATGACCGGTTCAAAATCCTCGATCATCTTTAATCCTCTGCCGCAAGACGATCCTGTCCAACGAAAACCTGACATAAAACTGGCCAAAAAATATCTGAAGTGGGGGCCTCGAGTGGAATTAGATGAAGGGCTTCGTAAGACTATCGATTATTTTCGCAGCCAAATTTGACGGCTTTGTAAAAAGTCCATCTGCTGTGTTACGCTGCACCCTTCGTCATTGCGGCGTACTTCTATGTACGCCTCATTCCTCAGGGCTTGCGCGCCTTGCATCTGGAGCTTTTTACTGTGCCGTCCCTTTTGATGGCTTTTTACGACACCAAACATTTTGAAAAAGAATATTTCCCTTTATTACATTCTCTTATTCGTTTGCCTGTCTCTCGGGTTGTTCCCAAAGCAAATCCTGTCCGCCGATTCAGTTCGGGTGACTGGGGTGATCGATGGGGACACCATTGTTCTAAGCGATGGACAACGGGTCCGGTACCTGGGGATTGACGCCCCGGAAAGAGCAGGGAAAGGTCCTGCCGATTTTTTAGCCCAAGAGTCTTACCAATTTAATCGCCGTCTGGTTTTGAAAAAAGAAGTCCGGTTGGTGTATGGCCAGGAAAGACGGGACAGGTATGACCGGCTATTGGCCCATGTCTTTCTGGAGAATGGATTGTTCGTCAACGGGGAACTGGTAAAACAGGGATTGGCCCATGTTATGTATCATGGACCCCGGATGGAGCGATTCGATGAATTGCTGCAATTACAGAGGGAGGCTATTAAGGATTCCCGGGGAATATGGGCCAAAGCCCTTAAAGAGAGCGATGACAGCTATCGAGGACAGGTCCATACCCGGAGGTTTCATCGTCTGGACTGTCCCTTTGGGAAAAATATTGCCCCTAAAAATTTGATCCTGTTCCAGTCAAAAAAGGAAGCTTATTGGCAAGGATACAGCCCTTGCCGAAACTGCAAGCCTTGAATTAACAGTCATCGTTCCCCCTCACCCCAACCCTCTCCCGCCAGGGGAGAGGGAGTCATAATAATTTCCTCCCCCTTGAGGGGGGAGGATAGAGGTGGGGGTGAACTCGGTTCGCCGAACGCCGAAGGCTAAACGAGACACGATATGATAAATATTCTAAACGCCCAAGAATAGGTTTTTGGGATTTTCAACCATCATGGTTTTGATCTGCTCATCGGTCACACCCTGGGCCTTAATGGCTGGGAGGAAATCCTTGAAAATGTGATCGATATGCCAATTTTTAAACCCCGCCTTATACTGTTCCGGAATATCGGTCATGCGGCCTAACCAGACGTTGACCGTGTCGTGGGATAGCATGATCTTGTTGGCAAAACCCAACTTGCATAGTTCAGACACATTTTTTACATGGAATTCAAAGGGTGTTATGATATCCAGACCGATCCGGTCAAAGGCAATATAAACACCTTTTGACAGAATAGCTTTATGGTATTCGATATCCTTGGAATTGGACACATGGCCGATCATGACCTTTTTAGGATCGGCGCCTTCATTGAGTAGGAATTCAGCCTGTTCCACACCACCCGTTGGGGCTGAAGTATGGGTGATGATGGGCACCCCGGTAGCCTTTTGGGCAATAGCTCCGGCCTTATGAACGGCTTTTTCATGAGTGGTCATTTTGAGGCTGGTGGCCACCTTGATCACTCCGGCTTTGATCCCAGTCTTGCCGATGCCGTCGGAGATTTCTTTCATGAAGATTTCAGAAATAATCTTGGAAGTATCTATACCCCATCTCATACTCCTGAAGTAAGCTGGCGCCCCTTCATCATCGGTATACAGGCCGGTGGAGCATATGATGTTGAGGCCGGTCTTTTGGGAAAGAGCTTTATAAAATTTGGGATTCCGCCTTCCGGTGTCATTGGGTGTGGCATCGACAATGGTTTTAACACCACATTTTTGGGCCGTTTTAATGACACCGAGGTCGGTCTTAAATAATGCTTCGAATTCATTGGGCGCGAGGGTTTCATCCGCATACCAACCAGGGTAGCTGAAAACAAAATGTTCGTGCATGAGCGTTGTCCCCAGCTTGTCGGGAGAAATCGGCCCCATTACGGAGTTGACCATTCCCGGCTTTGTGGATGAGACGGCAGTCTTCTTAGCGACTTTTTTGGCTGTCGCCCCAACTGAGAGTACAGGGAGCCCAGAGACGGTTGCGGCAACACCAATGGCAGCGGAGGTCTTTAGAAAATTTCTTCGACTCATTCCTCTTTCTTCGACTTTTTTGTTTTTCATGGCATTCTCCTTTGGTTAAGGTTAAATTTTTTATCTAGAATTACCCTTATCAAACGCCAAATAAAAATTTTGAGTGATTGATACTGAAAAACAATTAAAAAGCAGGTGATTATGAAGCGATTTTTGTTTGACAATTCCTTATATCTATTGATAAAGAATATAGAATTGCCAGTTTGGCTGGTCAAGAAAAAAAGGTGATAAGCCATAACAAATGAACGCCCTTATCCGTAACGGCCCTTGGTGGGGGTGGTAGGGATAGTTTCCCAACGAGATGTTGTCTTGTTAGTTAAAATGAGAAGAAAACCTCGCAAGAATTAGTGAATGTTATGTTATTAAATTTGGGCCGGGTGGGGATCAGCCTCATCTTCTCCGCCACCCGACACAAAATCTTATTAAACGCTCAGGCCTTTAAGAGGCAGGCGCCAGGAAACATTAAAGTCCCGCTAAGCCCCTCTTTGAAAAAAGGGATTAGCGGGACTTTATAATCTATTTTCGTATTTATTCCACGAACTGTATAGGGCTACTTTTTTTTCTCCAGTGCGATCAATCCGCGATTCGCTGTAGCAATATAAATATTCCCTTTGGCATTAATTGTCATTGGTAAGGGAGCTTCTATTCCCGGATAGGACCCATAAGTCCCATACGCAACAGGAAGATTCTCTGCCAAGACAGAAATAGCCAGATTTTTCGGGTTTATTCTGAAGAGTTTCCCACCAGCACCATCAAGGGCCAGAAGATTCCCTTTACCGTCATTGGCCAAGGCCCCGACCTTGCCGACAACTGAGGAGAGGAAAACCTCTGCTTTACCGCTGGCCAAGTCCACTTTGCTGATCCTTCCAAGCTTTGCCTCGGCCACATATAGAAAAGTATCAATAATAGTGAAGGACACTGGCCCCTCGAGGTTTTTCACTAAAACCTTCTTGGCCCCGTCGGTCAGGCTGACCTCCGTGATTTGTCCGGCTCCGTATTCGGCCACATAAATTTTGGGGTCGGTTTTACTCATCAATACGGCCATTGGTCGGTTCAACTCCCCGGCAACGGGTTTGAATTCCCCTGTGGTTGGGTTACCAATGGCTACAGCATTATTGACCCAGTCCGGCCAAAAGACTTGATCACCCGGTCCATCGGCCAGACCAAGGGGTAGGGGCATTCCGTGAAGAGCCCAGGCATTGAGCTTGCCGGCGACATATTTATCCTTTTCCACGGTACGGATCATAATGGCATCACTGATTAGAAGCTTGCCATTTTTAAATAGCATCCCGTTGATCTGGTTGGGCCCAGTAGGAAAAAGGGTTTTATATTTCCCGCTGCCGTCCGTAGATACCTCATAAACCGTGGCATCCCAATAACCAGTAACAAAAAGACGACCTTGTGGGGTAATGGCCAGATTATCCAGACCTGGTGGAAGTTGAGCGAGTTTTTCCCTCTTTTGCCCATCCAGGCTGAGCCGGTAAACGGTCCCACCCAATTCGGGAAAGTAGGCCATCTTGTCAGGACCGACTTTTAAGGCGATTGGTGCAGTAAATTTATCAGCGATGGTGGTAATGACGCCGGTATCCGGATTGACCCTTAAAATCTTGCCCGTTCCCATATCAGGTACGATCAGATCATTAGTGTCCGGATCAAAGCCGAATCCTTCCGGGACAGCAATAACGTTTTCTTTAACTAAAAGTTTCGCCTCTTTTACACCGTTGGGATCAATCTCAAAGATGCGGTTGCCCCAAAAACACTCACTGGAGAAGAGTCTTCCTGTTTTTTTGTTGTATTGGATACCATTTGGGGAGGCCAAGGCTTTGCTGATGACGGTCTTCATGCCGTTTTTGTCGACACGATAGACCTCACCCACGACTGCGGTTGTTCCGGCAATGTATAAATTTCCTTTGTCATCAGAGGTCAAATCGTCGGTAATAAAAACTCCGGCATAGGGCGGTACGAATGGGCTGGCCTTCATGGTTTTCAGATCCACACGAGTAACCTGGCCATTACCGGTGTGTACCATGTAAAGGGCTCCGTCGACCCCGATGGTCGCCCCATTGCAACCGGGAAAGAGGGTGTCCTTTACCAATCGAACCATTTTATAATTTTGGTCAAGAACTTTGGGTCCGGCGGCCAGGGCCGCTTCTGAAAAACTGAAAGTCAAAAAGATGAAAAGTAGAAAAGAAAAGACGATGAATGGAGCAACTTTGGAAAATTTTTTTAGGTGCATTTTCTCCTCCTTGTTTTTAATAACTGACGTTAAATTAGTGGGTTGTGGTTTATTCTATGAGGAAAACGACAAACATGCCTTAAAGTCATGCATTGCTAATTATTACTTTTAAAAAAATATTTTTATGCCCGAGGTTCTTATGGTAAGAATATAAGATGAGATAAAAATAATTGTCAAGGATAAAAATGGGTGATCAACTTATGAATGAACGTTCTTATCCGGATCGGCCCTGGGTGGGAGTGGGTGGGATCGTCTTCCAGGACGACAAAGTCTTATTGGTCAAACGGGGAAGAGAACCCGGCTTGGGCAAATGGAGTATCCCCGGTGGTGCGGTGGAGATCGGAGAAACAGTAAATAGGGCCATCCAACGGGAGATCGAAGAAGAAACCGGTTTGATTGTTGAGGTTATTGATCTCATTGAGATCTTTGAACGGATCATCCCCGATCCTCAAGGGAGAATTCTTTATCATTATATTTTATTGGATTACTGGTGCGTTATAAAAGGCGGTCAACTTATGGCCCAAAGCGATGCTGACGAGGCCGGATTTTTTCCTGTTGTTTCCTTGAAGACTATAAATCTGCCCCAGGAAACAGAACGGGTTATTTTAAAAGCCTATGAAAAACATCAAAATATTTTCTTGACAAAAAATAAAAAAGAGAAGAAAAACCAATAAGATTTCATTCTCGATGGCCTTTATTTTTTGTAACATTTTAGCCTCATGAAAAAACTTATCTGACAGGATTAAAAGGATTTATATGAACTTTGCTCAGAGTCCGGAGGACCCTGAGCAACCTCGATCCGCTTCCAGCGGAAACTAATGCTTCTGTCCTCAGGATGATTTGGTTTGTGCCTTTCTTCCCTGCCGGCAGGCAGGAGGAAAAGGGCAAAAATCCGGGTAATCCTGTAAATCCTGTCTAATAAAGAATTTAGAAAGCTGAATTGATATTTTTTTGTTATTCGGATCAAGGCAGGGCCTATGGAAAAAGAAGAAAAAGGCAAGGGTAAGTGGTTGTTTCTTTGGATCGGTCTGATTGCCTCCTTAATTATCGGCTGGGTTGTTTTTCCAGCCCTTATCCATTCCAGAAAAGAGCAACCGGTTCGTTTTAGTCACCTGAAGCATGGGGAGGATGCCTCGTTAAAGTGTGAAGATTGTCATTCTTTCAGAAAAGATGGAAGTTTTGCCGGTATTCCGCCCTTGGCTAAATGCCTGGAATGCCACGAGTCGGCCCAAGGCAGTTCTAAAGAAGAAGCCGATTTTATCAAAGTGGCCGAAAAGCTGAAAAAAGAAAAAAAGAATATCCCCTGGCTTATTTATTCCAAACAACCCGATAATGTCTTTTTCTCTCATGCCGCTCATACCAAAATGGCTAAATTGGAGTGCACGGCCTGTCATAAATCGGTAGGAGGCAAAACTCAAAAAAATCCTCCCTATCGCCATAGGTGGATCTCCGGGTATGCGCCGGAAGTGATGAGCATGAAAACCTGTGAGGCTTGCCATGAGAAGAAGGGGGTCAGTAATTCCTGTTTTGTCTGCCACAAATAGTTAACTGGTTGATGAAAAACGCCCATCTGCGGCGTTGTCCTCATCCCTCGTCATTGCGGCGTACTAATATGTACGCCTCATTCCTCGGGATTTCGGACGCCTTGCATCTAAACGTTTTTGATCAACCAGTCAATTCAGGCGTTTCATTTTGTTTTTGTAGAGATAAGGATTTTTTAAAGAGGAAGAATGATGGAATTTGATCGGAGAGATTTTTTAAAGTTGGTAGTTGGAGGGGCAGTGGGGACTGTGTTTTCTCCGTTACCCTGGGTGTCCATGGACGAGGTGGCCAGATGGACTCAACGCTGGGCCCCAATTCCTGGGAAAGGCGGGGTCTCCTATATCCATTCAACCTGCAAGCTTTGCCCTGGTGGATGCGGCATACGTGTCAGGGTGATCGAAGAAAAAAGGGCCGTCAAGATTGACGGCAATCCCAACCATCCGGTCAACCGGGGCGGGATGTGTCCTTTAGGTTTGGCCGGTCTTCAATACCTTTACCAGGAAAATATTCGAGTTAAATCCCCTTTAAAAAGGACCGGTGCTCGCGGTATGAGGGCATGGAAGCCTATTACCTGGGAAGAAGCCTTATCGGAAGTCACTTCCAAATTAAAAGAATTAAGACAAAATAATCTGTCGCATACCGTGGCCTTCTTAGATGGAGAGGGGGAGGGGAGTCAAGCTCAATTGGCGGCCAGGTTCTTAAAGGCCTACGGTTCTCCTAATTATATTCGACCCTTTCAGTTAAGCGATCTGGAAGAAATTTTGACCCAAACTATTCACGGCCTCCGGACCCGGATGGCCTATGACCTGCCCAACGCACAACATATTTTAAGCTTCGGGAGCGCTTTGCTGGACGGCTGGGGAAATCCCTGTTGGGTGGCTCGATCCTTTCAGGACTGGCGCAGTGATTCTCAAAAGGACCGGGCCAAAATTATCCAGATCGATACTATGGCCACAACCACAGCCTCTTTGGCCGATGAGTGGATAAGCATCAAACCGGAAACCGAAGGGATTCTGGCTTTAGGTCTGGCTCAAGTGATGATTGAGAAGGGTTGGTACGATAAAGAATTCATCCGGACCAAAACTTCCGGTCTGGACGAATTAAGAGGATTATTGAATAAAGACTATACGCCGGATCAGGTGGCCAAGGAAACAACCGTCAGCCCAGAAACGATTTATCAACTGGCTAAAGACTTTTCCTCTGCCAAACAACCGGTCGCCCTGTGGGGCAAAGGCAAAGGAGAATTGCCGGTCAGTCTCTTTGAGGCCCAAGCCGTTCACCTCCTGAATCTATTGACGGCCCGCATCAATCGACCGGGTGGTGTTTATCTTCAATCCGGGTTCTCCTATGCCTCCTGGTCTAAGGTGCCTTTGGATGGATCGGCCCAAAAGGGTCTTTCTCAGCCCAGATTGGATGGGGCCTTATCAGCCAAGTATCCCAAGACCGGGCAAATGGCCGGCCGTTTTTTTGCCAATGCCGGGCGAAAGAATCCTTACCCCATCAATGTCCTGTTGATCAACGAGGTCAATCCTGTTTTTTCCTTTGGTGAAAAGGATATTCTTCAGGCTATCGACCAGATCCCTTATGTGGTCAGTTTTTCCCCTTTTATGGATGAAACCACTGCTCTGGCCGACATCGTTCTTCCATCCCCCACATTCCTGGAGCGTTGGGATGACAACTATGGCAGTCTTGGCGTGCCTTTCCCGGTTTATGGTCTGACCAAACCGATTCTGCCTCCTATCCATGACACCCGATCTATGGGAGAAGCCGTTCTGCAAATCGCAAAGAATTTGGGCGGGACGGTTCAGGAGGCCCTTCCTTTTGAAAATATGGAAGGAGTGATCAAACAGTCGGCTAAATCCTTATATGATTCCAGAAAAGGGCGGCTGACCGATGAACCAATACCGGAAGGGGGAAGGTTCAGTCCAGCCTCCTTTGAATCCTTTGATAAGTTCTGGGAACAATTGGTAGCCCAAGGAACCTGGTATCATTTGGAGAACAAAGGCGCAGAAGGAAAAGGCCGATGGGATTTTTCTTCTTCCACCCTTCAGGTCGGAGAGCATGGAATAATCCAAACCCAGAAAGAATATCCCTATTGGATGGTGCCCCAGTCATTGCTGTTGCTTCAATCCGGCTACTTGGCCAATCCTCCCTTTCTGACCAAAACCCTGGGGAGAGAAACTTTGATGAAAAATACCTTGGTCGTTCAGATTCATCCCGATACGGCCAGATCCTTATCTTTAAATGAAGGCGACCGGATCGAGATTCAATCCGTCAAAGGAAAGATCAAAGCCCGGATCCATCTCTTTGAAGGGGCCAGGCCCGATTGTGTCTTTGTTCCCTTGGGAATGGGACATAAGGCCTATGACCCTACTTTGAAGAACAGGGGTGCAAATCCTTATCCCATGTTGGATAGCCTGGAGGATCCCTTGACCGGTTTGGAGGTGACCTGGGTCACGCGGGTAAAAATTCAGAAAGTGTAGAGGTTGTTCATGAAAGAGGTATCGGTCGGAAAAGAATTATTTGGTATGGTCATTGACCTGGATAAGTGCACAGGATGCGGTTCTTGTGCCGTGGCCTGTATGGCTGAAAATAACCTGTCTTTCCGGGAAGACGAGACCGACAAACTCAGGACCACCACCTGGATGCGTCTCTATCGGCTCAACAACGGTCAACCTTTTCCCAGGACCCGGGTGGCTTTTTTACCCCGACCCTGTATGCACTGCCAGCACACCCCTTGTGTCTCGGTCTGCCCGGTCAATGCCACTCAGATTGATGAGAAGGGGATAGTCAGTCAGATTTATCCCCGATGCATAGGCTGTCGGTACTGTGTGGCCGCCTGTCCCTATCATGCCCGGTATTTTCATTGGTGGGACCCGGTTTATCCCAAAGGACTGGAGAATTATTTAAACCCGGATGTTTCCTTGGCCATGCGCGGTGTGGTCAATAAATGCACCTTTTGTAATCATCGCTATCAGCGGGCCAAGGATAAGGCCTTTACGGAAGAGCGGCGCGATCTCAAGGAAGGAGAATACATTACAGCCTGTAGCGAGGCCTGTCCGACCGGGGCCATTACCTTTGGCAATTTAAAGGACCCCCAGAGCCAGGTCTCTCAATTCAGCAAAAGCCCCAGGGCCTTTCGACTCCTTGAGAAATTGGGGAGCCGGCCTAAGGTCTATTACCTGACCAGTCAGGAATGGATTAGGCGGCAAGGGGATAATGATTTGAAGAAGGAAATAGTAA
>Ga0209777_10009926_pt1 | contig 10166 bp, 10 predicted proteins | sample FrelakmetHBP12HB_FD_187147 | JGI IMG/M metagenome (GOLD analysis project Ga0209777, IMG submission 187147) | Freshwater lake sediment microbial communities from the University of Notre Dame, USA, for methane emissions studies -HBP12 HB (SPAdes)... | ecosystem: Environmental > Aquatic >...
CACTACGTTTGCGCACTCTGCTGGCTTAACCGTGAACGCGCTGCACAGTGCAGACAGGAAATCTGCCGCTGCCCTGCCGCCGTTGTAGGCATTGCCGTTAATGAATATTGTTGGCGAGCCACTAACTTGATTTGCTGCATCCAGCTGAAGCTCAGTTTCTGCCAGTGCCAGCCCCTCATCTGCCGCGCACTTCTTAATCTTGGCTGTATCCAGGCCAAGCCCGCTGGCAACTGCTTCCCAGCAGGTGTCAGCATTTGAAGAACTGCACTTACTGTTCATTGCAAGCGCAAAGTCAAACCAGCTGCCAACGCCCATGTATTTGTTGACGCACATTTCCCTGACGTCCTCGTTCATTTCCTGGTTGCCGTGCATTGAGCAGTATTTGCTCGCAGCGTCAATGCAGTATTTTGACCCGCCGCCCTGGTAATTGCTGTAGATAACATAGTGCGGATTGAAGTTTGCCTTGCCTGCCAGCTCCTTATACACCGGGGCAATGCCCTCCTCTGCCTGGTTGCCGTATGGGCAGTAGCTCATGACATAAAAGTCAATACTTGGCGCTCCTGCAGGAGCCTGCTGGCCCGCAGGGGTTTTTACCTTTATCTTGCCTGTCACAAGGCCGTAGTCCTTCAGTGTCTTGTTCAGACTGATTATCTGCACCTGAACAATAATCAACAATATAACAGCAACCACAAGCAGCACCCACACAAAACTGTGGCACTTTGCCTTTCTGTGCTCATTGTGCTCATGGTGTTCTTCCTTAATCTCATGCTTTTTATGCATTTCAGCCATTTTTCCACCCCGTGGATTGTTATAGATTGCTATACGGGGGCAGAATTAAGGGGTATTTAAATAATTAACTGTTTTTTGCCATTGCCCACATGCAGTTAAAATACGTCCTGTAGACCTTAGCCACATCCCTACTCCTTATGAGAATTGCAAGGGGGTCCTTTTCCCAGATAAAGATAACCACCCTGTCCTTAAGAATGCTCGTGTTGACAGGTATTACAAATTTGTCAGGAATGAACCTCGTAACCAGCGGCCCCTGGTCCTCATTTTTCATCTTTTCTGTTATCAGGGCTCTCACCCTAAGCCTCTTCTTCCTCACCTTGTCATTGAACCTCTTGAAATGCACAGGAAAATTGGTCCTCATGCCATAGCCTGTTGCAAACATGTCAATTTGGCCCTCTTCAAGTATCTCCATGGCAAGGCTGGTTACGCTCTTTACCCCGGAGAAAACCATTGCCTCTTTCTTCTCTTTGCTCAGTTTCCTCAAAGACTCTATCTCAGGCAGTATTGCCTCTGCAATCTTCTCACTCTCAGCAATGCTTGCCTTCTTTTGCCTTACCCACTCCAGCAGCTGGCCGGGTTGCGATGCCTCAAAATACTTCCTGTTATTTTTTATGACATACCCCGCAAGGCCTTTCCTCGTAAGCTTGTCAAGGTTGTCATAGACAATGTTCCTGTGCAGGACTGTCTTTTTTATTATTGGGTCTGCGTTTGTTGAGCCAAGGTCAAGCAGCGCAAGATAAACCCTGGCTTCGTTCTTTGTGAGGCCCAATCTCTCCAGGTCTGATGTCTTCATGGGGCTAGTTAATCTGCAGCCCTATATTAATCTTTTGCTTTTGTCATCACATATGTGACAACATAAATATATATACTCCAATATGTATCTACCAGTCAATGAATCATTGGGGGTAAACAAAATGGAAAACAGTCAACCATATGTTGCGCATTTCATATGCACGGGAAACGATTGTAGGAGCAGGATGGCTCAGGGAATAATAGAGGAGACTATTGGCGCTCAGAACCTGGAGGGCAGGCTGGAAGCAAGGTCAAGCGGCATACAGGTGGATGACCTAAAAGCGTGGGGTAAAACAAAGGAACTAAAATGGGATAGCATAGTTAAGGTCCTGAAGGTTGCCCACAGTAACGGTATCCATTCAATGGCTGGGTACAAGGCCTTTGTTGAAAGCATTATTGCCAACGAGCAGAAAGCAAAGGGAATGCACGATAGTGATGCTTCATACAGGCATGATGTAAATCTCGCTGCATCAAAGATATATGAGCTTGTGGAAATGTTTGACAAGGGCTCAACAATGCTGGTGCTCGCGGAAAATAATATTATTTATCCAGCCGGAGACCCACGCCAGTTTGTCCCTGACAAAAGCAGCCTCTATGTGCCCATGGAAAGAAAACATCATGAGAAGGTTGCAGCTACGGTAGAGCAGACCGGAGAGAAAGGCAGGATCATCTCATTTGATGATTTTGTTGGCAGGGAGATGAAAGGCTCTCTTGGTGCAATAAGATATAGGGATGGCATTCTCGACATCACAGGTTTCAGGGAAATATATCAGACCATAAAGGAAGGATGCACCAAACTGGAAGTTTATGTGCTAAAAGAACTGGGAATTGCAAAAGCTCAACATGGAAACCCATGAAAAGATGTGGGAGGTGAGGGATACTCCTCTCCTCTTCATAGAATCTATTCATAGGGGAGACACTGAGAAGATGCCCGCTGTGTTTGGGATAAAATATAGCGGACACTATTTTATTGTCAGGGAGCAGACAGGGCACTTTTACAGAAATAGGGAAAGCTACGAAAGAGCAAAGCTCCACGGCAGGGAAAAGTACAGCGACATGCACTTTGTGGACAGTTTCCATGACATGACGCTGAGAGCAGAGAATGAAATAAACAGCCACCTGGACAGCATAGGCAGGCTGCAGCTGGGGGGCTTGCCAAATGACGAGCTTCTTAGGCTATGGAATAATTTTTTTAACTATTACTCAACTCTTGTTGCCTGCTACAGGAGCACAAGGCCTGAATTCTACGAACTCTTGACAAATCAAATAATGGAAAACATTCCTGAGCCAAAGCAGGAGATAATGGCGAGGCTCCTCAGCGGAGAGCACCAGACCCAAGATGCTCCTATTAGAGAAGACATTAAGGCGCTCTCTCTTAACCTGCACAGGATTGGCAAAAGAAGATTCGCGCTGCACCAGGTATGGCAGGACGCATTCATGAGGGCAGGACCCCTGTTTGAGGAAATAGGAAAACGAGCAAACCTGAATCTCATTGAGGCAAAAAACTGCCTCTCAAGTGAGATTGGCTTGTTTCTGGCTAATGGGATATTTCCCAAAAAAGAAGAGATACAGAAGAGGCTGCATTATTTCAGGTTTGAATACACTGATGCTGGCTTTAACCTTACAACAGAAAGCAAGGATGAACTCAAAACAGAGATTCCATCTGATATTAGGGGACAGTGCGCCAGTCCCGGCAAGGCAAGAGGCAGGGTTGCACTATTTGCAGTATCACTTCAGGGTACGCTGGCAGAGAAAATAGGGAAGATGAACAAGGGAGATGTACTTGTCGCAACAAGCACTTCCCCTGACATGATCGCTGCAATAGAAAAGGCATCTGCCATTGTTACAGATGAAGGAGGATTGCTCTGCCATGCTGCAATTGTGAGCAGGGAGCTTAAAATACCATGTATTATTGGCACAGGCTCAGCAACAACGCTTCTAAAGGACGGCGATTATGTAGAAGTTGACGCTAATAGCGGTGCCGTAAAGAGGATTTGCCCTTCTTGAACTCAAAATAAGAATAAACAGTTGTCCATATGGAAACTGTGACAACAGGCATCTTTGAAGTGCCAAAATGAAAATCTTATTTATACAACCCCACAAAACAGTATTGACAGAGGATTTGCATAGGAACTATTCCCCTTTTTTGGCAGGAACAACTGACAAATTTGCAAGGGTAGTTCCTTCTTTGCCGGCAATGACTGTTTTGGGCGCATTACCTGATTATGAAAATTATTTTATTGACGCCACTGCAGAAGACCCATACCACTTTTTTCCCTATAACCGTAATATTCATTTAATTGGAATGAGTGATGCACAGATTCTTGACAGGGTTTCAAAAATAAAACCCAATATCGTTTTGATGACCTCCATGTTCACTTCAGAATATTTTGCAGTAAACCGCATAATCCGGCTTATCAAATCTAATTTCAAAATTCCCATTGTTGTCGGAGGACATCATGCTACTTTAAGGCCAAACTGGCATCTGGAAGCTGGAGCCAATTTAATTGCACTCGGAGAAGGGGAGAGTAATATAGAAGAGATAGTCAATTGGCTAAACCGGGGCAATGGAAGGAACATTCAGATACAAAGAAATCAGGAAGTTTTAGATTCCCTGGACAGAAATTGGGATATTGAAACCGTATTGAAGAAACCTGATGGCACTGCCAGATATCCTTTGTCAATTGTAACTAGAAATCCACAGATATATTTCCCTGAAAACACAAATCTTAGCGAAAATGCAGGAGTCATCTATGCTTCAAGAGGATGTCCTCATGATTGCGAATACTGTAATGCAACGGCAAGAGATGGCAAGAAGATAAGGCACATGTCTCTTGAGAAGATGATTGCCTTAACTGAAAAATTCATTTCGCTGGGCGCAAATACCTTCTACAACGAGTCTGACACTTTTGGCATTCATCCTACTGACCGGGAATACCTGAAATGGGTTTCAGAGCAAAGAGCAAACGGAAGAAACATAAATCTTGCTAATACGAACAGTTTTTTTGCCGCATATTTCTTTCAAAACGAAAGATTTCTTCCGGAAAGGGTGGATTTATTAAGAGACGCTGGGTTCAGGACAATTACAGTATCCATTGAATCTTTTAATGAACAATATAATCGGGGCAAACTGAGAGGGATTACCATCCCCTTATTGAGGGATTGTTTTAGTTACATCAGACAGCAAGGACTTAATTTAGATGTTTATATGATGTATTTGTTCCCAGAACAAACCGAGGAAGAATTAAAAGGGGATATGAGGGATATTGATTTACTTTCCGAGTATACAAATGAAGTAACCTGGAGATCCTTAATGTATTTTCCTGGAACAATATATTATGATTGGGCAATAGGAACTGGAAGATTTTCTGAAAGTGAATATAGAAAGCTAATAGAAGAGGGTATTAGTTTTTATCATGTGTCAGAAAGGTTTAATTTTAGTAAAATAAAAAATCCCCCAAGATTAATAAAGTGACATTGTGGAGGGCCAACAGCGGCGTCGTGAATCAATTCTCTTTCCTGAACTCAAGATAAGAATAAACTGCTGTCCAGATGGAAACTGCCACAACAGGCACAATCACCAGCCAGATTGCATACTTCTGGAAGAAAACACCCAGCAGGGCAATGATGCCGGAAATTTTAAACAGTATGCCGCCCAGCCTGTGGGTTTTATCCCACACCCTGCTGCTGCTCATTGTCCAGGGCGTCCTGATGCCAATGAACCAGTTTCTCTTTGCATGGCCAACAAGCACGCCCATGTAATAAAACAGTATTCCAAATGCAGGCACAAGCATCAGCACCATATTAAACCTGTAGCTGAAGTTCCACAGCAGCGTCAGGATGTAGAGGTAGAGCATGAACAGCATTATCAGCACAATGCACCAGTCAAAATAGTTCCTGAACTTTTCCACGTTCTTCTTCATGGGGTCTATTTTTGGTATAAGCATGAACAGCAGGAATATAAACAGCGAGATTACGGGCATGAGGAAAACTGCCCAGAACCTGGACATGTAGCCATCAACATTGCCTGCGCTGTTCCAGTGCGACGCCATCAGATGAGGCATCTTCGGATAGACATAAATCCCAATGGCAAATGACAGCAAAAGTATTGCAATAATTATTAGGGTTGTTTTTCTCATGCTCTCATCCGTTGTGGGAGGGGTTTAATAATGTTTGCCTTAAATAAGCACACCCTGCAGGAAGTTAAGCAGGTAGCCTGTCAGTATTATTGCCAGAGTAACAATGCCGAAGAATATTGCTATCAGCTTGAGCTTCATCGCCCTTCTCAGTATTATTGCTTCAGGCAGGCTTAGTGCAGCAACAGCCATCATGAAAGCAAGCGCTGTGCCAATGGGCACGCCTTTCTGAAACAGCACAACCGCTATGGGCACTATTGCCGCGCAGCTGCCATACATGGGCACTCCAATCAGCGTTGCAATGGGCACGGTAAATATTCCTCCCTTGCCTATTACTGCCTGGATTGTTTCTGCGGGGATGTAGTTGTGGATTAGTGCCCCAACACCAATGCCAACAAGCACCCAGAACCAGAGCTTTCGGATTATTGATTTTGATTCCCTAAGCCCAAATGCAAACCGGTCTTTTAGGTGGCGGTATTTCGCCTCTTTGAGCTTTGTGGCAACAATGTCCTTTACAAGGTGCTTTTCCAGCTTCATCCTGCCCAGGACCATGCCCGAAGCAATGCCTATGAGCATTCCGCTTACCACATAGGCAAGCGTTATCTTCCAGCCAAAGAAGCCAAGCATCAGGACAACAAGGTATTCGTTGATGAGCGGTGAGGTCACCAGAAAAGAGAATGTGACTCCAAGAGGAATGCCTGCCTCAAGAAAACCCATGAAGATAGGGATTGATGAGCACGAGCAGAAGGGAGTAACTGCCCCAAACAGGGATGCGGCAATATGGGCGGCAAACCTGTTCTTTCCGCCAAGCCATTTCTTTATCTTCTGCTGCGACAGGTAGGTCCTCAGGAACCCTATCACAAATATCATGATAAAGAGGAGTATAATTATTTTTACAGAATCATAGACAAAAAAGTCCACTGACTGGCCAAGCCTTGAGGCTGAGTCAAGCCGTAGCAGTGAATAGCAAAACCAGTCAGCTATTTCTTGGAGCATTTGCAATCACAGCAACACTTCTTCTTTGATTTCTGCTCCAGCTTCTGGTCCATTTTGTTTAATAGTCTGGCAAAAAGCCCTTTCTTTTCCTTTTCCATGTTATCGCTCCAGGTATGATTTCAGCTTCTTTTTGTTTGCCACGCAGCACATCAGGAAAGGCCCCTCCTTGTGGGTCCTGACAATGCCCGCCTGCCTCAATATCTCAATGTGCCGGAACGCCACAGACTGGTCCCTGCCAATGTGCTTTGCCAGGTGACATATGCACGTGCAGCCCCCCTTTGAGAGCAGATAACTGAGCATTTTCAGCCTGACCGGCTCTCCCAGCGCCCTGTGAAACTTAGCTTTCTGCTGAATATTCATTTGCATATTTGTGCAAACGTGCAAATATATAAACCTTTTGTTTTTCCGCAAAGTTTTTATATTGGGCAGGGATAACGACCGCAATGGATAAAAAACCTGCCAGCCCAGCCTACCGCAGGTCAATCTTTGACGGCATATTCCCAAAGTTCTATGACTTTACTGCAAACCTGTTCACATTATGGCAGGTCAGGCGCGTAAGGCGCGAAGCAATCAATGCCCTCGGCATCAAACCCGGCCAGAAAGCCATTGACATTGCCTGCGGCACAGGAGAGATGGCACTACTCCTGGCAGAAAAAGTTGGCAGTGGCGGAAGTGTCATTGCCATTGACCTGTCGCAGAGAATGATTGATGTTGCGCAGAAGAAATCACGCAGCCTGCCGCAGTTGGCTTTTTCCCGTCGGGATTTTGTCCGCCTGAACCACAGGAATTCTTTCGACGCAGCAACAATAGGGTTGGCAGCGCACGAAGTCCCGGATGATATCAGGCTAAAAATGTATAGGGAGGCATACAGGGCACTGAAGAAAGGAGGAAAATTCCTGGTGTTTGATTTCCAATGGCCAAAAAACATCCTGCTGAAACCATTCTTCTGGCTGTTCATGGTGATTTTTGAGCCGAATGGATTTTCCTATGCCGGGGAAGATCACAAAAAGATATTGGAAAGCATAAGCTTCAAAAGAATATACTATAAAGATTCACTGTTCCTGGAAACCTCAGTATACCAGAAGCCTTAAGTGAGGCCAAAGGAATCAACAAATTCTGTAATGAGCTTATACTTGTTCAGGTAGTCAAACCCTTTCTGCGTCAGCGAGTATGTTTTGCCCTCTTTGCTGCTGTGGATTTCAATAAACCCCTTGCCAATCAGCTCGCCCAGGTATTCCTCCATCATCTGGTGAGAAAGATTTGACTTGTAAAGAATATGGGTGGGCCTAACGTTTCCGTTCTTCTCGCGGATGGCGTTCAGGATATCATGGATAACCTGAAGCCTGTCACGTTTCCGGTTCATTTTCTAACTTTTCTCACAACTAAAATCAAATTGAGGAGTATGAGGGAGTATGCAACAAATTCAAGGAAGTGGCCAATTGCATAGGGCAAAGGCCCGGTTTCTGCAAATATGTAGGTAGCATGGCCAATAAGCAGGAAAACAAATGCAAGGAGCACGAGCAGTGTCCTGTGCTGTTTGTTCTTTATGTAATTAATGATATAAAAGCTGCAGATGTAAATAAGCATCACTGATGTAAGCAGATAAAACACATAGCCCCTCTGTTCGTTGAATATAAGCGACAGGAAGAGCGTGATTGTAATGAGAAAATAGACCTTTATGCTTTTAATTTTAAAGGTCATGTATACCAGCAGCGCCAGGCCGCTGATGAAAAAGACAATGTGGAACAGCATGCCAAGCGTGTTGAACAGCGTAACATTGTTCAGCCTCAGCAGAACTGACGCCGGGCCGTTCAGCTCCTTGATTACCAGGAAGTTTAGCACTGACTTGGCAAAATAGGAGATTGAGATAAGCAGAAATGCTATGCTGAAGAATTTTGGCTGCTCCTGCTGCGAGAGTCTGTATACCCTTAATGCATAGATGCCGACAACCAGGGTTACCACTGCAAAAAGCAACTCAAACATGACGTCGTATCCAAAGAACCACGGTGGTATAATATAATAACCTGCCATGAGAGAGGAGGTGCTTTCCCTGTTTTTAAGCTTTGTGGAAGTTGCCTCCTGATTGGTCTTTAGCAAGGGATTTATAAAAGGCCCGCCACCCTAAGAGACATGATGGCTACCTTCATATTACCCCAAAACGCACCCTCCGTAAGCGGGGAGTGGAGGTGAAAAACAAGACATAGCCGGTTGCCTGCCTGCCGTGGAGTTCCACGGCAGCAGGAACACCTAACATTCACAAACATTCATTGTCCCACTATCCTTGAGTGGATGTATTGCACCAACAACGGGGCATGGAGGCATGCCCCGCCCTCCTTCTTTTTTCTTGCAGAAAACAGAGAGTATCCAGAAACTCTGAATATGTTACTACTATTTAATAAGAAAGATAGAAAGATTAATATAGTTTTAGTTCTCTCCTAAGAGATATTATGAAATTTAAACTACCCCTGAGGTTACAGTGGTTAATATATAACCTTCAGCATTATTTTAAAATGCCAAAAATGCCCCATCAATTAGACCGGGTAGCAGAAGATCCCAGATCATTACCGAGTTATCAGCGCCAGGTTGCATTTCTAAAAGAAAATGGAATTAATAAACCTTATGATTGTCTTCAATGTAGGAGCTTTGATTTGGAGATGGATGGTTGTCCTACACCCTATTTAGAATTATATGGCATGGTTAAAAGGGGAGATAGGATGTGCCCTGGATTTGATCCTCCTGAGAAAGGCAAATTTGAGTTTGTCGTAAGGTCTGTGGATGATTTAGTGTGATTCTTTAGAAATAAGTCACTTAATATATTTCACAATTTTCTTAACTTCCTCGATGAAGATGTCTGCCTCAATCTCTGTATTATAAAGGTAGAAAGATGCCCTGGCACTTCCCTTCAGCTTGTGCGCGTTGAACCAGCTGTGCACGCAGTGCGCGCCTGACCTTATCATTATGTTTGCGCTGGAGTCAAGCATGATTGCCACGTTGTGGCTGTCCACTCCGTCAATATTGAAGCTGAATATGCCTGAGCGAAGATTTGCATCCTGCGGCCCGATTAGCTTGATTCTGCCAATCTTTAGCAGTTCGTCTGTTATTTGCTTGTTTAGCTTCAATTCGTGGTCTTCTATGTTATTCATGCCTATCTTTGACAGGTATCTTACAGCCTCGCCAAAGCCGATTATGCCTGCATAGTGCTGCAGCCCGGCCTCGAACTTCTCCGGCGGCTTTTCAAGCGTGCATGATTCATAGGTTGAGTCCGAAACAGTGTCCCCGCCAATCATAAAAGGGCTCAGCTCCTCAAGCAGGCTGTATTTTCCGTAGAGCGCGCCTGTCCCTGTGGGGCCAAGCATCTTGTGGCCTGAGAATGCAATGAAGTCAGCATCCATCTTCCTCACGTCAACGTCTTTGTGGGGCACTGACTGGGCGCAGTCAAGCAGCACCAGGGAC
>Ga0209777_10009927_pt1 | contig 10165 bp, 8 predicted proteins | sample FrelakmetHBP12HB_FD_187147 | JGI IMG/M metagenome (GOLD analysis project Ga0209777, IMG submission 187147) | Freshwater lake sediment microbial communities from the University of Notre Dame, USA, for methane emissions studies -HBP12 HB (SPAdes)... | ecosystem: Environmental > Aquatic >...
ATTCGGTTGTTGAACGATTGGGGATTTCCAAAGGAGAAAAATTTATTATCGTCCGTTTCATCTCCTGGGCTGCATCGCATGATACCAGTCTCCACGGAATACAACGGGGCAAAGAAATTGATTTCATCAAATCCTTGGAACACTATGGCAGGGTGTTTATCACTTCGGAACGTTCACTGAGTGACAATCTGGAAAAATACCGCGTGAAAGTACCCCCGGAAGAGATGCATTCCCTCCTCTATTATGCTGATCTCTATATCGGGGAAGGGGGAACAATGGCTGCTGAAGCAGCCGTCTTGGGCACACCTTCCATCCATGTCGAGGCAAATGCAGATGGCATCGCCACGGGTACATTCAGCGGCAACTTTCGGGAGTTCCGTGAAAGGTACGGGCTGCTCTATTTTTACGCTGACCAGAGAGAGGCTTTTTCTAAAGCAGTGGAATTACTCGAGAACAGCCAGTCCAAACGGGAATGGTATGGGAAGCGTGAAATTCTTTTGAAAGATACGGTTGATGTCACCGCGTGGCTGACAGATTTTATTGAGAATTATCCGGAAAGTATGAACATTTATCGAAGGGATCATGTATAGCACAGTGTATAGAAACTTCATCTTTCCGTTGATGGAACGGTACTATGGCACTACTATTAGACAGGATTTGGTATGGTTGAACAAAACTCAGTGGTGGTCCACGGAACAGATTGTCGAGCTGCAAAATAAAAAATTGCGGGCACTAATTAAGCAGTCTTACGAAAATGTGCCATATTACCGGCAATTATTCCGTGATAATTCACTGCATCCGGATGATATTAAAACCAGAGAAGATCTTTCCAGAATTCCTCTGTTAACAAAAGAAACTTTCAAGAAAATGAAGGATCAGTTACCTACGAATGATTTTTCGGCCAAATCAATCCCCTCTTCCAGCGGGGGATCGACGGGTGAACCGGTTCAGTTCTGGAGGTCAAAACGAGATTATAGTTATTCCTGGGCAGCCGCATACCGGGCCTGGCAATGGGCAGGTTATGATCTCGGGGAACGATATGTCACATTGTGGGGTAATCCGGTCGGTATCTCGTTACAAAAAAAGTTGTTGAAACGTCTGAAAAATTCTCTTTTACAAAACATTTCTTTATCTGCCTATAAAATCACTGACCATAACCTCATGGAATATACAGGCATCTTACGAAAATATCAGCCAAAAGTAATTCGCGGATATTCCCAAGCTATTTATTTGTTAGCCCTGTATCTTGAAAAAAATACTATTGCTGACATCCGGCCTGATGCTGTTCTTACGACCGCAGAAACATTATTTGAACATCAGAGAAAAAAAATCGAAGAGCAGTTTGGATGCAAGGTGTTCGACGGATATGGGGGTGGGGAAGCCCCGTCTGCTGCATATGAGTGCGAAGAACACTCCGGGTATCATATCAGTGCGGAAAATCTGATTATCGAAATCGTCAAGGACGGTGAACCGGTTTCACCCGGAGAATCGGGAAAAATTCTTGTAACAAACCTAAACAGTTTTTCAATGCCCTTTATAAGATATGAAATGGGTGATATGGGAATATTTTCTGATGAAATATGCTCTTGTGGGCGGGGATTACCGTTGTTAAAATCAATAGAGGGGCGCATTAATGATATGATTGTGACACCTGAGGGTAAATTTGTCCATAGTTATCTTTTCTCTGCTATCTTCAAGGATGTCAAATCTGTCGATCAGTTTCAGATAATCCAAAATGAAATTGATAACATTTCTATCAGGATTGTGAAAAACGACCAATTCAACGATAGTGACCATAACCATATAATCTCCTCAGTCCAGCAGGTCTTAGGGGACAGAATGAAAATACGTATCGAATTTGTCGGCGAAATTCCGTTATTGAGCGGGTCGGGGAAAAGGAGATATGTGGTATCTACGGTTCAGTTGAAAATCTGATGGATGCTATGGAAGAAACAAAGGATTTTAAATTCAGGAATAATCTCTCTCCTGTAGAATTTTTTGGAGACAAACGGGTCTTGTGTAGATCAGTAAACTGGTAAGTCTAAGTGTGAGTGTATCGACCTATGAACATTATCCTGCAAACAGCGAAGGATGCTATCGCCGATGAGGGATTGAACTATTTTATCTCCCTGTATGGATTCCCACCTGGTCACGTGGGGAATCAGATTCCTATTCAAAAAGTTACCCCCGGTACTCCAATGATTGTTGATAATCACATTCATGGCTGGATTACCTGGAACGATGCAAAGATTCCTGTTTTACAGAGTCCCGCCGATCTCACTAACAAGGGAGAGAACTTGCTCACGTATACAGATGGAACGGTTTCCTATTCCTGTGCAGTCATCCATAATAACGATATTATAATCAGTCTTGATATTTTCTCTCATCTTGGCTTATTTATATCCGGATACCTGGAAAAAATCTGGAATAATCTCACAGATAAGAAAAAAGAAATTATTGCCATTCCTTTTGCTGATTATTATTGTGATTTTTTGTTTTCCTGTTTACTCCGCGCTCAGAAAAATAACAAGGCCCCGCTAGTTTATAAATCGTTCTGGCCCGAGGGAAAATGTTGTGCTGTTTGTCTCACGCATGACGTAGATGAAGTAAAAAAAACCTATCAATGGATAACCTATCCATTAAGACTGATCGCGCGGGACAAGCCGGGAAACCTTAAACCGCAGTTTCGATCGCTCATCCGGAAAATCAAAGGAAATGAACCCTACTGGACATTTGATGAAATTCTCCGGGTCGAGGGTTCACGGGAAGTAAAGTCGTCATTGTATTTCTTAAAGGAGACGGGAAAAGTCCGGATATCCGACAGGAAAACCTGGCGTCATTTTGGACGGCGATATAATTTTAATGATACACATGTGCGGGAACTATTACGCAATTTGAATTCCCGGGGTTGGGAAGTGGGACTTCACGGTTCTTTTTATTCCTACTTGGATAAAGAAAAACTTCGTAGCGAAAAAGAAGCACTGGAACATTCACTCGGCACTTCTGTAACCGGTGGCAGGCAGCATAACCTTAATTTAAAAATTCCCGAAACGTGGTTAATCCAGGAAAGCGTCGGCCTTTTGTATGATACCACCCTTGGATTTAATGACAGTCTTGGTTTCCGGTGGGGGATCTCCTTTCCCTTCCGCCCGTTTTTTCCAAAAGAAAACCGGATTCTGGATGTTTTACAGATTCCTCTTACCATTGAGGATTTGCCATATTTCCGATCTCCACAGCGATTCAATCAATTTATAAAAATTTTCAAGAATGTCGGCCATATCCACGGAGTTCTGACCCTGTTGTGGCACCAATCAGTTTTCAATGAAAATGAATTCCCCGGCTGGGAATCGGAATATATAAAAATACTGGATTATTGTAAAGAACACAATGCCTGGATCGGTAGCGGCAGGCAAATCCATAACTGGTGGACCCGGCGGGAAAAAATCATTATTGACTGGGAATATTCTCATGGAATGTTAAAAATTGTTCCTGATCCCAAAGGGGAGCAGTATTTCATAACGATATATCTGCCGGATTCTCTGAAAATTGAAGAAGTAAACAACGCTACTATCATAATGCGCGATCAAAATTCATGCGAAATAAAAACAAATGTTGGACAGAAAGAGGAATTTATTGAAATAACTTTTTCTAAAATATGATGGATGGAAAAACGCTTCCAGTTATAGAGTCCGGTCGATATTTTCAGTTGGATGGATATTAATAAACCGATAACACAAATTAACTGTCAGTACGCATTAAGGGAATTATCCTGATAGGCTAATAACTTAAAATGAGAGCAATCACGGTGTCATAACATGGAAATTGAGCTGAAAACCGCTACCGAAAATGATGCTCAACTTTGGGATCGAATTGTTGATTCTTCTCCGCAAGGTACTTTATTTCATACCTGGAAATGGCTGAAAATTGCAGAGAAATATACTGATACTAAATTATATCCGATTCTTGGATTGAAAGGCACAGTGGTTATCGGGATTTTACCGATTTTTCATATGAAAAAATATGGGATCTCCTCTGCATTTTCCCCTCCACCGTCAACGGCTATTCCTTATATGGGTCCGGTGATTGAAAAATATGAAAACTATAAACAGAGCAAAAAAGAATCAATGGATAAAAATTTTCAAAGAAGTGTCGATTCCTATCTCTTCTCCGGATTGAATTGTGGCTTTATAACCTTATCATTAACCTCCAGCCATGATCCACGGCCGTATAAGTGGGCAGGATATCAACTGGACCCAATTTTTGACTATCATATTGATATTAATCAGAATATTACATCCATCTGGCAAAATATGGATGCGAATCTGAAAGGACATATTAAAAGAACTGAAAAAAATGGAATATCCATAGAAAACGGTTCGAAAAATGACCTTATCGATATCTATCATTCCCTGGAAAGAAGATATTTGGAACAAAAAAGACCCGCCACAGTATCAAAAGATTACCTGATAGCATTGTACGATACATTTTCTCCGACAAACCTGAAAGTATTCGTTGCGAAACAAAACGGGAATACGGTAGGTGGGATCGTAACACTATTGTTTAAAGACCGGGTCCTTTACTGGATAGGTGGTGCAAAACCGCCCTCTGCGAATTTCTCTCCCAATGATCTCGCTCAATGGGAAGCAATTAAATTCGCAAATTCCCAGGGATATAAAATATATGAAGAGATCGGAGCGGGCACAGAACGTCTATCCGAATTTAAGGCAAAATATAATCCAAAACTCGTACACAGATATTCCGTGAAAAAATGTTCTTCGTTCTTCTACGTTTGTGCTGAAAAAGGATACTCGCACGTATTGAAAGGAATTATCGGAAAACTGGTATAAGAGGGAGAGATGAGCGAATCTGAGAAATCGGAACATACTGGGACATCACTGGGTACTATTTTAATATCCATTGTAGTCCCGACATACAATAGGGGGGATTTAATAAAAGAATGTCTTGATTCTCTCGTTTCACAGCAGTTCCCTAAAGAGGCGTATGAAATAATTGTTATTGACAGCTCGTCTACAGATATTGTAAAAAAAATTATTGATCAAAGTTATCATACGACTGCCCCAAAAATTACCTATTTTTATCAGAAAAAAGAGGGCCCCTCCGCAGCCCGGAATCTCGGGATTGCGCACGCGGCCGGAGACATAATCTATTTTTTTGACGATGACTGCCTTGCAGACAAGGAATGCCTGAAAATTATTTATTCAGCATATGATCGAAAGGAGATCGGGGGTGTGGAAGGTAAAGTAGCCGGGTATTATTCATCGACACTTGTCCAGAAATATGGAGATTATTTATTTCTGAGAACGAATGTCAAACCGGGAGATTTGATACCGGATATGGACGGTCCAATAACCTGCAATGCTTCTTATAAAAAGGACGTGCTTACCGCGGTGAAAGGTTTTGATACTCAGTTCATAACGATGGAAGACCTAGATATCGCCATGAGAATTCGAGAAAAAGGGTATTTTTTTAAACATATGCCTTCTGCTGTTGTTTATCATAAAAACCGGACATCTCTGGGAGAGGTAGTGAAAAGAGGATATTTTTTTGCATTTACCGGAGTCAAACTTCTTTGTGACAAATACCCGGAATCTTTCTCCTTAAAAAAAATCCTGTTGATAAACGGGGGGAGGATTTTTTTCAAAATTATCTCCTATCCGTACGTAATTATTACCGTAGGCAAATCTGAAGACAAAAAATTTCATTTAGGCAAACCATTTCTAGATATTCTACTCTCTATGAGCAGGATCTCCGGACTGGTTGCAGCAGTAATTTACGGGAAGAAATATGTCAGTAACGATCCGAACAGCTGAAGAACAGCACCAGAAGGAATGGGATGGTGTTGTCATGTCATCCTCCCATGGCACACTGTTTCACACATGGAAATGGCTGAACATTGTCCGGAAACATACAAAGAGCAGATTCCTTCCTTTAATGGCGTATAAAGGGACCCAGCTTGTCGCCATATATCCGATCTTCATTCAAAAACGAGGCATTTTCAACCTGGCATTTTCACCCCCTTCACAAACATATCTCCTCTACCTGGGGCCGGTAATCAGAGAATTTGATACCATGAAGCAGGATAAAAAGGAATCCCTATTATTCGATCTCCAGGAAGCGGTCAATACATTCCTATTTACAGAACTGGACTGCAAATATATCCGGATCCGGTCCTCACCGGGAATTTATGATTCACGATTTTTTACCTGGACCGGTTTCTCGGTAGATCCTCAATATACCTATCGCATTAATCTTTCCGGTGGGATTGATTCCGTATGGAGTAACTTTGACCGGAAATTACGGGTTGATATAAATAAAGCGGTTAGGGAGATGGTTGACGTCAGGCAGGGAGACTACGAGGATTTACTGGCTCTTTCGGACTTATTATCCCAAAGATTCCGGGAACAGGGATTTAAAACAAATGACTATCGCAATTACCTGATCGATCTCTACAACGAATTTCACCCGGAGAATTTTAAAATTTTCATCGCATATTATAATGGCGAACGCGTCGGAGGAATGATCTCCCTCTGCTTCAAACGGATTATGTATCTCTGGATCGGAGTACCCAAATCCAGGATTACCGGACTCTCTCCCAACGATCTGGTTCAATGGGAAGCGATAAAATGGGCATCAGATAACGGGTTTGAATTTTATGAAGAAATGGACGGGGGAGACCGCAGACTCAGGGGTTTTAAGGCCAAGTACAATCCGGAACTGGCTATTTGGTACACAGCCGTGAATTACCGATCATCTTACTACCAGTGGATGGAAAAAATTACCAAACTGGTATGAGGTGTTGATTTTCAATGGATCTTTTTTTAAGGTGATATCAATTATTTAAAAAACCGATATTTTGATTCAGAAAATCCAGTCTGTGGATTATAACACCGCTTTGAACGATAGTCATAATGATAGTTCATTGTTTATTTTCATTTATTTCAACCAGGGATCTTTACTATAATCATGATTGAACAGATATTGTTTGATTGTCCTGATAGATTTCCATAAAAATCTAAAAACCGGACTGGGAATATAGGAAAATACAAGCAGGCGGATTTTCCTTCTATAAAATAGGGGAGAATTACAATCTCTTAAAATTTCACGAGCTTTTTTTGGTTTACCTGCTTTTATATTCCATAAAGCCCGATTTATTTCACACTGAGCAATAAATTCTTTCAGGAAAGGGGCAAATAATGGTGAGACTGAATTCGTATTTAATGCAACCATTCCCTCTATTACTATCGGTTCTCGTTCATAGGATATCAACTCCAAAGTATTACTAACACGGTTCTCTGCGTCCCAGTGATAGATTGATCCGTAGTTCCAAGAGAAGGCGACAGGGTAATCAAAAGCAATCCGGGCGAACAACCCCATATCCTCACCCCACGCAGCTAACGGAAACCCGCCATACTTCTCGAAGACCAGTCTTGGAATACCAGCACTTGACGAGTTCACGGGCAGGTCTCCTTTCGCCACGCACTCGAAGAAGTTCGGGATGAGGCAGTCACGTTTATCGTTCGGGATTGCCTGATAGTTTACCGGTCTCTCTCCCTTCGGAGTCTGAATAGTGTACCTGTCCGAATAGATACCAGCATCCGGGTATCTCTTGCGAAGATCAAGCAAGGTTTCAAGATGGATTGGTAACCATTCATCGTCAGCGTCAATGAACGCAAGCAGTTCACCGGTGGATTCATATATGCCACGGTTCCGTGTAGGCGAGGATCCGCGGTTCTCCTGCCGGATAAGTTTTATGCGGGGATCAACAAACCCCCGGACAACATCTGCGCTCTTGTCAGTTGATCCGTCATCCACGACAATAACTTCAAAATCCTGGAACGTCTGGTTAAGAATTGAGTTAATTGTTCTCAGGATGTACTTCTCTTTATTATACAGGGGGATGATAACTGAGACTACTGGCATTTAGAACCACTTCCGTAATCGCCGGGTATGTATATCATATGTAAGGATATACCGAAGTGTACATGATATAATAAAGAAATGGTGAATGAATCCTCGCTGTGTAATTATCCGTTTGAGTTTAATATAATCTAACAACAACTTTTTCTCTCCGTTTTTTTTCTGCGTTAATTACTTCTACAGGATTATCTACGTATTCTCCTCTGTTGTAAAGCGGAATAATTACTGAAACTGCAACTTCATTTACCATTTTGGCTGCCACTTGATTGTATTTCTTTTAGCATTCATTAGTTAAGATTTGTCTTGATTTTTCTTTCCGTTTTTATATCATTTGAACGGGTACCGGGGATATAATCCATTATATAATGATATAATAAACCGGTTGAAAGGGGAGTACCATTTCATTGTATAATACGGTATAATTTCATCATTAAATTTACTTTTAAAGGCAAAAAGAGTCGGATCAGATGCTCCAAGAAGCTCAAATCTCTTAAAATTGTTATCACACGCCCACCGGATGCATTCCCAGTGGACAATATAATTCGGGCTGATTCCGGCAATGGTAATTTTTGGAGCTCCAATCCAGACACTTATTTTATCTTTATACAAGATGGTGATAATGCCTGTCAGAGGAATATCGTCTTTTTTCGCGATGAAAATATTGAGATTTTCCGGGAAGAAGTTTTCAAAAATTTCCCATAAAAATTCTTTTGTGGCGTGAATCCTTTTTCGTTCCCGGAGTAAATTATATATTAATTCCACATCTTCTTTTGAACCTGCATCGGTTGAAATCCTGTTTTTTTCTAGTTTATATATGGTATTTCTCATAGTCCTGTCGAAGTTATCCCATACGGTCTTTTCACCAGGTATTAAGTCAACAATATTGGTAAATTCTGGTTCAACCTTGTAGCCTGACCATATAAAAGGGCGTGGATCAGACATACCCGGAGAGCTATGAATGGAAATATAGTTTGCCTTGAGGGTGTTTTTAAGAAATTGATCTATTGCCTTCTGGAATTTAAACATGAGATTCTGTTTTCTATGCTGTTTAATCGCATCATTTTTTTTCATTATGGGACCGAGATATAAATTCTCAACAGAAAATGGCGGGGAACAAGCCATCTTTAAAAAAGGGGTGTTATAAAAAAATACCGGCATTAAACCTATAATCTCATTACCCTCATGGACAATAAGGGGATAGAGAATACCTCGATATTGACGGGAAAAAATTTTCTTCCGGTTGTGCTTTTCCATAATTTTTAGCCATTTCCATGTATGGAAAAGAGTTCCTTCAATTGATGAATATATTATATCGTCCCATAATTGCTGATCGGAATCGGACGCAATTAAAACATCCATCTATAATAAACCGGTTTTTGAATTATATAATTGTATTATCTTTTTGACAGTTATAACAAGAATTCAACGAAAAAGATCCTCATTTTATTTTCCCACGGGTGAAAAACAGTATCACAATACCCTATTTCAGAGAAAATAACAATGAGTGCATATTTCTAATTATTTCCTTCTTTTATTGAATTTTTCTTGTAAAAGTGAGAGATTTCCTCAACTTGACAGAAGATTATTTTATAAATGATCCATTCCTCACCCTGAAAAATACTTCATTGTTTCCATGAGGTGATATGTATTGTACTGAAATTTTAACCGGATAGATCGCATCTCCCGGGAGTTGTATTACTTTTCTTTCTTCATACTTTTCTTTTGGATTCAGCTCGATCTGTTTAGTTTCCACCAATTGATCTCCTGCCCGGATATAAATCGTGTAGTTGGTTTTTTCTAATTCATAGGAATTTATACCATATACAAAGGATACCGTTCCGGTTTTCGGATAATTGGAATATGTGTCCGGATTGATATATACTGCAGAAAATCGTTCTGTCCGAATTTCAAAAATTATGATACCACACGCTATACAAACCCCAATAATGATTGCAATAGCTATTGCAATAGTAATATCTGAAAATGGTGGTACTTTTTTATCGGGAGGAGTTAACATCGCATTTAAAACTATACTGTATAATTACATCTTAAAATTATTTAATGAAATCTCTCTAAAGGTCAGATTGTAAATTCCTAATGTAATGGATTTACTATTTATTAGCTGGAATTTATTCTTGAACCGGAGTGAAATTGGATGCCAACTCCCGAATGATGATTCATGCAGGGGACTGCTGTATTGACCCAGATTAGGTGAAATAAAGAGCCG
>Ga0209777_10009928_pt1 | contig 10164 bp, 4 predicted proteins | sample FrelakmetHBP12HB_FD_187147 | JGI IMG/M metagenome (GOLD analysis project Ga0209777, IMG submission 187147) | Freshwater lake sediment microbial communities from the University of Notre Dame, USA, for methane emissions studies -HBP12 HB (SPAdes)... | ecosystem: Environmental > Aquatic >...
GATCGAGGCCCCGGGCCTGGAGAAGTGGAGCTTTCCCACGGGGGGCGGGGTGTACTCGTCCCCGGCCCTAGGCATCGACGGGACGGTCTATTTCGGGTCCTACGACCACAAATTGTACGCGCTGTATCCGAACGGGACGCAAAGATGGAACTTCACGGCAGGCGACAACATCGATTCGTCGCCCGCGATCGGGCCTGACGGGACGATCTACTTCGGCTCGTGGGACCACCGGGTCTACGCGCTCTATCCCAACGGCACAAAGCGCTGGTCCTTCCTGACCGGCGACCAGGTGAGCTCGTCGCCGGCGATAGGATCGGATGGCACCATCTTCATAGGGTCCTATGACGACAATATCTACACCCTCAGGCCCGACGGGACCAAGAGATGGGACTTCACGCTCAAAGGCTGGGTGCATTCGTCCCCCGTAATAGGCTCCGACGGCACGGTGTACATCGCGGACCTGAGCTCGGGCGTGTATGCGCTAGGGGATGCGGTCCCCGGGGAGCCCCGTGGCCTCACCGCAAAGGCCCTAAACAGCAAGGTCGTGCTCGGCTGGTTCCCTCCCGACTATTTCGGGACCGCGGAGATCTCGAACTACACGATATATAGAGGGACGGCCCCGGGAAAGGAGGTCTTCCTGGCAAGGGTCGGGAAGGTCCTCAACTTCACGGACACGAGCGTTTCCAACGGAAAGGCCTACTACTATCGGGTAACAGCGACCAATGCGGTCGGGGAGGGCCCAAGATCTAACGAGGCCTCCGTCATTCCCGGCCGGCCCCCGGCGGCCCCAAGGGGGTTTGCGGCCAAAGGACACGATGGGCAGGTCGATCTCAACTGGACGGCCCCGTCCGACGATGGCGGGGCGCCCATCACGAACTATACGGTCTACCGCAATGGGACACTGCTGGCAAGCCTCGATAAGGTCCTTTCATACAATGACACCAATCTCAAGAACGGGGTCCATTACTGGTACGATGTCTCGGCCTCCAACGATGCCGGGGAGGGGCCCAGGTGCGCCGGCATGATGTCCTACGCGATGACGGTCCCCTCGGAGCCGGCTTACATCAATGTCGTGGGCGGCGCCCGGGCGATCACGGTCCTGTGGAGCCCGCCCGAGTACGACGGTGGGTCCCCGGTACTAGGGTACAACCTCTACCGGGCCCCCTGGGGAGCGCCCCTGGCGCTTTTAGTGGAAGGATATAACGGGACCCGGTACAATGACAGTGCGGTCGTCCAGGACATCTATTACGTGTATGTCGTTAGGGCGGTCAATGCGGCGGGGGAGGGCCCGGCCTCGTACGATATGGGGAACGGCCTTTTGGAGACTCCGAGGGCCCCGCTTTTGAGCTTGAGGGCGGGTGCCGGGAACATAACGCTCTCTTGGACGGCGGCGTACAGCCTCTGGATACCTGTTACTAATTATACGATCTATCGGGGGATGGCCGAAGGAAACGAGACGTTCTATGTCATGATAGGGCCTCGGACGAACTGGACGGACAGTAACGTGACCGAAGGGACGCTGTACTATTACAGGGTCAGCGGGACCTCTGAGGCGGGGGAGGGGAAGCTATCCCTTGGGAGGAACATCACGATGCTTCCTGGCGTTCCTAAAGGGTTCCATGCGGCCGCGGGCAATGGGTATGCCAACCTCAACTGGACCGGGCATATGGGCCTGGGGAGCAGTGTGTGGTACCGGATATACCGGTCCGAGGCAAAAGATGGGTATTACATCTTGGTGGCAAATATCACTTGGACGCAGTACAAGGACGTGGGATTGAGGAACGACCATATATATTGGTACAAGGTCTGCGCGGGGAACCCGTACGGTTCCTCGGAGAACACAACGGCGGTACGAGCGAGGCCTTACAAGCCCACGATCGGGAATGTTGCTCTTTATGGGATCGTGATCGTACTAGTTGTGATCGTTGTGGCGGTGGTACTAGTTATATTGTTCAAGAAGAGGAGGAAAGCACCCGCAGGGCCTTCTTCCTCTGGGAAGAAGGCCGCGGAAGAGGAGTAGGACTGGGGCGAGCTCATGGTACCGTTCGGGGGCCTTCTTCTGACGAAGAAGGCCACGGTCCCATGAACGAACTGTAATATCTAATTGGGAATTCGCTAGGTCCTGGGGCTGGTTCATCGACGGTGAAAGACCATCTTTCCTCGAGGTTCGACAGGAATGTATTTATATGGATAGTTTATATTGGGTCTTGCACCGCAAAGCACCTTTGCACGGTACATAAAGCTCAAAGGGGAAGACTAATGAAGCGCGGCTCAAGGGCATGGAAGAAAAGAGGCAAACAGCGCTGGAAGTGGCGCAAAAAGAAGATGCGCCGGCGGAAGAGACAGCACAGGCAGAGAAGGCAGTAAGGCCTAGTACCACTTATCCTGTGGGCGCTTGGGGTAGTCAGGTATCCTTACGGGCTCCAGTTAATATCACATTCACCTTCACCGGTACGGATGTGGGATGAGAACAAATGGGTATGCTGACCTTGCCGTGTACATGGCAAGCGGATGATGTCTGACTGGAGCGTCGACCCATCCATAATACACCGGTGCACTGGAATGCAGGCTTTCGGGCCTGCAGTAGAAGATACCCGTCGATCTGGGTTCAAATCCCAGAGCGCCCACTTATTTATTTTACCGTCGATAAAACTTGATGGAAAAGTGGTCAATTCGCTAAAATTGAACCTTGAAGCGCTTTTGGAGGGCAGCTTGTGCTTTCTCTTGATGCGACAGGTCCATGCCTATGTAGATCTCCGTTGTTCTAGGGTCCGCGTGGCCCAAAAAGGCCTGGGTGGCCACTAGGTCCTGGGTCTCGTTGTAGATGATGCGGGAGACCCCTCTGCGGTTGGCGTGGTGGCCCCTGGGCTTGACCCCGGCCCGCTTACAGATGCGGATCAACACCTCATCCAGACCGCTGTCGGTCATGACCTTTGGACGGCCCTTCCACTTATTCAATAGGATTTCCTGGGGAACTATACCCGTCCAACCCTTAGCCCGGCATCGCTCGATCACGGATGTTCGTTCTTTAAGGATCTCCTCGAGCAGTGCCGGCGTGTCCGGATGCATGGGTGCCTCCATGGTCTTTGTTCCGCCCCGACCTTTGATCCGTAAGAGGACCTTTTGGTTCAATAGGTCGAAGTCCTCGGGCCTGCCCCTTAGGACAGTGACCTTACGACCGCCGTAGTCCATCTCGATATGGACCAGCCAACGTTCGGCAGGTGTTTCAGTTGCTTTCCGGATGGCCATCAGTTCGTTTTCTGAGTATTGTGGCCGTACCGGTGTTGGCGGCCGCAGGTCGAGGTTCCTCATCGTGTACATGACCATGTTCCCGCAGAAGGCCAGGAAAGGCCTTAGACGGGTCATTATCATCGAGCGCTCACTGAGGCTTACCCACGGAGCCTTCACATAGAGAATGGCTATCTGCTCTTCTGTTAGGTCCTTAGGCTTCGTCGGTATCCCGAGACCAAGGAGATACTGTTCACACTTCTTTAGGCAATGTCGGACCTGTTTCGGATAGTCCTCGGTCTTTCCAACAAACGCTTCATGTAGGTATCGGTCTAAGGAGGATAGCCACGGGTAACGACCCATGGGGTTTCCCCTCCGTAACCATCCACCCCGCCCCCGACACCTAACTTTGCCCATCCCCGAGTGGTGATTTTCTTGCTCGGGTTCATGTTTCCCATCCTCCGATTCGGAGAAAGCATGTTTTCCTCCATGCTTCGGGTTACCCATTGGTTGCGCTCCTTATTACTTTTCCTATTATAAGGGAGAATAGCTTAATAGCGAAATCGCCATTATATAATGGGGATAGCAACGGGCGATAACAAACCAAAACGTGACAAGAAACGTAGCACCTTTGTGTTGGCCTGCTATCCTGAGAAAATACCTCTAATCAGATTGTTCCTCGATCCGGTCATCCGTAGATATCTAGAAAGATATCCAAAGAAAGAATTGACCACAGATGAACTGGTTTTCTTCTTGGTCAAAGGGAAAGGTGACTGGTCATCGAATGTCAAGATCTATAATAGGTTCTGTAAGGTCCTGAAGATCGAAATCCCCAAGGATACTAAACCTGAGAAAAAGGGAAGACCATATAATAAACAGAGCGATGGCCGGTATAAGGGATTTAGTGACACCTTTAGAGAACAATTTGATCGATCCCCAGAGCGGTTCTTGGAGGAGCATCGTGAATATAAGAAGAGAAAGGACCTTGAAAGGGACCTGACCTTCTGTAAGGACATGTTATTTCTGAGGAGTCCACGACGGAAAGTCTATGAATTTGACGAGGCGGATTTTTATTATGTCAAAAATGAGATATCGACCATAAAATTTGACATCGTGGATGGGCAGATAAAAAAGGTATGGAGAGAAGAGACTCCCATATTGCCAGATCCCTTTGTCGGTCTATCCAAAATATCTGCAGAAACAATAAGGAAAATCGTTCAGCCAATATCCGTAAAGAAATATTCAAGACATACCCGGTTAGGTATAGAAAGGATGAAATGGCAGGAAGAAACGGCTATACCGCTTGGTCTATCTGAGGTCTTGGCAGGCATAGATTTCACAAGGTTCATGGTGCGGTCCCAGCCAACATCAGAGGAACTAAAACGTTTGATGCGTGCAAGGCTTAAACGAAGAAGGAAAGCGACCGAAGAAATCTAAGCGACACCAATATTTCTAATATTTTTAATCAAAATATAATGGGGAAAATTGATAGTATTACCCAGTAGGATATTGGTCATACCGGGGTAAGATGCGGGTCAGAAATTCACCATACCATAAAAATATCAAAGCTCGTGTTGGACCTCAGGGAGGCTATATATGAAAAACGCAATCAAGTTCAGTGTGTCAATAGACCAGCAAACCGAACAAGTTTTAATCGAAAAGATGGAGCATTCGGGTATTACCAATAGAAGCGCATTTATAAAAGCCTTGATTAATAACATTGAATTAAAATTCACCCCTAAAGTGACGCGCCAAAGAATCCATCAAGATCTCGAATTGGATAAGAAGGAGATAGATAATCTCAAAATCCATAATAAATACTTAACGGAAAGTAACGATGACCTTACCAAAACAAATAGATTATTCATGACTACGATAATGGAGCAAAAGACTCGGATCCAAAAACTTGAATCATATATTTATGAGTTGAAGAAACAAACAAATCAGAAACCGATGCAAAATTCAATAATAAATGGATTGGAACAAAAACCTATAAAAAGAAAAAGGCGGAACAGAGACAGAAGAAAGGTAATAGCTGAAATACTTCCACCGGGAATATTAAATCATTTCAAGTTCGACAAATAATTTGGATATCTAAACATCAAACTTTTTTTTAACCTTTCGGAATTGAACTTTGGATGTTCAGCTTTCAAAGCTTTTAGTAATGACAGTATATATGGTTATAAAACCGATTATTATAATCAGTATACCACATATAAATAAATAAGTTTTATTTCTTCAACGAATCTCCGATTATTTTTAGATGAAGTTCTAATATTGCAGGATCGTCCAATTCTGTTACGGCAATCTCAACCACACTAATCCCTTTCGATCTTAAGATTGTCCTAATATAATGATCCTTTCGCATTGTTTCCTCATTACCATGTATGTCCTTGGATAAGCCGTCAAGATAGATTGCAATCTTGATATTAGTAACTGGATTTTCGTAATAGAAATCCGGTATGGTTCGTTTAATTGAACCTTCAAGCAATATCTCCTGCTGCCTTTGGAATGATGGGAACCCGTGTTCTTTCAATATTGCCGCTAACCGCATTTCGGGAGTATTGGTTGATTCTCCCTCTGGTCCCGAAGTAGAGATATTTGGAGGGACTGAGGAAACGAGTCTTGGTTGGGAATCCAATTTCCTAAGTAAGGCCGAGGCTACATGTCTATCGAGATCTTTGTGAGACATCATATTCCAATAGGTCCTCAGGCAATTGTAACAGCTCTTCTCGCAATGATTTTCGCAATTCTCCATTGCTAAGATACCGGTCTGAATAATTGCTTTCCAATCTTCAAGCATTTGGTCGATAATACCTGAGCCGCCGGGCATTGGGTCGTAAAGTAGAGCATCAAACTCATCTTCACCTTTAGAGAATAATAATATCTGGAGATCGTCTATATCCATCTCCAAACATATATTCGCAGCCAATCTCAGCCCCTCGACGAGGTTGATGGCGTCCTTTTTTTCCGTCAATCCCTTGATTAGTAATCCATCGACCTGGGAATCCGCAGAAAAACCGATATGGTCCTTTGGTTCATAACCGCATCTTTCTTTATGGATCTTTTCGAATCGGTCAAGTTCAACGGTCGATGCATACGGAGACCTCGTTCCACCACATACGATGCATATGGGATAGCCGAATTTTCCTTCCTTAAATCGATCTGTTGGGCCTGCATTTATCAGTCTGACCTTCTGCCCATGATGATGAAATACTTCGAATTCTCCAACATTATAGATATCGATTCCCCTGTGTTCTTCGCGCAAATAGCCACCCATTTGTACTGGAAGTCGGAACCGGTTCTCTTCCTCATCGGAAACATGGGACATGAACGCTAAATCGACATCGCTTATCGGTATAGCCTTTAAACTAGAGATCGTGTCTTGGGCGTATCCATCAGGGGTTTTACCTTTTTCCATCACTTGTTGAGTTGCTGTATCAATCACATATTCTTCGGGAGTGAGCCGCCCTTTATCCAACGGGATGTGATAAAGGCTGACCTTATATTTTCCGCCATTCGCATAGATGAGGTTCCCTGGAACGAATTCACGGATGGCAATCGTGTCCGGACGGTTCAGATCAAAGGTCATTTTCTGCCACGAGGAGGAGAAGGCGGAGCTTGCAAAACCAGTGACGGCACCCTGATAAGTGGTATAACCAGGCAGATAGCCAGCCCTAGCAAGAGCGTTCAATGTATAATTATCAAGTCCGTTTCGTGAAAGTTCCAGGATATATTGAGTGCACCGTATACGCAATTTATAATCTATTTCATCCAACCTGGCGACTTCTTTTTCTTTCTCGTTTAAGTTATTCCTTGTGATAATAGCCCACATTAGTCTCTGGTGGAATATCCGTACAAAATCCCTCAGGTGACCGGACATATTGTCCAAATACTCTGCGAGCAGCGCATCATCAATCTCGGTTTTATCCTCAGTTGGCCAATTTTCCGAAAAAGCCTTGCGAATATGTTGGAGAATTCTATCCTTATATTTAATAAGGATCTCCGTTAAGCCCTTGAGCTCAGGAGGCTGCTTCCGATATTTGCCACCCTCAAACAAGTAATGGGATATAAACGAAGGAAAATTGTTTGAAATGATTTCTCTGATTCGGGTCCGTTCATCTTCGGATATTCCATCTGTCTTTGTGCTCTGGCCTGTCCTTACCAGTTCGGATAGAGCCATTGCATGGACATGCTTCTCAATCATGATCGGGTTCCTTAGATTGAACCTGGGAGGAGATATTTTTCCAGAAAGCAACCGCATGGGTTCCTCGAAGAAATATTCATCATGGATGTTCTTCCTGCAATAGGTATAGATGACGGCCATCCTGTGCCTTCTTCCAGCTCTACCGGACCTCTGCCAATAATTGGATGACATTGGTGGAACATTCCTGAGAAGAACTATATCCAGAGCGCCGATATCAACCCCGAGTTCTAAGGTTGGGGTTGCGACGAGACAATTGACATTCCCTGGGTCTTTCTTGAATTCGGCTTCGATATGAAGCCGCTCTTTCGCGGGAACTTGAGCAGTATGCTCCTTGGCCATGAGCATAACGAAGCCTTTCTCTAACACACTGATATTATAATCGTCCTCAGGAGGAGCGTTCTCGCTCAAACGCCCAGTACAATTCTTGGATGTACAAACCATCTTCGGCGTTGGTCTTGTATGATTTCTCCCACAGACTGAACATTTATATCTCTTGCTGACTGCCACAAGACCAACTTTGGACGAATCAATCTGGAAGGCACCAACAATACCTGATATCGGCTGGCCTTTCGAGCTCAATATACTGACCGGCTTAAGAAGACCCCATTTAGTCGTTAATCCGGCCCATATGTCAGTTAGTAGGGATTGAGTATCCTCTCGTTTGACACCCCATCTGATTACGAAGTCCTCCGCAGATGTATGTCCACGTCTTGAAATCAATCCCTTAATAAAACTAAACTTCTCATCTGTGGTTCTTTCAAGCTTCAGTGCCTTTGGATAGATCTCAGTTGTTGGCAGGAATCCTCTTTGGACTTCTTCACAGCCCGGATGCCAGAACTTTGTGAAGATTGGTTCCTTCTCATCATATAAAGTACCTCCGCGTCGGTAGACATCAAGTAAAGTCTCAATGCCAACAAGGAGGTCATCGGTCCGCAGACCATATTTTATTGCCAAATCCTGAATGAAAGGATCATCGGCCTTTAGACCATAATAATCAATCCGTAACTTACCCCAGTTCTCAAGACTCTCCATCTGGGCAAAGCTTCGTATTATTTCTCGGAGAATGGATATTCTGAGGAATCGTTTCATATCCTCTTCAATCCTAGAACTATATGCCTCCTCGACCATTCCCGCAAAAACCTCAGGAGCAAGCGTCCTAGCTATATCCTTATCCCTTTTGAGCTCGGTATTCAATCTCTTTTCGAGATCTCCAATTGATATTGGTAATTTTGATTCCGATATTATCCGGTACATGAGGTGCCTGAGCCTGTATCTCCGAGCATGATCTCCCATCCAAGCTGCTTGGAACGCGGCATCCTGACGATTATCAGCAAAGACGATCAGTTTCCGATTTCTTAGGTTTTGAGCAGTTATCATATCTTGGGCCAGTATGTGTATGTCTGCTACGGTCACAGCACTCAATGGCCGTAATGGGGAGAAAATACGGCCACCCCTTTTTGTTCCTTTATAACCACAGGCTGGGCAGATCTGAATATCTCCGTGTTCCTTGAGCAAGAATATTGGAACTAAGGAATCCCGAGCTTTACAAGAAGCATTGGCGCATGACTGCCCCGAACCATGATGGAGGGCGCCGCAGAGCCTACAGATGAAGGCTTTCTCACGCCTTTTGTCCAATCTGTCCACTTGCTCTTCTGGTATTTCTACATCATCAGCTTCGCTTACGAAGCGGTTCGTGAAAGTGACCATTGTCCCTTCCTCTTCACCGACCCTCGGCCAATACACATTTTCATCCTCAGCGACACCGCCGGTTAGTCCTTCTTTTTCCTCGCCTACATCTGATATCCACGCCTCGAGGTAATGCTGGCCGCAGTTCTTGCATGAAACCATGGGGAAGATACCAGTGGGTTTAACATCAGGATGCTTTTTAGCCGCAACCTGGGCCGAGAAATGCATCTTTAGGGCAGGGATACCGCCCGAAACCTCGCCTAATATACCAACAGCGCCTCCGAGGCCTCGGATGAAATAATGCAATTTCGGCCTCAATATAGGTGATCCATCTCTTTCAGCAGCTGCTCCGAGTGTCAGGTATATAAGAAGCTCGAGCTCATCATTCTGGTTGGGCTCACCCCTTCCCAGAGCGGCCCAGACCTTCTTCGTTGCCTCGCATAGGTGCATGGGCTCATTCAGATTATCATGAACCACCTTTACGAACTCGTTCGATTTCAATGCATCATAGAGGCCCGTTCGCCAAGGAACATCACCATCTATGACTTGGTTACTTAGTTCGTATAGCACCTCATTAAGGAGATCACGCTTTTTATCAGCATCGAGGGCTATCAAAGCCTTCTTGAAGACGTCTGGAGCTTTTGTACCTAGAGCGTTGGGTTTCGTCCTTGTTGATGGCCAAGTCTCATCCTCGAATATCTCCTCGATCATCTGGATATTTTGAGGGTTGATACCAAAGAACCTCTGCGCGAACTTCCTTGGGGCCTCTAAATCCCCTTCCGGATCAGTTAAAGTTGCACTTGTCCCGATGCAAATCACATCATCGGCCCCTTTATTGCAAAATGCGCGTATCCGTCGGATAAGGACCGATACCTCAGCGCCCTTGGCTCCTGTGTATGTATGTGCCTCATCGAATACCAAGAACCTTAATGGGGCTTCTTCGAACATGCCGAGGTCCTTGCCCCTAGTGAGTAGGAATTCCAGTTGGTTCACGTTCGTGAGAAGTATCCTAGGGGGATTCTTCGCCATCTCTTCTTCGGTAA
>Ga0209777_10009929_pt1 | contig 10164 bp, 7 predicted proteins | sample FrelakmetHBP12HB_FD_187147 | JGI IMG/M metagenome (GOLD analysis project Ga0209777, IMG submission 187147) | Freshwater lake sediment microbial communities from the University of Notre Dame, USA, for methane emissions studies -HBP12 HB (SPAdes)... | ecosystem: Environmental > Aquatic >...
TCTGATTTTCTGTCGGAGAACCAGTGCGTCAGCGAGGATTTTGTGTACTCGATAATCATCAGGCCCAACGAGCAGATAGTCACGACAGGTTTTAATCGCATCATCAACCTGTCCTTTTCGAATAAGTTGTGCTCCCATATTAGCAGCGGCATCATCATAACGAGGATTAATCCGCAATGCCTGCCGGCAATATTCAATTGCTTCGTTAAGCCTGCCTTGTCCGGCTAATACTGCGGAGAGATTGTTATACACCAAGGCGTTGTTATCTGTCACAGCCAGCGCACGTTCATAAAGAGTAATGCTGTTGCGCCAATAACCCAGCTCAACCCAAGTACGTACCGTCAAAGACAAAAGCGCCAACACCGCTGCCGTACCGAATACGAACTTGTGATAATAGGCACCTTTCGAGATATCGGCGCCGGCCCAGGCAATTATTATAAACAGACCGACAAGCGGGACATAAGTATAACGGTTAGCCATTAATTGTCCACCGAGCTTGACCAAACCGATAACCGGCAGCAGTGTCACGAGATACCACAGCCAGCCGACAATCAAATAAGGCGAACGGCGAACCAAGAGAATAGCCATAACCGATATCAGAAATAAAAAAGCTGTTGAGATAACGAAAGGAACAATCTTCACATCACCCGGGTATGGGTAGTACACTGCTAATTTACTCGGCCAAAACATCATTTCCATATATTTAGCGTAAGAAATTGCTGCATTTCCCAGCCGGCTGGGTATACTTATACTGCCGATTGCACCGGCGCTTCGCTGCGTCAGGTATGCCACAATAGAAAAAACTGCTGTTATAACCAAAAGGGGTACTTTCTCAGCGACTAAACGGATTATCACTGTGCCTGGACGACCAGGTATAGTCCGGTCATTTTTTTCCGTGTCGAGAACGGATTGGCCTAATCGCAAACGTCTCAGCGGCCAATAATCCAGCAGAAGCACTATGAACGGCAAAGTAACAAGCATTGTTTTAGCCAAAAGGCCAAGAACAAAAAACAGGATAATGGGCACGTACCTTGCAAAAATAGGACGTTCTGTGTAGCGTAAATACGCCCACATCGTAAGCATCCAGAAGAAGGTACTCAAAACGTCTTTTCGCTCCGACACCCAGGCCACTGACTCGACATGCAGAGGATGCAATGCAAAGAGAGCCGCAACAAATCCGCTACACCAGAGCCTGCCGGTCATTCGTTTCAGAACCCAGAACAGCAGCAAAGTGTTCGCTAAATGAAGGAGTAAATTGGTAGTATGACATGCCCGTGCTTTGTTGTTAAAAAAATGGCAGTCCGCCATAAAAGACAGCCAGGTCAGCGGATGCCAATTGCCCAAGGTATGTGTTTTAAAAGCCCAGACAATCCCTTGCCGAGTCAACCCATTAACCACGTGTTCGTTCTTCTGCACATAGGATGGGTCATCAAGACTGATAAATTCATAATTGTATACCCGCCAATACACTCCCGCGGTGATAAGAACGAGTATCACGGGAACTAAAGTCGAATACACTTTATTACGTGTATTTTCCATATCAGCGTGTAACCAATTTAAGCTTTACAAATTTGCTGCTGTCAAATGTTATATTGGAAAGGTGGATTCCGTTGTAAACCGCTGCAGAATAGGGCATCTCAGAGCCTCTATGATATTACCAGCTACGGTTTCCCAGTTTCCATAGGCACACGGAGGTGTCCGCCAGGCTATCAGTGACAAAACAGCTATTCGTTTACTCTTGAGGTCCATTTTGCCTGCCTTGACAGGACGATTTTCCGGTTTTTACTTTCTGGTTTTTATTTTTTTCGCACCTGCTCTTTGATTCTCTGAATGTGCCCTCTGCCCATGGCTTTTACTTCGCAACCAAGCTCAAAATATCTTCGGATTTTCTCATCGTCCAATATTCCGAAGCAGTCGATAACTGCCAGCGGAGCAGATGCCCAATTGACTATCTGGTCGGGGTCAAGCTCCAGATAAGGTGCATGCGGCACAGCGAGGATTATTGCCTGTACACCTTTAATGGCGGCAGCGATGTCCTGCTGTACACGAATATTGACAAGCTCTTCCTGATTGCGGAAAAATCTTGACCACGAGTGACCCGGTGCAGGATATGTATCCTGTGTTTCCAACTCATACCAATGGTTAACGTACGGGTCGTGCACCCGCATTTCTGCGCCCATTTCTGTGAGCTTGCGTACGACTATCTCCGAGCCGCTGTATCGGGTGTCACCAACATCCTGGCGGTAACTTGCTCCGCAAAGTAATACAGATGCACCTGCAACCTGTCTGCCCATATTTCGAAGAGCATCTCTTGTCAGATCTGCTACGTGGAGGCCGCGTGTATCATTTATATCGATAGCAGTTGTCGTTATCTTGAATATGTCATCACCAAAGCCGAGGATGTGCTTGTATGCCCAATAGCCCAGGCCTCCGTCTTTTGGCAGACAGTAGCCGCCGATACCCGGGCCGGGGAAAATCATATTATTATGTGTCGGGCGCATTTTAATTGCTTTGATGACCTTGATAAGGTCAACGCCGTTGTGCTCTGCGAATAAGCTCCACTCATCCAGGAAGGCAAGTGTCGTGGCACGGTATGAATTCTCAACGATTTTCGTAGTTTCCGATTCGATGGGGCGGTCCATTACAGTCAGCGGGAATTTTTCAGTATTCAAGACTTCTCTGAGGAATTTCTCAACGCGCTTTCTGGCTTCTTCGTTGCAGCCGGAACAGACTCGCCAGAAATCCCGTATCGAAGAGACGTAGTGTCTGCCGGGCATAACCCTTTCGAAGCTGTGTGAGAGCAGCGGTTCGGAATTAATGCCGCGGGCAGCAAAAGCTTTTTTCATAATCGGCCAGGCGACAAACTCTGTCGTACCCGGTGCCACAGTTGTTTCGATAAGTGTCAGACATTTCTGCGGTACTCTTTCGCCTATGGTTTTTATTGTCGCTTCCAGCGCACCCATTTCTGCTTTGCCTGTACGCATATTGCCGAGGTCCTGTTTTGTATAATCACACTGAACATCGACTACGACGCAATCAGCCAGCTTGAGGCAATCATTATTATAAGTTGCGATGAGTGTTTTTTTCTCGAGGACACAGCGTGAAATCATAGGGTCGACCTCAGGGTCTTCGGCTTTTACAGGAGACCTGCCCAGGTTGAGCAGGGGAATCTTCCAGTAGCTTCGCGGGCTGGGGCGCTGGCAGCCGATGACAAACTTGCCTGGTTTACCGGTTTTTTTGTCGACGGTGTCAGCTATGATAGCGGCCATAACGGCCCCAACAAAACCTACTCCCATCACAACAACGATTTCCCTGCCTTCGGTGCGAGCTGCGCTTACCAGCGACTCAATGCGTTTGAACTCCGCAGCGTATTCATCCTGGCTGGGAATAGGAAACTTTTCACCTTCCGGGCTGATTGAATAATCAGTCATAGTCAACATCTCCTTTGATAAAGTTCCATTTATTTTTCAATAACTGCCGCAAGTTTAGCAACAATTTCCTGTATATCAAGATATTTTCTGCACTCCGGGGAAAAGAGGAATTTGGTACTTTTTAGCCGAAGGGACAATTTCAGGTTTGCATATTTTTTTCATCGGCATTGCTGGTCTGCTTATTTCTTTTTACATAACGTTGCATTGGTTTTTCCAATAAACCAAGACCGACCAGAACAGTAATAGAGGTGAAAGTTGAAATGACTGCCAGACTATAATAGCCTGCCCCACAAGCCATTCCGATACTGGCGACAACCCAGATTGTAGCAGCGGTAGTCAGACCTCGGACGCCACCTCTATCCTGGATAACCGCACCTGCACCTAAAAAACCCACGCCGGTAACTATTTGTGCCGCTATTCTTGTGGTTGGTGCGTTTGGGCCGGCACCCATTTGTTTTGAAATTAAGGTAAAAACCGTTGCACCGAGGCAGATTAGAACATTCGTCCGCAAACCTGCAGACTTGCCGCTGAGCTCTCTTTCCAAACCGATTGCAGCACCGAGCATGACGGCCATAATTACGTGAAATAAATTGCTTGACCAATCCATAGTCCTATCTTTCTATTAAGGTTTCATCGACCTGCATTCCGAAGTGTCTGCCGGCTTTTTCGATGTGTGCGAGAACCTTATCGCCGGGTTTGAGATTGGTAATTGAAATTGCCTTGCCTTCGGGGCTGACCAATCGGATCGTCTCTGCATTTTGCATAACAAGGCTTATCGGCATAGATTCAGCCTCGGCCTCGATGAGAATCACAGGTCTTTTTTCGATTTTGTTTCTGCCAAGATATGCGGTTTGACTTTTGCCCCGAAAATTTACGAGCATCACCTCGTCGCCTGCTTTGAGGTCTGCCAGGTACTTTGTTTTACCGCCGGGTGTTAACGTGTATGCGTGGACAGCGCCGGCATTGACGCGAAACGGTCGCGATGCTACATAAGGATTGTCGATGGATTCGGAATGCACGAGAAAAAAACCTGCAGCAGTATTTCCTACGAGGATACCTTCACCTAAAGCCATTTGTGTACAGGTATCAAGACAGGCCCTGTCCCCCATTCCAAGCTGTTTTGTGCCGGTTATAGTAGCCGTGACAAGAGTGACTTTTTCGCTTATGCCTTGAATTATTTCAGCGGTTTTCTTGATTTCATTTATATTGGTAGTATTAAGCACAACTCCGTCGACACCTTTTTCAAGTATCTCGACCATGAGTTTTGCCTGTTTGCTGTTTTCCACCTGCACCATGATATTTTTGCCTCGCCGGGCAAGGAGATTTTCAATCGGGATAATCGTCCAGTCGAGCATTTTCAGCACGACGATTTTATTTTCCGGCACCGCAGCGGCTTTGTCCTCGTCAGCCTTGCCAGTGATATCTATGAACTCGGCGTCTTTGCCGGGAACTATGTCACCGTTCTTTTCGACCGTTTTAATTTTACCGAACTCGCGTACAATCTGGCTTTTACCGTCCGGCAGCACTATTGCCTCGGCCCCGCTTTCAAGTGCAGATATGACTACTTCTTTGTTGTAGGGTACTGCGCTTACCCAAAGTTTTTTCATTTGACTTATGCCTTAGTTATTTTGCGTAGCAATTTTTAGTTTTTCAGTATCGCAACGGCTTGTTTGACAGAGGCGCCGTTATGAACCATTTTGCAAAGGGCTTTAACGATTTTTTCAGGATTTTCGTGCTGGAATGCGTTTCTGCCAATTGACAGGCCTGCGGCACCGGCTTTGAGGGCACCTTCGACCATTTTAAATATGTCCTCGTCGCTGTCCATTTTCGCACCGCCTGCAATAACCACCGGTACGGGGCAGCCCTGAACCACTTCGGCGAAACTTTCAACACTGCCGGTGTAGACTACCTTGACAATGTCGGCACCGAGCTCTGCGCCGACTCTTGCAGCGTGTTTGACGTTTTTGACGTCAAATTCATTTTTAATTTTTGGCCCGCGGGTGTACATCATCGCAACAAGCGGCATCTGCCATTGCAGACATCGCTCGCTGACAAAGCCGAGCTGGCCCAGCATTTCCTTATCGGTTTCAGCACCGAGGTTTATGTGGATACTGACCGCGTCGGCACCGAGTTTTATCGCTTCCTCCACGGTGCAGATGAGCTCTTTGGCGTTCGGGTCGGGGCTCATTGATGTTCCTCCGGAAAGGTGTATAATCAGCCCGACGTCCCTGCCAGTGCCTCTATGTCCTGCACCGACAATGCCTTTGTGCATCAGGATAGCATTTGCTCCGCCGGCAACGATTTTGCTGACAGTTGTTCGCATATCTGCCAGGCCGGCGATGGGGCCGACTGTAACGCCATGGTCCATAGGAACAATTACGGTTTTGCCGGAATCCCGGTCGATTATTCTCTCCAGCCTTATTTTTTTGCCTATCATTGCCAGACCTCCATTTGCTATTTTCTGTAGAATCTACCCAAAACTCAGTAAAACGCAAGAAAAAAACGTTATTAAGGAGGTTGCGACTGCTAATCGAGTGAGTCACCTATCTGTTGATAAAATTCTGCGTATTTATCCTTTTGGTCTGTCTGGCGCATAGCTATAGCTAAGCGGGGATGTTCATTTAGAATACCAGTAATCATGTATGGTATTATATAACCCCATTCAAGCTCTTCTCGCATAGGTAACATGTAATCCTGGATGACCTGCAGAATGGGAGTGAGATCGAATTTAGGATTTTTCAGAAAACCCATTAACAATTCAAGACAGCAATTGCCTGGTCCGCGGCCGATGCCATACAGTGACCCGTCCACATAATTAGCATCATGGATAATCCCTTCTATGGTATTAGCATATGCAAGCTGCTGATTATTGTGGCAGTGGACTCCAATCTCCTTGCCCGGAAGATACTTTTTGTAGAGCTTGACAAGGTACTCTATCTGTTCAGAATATAGTGCACCAAAGCTATCAACTACGTAGACAACGTCTACGGGTGTATCAGCCAGCTGTTTGAGGGCTTCGACAATATCAGGTTCTATTTCTTTTGAGATGGCCATGATATTGACAGTCGTTTCATAACCGAGGTCATGGCACTTATTAACAAGCTCTATGGCACTGTCGATATACTTAACGTAAGTAGCAGCTCTAATCATGTCTATCGGGCTTTCATCGGCAGGGGTAAATTCCTGTTCTTTAACGCGGTATGAGTCAACCATTATGCTCAGTTTCACGTTTGATTCGATACCATCGATGATTTTTCTTATCTTGCTGTCATCGCAGTACTTCCAGTCGCCGTAATCGGTGGGTGGGAAAAGTTCTTTACTGCTGCGGTAACCCATTTCCATATAGTCGATACCACTTTTGGAAAGAGCGAGGTAAACAGCTCTGACAAATTCATCTGTGAAGTAATGGTTGTTGATAAGCCCGCCATCTCTGATTGTGCAATCAAGCACTTTTATTTGTTCTCTGTACATATTTTAACCTGCCGAAATTTTCCTTAAAGTTTAGTCAATATTTTTTCTACTAACCTGTGATCGACTTCGACCGCCCATTGTCCATCCTTACGATGGACCTGTCCTATGTCACTGATTAATATAAATCTGGGCCATTTGTCAATTGCCTTCTTATCGTGCCTTATCAAATCAATCAGTTTATCTTCGTCCAAATTCTTCGGCAAGGTCACAGGTACGCCGATTTTTCTGAAGATTTTCCTGATTTTCTCAAGCCTATCGGACCCCGACAGGCCTAATTCAATTTCAATCAGGCCGGCTGCGATTATCCCTATAGCTACCGATTCACCATGCAGCAGCTCGAATTTGCTGGCCGCTTCGACCGCATGTCCGATAGTATGCCCATAGTTCAGCATTCTTCGCTGATTTTTTTCGAGCGGATCGTTTTCAACGACATTGCCCTTTATTTTGCAGTTGTAATAGGCTATTTTTTCAAGTACGTCCAGCTTTCGCTGCAGGATTTGGTCAATATTGTCTTCGAGGAAAGCAAAATACTCGCTATCGGCAATAAGGGCATGCTTTACTGATTCGACCAGCCCAGCCTTGAATTGTCTATCTTCGAGGGTCGTCAGAGTGGCGACATCGATAAAAACTGCTGCGGGGTGCCAGAAAGCACCGAAAGCATTCTTGCTTATGCTCGAATCAACACCGGTTTTGCCGCCTATGGACGAATCAGCCTGTGCGACCGTAGTTGTGGGTATATGGATTACGGGGACACCTCTTTTGAAGATAGCTGCTGCGAAGCCTGCGATATCACCGACTGTCCCACCGCCCAGGCCAATGACAACGGTATCTCGGCCAAGGTATGCCCTTTCCATTGCTTCGATGATTGAGACGACCGTGTTTATATTTTTTGATGTTTCGCCAGCCGGGCTTATTACAAATCTTGCAATGTCTCTTGTTCCTAAGAGTTTGTCCAAATGCCCCGCGGAGACCAGGTTTTCATCAGTCACAACAAACTTTATGCGTTCGCCGAAATCGGCCTCTATCTGGCCCCTGAGAGAGTTAAGGATTTCCTTTCCTATTTTAACCTTGTAGGTTCCAGCCTGGCTGGCCGGGATTATAATCTGGTGTTCTAACATTACATTTACACGCCAATTTGTTGTTTTCCGAAAACTTTCACCCGGCTATGCCGCCAAGTTCAAGAGCAAGTAGAATAACGGATTTATCTATTTTATGCAACAGATAGAAAGTAAACCTGGGCCTATAATGGCAGCAGGGTATAATCGAGCTGGTTTTGGGCTTGATAATACGAATAATCACTGTTATATATGCTCAGCTATGCAGACAAAATTAACCGTTCCCATAGCATCGCGGAATTTAGATTTGGCCATACAGCAGGTCAATACCGCTGCAGCTGCTGGAGCCGAGATGCTCGAGTTGCGAACCGACTATCTCGAAAACCTCAGCACCGGCCTGGTTAAAAAGTTAATTGCAGAGGTCAAACAGACCCGGCGGCGGCCACTGCCGATAATCGTGACCTGTCGTGATAAAAATCAAGGCGGAGCAAATGTTTATCCGGACAGATTGCGAGTAGATGTTCTCATCGCTGCCCTCGAAGCAGGCGCGGAATTTATTGATTTTGAGTATGAAAATTTTCGTTTCGCGGAAAATCAGGAAAGGCTGCAGCTGGCACTATTGCGAGCACCGAGGAGCCGGCTGATTTTATCTACCCATAATTTCGAGACAAAATTTGATAATATCGGCAGGTTACATCGCCACATCCTGACTTTGTACCCGGCTGCTATTGCAAAGCTTGTTTACACGGCCAATCATATAAACGACTGCTTTGAGGCATTTGATTTGCTGCATAATACCGGCGGTGAGCGAATTATCTTCTGTATGGGCCAGGCTGGGCTTATCAGCAGAATCATCGCCAAAAAACTCGGCAGCTTAGTTACTTTCGCAAGTATCGATGAGCAGAATGCGACAGCACCGGGCCAGCTGACTATCGAGCAGCTCAAAAAAATATACCGGATGGATGCTATAGACTCTGCAACGAGCCTTTATGGTATCATCGGCTCTCCTGTCGCACATTCAGCCGGCCCTGCTGTGCATAATTCCTGTTTTGCTGATATTGGCGAAAATAAATTGTATCTGCCTTTGCTTGTAGATGGCGGCAAGGAGGAGTTTGACCGCTTTATGAACAATGTACTTTGCCGAAGCTGGCTGGGATTTCGCGGCTTCAGCGTAACTATACCTCATAAGGAAAACGCCCTGGATTTTGTCCGCGAGAAACGCGGGTTTATTGAACGGCTGGTTGAAAGAATAGGTGCTGTTAATACTCTGCTTATCGGCTCAGACGGCAAACTAAGTGCTTACAACACCGATTACGCCGGTGCCTTGGATACTATTACACCGGCACTTAACAAAAGGCGAATCGATTTGAAAGATTTGTCTGTTGCTATTATAGGCGCAGGCGGTGTTGCGAGGGCGATAGCGGCCGGTCTGAGTGACGCCGGCGCCGGAATCCGCATTTATAATCGCACTATACAAAGAGGCAAAAGACTCGCAGCCGAGTTTGGTTGTGATTTTGCACCTCTGGATGATTTGCAGAGGCTGGATGCGAAATTGGTTGTGAATTGTACCAGCATCGGGATGCACCCGGATGTCGACGCAACGCCCGTACCGCAACAGTGTTTGAAAAAAGATATGGTAGTCTTTGATACTGTCTATAATCCCGCGGAGACTCTGCTTTTAAAACAGGCCAAAGAAGCAGGGGCAAAAACCATTTCCGGCCTCGATATGTTCATAAACCAGGCCTGTCTGCAATTCAAACTCTTTACCGGCACAGACGCCAACTCAAAGCTCATGCGAAAAACCATTTCCAAAAATCAGTCATGATTTTGTTTAGTCTATAAAAAACCATAGTGAACAACAGGCAGATTACTGCGGTAAAATTTAATTGTTGCTTCTTTTCAACGATTATTGGTATATTAGAGAAAATAGAAAAGTACATGTCGTACTTTGGATGGGCAATATAGGAAATTATTCACGATGGTGGCGATGCATCAGATAGAGCAGTTTGGCTCGAAGATTGGCCATGAATTTGGCGCTGAAAAAGTGATACTATTCAGCTCTTATGCGCAGGGCAAGGCTACCAAGGACTCGGATGTGGACCCGGTGGGCGCCTGCGTGGGCATGAAAGGCTCGCGCGTGCAGGCCGTGGTCCAGGAACTGCGCGGCGAAAAGATCGATATAATCTCTTGGACCAAGGACATCGCCA
>Ga0209777_10009930_pt1 | contig 10163 bp, 8 predicted proteins | sample FrelakmetHBP12HB_FD_187147 | JGI IMG/M metagenome (GOLD analysis project Ga0209777, IMG submission 187147) | Freshwater lake sediment microbial communities from the University of Notre Dame, USA, for methane emissions studies -HBP12 HB (SPAdes)... | ecosystem: Environmental > Aquatic >...
AGCCGACGCTGACGCCAATCCCAATACCAACCAAAACGCCAACTCCTTTGCCCACCCCGACTGAAACACCCCCTGCAATGCCTGCGAACGTCCATGATCTGACTGTCTATAACTATGAGACCAAAAAGGACGAGGTTATTAGCCCGACCTTTGACAGAGACATAAATACCTGGGTCTGGAAAAATGGAAAAGGCGAGGTCAGGCGTTTTTTTGACCTTGAAACCGGTCATATCTTTGCTCAGACTGCATCAGTTGGTCAATACAATCAACCGGCAAACCAGCACATAATTTATCAGGTGGATACAGATTTTGGCTGGGAAGCAGATCTCACCAATATTGATAAGCTTCCTAAGGGAACGTCTATCGGTTTACAATACCTTTGGGATATTGGCGATCATTATCCTAATTTACTTGGTTTAGATAATTATGATGTAAAACTAATTCTCAAAATCGTCCATGGTGGCTATGATGATATTGCTGACAAAAGCAGGATTTCTCAAACCTCAATGAAGGGTGATAAAAGATATGAACAACCATTTTTATGGCCGGTTCATGATAAAAAAAATAATACTTATGTTTTAACAACCTATATGGTTTCTGAATACACAAAAAATGATCATGATGAAATTATTGAACTAACAGAGTTTTTATTAAATTACTGTCCTACGTCTAATTTCGTCCCCTATAATAAAACAGTGATCCGTGCTGGTGGTATTGGCATCCCCAAAAAACCCATTCAGTAGTTGTTTTTTATCCTCAATTTGTTTTTCTCATGATTGAGGCGGTTGTTAGATATTTTATCTTTCTTTGTAATCAACCCCATTCTCAATACATTGGTTTTCCGGCGAGTTCAATTTTGGAGTTGTTTTTCAACACCCTCTAATTTCAATCCTTGACAATGTTTTTTATCCCCTTATACTTAGGGCAAATTTGACCTTCTGGTGCAAAATGAAAATCAACTATCAGGAAACAACCGCTGATCTGATGAAACGCATTGACATCCATGATCAATATGGCGGACGCAATATTGATGAATGGATGTTAAAACTGCTTGGACTCACTGCGGGCATGAAAATTCTGGACGTTGCCTGCGGTGCGGGCAAACAGGTTTTTTCTTTTTACAAAGCGATGAAAGGTGATGCGGATATTACGGGTGGAGATGTATCCAAAGAATTACTTGAAAAAGCAAAACAAGAAAGTCTGAAGAATCAAATCAAAGCTACTTTCGTTGACCTGGATTTTAATAAACCCTTCAAGTTTGCCAATGACCAATTTGACCTATTATCCTGCTGTTTTGCCATCTATTATGCCGAAGATATTGACTTCACCATCCGTGAGATGCACCGTGTGCTTAAACCCGGTGGCAGATTATTCACCACCGGTCCGATGCCACAAAACAAGAAAATCTTTTACGATGTGATTAAAGAAGCCACAAACAACAAACCCATTCCAGCCATGCCCGGCAGTTCCCGCTACGGAAGTGAAATCTTAGAAACAATTAAAAAGCAATTTGCCAATGTAGAAGTTCACATCTTTGAAAATCCCCTGACCTTTACTAAAGCCGAACCCTTCCTGGAGTATACTCGCGCTTCTCTGTCCGAAGACCGGAAATTATGGGGTGATTTTTTCAAAGGGGAGCAGGATTTTGAACACATTATGAGCCAGATTGAACGAGTCACCCGCGAGAGAATTGCCAGGAATGGAAAATTAGTGATGACCAAAGTGGTGGGTGGTTTCATTGCCACCAAGTAGGCAAAAATGAATCAAAGTCTCCTTTTTTACGGTAAACGAATTTTTTTTCTGGGTGCACATCCGGACGACATTGAACTGGGCTGCGGCGCCCTGATCGCCCACATTGCCAAAAAATCGGACATCCGCTGCGTAACGCTTTCAGATAATCAAAAAAACCCCGCCCTCAAAAACCTGGTTGAGGAACATTATCGGAGCATGGACTTACTGGGAGTTCCCAAAGAAAAAATTATTCTGGGATCATTTGAAACCCGCCGTTTTCCGCAATCCCGGCAGGAAATTTTGGAGTATTTATTTGATCTGAATCACAAATTTGAACCAGAGATCGTTTTTGTACATACCCGCGCTGACCTTCACCAGGACCATGCCACAGTGACAGAGGAAGCCCTGCGTGCTTTCCGCGGCACCAGCATTTTTGGCTACGACGTCATCCGCAGCAGTTATGGCTTCTTCCCTTCTTTTCTAGTCGAAGTGGATGAAAAGGATGTGGAATTGAAAATTAAAGCTCTAGCAGAATATGATACTTACGCCAATAAGTACTATTTCAAACCGGTAGTAACCCGGGCAACCCTCATCCGCCATGGCGCCATAGCTGAGCGCAATTATGCCGAGGCCTTTGATATTTTGCGTATTATTGGCGCTTTTGGGAAATTGACTGATTAAGAGTCAGTTGCTAGTAGCGTCTGCTGTGTCCAAACAGAAATACAGCGCTCATTCAGTGTATTATTTTAGGGTAAACCCTTCCATTATGTTATGACCTGCCCCTATCAAAGGGATATTATCGGGTTTGCTCTCACCATTCAAAATATGAATCCAGGAAGACTGTTCTTTCTAATTAAGTCACTGAATTATTTTCTCAACAATGAGACATGACATATTTATCTTGTTCTTTAAATGCAAATCTAAGATTCAGACTTTTTTATTGTTTGGTCGTGAAGATAAAGATGTCGCAGAGATTCATTACCCATAAGAGCGAGTTTTTCTATATCGTCGGATGAATGGGTCAAGGCTTTTTCCGGCTCGAATTTTTCAGAATTTTCCATCACTTTAAAAACATTGTCCACCACGACTGCCATACCTCCGGCGCGCAGCCCCCATATTCGTGCCAATACTAAAATGATGCCCGCTTCCATTTCCGAACAGGTAATATTCAGCCGTTTGAGGTCTTCAAAATAGTGCTCCCAATTGGATTGCCAATAATTATTAAAAGAAGATCCTGGTTTTGGATGTTTTGCATAAAAGGTATCAGCTGATCGGGTGGTGCCTACATGGTAGGAAATTTTTAATGCTTTTGCAGCCTCGATGCAGGCATTAATTACTTCATAATTAGCCACTGCGGGGTATTCAATTGGAGCATACAAAACCGAAGTACCATCATATCGGGCAGCTGAATCAAAAATGACGATATCCCCGTTCTTAACGTAATCTTGTAAGGCTCCGCATGTCCCGACCCTAAGAAATGTTTTTGCGCCGATTCGCGCTAATTCTTCAATGGCGATTGCGGTGGAAGGCGCACCAATGCCCGTGCTTGTACAGGAAATAGGCATGCCTTTATATTCGCCGGTGTATGTGACATATTCCCTATTTTCAGCAATCTTTTTGGCTTTATCCCATGTGCTTGCGATAGTCTTCACTCTGCCTGGATCTCCTGGTAAGAGCACATAGGGAGCGATATCACCATCATCAGCCTGGATATGATATTGCACAGTCATATTTTCCTCGCTTTATTTTAATAAAATTTGAATTTTCATCAGTATATCTTTTAATTCGATATGTTTATTTTTTGTCACGATTAAAATGCGGAATTTCATCTGGCAAATCCAAGAGCAATTCGACAATCCCGCCAAAATCACCATCAATAAAATAAGGCGCTTGATAAACCAATTGCTTTTTACCATTTTTAGTGATGGAGTAAATATTGAAGGATTGAGTATCATAGATTTTACGCACTTTGGACTGGGTCGGTTCTTTGTGACAGGTAATGGCATTATGACCAATTAATTGATAGCCTCCATCCTTCTTGAACATTTCAGCTGACGCATTGTTCATTTTAATAATGTCTCCCTTTTTATTGGTAACAGTGATTGCACCCGGGAAAACTTTGTACCAGGTATCATTTTCCATTATTTACCTCTTGATATCATGAAATGAATCCTATTATATTCAATAAAAAGGTAAGGTTGTAGAAATCAGAAGAATCATTAAGGCTAAATGGGTATGATTTTTCATTTATAGATTAGAATGCTTCCAATATTAACAAAATTGAAATGTTCAAGAGGTCGGAATGAAAAAAGAAAAGCGCGAAAAACTTTCAATTGAAAGCAAAATGGTTTTTTATCCGCCAGAGCCAGGATCGATGTCGATCAGCGATCCTATTTATATGGCCAGCAACTTTCAATATACGCCTGAAATCTATCAGAGGGTATTGGATGGAGAACGTAAGGCGGTCAATATTTACTCCCGCTGTGGCAATCCCAGTGAATATAAATTTGAGGAACAAATGGGTTGGATCGAAGGCGGCGATGCCTGCCTTGCGACCGCATCCGGGATGGCTGCCATCACCACGATTCTATTTGGTTACCTAAAAAATGGAGACCATATTGTCTCAGACTGGACGACCTATAGTACGACCCACGAATTCCTCGATCACCGATTTACGGACTTTGGAGTGCAGACGACTTTTGTAGATACGGCTAATGCGGAAAATGTTTACAAGGCTCTGCAATCAAATACCAAGGTTGTTTATTTTGAAACCATCGCTAATCCAACCATGAAAATTCCTGATATTGAGTCCATTGTCAAATTGGCACATGAAAGAAATATCATTGTCATTTGTGATAATACTTTCGCCAGCCCTTATGTCTTCCGTCCATTGGATTGGGGAGTGGACATTGTGGTTGAATCAGCGACCAAATTCATTGGTGGGCACAATGATGCATTGGGTGGTGCAATCGTGATGAAATCTAGGCTATTGCCCAAAGATTTCCTTGAAACCATAAGATGGTCCACGCTGACTAAACTGGGTGGCGCGCTTTCACCATTTAATGCCTGGCTTTTATTGCGGGGAATACAAACGTTGCACCTACGTGTTGAGCGCCAATGCCAGAATGCCATGAGGCTAGCGCAGTTTCTGGAAACTCATGAAAAAGTTCAAAGAGTCTGGTACCCAGGTCTGCCTTCGCACCCACAACATCAACTTGCCTCCAGGCTGCTTCCAAAATTCGGGGCCATGCTCACTTTTGAAGTTGGGAATGAAAAAGATGCAGTACGAGTATTAGGAGCTTTGGAACTTTCCACTTTTGGGGCTAGCCTGGGCGGTGTGCGCACAACTACCCAGGTGCCGTCCACGATGGCTTTCCTGGATATCCCTTCCGCTCAAAAGGAATTAATGAATATCCGGGATGGTATGATTCGGGTTTCTGCTGGAATTGAAAATGTGGAGGACATCATCACTGATTTCAATGAGGCTTTAAAGGTGATTTGATAGTTGATATTTGAGGATGATTCAATTCTAGTCATTGTGCAATCAGATCATCAGGTTAGTAATATTTATTTAATAAGAATCTCTATACTTAATTGCATCAACAATATTTTTTGATGTAAACGCGTAAGTGAATTTTTTTATGCATGATTCGAATAGTTTTTCAAAGAATTAATATTGATTTTGAATTCTGATTTACGGTTTTCTTGAGCTGAAAAAATATTTTTTACCAAAAGCAAACAAATCTAAGAGGAAATTTCGGCATTGGTAAGTATTTTTGATTCATTCTTTCCAAAAAACAGCCAGGTGAGGTAGAAGGATATTCCCAGGGATACGGATGAAATCAACCCGAGGGCAAAAAAACCATTAGCTGCAATCAACACGCCACCCAGCAATGCTGCCAACCCCGCTCCAATATCAAAAGTGGCTTCAAGCCAGGCGGAAGTAGCTACTCGTGAGCGGCGGGTGGCAACTGAAACGGCGAAAGCGACACCCAATGATTGAGCCAGAATCAAGGATGAGCGAAATATGATATAAGCGCTGGCTCCCAGCCAGGGATTGATGGTGAGGACCGTGACAAGGGCAAAAAGCGCAGATAATAAACGGGTGACCATCATCACCTTAAGTGTAGAGGATTTCTTTGCTAATATTGGACCAATAAAAAGCAATAGGATGGTTGGAAAAATGAGCAAGGAGGTGGAAGCGCCAAAGAATTCCAGATTGGATAGGTAGTAGCGGATAAAAATTATGTTAATAAACAACATTAAGAATGTCAATCCCAAACCGATAAAGAATTCAATTATGGCAAAACGGATGGTGTTTTTATCAATATTATTTAGATAAGGGGAAAGACTGATCTTGCGGGTATCATGTGGTTTGTCTTTTTCCAATAGAAATAAGGGGGATGAAGCGGCAATGATGATTATACTAAACAAGATAAGAATCAGCCGATAAGTGAGCATCTCATCTGCTAGATAGTGACCAATCAGCTTGGGTAGAAATCCACCAATCAAAGTGCCGATAGAAAGACCCGAATAGAAAACGATACTTGTAAAAGTGAAGGCTTTATTTTTATCTTCAGACACATAACTGGAAATGAATGGCATTTGAACAATATAGTAGCCACAAGCCATTACTCCAGTAAGAAAAGCGCCCGCGAGAATTAAAATCTGGTTGGATGACACCACTCGTAATAAATAAGCAAAACCAATTACTACGTTTATCATGATCAATGCGTGCTTATTGCCGATTTTTTCCGCCAGGAAACCAATGGGAATGGATGCCAAGGCTTGAGCGAAGGGGGTGAGGCTTAAAATCACCCCCAGGAACTCTGGCTTAATACCCATGGAAAGGATATATAAATTAAATTCAGTTTGAAAAACCCCAAACCCTACATTGATTAGAAAAATAGTAATCAGATATAGCTTGAAATTGCGATTAAATTCACGGATGCTAATAAAGTATTCATTAATGGTCTGGAGCATTGAGATTACACCAATTATTTCAGCCAGGTATCCAGGACTAATGAAGCATATTTTTTCTGATCAACCGAAAGGACTACTTTTGTCTTGCCCATGATGGGGAATGGTTGTGCATTGGAATAACGCCTGCGGTCCACAACTGTCATGCCGCGTGTATATTCACCTTTTGTTTCGATAAAAACAGGATACTCCTGCATATTCGCGATATTTGGTTCTATTGCCACGGCTACTGCCAACAGGTCAGGCGGTGACACAAAATCATCCGCTTGAAATTGTTTTCGACCGAGTTCATTTCGTATCTCGGCTTCCCGAGAAAAAATCTTCCCAGCCATATCACACCATGGCTTGTTGCTATTTGCCTGAACTTGAGCGACATCTTTCTGATTCAAATAACCTCCATTCGATAGAGGATCCAGGGGAACCATTGTTTTCGGAATGGCACTGTCAAACACAATCTTGGCGGCTTCCGGGTCCGCGAATACATTGAATTCAGACATAGGAGCCGAATTGCCCGAATCCAAACCACCAGCCATCATGGTCAACTTGTGTACTTTGCCAATGATGCGCGGCTCTTTCTGGATAGCCAGGGCAATATTGGTTAGGGGTGCAATGGTGATCCATTCCAGCGGCTGTCTGGCTTCCATAGTGACCCTGATAATAAAATCGGCAGCGTGTTCATTTTCGATTTTTCTTGTAGACGCTGGAAAAGGAATTCCGCCCAATCCATCCGAGCCATGCACATGAGCTGCATTGGCTGATTTTTCAGGTATCAAAGCCGAAACTGCGCCGGCATACACCGGAACATTTTTTCCAGAGTGATCCACAACGCGCAGGGTGTTATTGATCACTTTATCCAGACTAACATTGCCATTAACACAGGTGATGCCGATGACGTTCAAAGCTGGTGACCGCAATGCCAAGAGCAAAGCAACTGCATCATCCAATCCAGTGTCGCAATCAATGATAATATTTTTTGCCAAGTCTCCTCCAAAAGAAAAAATTTTACCATAGGGTTTCTTGATTATTGATCGCCATTGCCAAATTGAAATAATGGATTGTTGAAAGAGAAGATCAGGGATGAATCTTAAAAAATGTTGACTTATTACTCATTCTCACTATAATTTAAACGATTGCGCAAACGATTTACATCAGTATTAAGAATCAAGGCACAACTTCACTCTCCAATCCGGAAAGGGTATTGATGTCTACAATCAAAGATGTTGCTAGTCTAGCCAAAGTCTCCACCACCACAGTTTCCCATGTCATAAACAATACCCGAGTTGTCAGCAGCGAACTTCGCGACCGCGTACAACAAGCCATGCAGCGGTTGGACTACCATCCCAATGCACTCGCGCGAAGCCTGCGCAGTGGCAGCACCAAGACGATTGGGTTGATCATCCCGGATATTTCCAACCTCTTTTTTGCCGAAACTTCACGTTATATTGAGGATTATGGCAATGCCGAAGGATTCAGCGTAATTTTATGTAATACGGATGATAAGCTGGAGAAAGAATCCTCATATATCGAAGTCTTAATTGAAAAAAAGGTCGATGGAATAATTTTTATTTCGGCAGGTGATTCTACAAAAAATCTCAAACGTCTGAGAAGCCTGCGTGTCCCAGTTGTGGTTGCAGACCGGGATGTGAAGGATTTTCCAGTGGATGTCATCTTGGTCAATAATCTGGCTGGGGGATTTATGGCAACCAATTATCTTATCCAATTGGGTCATAAAGAGATCGCACATATTGCCGGACCTTCAACCATTACCCCCAGTGCCCAACGGACTGAAGGATATTTATCAGCCATGCAGCAACATGGTCTTCAAGTGAAACCGAAATTCGTTTTTGAAGGTGATTTTCGGATTGAAAGTGGAGAACGAGCCATGCAAGCATTGCTTACCCAACCTTCATTACCCACTGCTATATTTGTTAGCAATGACATGATGGCTTTTGGCGCCATTCGCGCTCTTTATGATCGCGACATTAAAATCCCGGAAGATATTTCAATCATTGGTTTTGATGACACCCTCCTGACCAAATCATTTATTCCTCCATTAACTACTATTGCCCAACCTATAAGGCAATTGGCTGAATTGATTGTAAAAACCTTAGTCAAACGGATTAATGAATCCAAATTGTCTTTGGATGCGAAGCAAATGAATTATGAGCGCCAGATTTTGGAAGTGAGCATTGTCGAACGAAATTCTTGTAGAAAGGTTACAGGATAGCCAATTGGAAAAGGTGGTTGTTCTAGGCAGTATTAAGCAGACTTCTTTACCCACAAAGGAAGAGGTTGACACCTTCCTGACAAGTGAAAGAAACACTCTTCAAACCCAGGTATTATCTTCATGAAGGTGTTTAAAATATAATGAATTCTCAAAAAAGGAGGTGGTTGCACTGACAATTATTTGCTTGTAGCGTTTTTGAAACAATCAATTTAAAAGGAGTGAGTAAAAATGAAAAGCAAACTGTTCGCATTAGTCTCGCTATTAGTGGTGGCAGGGTTTGTCATTTCTTGTGCACCGGCAGCCACTGCAGCACCCGCTGCTAAAAAACTGAAGGTCGTTCATCTGATAAATGGCACCCTGGGTGATAAATCCTTCACTGATTCGGCGCATCGCGGATTAGTTCAGGCAGCCAAGGATTTCAACTTTGACCTGGTAACGATTGAAGCTGGAACCGATCCCGCAAAATGGGAACCGGCTTTCACCGATACCGTTCAAGACCCAACCGTTGACTTTATTGTCATTGGCTCAGGTGACTTGATGGATGTCCTAGTCAAAAATGCCCCTCTGCATCCCGAAAAGAAGTTCATCATGTACGATAATCCGGTGGACTTTGCGAAATGCGGTTCAGGCTGCAACAATATTTATGCAGTCCAATACAAACAGAATGAGGGTTCTTACCTGGCCGGTTTATATGCAGGCCTGATGAGCAAGAGCAAGATCATCGGAGCTGTTGGCGGCATGGATATCCCGGTCATTAACGACTTTATGGTCGGGTACATCCAGGGCGCAGGTGATGCAGGTGTTACAAAGGCAAATGTACTCATTCAGTACGCTGGCAGCTGGTCTGACCCTGCCAAGGGTAAAGAGCTGGCCTTGACTATGTATCAGCAAGGTGCTGATATTGTCTTCCAGGTGGCTGGTGGAACTGGACAAGGTGTATTCGCTGCTGCCTTAGAGGCTAACAAATGGGCCATCGGTGTGGACTCTGATCAGGCGCTGATCATTGAAACAACCAGTCCTGACCAAGCCAAGCATATATTAACCTCCATGCAAAAGAATGTAGACAAATCCCTATACCGTGCTTTCAAATTAAATTCTGAGGGTAAATTACCTTTAGGAACCAATGAAAACCTTGGAATTCCGGATGGCGTAGGACTGGCCTACAATAAGTATTATGATGCCAATACCCCGCAGGATGTAAAAGATAAAATCACGGCGGCTGAAC
>Ga0209777_10009931_pt1 | contig 10163 bp, 4 predicted proteins | sample FrelakmetHBP12HB_FD_187147 | JGI IMG/M metagenome (GOLD analysis project Ga0209777, IMG submission 187147) | Freshwater lake sediment microbial communities from the University of Notre Dame, USA, for methane emissions studies -HBP12 HB (SPAdes)... | ecosystem: Environmental > Aquatic >...
GAGGTTGAAGCCCGTGACGTTTTTGCTGAACGTCGAGGTCACGGAGAATGGGACTAAGCTCGTTGGATTGGAGGCGGAAGATGTGAGAGCGACCGTCGGATGGACGTTGTCGAACGTTCTGGAGAGTTGTGTCGCGGCGAGGTTTGGGTTGCTTGCGCCGTCGATGGCGGCCCCGGCACCGACATCCACCGTGACCAAACCCGGAGCTCCCGGAGTGATATTGAAGGTGTAGACGCTGTTGGCGGTCGTGGTGACGAAGTTGGAAGCGACGCCGTTACCCACGGTGATGTCAAACAAATTGAATCCGGTCACATCCGTTGAGAACGTGGACGTCACGGAGAATGGCGTCACGTTCGTCGGACTGGAAACCGAAGTGGTGAGCGTGACCGTGGGATTTGCGTTGTTAAACGTACGCGAGAATTGAGGGGCGGCGTTGTTCGGATTACCCGCCGCATCGAAAGCCGATCCGGCACCGACATCGACCGTCACAAGCCCATTGACTCCCGGAGTGATGTCGAAAGTGTAGACGCTGTTGGCGGTCGTGGTCACGAAGTTGGAAGCGACTCCATTCCCGACCGTGATGTCAAACAGATTGAAGCCGGTGACGGATTTGCTGAATGTCGAGGTGACGGAAAATGGCGTGTGGTTGGTTGGATTGGACACCGAAGAAGTGAGGGCGACCGTCGGATGGACGTTGTCGAATGTTCTGGAGAGCTGCGTCGCGGCGGTGTTTCCGTTGCCTCCGCCGTCAAACGCGGCCGAAGGTCCGACATCCACCGTGACCAAACCCGGAGCTGCCGGAGTGATATTGAAGGTGTAGACGCTGTTGGGAGTCGACGTCACGAAGTTCGAGGCGGCGCCGTTGCCGACCGTGATATCGAATAAATTGAAGCCGGTCACGTCCGTCGAGAACGTGGAGGTTACGGAAAACGGCGTGACGTTGGTCGGATTGGACACCGAGGTTGAAAGCGTCACCGAGGGCGCCGAATTCGAGATTGTCCAATTCGTGTTGTTGCCCGAATCCATGCTGTGGGCGCCGAGGCCGAGCGTGATCGTGGTCGCATTGATGTTGTTGCTGTCTTTGACATCCACGTAGCTGATCGTGCGCGTGCTTTGCGGATCGATAAACCATTGGTTTCCCGTGGAAGAGGAGCGCAGGCTGAGCAGGTTCCCGGACGCGCCCGTAAACGTCGTCACGCCCGTGACCATCTGCGTTGCCCCGGCGGCAAACGTCAGCGTATCCGTGGCGGCGATGATCTTGGTGAAATTATTGAACGTCGCGGAACCGCCGATAGTCTGCGCCGTGCCGTTGAAATCCACCGTACCCGCTCCGCCGTTGAGCGTGCCGGAATTGGTCCAGTTGCCGTGGACGTGCAGCGTGCCCGTCTCATTTTTAATCGTCCCGGCATTGGTGATCGTGCCGACCGCGGTGGAAGATCCCGAACCGAGTTCGAACATTCCGTTATTCTGATACGTTCCGCCGAACACCGCGCCGCCGCTGTTCGATCCGATCAAACCCGTGGACGTGACATTGCCGCCGAAGGAGAGCACGCCGGAGGTCGAAGTGACGGTCGATCCGGAACCGATCGTCGAAAGGCCGCCGACGGTCAGCCTCAATGCTCCGGCGGAAAGCGCGTTCGATCCGGTTGTCGTGAGCGTGCCGTTGATGGTCGGGTTGGTTGTGACGAAGATGGCGACCGAACCGCCGGTTTTTATGGATTCGAAATTATTGTATGTTGCGCCGGCGATGTTTTGGGTGTTCAGACCTACCAGGCGCACGGTGCCCGATTGCGCATTGATCGTGGCGGTGTTGGTGAAGTCGTTGATAAGCTCCAACCGGCCCGTATTCAGACCGATCGTCCCCGCGTTGGTCAGGGCGCCGGTGGTGGTTGCGACGCCGGAACCAAGGTTAAATAATCCGTTATTTTGGAACGTGTCGCCGAAATAATAATTTCCGCTACCGGTGCCGAGGTTGCCGGTGCTGGTTGCCGTGCCGCCAAACGTGATCGATCCCGAGGTGGATGTCACCGTGGTGCCGGCGCCGATCGATGCCGCGCTCGGACCTATGACCGAAAAGAAGTTGCTCGCGGCATTCCAGGTTCCGCCGCCGGTCGTGGTGAAATCGCCGTTCGACAGCACCGTGCCGGTCAGGGTGGCCGTGCCTGCAGACTTGGTCATTTTCACCTGGTTGAAATTCGATTCCGCGCCGATGGATTGGCCGCTCGCGCCGTTAAAATCCACGATACCGGTGCCGCCGGAGAGCGTGCCGTCGTCCGTCCAGTTCCCTCCGACATGCAGCGTGTTCGCACCAAGCGCCAGCGTGCCCGCCGTGATCGTGACATTGTGGGTGGAAGTCACGTTGCCGAGCAACGTCGCCGCTCCCGCGGATTTATTGATCGTCAGGTCGTAAAAATTGGGTTCTGCCGAAATGTTCTGCGCGGCTCCTCCGTAAAATTTCGTGGTTCCGGTTCCTCCGTAAAGCGTGCCGCCGCCATTCGTATAATTTCCGCCGATATTCAGGCTGCCGGTATAAAGCGTCAAATCGCCGTTCAACGTAAAATCCAACGTGGAAGTGACAACGCCGTCACCTATGAGCAACCAGCTGCCCGTCGGCACCGTAAACGGTTGCAGCAACGTCATTTGGGTCAAATCCGGATCCCATGTGTCCGCACCGCTCATGGTCGCCGTATTCATGATGGTCGAACTCGACGAAAAGTAAATGAATGTGCCACCGGTTTTCGTTGAAACGAAATTGTTGTAGACGTATCCCGCAATATTCTGCGTCGACCCACCGAAAGCGCGAACCGTGCCCGCGCCTGCCGACAATGTTCCGCCGGAGTTCGTCAGATCATTGCTGAGCGCGAGCATGCCGGCGCCGGAGAACGTGATCGCTCCTGCGTTCGTCAAGGCGCCCGTACTCGTGGCCGTACCCGTGGAAATGGCAAGCGTGCCGTTATTCTGGAACGTGGACGTGACCGTCATGCTGCCGGCATCGACGGTCAGCGTACCGGTCGAGGTCACCGCGCTGAATGACATGAGCCCGCCGGAAGACTGGACCGTGCCGTTGGCGCTGACGTCCGCATTGCTGGTGATCTCAAGTCTGCGGGTGTTGACGTCCATCGTGCCCCTGGTCACCGTCATGTTGGTTGAGGTGACATCGCCGGTCAGAGACGCCCATCCGGACGGTTTGTTGATGGTCAGGTTGACGAAATGATGTTCGTCCGAAATATTCTGCAACCCGATTCCGTCGAATTCCACCGTTCCGGTGCCGGGATTCAGCGTTCCGGTCCCGGACCAGTCCCCTTGCGCGTGGAGCGTACCCGTACCGATTTGCACATAACCTCCCGAATTTTTTGTCAGCGAGCCGGTTGTCGTCACGGATCCGTCGCTGACGAACAGGTTACTTCCCGACGGCACCGTCAGGTTGCTCCCGAACGTCACGCCCGCAAACGTAAACTCCCAAACATCCGCACCGCTCATGGTGGCCGTGCCGTTGATCGTCGCACTTCCGTAAAAATTTAAATGGTCGCTCGCGGTTATCTGAGACTCGACATTATTAAATACGCTGTTGCTTCCGGTCAAAGACCGCGATGCGCCTCCGATAAAACGAATGGTTCCGCCTCCGGCATTCAAGGTTCCGCCGTCGGTCGCGAAATCGCCTACCATGGAGAGCAGGCCACCGGCGGCATCAAACGTCATCGTACCCTTATTCCCAAAAGCGCCGGTACTGGTCGCTTCACCGAACTTACCGAAGGTCATGGTACCGTTCAGCGTCGTCCCCGGAAAAATCGTCGCGTTATCGCCGACCGCATACGTGGTTCCGCTGCCGATGTCCAAGGTCCCGACGACCGCCAGGCTTCCGGCCGGAACGTTCAGCGTACCCGCATCCATCATCGTCAAATCGCCGAGCACGGTCGTGCTGGCGCTGAAGTTGACGTCTCCGCTGGTCAGCTCGGTTTGCAGATTGTTGTACATCACGCCCGGATACGTATGGGATCCGGTTCCCATGAGGCGGACCGTTCCGTTTTGCGGCAAGAACCAGCCGTTGTCCGTTAAACTCGCACTGTCGAAGATAAGCGTACCGGCGTCGCCATTGATGGTGCCGCCCGGTCCATTTACCATCGCGCCGAGGGTGGTGGTTGCCGATCCCGTATTGATGGACAGGGTTCCGTTATTTTGATAGCCGCCCTCAAAATCAAATTTGCCCGACGTGGTCTGCACCGTGGCCGTCGATGTCGCACTGCCCAGGAAACGGATCTGGCCGCTGCTGGACTCAACCGTGGTTCCGGTACCGAGAATCGTCAGGCCGTTCACGTCCATGTTATATTTGTCGGCATTCCAGGTGCCGCCGCCCGACGTCTGGAATGATTGGTTAATCAACGTATCGCCGGAAAGCGTGACCGTTCCTCCGCTCTTGGTGCTGCTCACGTTCGGGAAATTCAACTCCCCTGCGACGCTCTGGCTGCCGGATCCGATAAAATCAACCGCCCCATGCGCATTATCGAACGTTCCGCCGTCCGACCAATCGCCGCCGACGTTCAAGGTATTCGTCCCCAGCGTGACCGATGTGCCGACGGAGATCAACACATTTCCCATGGCGGTTGTGCTTGCCGAAAAAGAAATCGTTCCGGATCCCTGGAGAGTCAGGTTATTGTAAATCGCGGAAGCGACCTGCGCGCTGCCCGTGGACGGTTGATATTTGACCGTTCCGCCACCCGAGATAAAGCCGACGTTGGACGGGATAAATGCTCCTTTCAGAATAAGCGTGTTGCTGATGCCGCCGGGGTAAGTCATGTTCAGCATCCCGGAGTTGCTGATGCCGAAGGTGCCGTTCGAGATCAGGTTTCCCGAGCTGAGCCAAACCGTACTCCCGTTTGGAATCGTGAACGCATTAGCGAACGTCAAATCGGTGTTGGCGATTTTGAGTCCATCCGATCCGCTCATGGTAAACGTTCCGAGAACGGTCGAGGTGGCGGCGTCGCTGTTGGTGAATGTCGAAGTGCCGTGAGTTTTGAGCGATTCAATATTATAATAAAGATTATTCGGAAGCGTGATGTCCGAAGCCCCGACCAGACGGACCGTCCCGTTGCCGTGATAAAACGCCCCGGATCCGCTCCAGGTCGAGCTCACCGAAAAGTAGCCGGGGCCGGCGTAAATCGCGCCGCTGTTTGCCAGGCCGTTGGTGGTGGTGGCGTTGCCCGATCCCACGGTAAACGTGCCGGCATTCGTCAGCGTGTCTTCAAAAAGAAAATTGCCGCTCGAATTGCTCAACGCTCCCGCGTTATACGCGGTTGATGTTACGTTGATATTACCGTTGGTCGTCTTGACCTGGCCGCTGCCGTTGATCGTCAACGTATTAAAATTGAACGAACCGCTTGTGGAAACGATGTCACCGTTTGCAACCGCTCCCGGAGAAGAGGTTGTCACAATAATCCTATTCGCACCGATGTTCAACGAAGATCCGGTACCGACGGACAACGAGGCCATCGTGTAGGTCGCGGGAGCACCGGTAATGTTCGTGCTTGTGCTCACCGGGATCACGACGTTGTCCGTCGACAACGGCACATGCCCGCAATCCCAGTTGCCGGCCGTGTTCCAATCGTTGGTCGCCTCGGTCGTGGCGAAGTTGCAAAACGGCGCCGCGTGCACCGGATGAACCGCCGTCAGCATGCCGATGCCGAGAAAAAAGGCGATGGCCGCCAGGAGACGGAAGCGGTCTTGCAGAGAAGACCTGACCACGGAAGTGCGATGGAACATAAAAGCGTGCGAGGTTATCTCGATGGAAAGGCGAATGTATAAAAAGCGGTCATGGTTGGACGCCTTCCATTATAGACCCGAAACCGATGCAAGCCAAATACCCACATTGACACAACGGTGGATATCTATGCACAATGGTTCTGGGAATTAACCCTCCTTTTCTATCTATGCACAACCACATTCGTCGCTGGTTGGCCGTGGCAGGATCCGTTTCCCTGCTCATCGCGCCGCTCGCGGGTCATGCAGCTACGCTCGTGACCAGTCAATTTAACGCCGGAGATTTGATCAAAGGTACGAGCAATGCGACCGTCTATTATTTCGCTCCGACGGGAAAACGCTTCGTCTTTCCGAACGAAAAGACTTACTTCACCTGGTACACGGATTTCTCGAAGGTCATCACCATCTCGGATTATCAACTCTCCACGATTCCGCTCGGCGGCAACGTGACGTATAAACCGGGACGAAAAATGGTGAAAGTCACCACCGATCCGAAAACCTACGTCGTGGATCAAGGCGGCGTCCTCCGCTGGGTAAAATCCGAAGAGCTGGCGCAGACGCTGTATCCGGTCAATTGGAAAAACCAGATTGACGATCTCCCGGATGCGTTCTTCGTCAACTATCGCACGGGTACGCCCATCGATATGGCCGCGGATTTCCATCCAGCGGACGTGACGACCGCCACGCCCGACATCATGACCGATAAGCAGATGGATAAGAACAAGATCACGGTCACGATCGGCAACGTAAACACCGGATTTGTCCCGTCCACCATGACGATCAAGGTCGGCACCCAGGTGACCTGGACCAACGGCGACATCGTCACGCATGACGTGACCGGCAGCGGCTGGAATTCCGGAACGCTGAATCCCATGCAGACGTACGTGCGGACGTTCAACAGCGCCGGCTCGTTCGACTACAAGGACTCGAGCCACGCAGCTATGCAGGGAACGATCAACGTGGTGCAATAATAATTTGATCGACCGTTCACGTAGGGGCGTATTGCAATACGCCCCTACATTAATTTCCAACCTTCCGCTACACTGGTGGCGTATGCCGCATGGCGAACAACCGGCCTATTCGATCCGCGAACTCGAAATCAAAGCCAACGAAATACGCCAGGATGTGGTTCAGGCGCTCGTCCATGCGAAAAGCGGCCACTCGGCCGGCTCCCTCGGCATGGCGGACGTCCTCACGGCCCTGTATTTCCGCGTTCTGAATATCGATCCGAATAATCCCCGGTCGCCCAACCGCGACCGCTTCGTTTTGTCCAACGCGCACATCTGTCCGGTCCTCTACGCCACGCTAGCCCATCGCGGTTTCTGTTCGCGCGCGTCGTTCGTATTCAACCTGCGCAAACTCGGCTCGCCGTTCCAGGGCCATTCGACCAACCACGATCCGTCGCTCGGCATCGAAACCTGCGGCGGTCCTCTTGGTCAGGGATTGTCGCAGGCCGTGGGCATGGCGCTCGCCGGCGCGATGGACCACGCAAAGTGGCGCGTCTATGTGGCGACCGGCGACGGCGAACTGGATGAAGGTATGTGCTGGGAAGCGATCATGCTTGCCGGAAAAAACCGGCTGAGCAATCTGACCGCGATCGTGGACCGGAATAATATTCAAATAGACGGACAGACCGAAACGGTCATGCCGCTCGAACCGCTTGCGGACAAATGGCGCGCGTTCAACTGGCACGTCATCGAGGTGGACGGCCACAACATGCGGCACGTGATCGACGCGCTCGAAGAAGCGAAGACGGTTTTTGAAAAACCGACGGTCATTCTCGCGCACACCGTGCCCGGCAAAGGCGTGAGCTTTATGGAACACAAATACGAATGGCACGGCAAACCGCCGTCGGCCGAAGAAGCCGAACGCGCGCTCGCCGAACTCCGCGCCGAAGCCGAACGCCTGAAGTCGTCGCCGGTGTAATATATTCCTAGTTCGTTCGTTTGATCCGTTGCACTAATCCATCTTCATTATTTTCTATGCCTACCCGCCGTTGGGTCCGTCCCGTTCTCATCATCGTCGGAATCCTGTCCGTCCTTCTCATCGCACTCATCATCGCCGCCGTCGTCATCAGCACGGTGAACATGAACTGGAATACCGCGCCGGTCGCGTCAACCTCCCTCGGCTACGCACGCAGCGGAGGCTCGGTCGCTTCGGTATCCGAAATGGCGCCGGGAGCGCCCTCGATCGCGGTCGACAAACAGATGATCGCCGTGCCCTCTCCCGTTCCTCCGGTGGACGGAACCGGAGCCACGGCTGATCAGCGCGCGGCCGTCGGTGCGAAAATCATCCAGACCGGCTCGCTCACGCTGCGCGTGGACGATGCCAACCAAACGCTCGGCCGGTTGAAGGCGCTGGCCGCGGAAAAAGGCGGTTATGTATCGGATTCGAACGCCAGCGAAAATAACGGCGAGATCACGGCATCGATCACGCTCCGCATCCCGTCCGCGAAATTTAACGAAACGGTGGACGCGGCAAAAAAACTGGCGAGCACGGTCCTCGACGAATCTACCAACGCCCAGGACGTGACCGCACAGTTTATCGATCTGCAAGCGCGCCTGACTGCGGCCAAAGCCGAAGAACAGCAATATCTGCAAATCCTCCAAAAAGCCGTCAAGGTTGACGACATCCTGCAGGTCACGCAATACCTTTCCAACGTGCGCGCGCAAATCGAACAGCTCCAGGGTCAGATCAACCAATTGACCGGCCAGACCGATTACGCGACGCTCTCCATCACCCTGGTCCAATCGGCAAGCATCCAAGCGCCCACGCCAACATGGAAACCTCTCGAAACCGCACGCCAGGCCGCGCACGCGCTGATCATCGCCCTGCAAGCGCTCGTCGACGTCCTGATCACGGTTGTCATCTTCGCCATCGGTCTCTTGCTGCCGATCGTTCTGGTCCTCGGACTCGTCATCTGGCTCGTCCGTTTGGCCTGGCGCCGCATCTTCCGCAAGCGATAAGCCGTAAGCTGCAAGCTGTAAGTTTTCTCCTATGCTCGACCCGCACCTCTTTACCAAGCAAAAGCGCCTGCTCAACATGCGCGACGGATATGCCGCCGGGCTGGTTGAGATCGGCGCCAAAGACAAACGCGTGGTCGTGCTGACCGGTGACCTGGCCGAATCCACGCGCGCGGACCGGTTCCAAAAAAAATTCCCCGACCGCTTTATCGAATGCGGCGTCGCGGAACAAAATATGACCGGCATCGCCGCCGGCCTCGCACTCTGCGGCAAGATTCCGTTTGTCAGTTCGTACGCGGTGTTCTCCCCGGGCCGCACCTGGGATCAGGTCCGCGTGGCGATCTGCTACTCGAACGCCAACGTCAAAATCGCCGGATCGCACGCCGGCCTCTCCGTCGGCCCGGACGGCGCCACGCACCAAGCGCTGGAGGATCTCGCGATCATGCGCGTTCTGCCGAACATGACCGTGGTCGTGCCGTGCGATTATGAGGAAACGCGCAAAACCGTGATCGCGCTCGCCAAAATGGACGGACCGGCCTATTTCCGCTTTGCGCGCTCCGACACGCCGGCCATCACGACCGAAAAAACACCGTTTAAAATCGGCAAACACGACGTGCTCCTGCCGGGAACGGACGTCACGATCTGCGCCTGCGGCCCGCTCGTCTACGAAGCTCTGCTCGCCGCCCGCGCGCTTGCCCGCAAAAAAATAGCGGCAGAAATAATAAATTGCCACACGCTCAAACCGTTCGATGAGGCGACGCTGGTCAAAAGCGCGAAGAAGACTCGCTGCGTCGTCACCGTCGAAGAGCATCAGACGATCGGCGGCCTCTTCGGCGCTGTCAGCGAAACCCTCGCGCGACGCTTCCCCGTCCCCGTCGAACCCGTCGGCATGCCAAACAGCTTCGGCGAATCCGGCGAACCGGAAGAGCTGCTCGAAAAGTACGGCATGACGACGGAGAAAATCGTCGAAGCGGCGCGACGGACAGTCGAAAGAAAATAATATTTCCCATCTGTCTTTGCGAGGAGGAACGACGAAGCAACCTCCCCGTAGCCCACCGATCGACCCGGAGAGATTGCTTCGCTACGTCAAACTTCGCTCGCAAAGACAGAATAATAAAATACGCCGGCAATCCAGTCCATCAGGTCGATGGCGAGCTGCCGGCTATTCGGTTCTTCATCACCTCGTTGAATGCCGCAACGGCCGGATGGTCCTCCGGATGCATGTAGAGCGTGAGGCTCGGGTGCAGATCCTTCAGCCTTCTCTTAATCTCCGCGAGCGAGCTTCGGCCGAAGTTCTTGGTCTTTAGTAGGTCGGCATCCGTCTTCTGGACGAGCTGACCGATGCGGTCGACGTTGTAGTTCGCAAGGCAATTCGCCGATCGCACCGACAACTCAAGGTCCTCGACGCTCTTTAGCAGAACTTCCTCGAGCGGCGGGTAGTCCCTC
>Ga0209777_10009932_pt1 | contig 10162 bp, 9 predicted proteins | sample FrelakmetHBP12HB_FD_187147 | JGI IMG/M metagenome (GOLD analysis project Ga0209777, IMG submission 187147) | Freshwater lake sediment microbial communities from the University of Notre Dame, USA, for methane emissions studies -HBP12 HB (SPAdes)... | ecosystem: Environmental > Aquatic >...
GGGGTAACCTGCCTCGAGGGTTCGAATCCCTCCCTCTCCGCCACCATCGCGCGCCCGTAGCTCAGCGGATAGAGCGCCAGGTTGCGGACCTGGAGGTCGTGGGTTCGAGTCCCGCCGGGCGCGCCACCTCCCCGCTACGCAGAGGCCGTTTCCGACTGCGCCGTCCGCCCTCCGGACGCCCTCCGGACCCCGTCAGCGGTGCAGGTTCCTCGCCGCCACGAAGCTCAGCCCGTGCTCGGTCAGGGCGCGCGCCGTGTGGCTCGTCGCGTCGAGCTTGTCCATGAAGTTGAGCTCAAGAGCATCCCAGTCGCCGCTCGCAATGACCTCGGACTTCTCGCGGAAGTAGTCCAGGATGTCCGAGGGATGGGGTCGCGCCCCGTCCACCGCCGGGTCGCCGCCCTCGTGCTTCGCCGAGATGTTGGGGACGTGGTCCGCCAGCGCCATCAGCTCCTCGCGCCGGTCGTACGGCTGGAGGACGATGCTCTTGAACGTCTCGGTGATGTGGTGCTCGAAACGGATGGCGTCCTCGAAGCCGAGCGCCCGCCGGATCTCGGCCGTGATCTCCAGCGTCTCGTTGTTCGCCGAGTTGCCCCAATTGAACCCGATGAGCGGCGTCGTCCCGTCGTCGCGCGCGAAGAGCTTCGCCCCGATGAGCGTCCACAGGCCGGCGAAGGGGTTGTCATTGCCCATGAAGACCGAGATCTTGAACTCGATGTCCACGCCCAGGCGGTGGAGAAGGTAGCCCGCCAGCACGGTCCCCGGGTTGATGTTCAAGACCTGGCGCACGCCGTATTCGGTGTAGTAGTGGAGGAACTCGTCGAGCCACTGGAGCGGGTGGTCGTTGGGCTCGCCGATCCCGCCGAAATAGCCGGTGATCGTGGCCGGGCCTCCGAGGTGGATGTTCGAGCCGTCGGTGCCCTTCGTGTCCAGCGTCTCCACGTAGCTGGCGCCGATGATGTGCATGGCCGCCGCGATTGCCGGGAGGTCGCCGTCGGCCTCCTGCTCCTTCATCCGGCGGACCGCGATCCAGCGGGCCGGCATGAGGGAGCGCTCCGCGATCGCCTTCCGCGCGGCCGCGATGACCCACGGGAAGTACTGGAGAGCGCTCACCTCCAGCGTCACCGCCATGTCGTCGCGGAACGTCGTGGCGTCCGCCTGCGCGCCGAGCACGCCCAGGCGGTAGTCGGCCACGCTGACGAAGGCGCCCCGGTCGCGCTGCTCGGCAAGCCAGTTCAGGTCGGCGAGGTACTCGGGGTGGGCGGCCCTGACCCGGTCGAGCAGCGCCGGCAGCTCTCCGGCCGCGCGGGCCTTGCGATTGATCTCCTCGGGGGTCCCATAGCGGGCGATGACGGCCAGCACGTCGTTGACGACCCGCGATTCCGGGTCGAGCAGGAACGCGTTGAGGTCATCGAGTCGAGCGGCCGGGATCGCGAGCATCCGGCGGAGGTCGGGGGTCACGTCTCTCTCCTGGGTGCTCATCCGAGCAGTCTCACGAGCTCGTCGTACTCCTCGTCCTTCATCCCGAACCAGTTCTCCGGATGGGGGAAGGTCCGCCCGGTCACCTCTGCGACGTAGGCCGCCAGGCCTTCGCGGATCACCGCCCCGGCGTCGGCGAAGACCTTGGCCATGCGCGGAGTGAACTTGGGGTAGAGGGCGAACGCGTCGTGGTAGATCAGCAGTTGGCCGTGCGCGTCGGGCCCGGAGCCCAGGCCCATGATGATGCAGTGCTTCGCCCGCTCGGTGATGACCCGGCAGACGCGGTCGGGCACGAGCTCCAGGAGGATGCAGAACGCGCCGGCCTCTTCGAGCGCCTGCGCGTCGTCCACGATCTTCTTCGCCTGCGCGGCGCCCTTGCCCTGGAGCCGGAAGCCGCCCAGCGCGCTGACGCTCTGCGGGGTCAGGCCCAGGTGGCCGATGACCGGGATTCCCGCCCGGGCGATGCCCGCGACGCGGTCGGCCATCTCCGCGCCACCCTCCAGCTTGACGGCGTCGCAGCCGGCCTCGGCCATGAAGCGGCCGGCGTTCCGGATCGCGGACTCCACGCTCGGCTGGTAGCTCATGTAGGGCATGTCGCCCACGAGCCACGCGCTGGGCGCCCCGCGACGCACTGCCGCAGCGTGGCGGATCATGTCCTCCATCGTCACCGGCAGGGTGCTGTCGAAGCCCAGCATCGTCATGCCCAGGCTGTCCCCGACCAGGATCATGTCGATGCCGGCCTGCTCCTGGAGGTGGGCGGTCGGGTAGTCGTAGCAGGTCAGCCAGGTGATCGGCGTGCCCTCGGCCAGCTTGGCGAACAGCGCGGGCAGGGTGACCTTCTTGCGCTCGGACACCGTGGCCTCCTCTCGTGGACTGCCGCGGCGCGGCATCGTCACCGTCGGATCATATGCCGGGCGGGCCACGGTTTGGGGAGGGGCCGTTGCGTCTAGAATCCAGCCATGTTGGAACGAACCCTGCCCCGCGTCGGTGTTCTCGGTCTCGGCACGATGGGCGGAGCCATGGCGGCCAACCTCGCCCGGGCCGGGTTCCCGCTCGCTGCCTGGAATCGGACAGCCGGGCGCTCGCATGAGCTCGAAGCGCTGGGGGTCACGGTCGCGGCCTCGCCGGCGGCGCTCGCGTCGACGGCCGACATCGTCCTCGTCTGCGTCTCCGACACGCTGGACGTGGAGGCCGTCCTCTTCGCCGCCGACGGCGTCGCGGCGGGTGCCGCGGCCGGAACCCTCGTGATCGACTGCTCCACCATCGACCCGGCGGCCAGCCGGCGGTTCGCGGCCCGCCTCGCCGAGCAAAGGATCGCCTTCGTCGATGCCCCGGTCACCGGTGGCAGCGAGGGCGCCCGGAACGCGACGCTCGCGATCCTCGTGGGCGGCACGCCCGCGGACGTCGAGCGCGCCCGGCCGGTCCTCGCGGCGATCGGCCGGACGATCACCCACTTCGGGCCTGTCGGCGCCGGACAGGCGGCGAAGGCTGTCAACCAGGTGATCCTGGCGGGAACCTACCTAGCAGTGGCCGAGGGCCTCGTCCTTGCCCTCAAGGCGGGTCTCGACCCCCAACAGGTTGTCGAGGCCCTCTCCGGCGGAGCGGCGCAGAGCTGGGTCCTGGCCAACCGGAGCGGGCGGATGCTCTCCAACGACTACCCGCTCGGCTTCAAGGTCGCGCTCCATCTCAAGGATCTCGGGATCGCGCTGGACCTGGCCCGGCAATCGGGTGCCGTCCTGCCGGTCGCGGCCCTCGCCGCCCAGCTGGAGGCCGGCCTCGTTGCGACGGGGCATGCCGACGACGACATGTCCGCCCTCGCCCGCGCGATCCGCGGGCTGTCCGGCCTCTTGGCGTGATCGGCCTCGTGGCGTGATCGGCATGGACCGCGGCAGGGTAGGCTGACGCCATGCACTACGAGCTGTTCATGGGCGCCGCGCTGGCCGAGGCTAGGGCCGCGGTCGAGAAGGGCGAGCGCCCGCGGGGAGCCGCTGCGGTCCTCGATGAGGCCCTGGTCGCGAGCGGCCACGAGGAGGTTGCGGCTCGCACGGACCCGACGGCCCACGCGATCGTCGTGACCCTGCGCGAGGCGGCCGGGCGGCTCGGAAGGACGTCGCTCGCGGGCGTGACCGTCTTCGCGCTCGTGGAGCCGTGCGCGATGTGCGTCGGCGCGCTGCTGGAGTCGGACGTGGACTGCCTCGTCTACGCGGTCCCGAATCCCACCGCTGGGGCGGCCGGCTCGGTGATCCAGCTGGCGGACCATCCCGCGTTCTCGCGCCGGATGGACCTCGTTTCGGGGATCCTCCGCGCCGACGCCGCGGACCTGCTCGCGGTGACGACCACGGCCTGAAGGCCGCGCCGAGCGCGCCCGCCGCGCGGGCCCGCCGACCGCGCAACCCCACCCACCGCGCGCCCCGCCCACCGTCGCCGTCCCGCCGAGCGCGCCGAGCGCGGCCCCGCCCGCCGGATCCCCGGTCCGTCCGCCTTTGGTATCCTCTCGCGCGGAGAGGTGTCCGAGTGGTTGAAGGTGCCGCTCTCGAAAAGCGGTGTGCGCAAGCACCGTGGGTTCGAATCCCACCCTCTCCGCCACGCCACTCGCACCCGTCCCGCCGGCCCCCGCGCCGACACGCCCCCGGAGAGGTCGCCTAGAGGCCTAGGGCGCCGCACTGGAAATGCGGTATGGGGCAACCCATCGAGGGTTCGAATCCCTCCCTCTCCGCCACCTCCCTCTCCGCCACCGCCCTCGCAGGGCCATCTATGGCCGGCACGCGGGGCCCGCGTCGCCCTCGGGGTTGGTGGACTCGTCGACCGCGCAGGACGTGATCGCGCGCCACCGATCGATTTTCGACTCCGCGTTCTCGGGTCGGACCATCGCAGTGCGTCACTGGCTGGAGAGCCCGACTGGGGACCTTCTCGTCGCGACCGCAGACCATCTCGCGGCCCGTGGTTTCTCCGACCTACGCGCAGGGTTCGTGCTGCGGGACGAAACGGGTCGTCAGCGGTGCTCCGGGGCGCCTCGCGGGTCCGGTCGCACCGTTCCTTGAGCACCACGCGGGCAGCCCAGCCCTCGGAACGCGACCACCGCCGCTCGCGATCCTCCGTAGCACGAACCGGCCGCGTATCTCGGAACAATCGGGCGCGGGGGCGGGAGGGCGAGGCGGGAGGGCGCGGGGGCGGGAGGGCGGCAGGTCGGCGCTCGTCCGGGCCCCCGCGCCGACGAACCGGACACGCCGACGGCCACGACGGCCCCGCACGCCGACGGCTCTCCGCCACCGCCCTCGCAGGGCCGGAGGCCCTCCCGGGTCCCCTGCTATGATCCCGCTGCCGTGCTAGGCGGGGAACTAGCGGTGCCCTGTACCTGCAATCCGCTCCAGCAGGGCTGAATTCCCCCCCGAGGTCCTCGTCTTCGAGAGCCGCCGGCGCGAACGGCGCCGAGGATCGGGTCCCGCGCAGCGGCGACACGCGAATCGCGTCAGGTCCGGAAGGAAGCAGCGCTAAGCGAGGCTCGTCGGGTGCCGCGGCCAGGCCTGGTCTGAGCCGATCACGTCGGTGGGCGCGGGGATGGCTTGATCGACGGGGGGTGCACGGCACTTCTTCCACCTGTCGCCGCGACCCGGATCGGGAGCCCAGTGAGCGAGAGTCCCACGCACCAGGCGCTCTATCGGCGCTGGCGGTCCCAGCGCTTCGAGGAAGTCGTCGGCCAGGATCCGGTCGTGACCACGATCCGGAATGCGCTGCGGACCAACCGGACCAGCCACGCCTACCTTTTCGTCGGCCCGCGGGGAACCGGCAAGACATCCCTGGCGCGGATCCTCGCCAAGGCGATCAACTGCCCGAACGTGGCGGACGGCGAGCCATGCGACGCCTGCCCCTCGTGCAACGCGATCCGCGAGGGCCGGGCGCTCGACGTCGTCGAGCTGGACGCGGCGTCGAACAACCGCGTCGACGATATCCGCGAGCTCCTGCCGCGGATCTACACGGCGCCGGCGGACCTCCCCACGAAGGTCTTCATCGTCGATGAGGTCCAGCGCATCACGCAGGGCTGGGACGTCCTCCTGAAGACGCTCGAAGAGCCTCCGCCGCACGTCCTGTTCGTCTTTTGCACCACGGACCCCAGCCAGATCCGGCCGGCGGTCCTGTCGCGCGTCCAGCGCTTCGACTTCCGGCCCCTGCCGCCGATCCTCATCGAGGCGAAGCTGCGCCGGATCCTCGAAGCCGATGGACGCGCCGCCGAGCCGGAGGCCGTCGCGCTCGTCGCCCACCTCGCCGACGGCGGGATGCGCGACGCCGAGTCGATCCTGGACCAGCTGCTCTCCGGCGGTGGCGACCTGCTCACCGCAGACGCGGTGCGCGACCTGCTCGGACTCGCGGACGGCGACTCTGTCGCCAGATTCGTGACCGCGCTCGTGACCGGTGACCCTGTAGCAGGGATCGCGCTCCTCGATGCCCTGGAGGACCGCGGGCGCGACCTTCGTTCGTTCACGGACCAGGCCATCGATGCCCTCCGCGTGGCGCTTCGGGGTGCGCTCGCGGGAACCCCGGGTGCGAATCCGCTGTCGGGCCTCGGCGCCCCGGCTCTCGTCGCCGCGGCGCGACGCCTTGCCGCGATCGACCCGGCGAGTGCGGCCCCAGGCGGCATGCGTTTCCAGCTGGAGCTGGCCCTGCTCGAGACGGCCCCGCAGGGTGCGCAACGGGTGGCGGCCTCGATCGCGGTAGCCGTGATCGCGCCGGCCCAGGTCCCGGCGGTCCCGATCGCGGCCGCACCGGTCCGTGGCCGGGCGCCAGCGTTCGCGGCCGAGGTTCCGCCCCCGCCGGCCGCCCCCGCATCGGGCGTCTCGTCCCCCGCACCCGCCGTCCTGCCGGCCGTCCCCGCCGTCCCGGACCCGCGTCCGCTGCCAACCCCGCCCGGATCGCCCGTGCCGGCGTCCGCCGTCACCGGACCCAGCGAGCTACTCGTGGAGCTCCGCCGCCGCTGGCCCGAGATCGTGGCGCTGATCAGCCGGCACCCCCCCACGAAGCCGCTCATCGAGGCGTGTCGGCCCCTGGCGGTCGACGGCGCCGTCGTCACGCTGGGGTTTCCAGAGAGCCAGCTCTTTCTCCGCGAGGCAGCCGACCGGCGCCGCCCGACTCTCGAGGAGGGGCTCTCTCGCGTCCTGGGCCGCCCGGTCGCCGTCCGGTGCGTCGCGACCAACGTCGAGATGGATGTCACGCCGCCCGCCGACGCGGAGGGTACCGCGGTGATCGCCGCGGCGCGGGCCGTGTGGGGTGACGAGCTCGTCGGCGTCCGCGAGGTCGACTGACAGGCTCGGGTCCCGCGCGGGCCCTGCGCGCCTCGGCGCGATGTTGCAGACTCCGGCCACGAGCGGTGCGCCGGGTGGCGAACGATGGAGGATGGGATTCGGATGAGCTTCGGCAATCTCCAGAAGATGGCCCTGCAGATGCAGCAGAACATGCAGCGCGTCGAGGAGGAACTGGCAGCGGCGGTCCTCGAGGGAACGGCCGGTGGCGGCGTCGTCCGCGCCGTCGTGACCGGCAAGCAGCACCTCGTGCGCCTCGAGATCGACCCGAGCGCGGTGGACCCAGCGGACGTGGAGATGCTCCAGGACCTGGTCGTCGCGGCCGTCAACGACGCCCTGCGGGCGGCCCGGGAGCTCAGCGAGTCGAAGATGGCCGCCGTGACAGGTGGCCTCCGCCTGCCGGGGATGTAGGCGAGCGGCGCTGATGCCCTCTGCCGTCATCGAGCCGGTTGCCCGCCTCATCGAGGCGTTCTCCCGGCTGCCCGGGATCGGCCCGAAGACGGCCCAGCGCCTCACCTACCACCTGCTCCGGGCACCGGACGGGGAGGCGCGGACGCTCGCGGCGGCACTCGTGGCCGTTCGCGATGAGGTCGTCTTCTGCACCATCTGCTTCAACATCAGCGACGCGCCCACGTGCCCGATCTGTCGCGACGGATCGCGCGACGGCCGCCGCCTCTGCGTCGTCGAGGAACCCCTCGACGTCCTCGCCATCGAGCGCACCGGCGAGTGGCGCGGCCGGTACCATGTGCTCAACGGGGCCATCAGCCCGATGGACGGCATCGGCCCGGAGCGACTCCGGATCGCCGAGCTCCTCGAGCGGGCAGTGACCGCCCAGGTGGATGGCCAGCCCCTCGAGGAGGTCATCCTCGCCACCAATCCGTCGCTCGAGGGAGACGTCACCGCGGCCTACATCACGGAGCGGATCGAGGGACGGGTGGGAATCGTGACCCGGCTGGCCCGCGGCCTGCCGGTCGGCGGCGACCTCGAGTACGCGGACGAGATCACGCTGATTCGGGCGTTCCAGGGCCGTCGGGCGGTCTGACTCGTGAGCAACCTCGTCTTCGAGATCCTCCTCCGCCTTGCCAAGGCGGGAGCCGCGCTCGCGATCGGGATCCTCGTCTACCTGGTTGCCACGGGCCCACTGGGCGCGGCGGGATCTCCCGAGCTGGCGCTGCTCGCCTGGCTTTCGGGAGCCGCATTTATCCTCCTCGTCGAGTCCAGCCCGATCTGACGCCTGGCGGCGACCTTTGGCGGCCTCGCTCGAGCCATCCCTGAGCCCGTCGTCCCCGGGAGCCCGTTTGACACCCCCAGGCGCTGCCACTACCATTCGCCGAGTTGCCCCGCCCCCGGGTGAGTCCCGAGCGATCGGAGACCCCGAGGCCGGCTGGGCTGCTTGACACCACGGACGTGAACCGCCACAATCGGCAGTCGCGCCCGCTCCTCGGGTGAGACCGAGTTGCGTCGTGGGCGGCACCTTAACAAATGAAGAGTGGCAGGAAATCCGGAAAACGGATGTGCGAGCGGTCAAACCCTGCGATGTCAGTCACGGTGAAAGCCGTGCAAACCTTCGGAGAGTTTGATCCTGGCTCAGGATAAACGCTGGCGGCGTGCATGAGACATGCAAGTCGAACGGACGAGTGGGCTTGCTCACTCGTTAGTGGCGGACGGCTGAGTAACGCGTAGGTGACCTGCCCCGAAGTGGGGAATAACTGCCCGAAAGGGTGGCTAATACCGCATGTGGTGCCACGTTCATTCGTGTCTCCAAAGCCGTAAGGCGCTTCGGGAGGGGCCTGCGTCCGATTAGCTCGTTGGTGGGGTAACGGCTCACCAAGGCGACGATCGGTAGGTGGTCTGAGAGGACGATCACCCAGACTGGGACTGAGACACGGCCCAGACTCCTACGGGAGGCAGCAGTCGGGAATTTTGCTCAATGGGCGCAAGCCTGAAGCAGCAACGCCGCGTGGGGGATGACGGCCTTCGGGTTGTAAACCTCTTTTCCAGGGGACGATAATGACGGTACCCGGGGAATAAGTCACGGCTAACTACGTGCCAGCAGCCGCGGTAATACGTAGGTGACGAGCGTTGTCCGGATTTACTGGGCGTAAAGAGCGCGCAGGCGGTCGTATAAGTCGAGTGTGAAATCCCCCGGCTCAACTGGGGAACGTCGCTCGATACTGTTCGACTTGAAGGCGGGAGAGGGAAGCGGAATTCCCGGTGTAGTGGTGAAATGCGTAGATATCGGGAGGAACACCAGTGGCGAAGGCGGCTTTCTGGCCCGTTCTTGACGCTGAGGCGCGAAAGCTAGGGTAGCAAACGGGATTAGATACCCCGGTAGTCCTAGCCGTAAACGATGGACACTAGGTGTTGGTGGTATCAACCCCGCCAGTGCCGAAGCTAACGCATTAAGTGTCCCGCCTGGGGAGTACGGCCGCAAGGCTAAAACTCAAAGGAATTGACGGGGGCCCGCACAAGCAGCGGAGCGTGGGGTTTAATTCGATGCAACGCGAAGAACCTTACCAGGGCTTGACATGACCAGGACAACGGCGGAAACGTCGTCTTCCCGCAAGGGACCTGGCCACAGGTGTTGCATGGCTGTCGTCAGCTCGTGTCGTGAGATGTTGGGTTAAGTCCCGCAACGAGCGCAACCCCTGCCGTGTGTTGTATCACTCACACGGGACTGCCGAGAGAAACTCGGAGGAAGGTGGGGATGACGTCAAGTCAGCATGGCCCTTACGTCCTGGGCTACACCCACGCTACAATGGCCGGTACAACGGGCTTGCGAAACCGCGAGGTGGAGCGAATCCCTTAAAGCCGGTCTCAGTTCGGATTGCAGGCTGCAACTCGCCTGCATGAAGCCGGAGTTGCTAGTAACCGCCGGTCAGCACACGGCGGTGAATATGTTCCCGGGCCTTGTACACACCGCCCGTCACGTCATGAAAGCCGATAACACCCGAAGCCGGTGGGCCAACCGCAAGGAGGCAGCCGTCGAAGGTGGGATTGGTGATTGGGACGAAGTCGTAACAAGGTAGCCGTACCGGAAGGTGCGGCTGGATCACCTCCTTTCTAAGGAGATCCGAGTCGAGGCCATCGGTGCGTCTCGACGTTGATGGCTCCTAGGTTGATCACGCGAGCGTCGTGCTCCAGTCGGACGGAGTGCGGGCCGAGGTTCCGCGAGGAACCGGAGCCATGCTCGAGCACGTGAGTTCCGACGAGACACCGAAGCCGTTCGCGCAACCGCCCATGGAATTCCTGCCACTCTTCACGGGTTAAGGTGCAATTCGCCCGCGCCCGGAGTGTCCGCGGTGTGGCGTTGGCCGGCCCGGCCAGGCGGGCGTTTAGCTCAGCTGGTTAGAGCGCTGCCCTGATAAGGCAGAGGTCTCTGGTTCGAGTCC
>Ga0209777_10009933_pt1 | contig 10162 bp, 7 predicted proteins | sample FrelakmetHBP12HB_FD_187147 | JGI IMG/M metagenome (GOLD analysis project Ga0209777, IMG submission 187147) | Freshwater lake sediment microbial communities from the University of Notre Dame, USA, for methane emissions studies -HBP12 HB (SPAdes)... | ecosystem: Environmental > Aquatic >...
AGAAGGACAGGTGAATTATTTTACAGATCCACAGTTCGCCAAAGATATGGCGGAATATAACCGCCGCTACCTCTTCTGGGACGAGCTGAAGTACCGGGTGCCGGACGCAGATCAGCGGAAGATGGCATGGGCGGTTATGAAGTTGTACCGCTCGATGTTGCAGGAGAATGTTCCCTATCCCCCCCTCAAACTCACTTACTCGATCATCCCTGAGATCGTAAAAAGCCTCCACGCAATCGACAGCTACCTCACCGGCAATATCCGCATCCACAACAAGACCATCCGGCTCGAACAGTCCTGGATCATCAACTCGTTCATGGAGGAAGCGATCGCCTCAAGCATTCTTGAAGGCGCGGCAACGACACGGAAAGAGGCAAAGGAGATGCTCCGGAAAGGCAGGAAGCCGAAGAACAGTTCCGAGCAGATGGTTGTCAACAATTACGAGGCGATGAACTACATTCTCGAACACAAGGACGACCCGCTCACTCCTGCCCTCATCCTCGAAATCCACCGGCTGGTAACCAAAGGAACGATCGACAGTGACTCTGTCGGGCAGTTCCGGACCAACAATGATATTGTCGTCGCAAATCCTGCTACCGGCGAAGTCTTTCATACGCCCCCTGATTATCCGGAGATAGACCATTACATAGATGAACTCTGCAATTTCATCAACCGCATTGAACAGGATTCCGGTACGGGAAATGCAGATTACATCCACCCGGTCATCAAAGGGATCATCCTGCACTTCCTCATTGGGTATATCCACCCGTTCAATGACGGGAATGGGAGGACTGCACGCAGCCTGTTTTACTGGTATGTCCTCTCGCGGGGTTACTGGCTGTTTGAGTACATGCCCATCTCGCGGATCATTCTCAGGTCGAAAAAGAGGTACTCGCTCGCGTACCTCCACACCGAATACGATGAGATGGACCTTACCTATTTCATCCTCTATAACCTGTCCTGCGTTGATGAAGCAAGAAAAGACCTCCTGAAATATCTGGAGGAGAAGCAGACCGAACAGAATGCGACAAAAGCCATCATTAAAAAGATCCGTGACATCAACCAGCGGGAAGGGGATATTCTCCGGTACATGATGGAGCACAGCGATGAATATTTCACGATCAGGGAAATTATGCAGACATATGACACGGTGTACGAAACCGGACGGACAGATCTGCTGCACCTCGCAGATCTTGGGTACCTGATCAAAGAGAAACGAGGCCGGGAGTTTCTCTTCATCATCAATGAAAACAGCGATTTGTGGAAACTGAACTCCACGATCAAAGCAACCAATAAACCACGGTCAGGCCGGGAGGACTTCTGATGCCTTTGACCACGAGGAGTTGTTTAGATCCAGAATTCTGTTTTACTTCCTGTGCGGTTTGCTGACGGTGATGTTAGCGTTGATCATTGTTGGTGGCCTTGACCTCGGGATGTTCATGAATAGGGGGGGTCTACGAGCAATGGTATTGCGCATTTTGGAGGATTCATCACCGGGTTAATCGTATTTTTGGTATACGATGTAACCACCGAACAGAGAAAATATTTCCATATGACATTGGGTATTGCGATTGGCATGGGAATTCTCTGGTAGGGAAATTACCTGTTTTATCTGATCAAAACAGTGAAAGGGGTATAGCGGGAAATGTTCAAAAGAGGGTTTTCTCCTCTCTACAGCTTAAATCCCGGTATCTCGTCGAACACCGACTGGTACAGCCGGGAAAAGAGGGTGATGTATTCTGCAGCCTTTTCGGTTGCGGCATAGGTGGTCTTCTCCCCTTCTTTTGTTACGGCGAGATATCCTTTACCCACCAGAAATTCGAGATACTCCTGCCCGGTCTTCGAGTTGAGATCGCAGCGGTTGATGATACCGGTAAACGACCTTCCGGTCTTGCAGAACGTGAGAATCTCCCAGTAAATCTCATACTGGCTGCGCCGCTCTCCCATATCAGCCCCGCTCCAGCATCCTGTCAAGTTCGCCTTCAGATATGGTAAGCGCATCCAGCCGGGCGTCCCACACCTTTGCATAGCGACGGAAATACGTGGAGATCAAGAGGCTTGCCCCACCAATAGTCAGGTTGATTGCCGCTGCAAAGATAGTGATGAGCACGGGCTGCATAGCGTCACCCGAGGCAATCCTTGATATGATCTGGACGATGTTGAGTGCACCAAGCCCCACATAACACAGGCCACCGAGCATGCAGATGAGGACCATGGCCCGGATCATCTTTTTCTGTTCCCGGTACTGGGTCATCATGTGAACCATCATGCTGGTAAAATCTTCAGAGGTCATCTCCCTTTTCTTCTTTTGCTTATAGGCAGACCGTACAACTTTCACGCTCTTCAGGAGCTTTGCGGTCACTGAGATCCAAATCAGCCCGAGCACAAACGCAGCACACCCGAGTATGAGCGACAATAGGAAAGGGATTACCGGCACTCCTGCCGGGGACGTCCCGGGCTGGGGAATGACCTGCAGGATCACGATCATCATGCCGATTGCCATCGAAAGCGCTGCAAAGACCAGGTTCATCAGGTATAAAGCGAAAAAACTAAGAAATTCGTCTTCGAACGTTTTTCCAATATCCTTGTTCATAGTGAAAGGTTCACCATCCTATGAATATCGGCCTATACACTAAATAAAACCATGAACCTGAGATACATACCTGCAATTCCCCATCTTTCTTTTTCATCCATATCCGCCTTCACGGGATATGAATAATCTGAGTATCTTCTACGAGCTCATTTGATTTCCTCCAAGGCACCGGATAGTACATGCAAGTGCGGCATAAGCATGTCCCCTTCGGATAATATGGTTGAGGACATGCTGAAAATACTCAAGAGCGATACTGGTACCGGATTACGACCCTGAAAACAGGGGTTCTTTTCCCTAATCGGTAGTTATGACTGATCCCCCATGAAATCCGCCAACCAATAGGGTCTGTTAGGGTAATTTTTCAAGCGATAAAATGCCGTATTTTGGAGAAAAAACCGCAGTATTGGGGTATTTTCAAAACTGTGTGCTGTAATTTGCCATTTTTTGCAACCTGATTGAGATCAACACGTCAAAAAGAGCTAATTTGGGCCCATATCAGGCTTTTTTAGGATATGGCACTCTCATGTCGGTGCACTATCCGTTCACCCAGGGATATCTATCGCGCCAGACCCCGTTACGTTCTCTTAGGCCACTTCAGGAATTCCTCATGACAATCTGGACCGCTTTCCCCTTATCCCAGAACATGGACGCAAGAGATATCCCGACGGTCATGCTACTCCTGTCTTGCCCGATGAGCCGGACTTTGTCAATGACCATCCGTGCACCGAGTGCAGCCTGAGTAACCCGCTCCCGGACCAGAGCCTTCTGCTCCGGATCGATCATATCGATGATATCGCGGCCAATCAGGTTTTCCCTGCGATCGGCTCCGAGAAACCGGATACCGGCAGGATTTACGTATGCGATCCCCCCCTGCCGGTATACTATGATCCCGTCAGGAGAACACTCGCTGAGATAGCGGTACCGCTCTTCACTCAAGGCGAGACCCTCGACATTCGATACATATTCCTCAATAAAAATTGATGAGATGACTAAGATGAATGCGAAGAACGCCCGGTTAAGCAGCGCGTATTCTATCGATATGTCACGCGGTGACAGGAAAAGACTTGTCGACATCAGGAGAATAAACACACCGGTCATCACGAGAGGTGCATATTTCCAGCTGAGGTAAACAGTCAGGAACAGGGGAATAAGATAAAGGATCCAGATCATTACACCGAGAGGTGTGATGATATCAATGACGAATATGAGCGCCGTAGCAAGAGATATATACACGACAATGCGGATGAAATCCTTCTTCCGCTCAACCGGCCATGTAAGCCTTCTCGTGTTCACCATACATTATCCTCTTCGATCGTTGTATAAAAAGTTGGTGGAAACTAAAAGGAGGGGGACCCCCTCTCCTGAAGCATGAAGGTGTGGTCTGGCGATCAATGGAGTAATTTGCTATTCTCTATTGCAGGATGGTATCACTGATTTACTGCAAGGGGGGACCGAGGAGAATTAAACACTGATAATCATGGTATAATTGTAAAATATGAATGAAGAAAATATTTCCCGATAACGCTGGAAATTACCATTGGCATGGGAATTCTCTGGTAGGGAAATTACCTGTTTAATCTCATCTAAACGGTGAAAGGGGTATAATGCGAAATGGCCATCGAATTCCGGAAGAAAACATCCGGTATATAAAAGATAAAAGGTCATTCTATCTTTAAGCACCATGGATTTCAAAAAAGAACTCTCGCTCTTTGATGTGACCAATATCATTGTCGGGTCGGTTATCGGGGCGGACATATACGTCGCGTCTGCTATAACTGCGGGACTACTCGGGCCTTTTTCCCTGGTGATCTGGGTTATCGCAGGGATATTTGCCACGGTAATCGCCCTGGTCTTTGCCTACTGCAGTTATTATGTCCCGAAAGTCGGGGGACCGTTCGCCTTCGTCTCAGAAGCGTTCGATGATTTTTTTGGCTATCTTACCGGCTGGAGCATGTGGATCGCTGAATTGATCTCCCTGCCGGTATTCGCGATAGCTTTTGTCAGGTACCTCGAATACCTCCTCCCCTTAACAACCCCCGGGGAAATCCTGGTCAAAGGCTTTTTTCTCTTCGGCCTGACCGCCATCAATATCATCGGGGTGAAATTAGCTGGGCGGGTCAATGACGCACTCACAATCATCAAGCTCCTGCCTCTCCTGCTCCTTGTTGGAGCAGGCATCATTTTTATGTTCATGCACCCTTCCGTGGTTTTGGGAAATTATCACCCGTTTGTTCCCCTTGGAGTATCCGCGACAGGGACAGCACTCGTGCTCGTCTTCTGGGCCTATGCCGGGTTTGAACTCGGGACGCTCCCTGCAGCGGAAGTAAAAGACCCACGGACTACCATCCCTAAGGCCATTATCATCGGTATGTCTATTGTGGCACTATTCTATATATCAACAAATTTGATCGTCTTTGGTGCAGTCAACTGGGCTGATCTCGCGAGCTCGTCCACACCATTAATCCTTGTCGGGGGCGTGATCCTGGGCGCTGCCGGTGCCCTCATCATGACAGTCGGGGCACTGTTCTCTGTATCCGGTTCTGATGAGTCGGGAATGCTTGGTACAGCAAGGTTATCGTATGCGATGTCCATTGACGGACTATTTCCAAGGCTCTTCTCACATATCCACCCACGATTCGGAACTCCTTACATCGGACTCGTTGTCCAGGGTACAATCGCGTTTCTCCTCTCTATCTATTCGCCCATCACGAACCTGATATCTTTTGCGGTATTCAACCTTGCAGTTGCATTCCTGCTCACCTGCCTTGCCCTGATAGTCCTTACCCGTGATACTGAAAAACAGTTGATTGGCCAGAAAGTCCTTCCCTGGATCGGGGTGATAATCTGCCTGTATCTCCTGTACTCAACGTCCCTCTTTGACAAAGTGGTCGGTACAGTCATTCTTTTCGCAGGAGTGATTATATTCATTTTTTTCTCGCCAAAACAGGATATCCATCACTTGAAGGATATGTTCCTCTCAGAAGAGGCAATCTTTGTACGTACAATGGCGAAGAGAGAGCGGTTTCTTGGTAACTTTATGCTGCTGATTTATCGAGGATATGGGTACGTGAAGCAGCGGATACAACGGGGATCTGACAACCATCGCTGAGTAGCCCGCAGTGGAATTCGAAAGATTTTTGTGTGAAATTTCATTCCGGAACCAGGAGCTGTCATGTACTATCATCATTCACCCCGATTTTTTGTACTCATTCAATTCTGGTGAGATCCAGGATCACGTGATTTGGCAATCCGGGCCCTTGTGAGGCTCTCTCACTCCCTGTCCCATAAACAGGGGTTCTTTTCCCTAATCGGTGGTATAGTTGATCAACCATGAGATTTGCCCTCCAAAAGGGTCTGTTAGGGTAATTTTTCGAGCGAAATACTGTCGTATTTTGGAGAAAAAACCGCAGTATGGGATTAGTTCCAAAACAAGGTGCGATAATTCCCCATTTTGTGCAACCTGATCCGAATCATCCCCCCAAAAAGAGCCAGTCCGGGGCCATATCAGGCTCCGTCAGGATCCGGGACTCCGGTGTCGGTTGCCCTGATCACCACTTCAGACACAAGCGGATCCGGAATTCACTAAAAAATTCCCCTATAGTGAGTTTTTTCACACCATTGAACGTAATCACGAATAAGTGATATCTCATGTCGCGTGTTGTGCATTTCGAAATCCCCGCGGATAACCCGGATCGGGTTGCAGAGTTTTATAAAAAAGTACTTGGCTGGGCTATTCAGAAATGGGAAGGCCCGGTGGATTACTGGCTGATCTCAACCGGGAAGAACAGTGAACCGGGAATTGATGGAGGTATTGCAAGGAAAAAGGACCGGCCTGCTTCGGGAGTCCTCGTAACCGCACAGGTTGATTCTGTTGACGAGTGCCTCAAAAAGATTACACAGCCGGGGGGAGCATCATAGTCCCGAAGCGGGCGATACCGGGTGTGGGGTACCAGGCGCATTTCAGGGATCCGGAGGGAAATATAATCGGGATAATGGAAAATGATCCTTCGGCACACTGACAGGTTCCGGTGCGTTTTTTAAATCCATCACTTTTCATCACTTTAACACTTGTATCCCCATGATCCAAACGCTCTCTTACATGCGTATTCAAAGTGAATGTTTTATCACTCTCAGCATTCTTTTTTATTTCCTGTGCAGTTTGCTGACTCTAAGGGAAAGCTTAAAGGTGTCAGAACTATTCAATCTCAATCATGCGATCAGAGGGAATCATTTCCGTGATTGTCTTCTGCTCAATACTCATAGCAGGGTGCATCCTGCCGGGTATGCATATTCTCAGTAACACTCCAGATCCCATTATCGGCCAATGGATTGGAGGTGAGCTGCCGGCATCAGACCGGCATATCATTATTTATGAAAATCAGACATTTTTTTCCACGAATTTTTTTTTAAATCGCGGGGAGACAACTGATACAGGCAACTGGATAAAAAAAGAACCCGGTCTCTATTCGATGCAGTCTGTTACCGGTGAAATAACCGACTGGGTGTATGATTCTTTTGATGATTCAATGTATATGAGTGGATTACCCCAGATGAAATACCACCGTTATAAAGGGTAACCCGTAAGGTTTTGATTGTTTTACTTGAACTACAATCCTTTATTTGTCTCTTTCCGGTTCTTTGAACCTCAAAACCTATTTTTCTGCACGCACTGGCATAATTACTGTCGTGATACCGCTGTACTGTAAACGTCGCTGTATCGCAAATGCAGTCTCGTTATGCAGGATCTTCTGGAACGGATTTTCATGACGGAAAACTATCTGCCCGGTGAAAAACGTGGAATTCGGGAACTCCTTTGCGATGTTTTTACAGAGTGGTACTGCAACTTCAACAACATCGGTGCCGATATCCATCCGGTAATCTGCAGCAAAGCCCGTCTCCCGGGCAAGATCAACGTATTTCATAAGTGAGTTGCTCGTTGATTTCGAAAGTGCTGCCATTTCAGCTGAACCCTTGAATGTTCCTGAATCCACTACGGCAATTGAGACAAAAATAACATTTTCATAGACCCCGGGAAAATTTTTTATGATAGAATAAAACGTGTTTACGCCAAAACCATGAAACCCGGTGACGAGTTGCACCGCAGTCATTTTGTGGGGATTTACCGGTTCGGTATTTTTTATACCGGTCGCAGGGATAACCTCGAGCAAAGTATCCAATTTCCTCAATCCTTTTGTTACATTCTGGTAATGCCCATGGATCAGGAAGCAGATCCCGACGAGAGCAGCAGTCAGAAATAACGTGAACCAACCCCCCTCGCCAATCTTTTCATAGATAGTGATAAGGAGGATTGTACTGCACAATACAAATCCGATAATGTGGATGGGAATATGTCTTTTCCAGTCGGTTTCGGTGGCCCGGTTTTTGTAAAAGAACCGTGCCATGCCGAACTGGGAGAGGGAAAATGTGATGAACACATTAATGGCGTACATCGTGACGAGAAAAACGATGGACCCGTGAGAAAAGATCATGAGTACGAGAGCCGATCCCCCCATCAGGAGAATTCCGTTTGTCATGGTGAGGCGCTCGGAGAGATTGGCAAAGGACCGGGGGAGCCACGAATCGATTGCCATATTTGCCATCACCCGCGGCCCATCAATAAACCCGGTCTGGGCTGCCACAAAGAGCAGGGCCCCCTCAGAAAGGATAGTGACCAGCGCGAGGAATCCTCCCAAAGGCCAGCCACCAAAGACATTTGTCGCCAGCACTGCATTCAGGGTCTGTCCCGGAACCGGGTGAATCTTCCAGAGAAGATAACACAGAAAGAGACCGCCGGAAATGATGGCAAGTGAGATTGCCATATATCCCATTGTCCGCTTTCCGGTCTTTACTTTGGGCTCACGCATGATCTGCATACCGTTTGCAACTGCTTCGATCCCGGTATACGTTCCGCCACCGAGCGAATACGCCCGGAGGAAGATTGCCAGAACGCCGATCATACCGACCGCAGCCAAATCATTGGAGAGTCCCGACTGGAATCCTTCAGCAACCACCACAAGTTGAGGAGCATGAGCAAAAATCCCATAACCAAGGAGCAGTGCATGAGCTACGATGAACACAAGAAATATCGGAGCAAGTGTCATGACTGACTCTTTGACTCCCCGCAGGTTCATTTCAATCAGTATAATGATGAACAGGCAGGCTACCGCCAGTTTGTACGGCTGGTACGAATAAGGTAAAAATGAGAAGATTGCATCGGCACATGCCGCGATGGAGACCGTGATGGTCAGCATGTAGTCGATAAGGAGAGCGCTGCCTGATATGACACCTGCCCGCTGGCTGATCGTATGGGTGGCGACGATATACCCCCCGCCCCCGGCGGGGTAATGTTCGATGATGCGGGTGTAGGCATACGAAATAATAAAAACGGTGAATGCGGTGCCTAATGCGAGGAAAATGGCAAGATAGGTATGGGCACCCAGCGCAACGAACGCTTCAGGAGGTCCGTAGGATGACGAGGAGACGCCATCTGCCCCCAGCCCGATCCAGGCAAGAAGGGGGATTAAGGCAATCTTATGGAATATCGAAGGGTCTTCGATGTTTTTCTTGGCGCCAATAATGGTTCGGCGGGCCCCGGCCCGAATATCCTCCCAGTTCCACGAGTCCTTCGGTCCCACAGTATCTTCATCCGGCAGCTGGACAGGCTCATTTCTGATGTAAGCAGGACCTGTCTGTATCTTGGAAATAGTTCAACCCAATGTTGACTATGCACTGAGTTCCTGTAAGGATAGATGACTTAATAATTTTCTGATACTTTATTACGGTCATTTTTTTTAGTAAACTCGCTAGTCTTGAAATGCATATGGTTTTTTACAAATTTTTTTAAACCCACCAACCTCGTTATCATCACCGACAAATATATCCTTCTCAAATTAAGAGCATCATCCGGGTAATTATCTTGATCCCTGAACGAATGCCCACGGTGTTCGTCTCGCATGGCGCACCAACCCTGACCCTTGAGCAAATCCCTGCACGACAATTCCTGGTGGATCTGGGCGCCCGTTACCGATCGGTACTGGCGGTGCTTTGCATATCGGCGCACTGGAATACTGTACGGCCTTGCGTTAACACCGGGAAAACCCCTGAGACGATCCACGATTTTTACGGGTTCCCCCCGGAATTGTACCGTATAGAATATCCTGCAACGGGGAGTCCCGATCTCGCCGGGCACATAGTCGATCTTCTCAGGAACGCAGGCCTTACCTGCGATGTCGATCCCACGAGGGGTCTCGACCACGGGGCATGGGTGCCGCTAAGACTCATGTTCCCCAAGGCTGAGGTGCCCATTGTCCAGCTATCTATCCAGCAGAGCCTTAACCCGGCGTATCATGTTGCACTCGGGGAAGCAATCAGGGACGTGAGGGAAAAGGGTGTGCTTGTGCTGGGTAGCGGAGGCGCAGTCCACCCGCTTGGCACCCCTCACGCCTCGCTGGGACCGGGTGCTCCAACGGATGACTGGGCAAGAGAATTCAATGCGTGGCTTACCAATGCTGTTACCCGGGGAGATCTTGAGAGCCTGGTCAACTACCGCACGATTGCTCCATACGCCCG
>Ga0209777_10009934_pt1 | contig 10159 bp, 10 predicted proteins | sample FrelakmetHBP12HB_FD_187147 | JGI IMG/M metagenome (GOLD analysis project Ga0209777, IMG submission 187147) | Freshwater lake sediment microbial communities from the University of Notre Dame, USA, for methane emissions studies -HBP12 HB (SPAdes)... | ecosystem: Environmental > Aquatic >...
CAGAGCCCGATTTATCAGGGTATCGTACGCCCAATATCTGTATTTACCTATATTCACATATCGGTACGTTTTGCCCAGAAATGCATCTTCATATCCTTCCTTTTCAATTAGTTTAGTTATTACCGCGTATGCTTCTGGATAATCTTTCTTCATCATATACTCGTGAGGACTTATGTAATTCGTTTTCTTCCAGAACGCCTTGTCTATTAGTTCTTGTATGTTTTGCCTCATTCATTCCCCTTTGTAGATATCTCGTTTGACATTCCGATTTCGTTTACTAAATATTAATAAAGTATCATGGCTTACTTGATTCAATGAGGATAATAACCTGGAACATTCGTAGATCACCGAAAGATAGCCGAGTCTGGAAATTATTATTAGACCTGCAACCAGACGTGGTACTCCTTCAAGAAGTTGGAGACATACCTGACGAAATAAAGAAGGTTTTTGATATTGAATTAAGGTCAGCTGTCCGTAAAACAGGTAAACCTCAGAAGTTCAGTACTGCCGTTGCTGTCAAGGGTAAAATTATTAGAGAAATAGCCTTAGTATCCGAATACGCATGGGTTAACCGCGAACTTGAATTTTTTAAAGGAAATTTTATAAGTTGCACAGTAAATCCAATTAACCACGGACCGATCAATGTAGTCTCGATATATAGTCCTGCCTGGGTCGTAGATAATAACAGGTTAAGGGGAATAGATGTGTCCCCAGTAAAACTAAAATCGAATCCAAGGGTTTGGCCAACCGAAATTATCTGGTCTGCGTTAAAAAATAGAATATCCAATAATGAACAATGGGTGGTTGGTGGCGATTATAACTCCTCCGAAACATTCGATAAGGAATGGCAAGACAAAAATGAAATAAAGTTTGGACTCCGTAGCTCCGGTAATAAAGAAATTTTAGATAGAATGTATGAAATTGGATTTAAAGAATGTCTTCGTGAATATAATGGTAAAATTGTCCCAACATTCAAAAATGCCCATGATAGAAAAGTTGTTCATCAGATGGATCACCTATTCGTTACAAATAATTTATTTCCGCAACTAAAGAAATGTTATGTAGGTGACGAGTCCGTAGTATTTGGTAAATCATTAAGCGACCATCTTCCGATAATTGCCGATTTCGGTTAAAGAAATTCTAATCCGCCGAAATTTCCCTATAATTTCCCAACAGTTACGTCTGAGAGGTTTTTAACATGGAAAATTACACTGTCTCATTAAAGCATTTTATATAACATAATACCCAACCTCTGCATGGCTGACCCGGTTGTGATCGTGGATAAAATCATCAACTACCTCTCCACTACACCGGCCTCTACTCACCAGATCGTATGCGCTACGAAACTCCATAACCAGACGGTAAAGAAATACCTCCAAATGATCGAGTCCATCCAGAATTCGCCAAAGCTGAAGAAAGAACTCCGGGGAATGCGGGTAATGTTCAGGAAAGAGGGCTAATCCTCCTTTTGTGAAATTTACATTATTTCAACTAAAATATGTGAAAAATACACATTGATTTGGCTTCCATTATACGGTTATGGCATATGCAAACGTGTTTTTCAGGACAACATTTATAAACATTTTCATACACAATAGTATTCAGGTATAACGATTGAAAGGTCACGGAATGGGGTTCCAACCAATCGCAACAGGGGTTTCCAACAAAAACCGGATAATCCTGGACGAATCTGTTCTTATGCCTAGGTTTTTTCAGAAAAGCATCCTGGGCAGCCGCCAGAGCGCTGGAGAACGAGTTCTGGAAGCAATAAAACGGCTTTCAGCCGGCCATCCCTCCGAGAACCTATTGATATGCGGTCCGTCTGGTTCGGGCAAAACCGCCTTAGCCAGGTGGGCTGTAAGCAGGATAGAACAAGGTCACGGGTTATTGGCCATATACTCCAATTGCTGCAGGTACAACACTTCCATGTCCGTATTCACCAAGATCGCGGACGCTTTGGGCGAACCGGTCTCAAGGAGAGGGCGGGCGTCCGATGAGATATTCGACCGGATCGTGGAACTAATGCGCTACTCGAAGAGACCCGTCCTTCTCGTTCTCGATGAGATTGAAACTCTTGTCCAGTACGATGGTGCCCGCATCCTCCAGAATATCGCCCATTTGGATGAGGAAAAGGTCAATTTCGGCATTATCGGGATATCCGACAATGAAACCGTGCTTTCGAGGCTTCCGCAGGAAACCCGCGAGCTCCTAAGTTTCACGAAAATTGAGATCCCCCAGTTCACCCGCGATGAGTTGCTCGCACTCCTGAAAGAACGCGCATCCGTCGGATTACGGCCAGGTTCTTATGACGATTCACTGATTGAGGGCATAACGGATATCAGCATAGCAGTAAACGGGGGCGGTCGTTTCGCTCTTGAAATCCTCTGGAGGGCCACGAGAAGCTCGGAAGATCAGGGACTTGACTCAATACCCTTACAGGAACTGAAACGGATAAGAGACGGTTTAGGGCTCCAAGAACGGGAGCTATCGCGAGGCGAGCTTGAAATAGTCGAATTGCTGAAGGACGGCCCAAAATCATCCTCAAGGCTTTACTCGTTATTCTGGAAGAAAATATCGAGATCCCACCGGCAGATACGTAACTACCTCCATGCTTTGGAAGCGAGGGGCATCATCGAAACCAGGCAAGTACGGGACAGGTATAACTTCGGTTCAAAAATAATTCGACTACACGAGGGGTGGCACAATGGCGGGTTTGTTAATATCCAAAACAAAGGTTAAGACGTTCCTGAAGGAGCAGGGATTGCGAGTTTCGTTGGATTTTTATGAAGTTTTGGATAATGGGGTCCAAGCCATGCTTCTGAACATAGCAAAACGAGCCAAGAACGATAAACGCACAACCGTTCTTGCGCGTGATGTTTAGCACAATGCCTTCATTACTGCCTAAAACCATTGTGTTTCGCCTATTTTGCCTTTATAAAGAAACACGATGAAAACACAATGAATCAAGCGTTCTAGGCCTCAGAACACAATGAAACAAGCGTTTCAGCTCCCCTGAGATGAGTGAGAGCGAGTCATTGTGTCAATAAAACCTTCGAGTCCAGCCTTTGTTATGATATTCTTGCAAAGGCTCTGGTATGTGCGCCCCACACGTTCATTAGGGACAATCAAGTAAACCTCGTCGGATTGTCTTTTTCTTTCTGAAAAGCGAGCTTCCATCTGAGTTCTTTTAATATATTTAAGCCGTTTTCCGGTCTCAATCTCAAAACAGATTTTTCTTTTCTTGACTGTGACTTCCAGATCCGGACCAGATGTTGAGACTAATTTTGGTTTCAATCCTTTTTTCCGAAGATAAGAGTTAGTCAACCAGCAGAGGAAAGCATGTTCATCCCCTTCATTTGGGCGAATTTTGATCACGTACTGGATTAGCGGGTCTTCTGTTGTCATCCTCGTTTCATATATTCCATAACCTCGGGCAACCAGTTCCCCAACCTCCTTTTCTGTAAGTTCGCTTCGCAGGTACATGCCCTTCTTTAAGTCAAGAACTATTTTCTCACCGTTATCGGATACAACAACCTCTTTCTCATTAGGATTTGTTGTAATCAGCTGATGGATTTTCGGCGATGCCCGGATTGAAAAGCAGTACGAATTATCCTCAGTAATAACCAGGCCTTGTCCTTTCCGTGCGGTCATGAGGTAATACTCTTCGAAATCGTTGAGCCTCATATTGCTTGAAACAAGATTAATGTTACTCGGGCTCTGACGCATCAGGATTTTCACGGAGGCAGTGTTCAAGATGGATTTTCCAGTAGTGCTTTGGAGCAAATCCTCGACTTCCTGCGTGATAAACCCTACCGAAGCATTGTACTTTCTCGAACTCTTAACAAATTCGAGGAGGTACTGCTCCGCTTCTTTGCTTCTGAGAAGAACCCAACCCTCGTCAATGAGTACTGTCTTGGCTTCTTTGTCTTTGGAAATCTTGCGTTGGATGAAACCAAGGACCATGAAGATCATAAGCGGCTTGATAGCCGAAGGCAGTTTGCTCAAATCAAAGCAAAGCACCTGACCGTTCGCTTTCAGTTGGGTATCCTGGTCAAGAAAACCGAAAACCCCGCCCTCGCAATACATCTTTACCCTTCTGTAAATCGCATCCAAGCTTTTCGCCTGGGGAGATAAGGAATTGAACTCCTCGAGCATCTCTTCGATAACGATTTTTAGGTCGGTAAATTTCGGCGGAATCCTATTCCAGGTCTCCGGCTTGCTAGCCACGATGCCTTTTCTGGCATACATCGCGGATATTGCGTCGCTGATTATCGCCTTCTGGCTCTCATTGAGGCCTCCCATGACGATATCGAAAGCGGATATCAACTGAAGCATCTTCCCTCCGAAATCATCGTCATTAATATCGAACAGATTTAGGATTTGCTTCGATTCTTTGGAGATCTCAATGACCTTTCCGCCCAATGCCCTGCATAACCCGCTATATTCACCGTTGGGATCCAGGATATAGAGCCCCGTTTCCCGCCTCAAAAGCTGCTGAATCATGAAATATTTCGCGGTGTAGCTTTTCCCGGAGCCGGATATCCCGATTATGAAGAAATGCTTGTTGCTTTGGCTATCCAGATCCAGAAAGATGGGATTGAGCGTCTGCATCTCATGGGCGAACAATATCCCCTTCTGTTCCGAGTTCGCGGCAGCAATAAATGGGAATGTAGCTGTCAATGCCCCAGTAAGCACCTCCCGGGTCGAATTGAGCTTATCCTTGGTTAATGGCAAGGTGGACTTTATCCCGTCAGCCATCCTCCAGAAGGTCGTTTTCGGGACCATGAGCTGGGCATTCAGGTTCGATTTGCATTTCTCGGTCAAAAGGGCGAGTTCATCAAGCCCCGCCGCCTTATTGTCGATATAAAGAGCCAAACCGAACAGCTTCTCCTCGCCCTTATAGAGCGCGTTATATACCTGCGTCGTATCCGCTTTCTTGATCTCCAAAGAAGGGTTCGGCGTGCCTTTTGCGGTGCTCAGGAGCAGGTCGCTCGTCTGCTGGATTATCTGGTTGTGGAGATGCACGAGCATGTTGCTGATGCTCGAAGGGGAGATGTGGATCGAGATGTCATAATTCTCGTTCCTGCATAGGAATGCCTGTAGCCAGCCATCCTCGACTTTCCGGGGATAGCCGACTACCTTCACTATCCGATGATATTCGCCATTAACGACCGCATGATCGGGTCTGATGTCGAACGATGGGGTGATATCGTTACGGTAAGCATCTTGAGAAAGGTTATCCTTCTTGGGCTTCTCCCCTTCCGTTTGTCCGTCTGTTTTATCTCCGTAAGAAGTGTATAACTCCTCGATCTCTTTGTTACCAAGGCGTGTAGATCTGAGATCGCAGCCGGCCAGCTTTTCCTGGATTATCTCTACCGTATCGTTCAGTGGCTTAAGTTTCGATTCCTTGTCAAAAAACGATTTGCTGGAAGGTATAGCCAGGTAGTATCTTCTGTTTTTTGTTGCCTTTTTCCGCAATATATCCTCTTCAAATATCCGAAAATCGGCATATAGGCCTACAAGAAGATCGCTTCGCCCGTTTACGTTCTCTTTCATCGAATCGAAATAACCCTCTAGGCTGACCGTATCCGTCCTGATGAAAATCTGGATAGGAGTTGACAGCTGGTTCAGGAAGGCCCGATAATTCGCCATAAGCGCCTTTTTCCTGTTCTCGTCCAACAGAGCGAAGTTGATGGGCTGAACCTCCATAATTGCCAGTATCGTTCCATCCCCAAGGTAAACCGCATCATTCTCTATCGATTTGACCTCAAAGAACTTCTGGGCATTTTTATCGTTGTGCTGGGCTTTCCGAAGACCCGAATAATAGAAAAGGACATCCAAGGCTTTCTCTTCCATGTTGAAGAAGATGAATGCAATCCCGATTGCTCCGGAAATGGCAGGCAATACGAGTTTCGCATCCCCTTCTAACGGTAGTTTGTAGGCAAAGAAGGCCAATAACCCGAAAAGGACGGCATACCCGAGCTGTTTCAGGTCAAGATTAGCGACTATCTTTTCCCGGTATTTGATCTCGTCTGGAATGTCGTAGCCCATGATATCACAGCAGTGCCAGTAGCATGGCGACCTTCCAGCCGACCGATATAGCTGCGTTTAAGACGCGTAAAACGACCGATACGAGCGAGAACGCCGCTATCAGGTAGATCAACACGTTCACGAACCCGATAAGGCCAAAACCGAGCATTAGGGCTATTCCCTGCACGAATCCTCCAGCCAATGCCGGATCCGCTGAGTTGAATAGGTATGATAGCCCTAGGATGAGAACAGCGTCGATGCTAGTCATGAAGATGATTAGTACGATGAATTTCAGCAGAAACAGGCCCCATTCCCGTGTGAAGGGCAAGAAATAGAGGAAAATCGCTATCGGGAACAGTAAAAGCAGGAAGGGAATCATCAGGTAGCGGGTTATCAGGGTCATAAAGGTGAGCCAGGCGGCTGCCAGGAAATTGAATGAAAGTACCATGGCGAATATCAAAGAAGAGAAAACGACCTGGATATTCAGGAGATTGGAGAAGGACGCGTCGTATATCGAAGTTGTTATGTACTGATTCAGCTCGACAATCATCCCGAAGATGCTGAAGGAAAACGCGAGGGCGACGATGAGGTAAAGGACGTTCTGAATCCAGAGTTTCGCTTTCGCCCGTTTTTCAACGTCCGCAGCTGTAGCGATGTAGTACGCTCCGATCCCCATGAGCGCGAGGGTGTAAAGGCTCTCAAGAATCCTCATGACCTGGGTATATGGCGTGCAGAAAGCATCCAGATTCGGGCCGGTAACGATGAAATTAAGCGAGTTTTCCAAGAATTGTTCTGCCGAATACACGAATCCGCTGACAAGCGAACTGAAAAACCCCTCCACTATGCAGGTCGGCAAGTTGTAGATGACCTGCAGGAAATTGGCATTGTCAGGGCAGGATTGGTTAGTTACAGTCACGTCAATGGAAGCGGAATAACCAATTGAACAGATTACCAGCAATAATACCAGGTACTTAAGCAACAGGCATCACCCTTTTAGCGATTAGATAGATAACGTACACGACGATACCTAGCAAAGCGGCATCGAACAATGAATTGAAAAAGGCGGGTTGTACTGGTTCGACTTTCGGGACGTTATGACTCGCGGATAGATTCGAGATATTGCAGCCGGAGATGGTTTTCGATGAGAAATGGCCGGATACCGTAAGGGAGCAATTCCCGGAATAGGGGGCCAATATCGTAAAATTGGATCCATTCTGCCCTAAAACACTAAGACCGTAAGCCGAAGTCTTGTTTGCTGATATAACCTCTTTGACAAGAATATTGTAGGGCCCGACCTCATTCCTTATCGTGTAGATGTATTCCGTCCTGTAGAAGCTGGAATTACCTATCTGGAAAAGCACATTGGAATCGTTCGCGTTAATCCCTATCTCGTACAGGTTATTGTAATACGACAGAAGCGTATAATTCGAGGTCGGATTGAAGGGCGTATATCTGATATTCTTGGAATCCGAAACGGTCAAACTGTCCTTGAAGCTGGAGGTAGTGTAATAATCGCAGGAAACCCAGCATCCGGTAATGTCACAATGGGTTACCAAATGATAGCGATCCACCAGGTATTCGCTCCAGACCTTCATGTAGGCGGATATCGTCGAACTCGTATTCTGGACCGAAATCGAATAGTCGTACCCGCAAATCCTGAAATTATCGTTACAATCCCCGGGTAGCATTCTTGTGTCGACAACAAAGGTGAAACCCTGCCTCATCAGCGGTTGGCTTGAGGCGTTTACCAGGTAGGTTCCGTTGTCATAGACCGAGGGATTCAGGTAAGCGATGCTTATCCAGGCATCCTTGATGTTAGTCGAGCTTTTCGAAGTGTTTGGAGGGTATTTTCCGAATCGGATATCCTGGTCCCATTGCCAGATCTGGTTATAGGAATCGTTCGCTATGGATTCGGCTATGAAAAGCTTCTTGTCTTCGGTGGTATTGAATGCGTTCGATAAGAGGCATATTTCCCCAAGATTCCAGTCGCAGTACTGGAGAAGCGTATCGGCTGGTTTTGATGGCGCAGAATAAGCGGTCGCGGCGGTATAATCGTGATAGGGGTATTGGGGACAGCTCGGGACCGCGAAAGACAGGCCGGCCAGCAGCAGGATAACGAAGGCTTTATCCACAGTATTGACCTCCGGAAAACATGGAGCCGATCAGCGGGGCAAGATAGACGATGCAAAGCCCGATAATCACCCCAAGAATCACATCTTTCCACTGTTTTCGGGATATCGGATCCTGGCTGACAGTAAGCATGAGGCCGGAATACGCGATCATTATGATTCCGGCGACTGTAGCCAGCAGCTTGATGCTGTCCGCTATGGCGTCAAGGCTCAAATTACCACCCGCAGATACCCGAGGAATTGACCAGGTTCTTGACCAGCACCGGAGCCAGCCAGATGATGACCAGACCGATGACAACCCCGCTTAACAGGGCCTTGGCAGCGTTTCTTTCTGTCATCTCGTGGCTGCTCGCAAGGGTGAAACCCGCGTATGCGGCCACCAGAACACCCGCTACCGTGCCAAAGACCTGGATCATGTTGTAAAGCCGACAGACTGGCTGATCGCTTGGAATGACCAGATCCGCGAAACTCAGGCCCAGAACGAGCAGGGCTAGCGCTAGATATTTCTTATTCAACCGTATCACCTCGGATTATTATCTTGAATTCAGGGCTTTTTTTCTGAAATCCGATTTTCGACTTGATGAAATCCAGAAAAGCCGGATTGATCTCGTACCCTATGGAGTTCCTGCCCAGGTTCCTAGCTGCACGGATGGATGTGCCGCTGCCGAGAAACGGATCCAGGCAGGTTTCGCCTTCATAGGTGTACAATCTGATCAGGGCTTCTGGAAGCGCGATAGGGAACATGGCAGGATGGGTGTCCCTGTTATGCTGATTCTTGGTTTCCGGGACCATTTCCCATATATCATTGCCCCAATGAGATTTGGCGTACTCCAGGTCGATTTTTGAGGCCTTTTTTTCCTCTTTTGAGATCCTTTTGAAGTCGAATCTGCCCTTTCTAAAGACAAGGATATGCTCGTAGATGTTGTTCGGGTAGTAATACATCGGATAGGGGTGCTGGATGAATGTCCCGAACCGCTTGGAGCTCCCTAGGCCCGAAGGCTTCTTCCAGAGGATATCCTCTCGGTATTCGAAGCCGCTTTGCTGGAGGATCCCTACGAAATGGCAGGGGATAGGGTACTTCTTCTCCCCGCTTACGATGTCCGAGATGTTCACGCAGATATAGCGGCCATTGTCAAGGACACGGTAGCATTCGCTGAATATCTGGCGCATGGCCCGGAGGTAAGCCGCGTATTCGTTGATGGAACCGATATTCTCGGTCCCATAATCCTTGACATTGAAATAAGGCGGGCTCGTTACTATCAGCTGTATCGAGCCATCCTTTATCTCAGCCATGTTCCGCGAATCGCCGATAACTACGGTGCTTTTGACCATGGCTGAATTGATATCTCATCGGGCTATTTTATGACTGGTGCGAAATTTGATACTAAAGTGTAAAATAAATTACAGGGGGAAGATAGCCCAGAACAGTTCTGAGAGCAGAGGCAATAGCGAACCGTCAAAGAAGCTTCTATTCACATTTTGTCATCTATTTATTATGTTTTTTTTACGAACTTCTCGATAATTTCGATTTCTCCATTTTTTAAGTTATAAAGATCATAAACTAACTTGTCGATTTCTTTTTTTATGCTATCTACCATTTCCTGTTTATGCTTATTCTCTAGGTAATCTGCAGTTTTTGTTATGGAAAGTATATCACGTACTAATTTAATGAAGAGTTCTTGTTTTTCTTTCGACGGAAACTTTATGGGCAATTTCTCTAATTGTTTCTTATTAAACTCGATATAATCCTCCCTTTTTAGCTGGGTCGTGTTTTTATGATACGCCATGATTAGACTAGAATTTAAAACCGCCAAAAAGAAGTAGATACTTGGCTGATATTTTTTCTTAAGGAGAATGGCGTGAACATCTCCACTTGTAGGTATACTCATTTCTGTATCTATGGCAAATCGATTTTCTTGTGCCATAAATGGCACCACTATTTTATCCACTCCAGATTCAAATATCTCTATATTTCTAGGTGTGGTATATTTATACCACGG
>Ga0209777_10009935_pt1 | contig 10158 bp, 9 predicted proteins | sample FrelakmetHBP12HB_FD_187147 | JGI IMG/M metagenome (GOLD analysis project Ga0209777, IMG submission 187147) | Freshwater lake sediment microbial communities from the University of Notre Dame, USA, for methane emissions studies -HBP12 HB (SPAdes)... | ecosystem: Environmental > Aquatic >...
CCCCCAACCAAGTCAATCAGATACTCTACCGCCACTAAAATTATAATTTTTAGGGGGCGGAACTTTTGTTTCTAAAGACCTTTCTATTATTTTAGCTACTTTGTCTTGACGCTTAGAAGGTTTGTCTCTCTCAGCATCAATTTTTGAAGCTCTTGCTTTATATTTATTTAACTTTTCAGAATTTTGTTCAATAGATTGAGCAATTCCCCTCAACGATTTTACGATATCCATGTTGTTTACAAATGGATAAATACTCACCTCGATGCCAGAGAGAATAGGCCGTTCAGGTTTAGACAAGCCGTAGGAAAAGCCTTTATAAGTGGTACAATCTACAGTAAGGGTTACACTGGTATGCGCAGGATTATCACTATCTAATAACCGTTGAACATAAAGGTAATCGTCTATATTTTCAACGCCGAGTTGTTTTAAAGCTTTCCCGCTCTTTGTAGCCCACAATTCAGCTTCGTTTAAATTTTCAGGATTATAAAGACGGACTTTGTTTTTAGTATCAAGAAAAATTTTAGTACCTTTCTTGAGCAACTGGCCTTCAAGGTGACAGAATGTATCGAAATCATAATCACCTTTTTTTACCTTTTTCTCGCTACGGATTTCTTTTTTTTTCATTTTTTTCCTCCTTAATTAATGATTGTTTGGAAGTTTAAATTGGTCATCAAATATGACCGGCTAAATAAACAGGCGCAACTTTACAAAGTGCTTGCGACGATAAATCGCCAAGCATTTTGCAGCAGAAACAAAATCCGAATTGTATTGGATTACTAAAAGGGTATTGCAGTGCAGAACCGTATATCAGAATATACGCTAAAATTTGACGGTATTAAAAAATAAATTTGCTTGTTTGTAGCAGGGCTACTCAAAATTGCGGCGATACGTCATCGACATTATTTCCAGTTCAGTTTTTGTTCTTCTTCTTGTTAAACGCCCACCAATTATTTGAGCGTTCCTGCCGGATTTATTATAAAGGTTTTTTATAATGCCCTGTTCAGCTAATCGTGCGAATGCACGTTCCTTTTTAGCAAGCGAATCATAATCGGCTTCAACACGTTGAATATAAAGTCTCTTGTGTTCAAACTCGCCGGACTCAATTTTTTGGCAAATAGCCTGTAAAGGTTTAACGGCATCCTCTTTTGTGGCATAAGAACCGACAAGGACCATAACGCTATTTTGAGGATATGGGATTTTACTGTAAAGACTTACTTCAATCTTTTCAAACTTATCCGAATCGTAATCACCGTTTCTGTAATCCGGTGAAAAATTAAAGTTGTAATAACCCCAAGTAGTTCTCCCATCCTCAAGAGCATCCAACTCAATTTTTTGAATAATAGCCTGTAATGCTCTAACGGCTTCCTCTTTTGTTACATCTGGATGAACTGCAACCGCAAAGTTAGGGTTCGTACGAGAATTGTAACTCCAATAACTCGTTTCAAGTTTTTCAGCCCTATCCGAATCACAATCATCGTTGCTATAATCAGGGTCACTAATAAAACTGAATGCAATATAATAAACTGGAATATACTTCCCACCGTTCCGGTATTTGACCCGCTGTACCCGCAAGTACTCTTGGATAAATTTTCCATCAACTGCTGGCAGCTCTTCACTAAGTTTATGCATCTGTTCGTAGTCTATTTTTTTATCTTGTTTTGGAAGATAAAGAATTTGATTGTCTGCACCGTGCACAATCACAACATTAGCCTCGCTATCCAGCCTCGGAATAAGTTCATCAAGAATCTTAAATGCTTCGGCCTCTTCCCTTAAATTTTTAGGTTCAGAGCTTTGTTCAATCTCAGACATACAGTCCTCCTTAATATTGTTTGAAGGATTAAATTTAGAAAATTCAAAAAGTCTTAAAGCAAGTCATACAATAATATACGATATTTTTGGGCTTTAAAAATTAAATTGTTTACCCGAACATATAAATAAACTGACTAAAATTTATGCCGGTTAAAATCTTTTTTCTCAAAGGCGGATAAAACAAAATCGTAGAGACAATTCAAAACAGGTTATCGCAGAATTATTGTTGAACTCGGATAAAAAGGGATTTCGGGAAAACGATAAAAAGAGATTACAAGAAACGACTACTTGCAATAAAGCGGAACAATAAAAATAGCTTGGCCGGAACCCGTCAGCGTTAAAGAGTCCGGCCAAACTTAAAGCAACAATAGATTAATCCTACAGAAACGATTTCTTGGATTTCTTGGTTTTCTTGGGAACCGTTTTCATCTTTTTTGCAGCTGCAGCAACACTACGACGAGTAAAAAAGTATTTCAAAAGGTCTTCTAAAAGTTCTTGAGGTTTCTTGTGGTCGGCTAATGCTGCCGCCTTAAATTTATCTTTGTAGTACTGATAGACTACAATATCAAACTTAACTCTCTTTAAGTTGTGTTCTGTTTGTGGAAAATCTGCCTTTTTCTCTTTTTCTCTTTTTTTAGGAATAATAGCCTTGGATTTAGTACCCTTAGTCTCTTTACTTGATGACATCCTTTACCTCCTTGAATTGGTTTTAGACCTTCATCCTATTTGGATTACAATAAAATCAAATCAGTATTTCTAGAAAATATCCTTTTATACCGGAATACCGGATTACCAGAAACATCATTACCGGAATTTCTGAAAGCATCTATTTAAGTTTACCGGAAATATTATTACCGGATTTCTAGAAGGATATATTCTAGAATACCGGATAATATCCTTATCTAATCGGATATTACCAGAGTAACTTGAATCAATTCAGGTCATCAATTTTAATTAAATTTCTAGAGAAGAGGAATACTCTAAATTGATAGAATAGAATTGAAATACTGATTTGGAAGAAGACTATCTTGATACTGATTAAGAACTTTTCAGGAACGGGTCTAAATTATAATTGGGGGGAATTGGACGCCAAAAGTTTTTGGATATTATCGTAATTCTTCTCACCAAATAGGATAAATAGATATTTCTCTTTTTCTAAAACTTTGTTCAAGGGGTCAATATTGAACTTTAATATTTTAACGTCCTCGGCGGTAATTTTATAGCCTTCTTTTATTCTTTGAATAAGCTTCTTTTTCTTTTCATTGTAATAAAATTTTAGCTGCGTAGAATTTATAAAACCTTTACGTTCACAAAATTGGAATGACTCCGCAAGAAATCTTTGTTTAAAAACAGGCAGGTCATTTAAAACTTTTATCGGAATATTGTTTGCAAGAAATCTTGCGTGTACCAGGTGGTCTATTTGGCAAAAAGTTACGTGCTTTAGGAATAAATCAATAAAGAGATTTTTCACATTTACAACTGCTAATTCGCTAAAGGTATTAATCCCTATTTTCTTTTTTATATTGGCGGTTTGTTTAAATCGAAATTCAAAGTGAACGGATGGTAGCTTTTCTTTTGGATAATATTGCTTTGCCATCCTTGGATAAATTACAAGCATTGATTCTTCGGATTTACTCTTAAAATAATGGCAGCGGGGGCCATACTTTTCATCGTCTATTTTATCTTTTGGGCCTCTGCTTATAACCTCGTAAATAGGCAAATAATTAACACTAATAATCTTTGGAACTTCATCGGCAAACTCAATAGTCTGCTCCCTGGTCCCTAAAATAAAATCGCAGGCAATTTCAGTTTCGCAAACATGATATTTCCCTAATTCTTCTTCTTTTGAAGCAAGTATTTTAAAGAATTTTTTTCTTGGGTTAACTGCCGTAGCAATAATTCCAGATTTTTTAAATTCATGATTTTGTTTGAAAGTAAAGTCATCGCAGGCTTCTTCAAGAATTTCTGCATAAGTTCTTAAAACCTTTCTAACCCTTGTTCTTTGAACGCAACTGAACCTTACTTTATCCTTATAAAAACTTCTTCTACGCACCCTGATTTTCACGCCTGACCTCCTTTTGAAATAAGTTTATATTTGGGCTCTATCGTAATGATATGTGTTGAACAATTTATTGTCCTACTGATATATACGATTGTTTTTTTGACCCTAAAAAAATAATTTTATGTGGTTTCCTAGAACCACATTGCAGGGTTGTCCCGAAAGGGATTATTCTCATTTTCACTTCTCGATATGGATTTTTATTAAAAGTTATTTTGAAAGGGACAAATCTCTTTAGGGATTACCTTTAAATTTATATTTGTGAATGCGGATTTTTAATCAGAGATGTATTTTGAGGAAGGGGATAATGCTACTTTGTGATTATTCTCGATTTCACTTTTTCAAGGGGGGTTTTTAGCGGAAATGTTTTTCGAGAAGGTACAATTCTATTTTGTGATTATTCTCTTTCTTGCTTTGCCGCTGCAATTTTTGTCTGGGGGATAATTCTGTTTTTCGCTCTTTTCCAATATCACTTTGTCGATTTAGATTTGCTGCAATAATTTTATTTTAAAAATGGGATATGTATCGAAAGTGATTTTTCTATTTTCAGTTTGTCGATAAAGGTTTTTGTAAAAGATATGGTTTAGAGAAAGGGATAATTCTATTCAGGGATTTTTGTCTATTTCGTTTTTTTATGGCTGCTTTAAGATATTACCAGCATTAAAAAGACCTTCCATTTACCCGCAGTATTTCCTCCAACTTTTACCCTCTTTTATTCCTTAAATATTTTTTTTAGCCGCTTTTTTTTATCGTATAGATTGTAAAGCGTAATTCATCAGAACACTGAGCACATTAAACGCTTTGTCCTAAAAAAGGAATAATCCCTTTTTCACTTTGTCGATATGGGTTCGCAATAAAAAAGTAACCGGAATAATTCAATAAGTATTTTGTCGAATAAATACTTGAACTTATTTTTTTTGGGCTATCCAGCAATCTGTTTTGCGAATAGCTAAATTATTTTCTTAGAGACCTTTTTTTCCTCGTATAAATTAATAGCAACTTCGTCGAGCATTTTTTATCTGCTGACCGACCACGATAATTGATTCATTCGTTCCATCAAATAATCAGAACAATTCGGCAAGTATTTTCAGCTTATAGCTTTTGATTTCCAAAAGCTCATTTGTCGCTTTTTTTCTATTCCACTTAGCCTTTAATTTCAATTTGGGAGAAATTGAAAATGGATAATTTGATAACTATTAAGGAACTTTCAAAAAAGATGTCTTTGGCACCCAGTACTTGTCTCACATATATCAAACGCTATGGTATGCCCAGCTACAGAGTCCGAAGGAAACATCTCGTTTCTTTTGAGGAATGTATTGCGTGGTTAAAAAATTATCAAACAGTACAACAGACCGTACAGCAACAGCGTGATTTTACCGCCATAATAAATCGAGCCAAGAACAAATACCGAAACAAATAAAATTGATTGCTAAACGCTTTTATCCAGGTACACTGCCGCTGCGTTTATGCAGTCAAGGCAAAATAGAAAGGAGGCCAATATATGCCTTGGCGCAAGTATACCCCTACGAGGGGTAACCACGGCGAAATATATACAATAGGCAAGGGCGTTCATGTTCGCAAAGATTGTCGAAATAAGTGGGTCATATACATCGACCAACCAAATAACAGAACCAATATGACTATTGGCAAAGGACGAGAAAATCTTTGTAGGGCAATAGAGGCAGCAGAAGGAATCTATGCCGATTTTACTTCTTCTGGAAAGGAACCCGCACAGCGACTTGAACACGAATCCTCAGTGCCGTTTTTTGTAGACTACAGCAACCAATGGTTGGCCAATAACTATAAACGCTGGAGCTACAATACAAACATTCGGTACGACGAAGTACTTAGATTACATATTTTCCCTGACGAGTGCTTCAAGAAAAAACGGCTGGACGAAATTACCCGGCAGAGTTTGAGGGCATATTACAGTCGGCTTTTCAAGGTTCGCTCCTCTGCCAGTGTTGAGACTGCGCACAGCATCATAAGTGGCATTTTCGATGAAGCCATTGATGATGGCCTGCTGGCGTCAAGTCCGACCAAAGGCATCTTGAAAAAAGTCCTGCCGCCAATCAAAAAGCGCAACCAGAAAGAAGCTGAACCTTTAGATGCTGAAGAGCGAACCCGCTTTATAGAAGCCCTTTCCAAAACTGGTACTAAAGCTGAACAATTAATTATCAAGTCTATGCTCTTTGGCGGGTTTCGTTTGGGTGAGGCACTGGCTATGAAGCTGCGGTATTTGGATACTGAAAAGAAGACGTATCACGTAGCGGAAAGCTACAAACAATTTCGGTTCAGTAAGCCAAAATCCGGCAAAAAAAGGATTGTGGACTTACCCAGCTTTCTTATTGATGAACTCAAGTCGTATGTTTTACACCTGAGACAGTACAGTATGAAAGCCGGTAAGGGCGGTGAAGTGGACACTCTTTTCATTGACCCGAAAGAACAACGAGAATTGCCCTACAGCCAAAGAAAAATTCAAGGACTTATGAAAAAAATTTGTAAAAGGGCTGGCCTGCGGCAAAGGAACCCCCATGACCTCAGGCATACCTATGCGACGACCCTACTTATGTCCATGAGCCCCGCATACGTGCAGAAACAGCTTGGTCATAGCTCAATTTCAATTACCGTTGATATCTACGGTCATTGGATACCTGGGGAGGGAAGAAGCGGGCTGGATTCGGCTCTTGCCCTTGTACCGAAATCCGACGAAAACTGCATATCTCTGCATATCCAAAAATAAACACCCGTAATCTGCTAGTGATTACGGGTGTTTATGAAAAAATGGTGCCGAAGAAGGGACTCGAACCCCCACGGTGTTGCCACCACAAGGTCCTGAACCTTGCGTGTCTACCAATTCCACCACTTCGGCACTATTATCGATTTTGCTGTTTGAGACAGGCCGACACTTGCCATAACTGTTTGCATTTCAATGCTGTTTCATTTATAATAAACATCTTTATTTGTCAAGCTTGAAAAGCTTCTAAAAGGAAAAGGCTGCATACATGCTCATAAGCGATGGCCGCTGTTTCGTCTGCGGGAGGGACAATGCCGGGGGCCTGCGGCTTGAATTCAGCTATTCGCAGGATGGCCTGAGCGCCGAAACCACGTTTGTTCCACAGGAACAATACCAGGGCTGGCAGGGCATTACGCACGGCGGCATCATCATCACGGTGCTTGATGAGGTTATGGCCAAGGCTGCCGTTCACAAAGGTTATGCTGTGGTCACCGGCGAAATAACCGCAAAGCTTAAAAACCCCGCCAAAGTAATGGAGCCGCTAAAGTGCCGGGCGTTTATAGAAGACGTAAAGAAAAAGATCGTCTATGCACGCGCCGTCGCCAGCCGGGAGGACGGCACCGTGGTTGCCGAGGCAACGGCAAAACTGGTTATCATTTCCTGATCAGCACGAATCATGCAGATACTTAAAAACAGCAGAGATACAATGGCGCTGGGGCTGAAAAATCCCGTTATCACGATCGGCAACTTCGATGGCGTGCATCTTGGCCATCAAAAAATATTAAAAAAAACCATACAGCGGGCGCGCGCCCTAGACGGTGTTGCTGTCGTCTACACGTTTCATCCCCATCCGCTGAAAATTGTCAGGCCCGAAGCCGAGCCCCTGCGTATCACCACACTTGAGGAAAAGGTTCGGTTAATAGAAGGCGTTGGCATTGATTACCTCATTTGCGAAAACTTTACCCGACAGTTCGCCGCCCAGCCTCCGGAGGAGTTTATCAAAAACATAATTGTCGACCGCATTCACCCGCGGGAAATCATTATCGGGCATGATTATGCTTTCGGGAAAAATCGCAAGGGCTCAATTGACCTGCTGAGAAAAATGGGGGAAATATTTCATTTCAAGGTGCAGGTCATCGACAATATCACCATCAAAAACATTCCCGTGCGCAGCACAACAATACGGCGCCTCATTACGCTGGGGAAGGTGTCGCTTGCCGATAAGCTTCTTGGCAGGCCCTACACCCTTTCAGGCAAGGTGCTGCACGGCAAGCAGCGGCGCATTGGCTTTCCCACGGCCAACCTGAGCCCGGGCAAGAACCTTATACCAAAAAACGGTGTTTACGCAATACGCGCCCAAACGCCCCACGGCGTGTTTAATGGGATTGTGAACGTGGGCTACAACCCCACCTTCGACAATGACAGGCTGACGATAGAGGCGCACCTTTTCAATTTCTGCGGAGATCTGTACGGCAGGGACATTACGATTTATTTTATTAAACGTGTCCGCGGCGAAAAAAAATTCAGCGATGTGCCCGCTCTGGCAAAGCAGATTGAGCGCGATATTGCCTTTACAAAACGATTTTTGGAAAAATACTGAAAACGGAAACAATCATGAGCCATCTTGACCAATTGGAGAGTCTAAGCGTTCACATACTTCGTGAGGCTTACGCGAGCTTCAAGAACCTGGGGATGCTGTGGTCGATCGGCAAGGACAGCACGGTGCTTTTGTGGCTGGCGCGCAAGGCGTTTTACGGCCATGTGCCGTTTCCGCTGGTGCATATCGATACCAATTTCAAAATACCCGAGATGATTGAGTACCGCGACCGGCTGGCCAGGCAGTGGGGCCTTGAGATGGTCTACGGGATGAACGAAGAGGCCTTGCGTGAGAAGCAGACCTTCCCCGACGGCAGCGTGGATAGAATCGCTTGCTGCCGCAACCTAAAAACCACAGCACTTACCAACACGCTGAGCGGCAAATGGCCCCGGTATGTTCTAAACCATAAAACGGGAAAGTATGAGGTGTATAAGAACACGGAGCCGTACACGGGCGTCATCGTGGGCGTCCGGGCCGATGAGGAAGGGTCGCGGTCAAAGGAACGGTATTTCTCCCCGCGCGACAGAGAAAATATCTGGGACCTGGGGGATCAGCCGCCCGAATTCTGGAACCAGTTCAAGACTGACTTCCCCCCCGGCACGCATGTGCGGATACACCCGCTACTGGACTGGACTGAGCTGAACATCTGGGAATACATTCAAAGAGAGAATATCCCCACGGTGTCGCTATACTACAATCAGGGAGACGGGAGGCGGTACCGGTCGCTGGGGTGCTATCCGTGCACAGCGCCCATCGATTCAGCATCCCACAATGTTCAGGAGATCATCGAAGAGCTGAAAAGCGGCAAGCTCAAAAACATTGCCGAGCGCTCGGGCCGGGCGCAGGACAAGGACGACTGCGGTGGGCTGGAGACGCTGCGGCGCGACGGGTATATGTAAACAATGAATCCGGAAGTCGGAAGCCGAAATTCAGAATGCAGAAAACACGAAGAATGACTTTTGCCTGAAAAGGATACAGTAGATGTCAGAGGCGCTTGAAAAGCAGAAGATGAACATCGTGATAGCCGGGCATGTTGACCACGGCAAGAGCACGGTGATCGGAAGGCTGCTTGAAGATACGGGCTCGCTTCCCGAGGGCAAGCTCGCGCAGGTGCAGGAGAACTGCCGCAGAAACTCAAAGCCCTTTGAGTATGCATTTCTCATAGATGCCCTGAAAGACGAGCAGTCCCAGGGCATCACAATCGATACGGCCCGGGTATTTTTTAAAACCGCCAAGCGCAACTACATCATACTTGACGCGCCGGGGCATATAGAATTTCTGAAGAACATGGTGACGGGAGCATCGCGGGCAGAGGCGGCGCTGCTGGTGATCGACGCGCAGGAAGGTGTGCGGGAAAACTCGCGACGGCACGGGTATATGATGTCGATGCTGGGGATCAGACAGATAGCGGTGCTGGTAAACAAGATGGATCTGGTTGGGTACAGAAAAGAGACCTTTGATGCCATTGCAGAAAAATATACGGCCTTTCTGACAGACATTAACGTGGTGCCGGCCTGCTTTATACCGGTGAGCGCCATGCAGGGGGACAATATTGCGGCAGCCGCTCCGGAGAGCATGCCGTGGTACCGGGGCAGAACGGTGCTTGACATGCTGGATGCCTTTGAGAAAGAGCCCCTGCCCATGGAGAAGCCGTTTCGCATGCCGGTGCAGGATGTGTATAAGTTCACGCGGTTCGGGGACAACCGCAGGATCATTGCCGGCACCATCGAGACCGGCTCGGTCAGGGTGGGTGATGAGGTAGTGTTTTATCCTTCGGGCAAAAAAAGCAAGGTGAAGACTATTGAGTGGTTCAACTCACCCGAAAGAAGAGAGGCAAGCTGCGGCTCTGCCGCCGGGTTTACACTTGAGGAGCAGCTCTATATCACGCGGGGCGAGCTGGCGGTCAAAACCGGGCAGCGGCCGCCGCAGGTTTCCTCCCGGCTGCGCGTCAACCTG